>Ga0335073_10003745_pt1 | contig 21248 bp, 18 predicted proteins | sample Lox_Sample_22_FD_207093 | JGI IMG/M metagenome (GOLD analysis project Ga0335073, IMG submission 207093) | Soil microbial communities from Loxahatchee National Wildlife Refuge, Florida, United States - Lox_Sample_2.2 | ecosystem: Environmental > Terrestrial > Soil > Wetlands | place: USA...
CGCCCTGGAAGAGCGGGTAGTGCGAGCTGTAGAAGTGGTGAAGACCGAGCGCGCGGCGCGTGCGCAGGCGGAGCAGACGATCGAAAAGCTGCGGCACGAGGCGGAAGAGCAGGGAGCGGCGCTCACCCTGGCGCGAGAACAAATGCGCACCCTGGAGCGCGAGCGGGAGCAGGTGCGCCAGCGGGTGGAGCGGCTGCTGAAGCAGATCGACGAAATCGCATCCTGAGCGCTATGGCCGAGAACGACGCAATGGACGAAGCAAAGACGGGGACGCCGAGCGGCGCGGGCGAGTCCCAGGCGATCTCGGTGGATATCTACGACCAGACCTATCGCCTGCGCGGGAGCGATCACGCCTATATCGAGCGGCTGGCGGCGCTGGTGGATTCCAAGATGCGGGCGGTCGCTGCGGGCGGCAGGACCGTGGACTCGCTGCGCGTCGCGGTGCTGGCGGCGCTGAACCTGGCCGACGAACTGACGCGGCTGGAGGAACGCTACGCTGCGGTGACGCGCTCCGGGGACAGTGCAGCGTCCATGCGGAGCCGGGCGCACTCCCTGACTGGCCTGCTGGATGAGGTGCTGACGAGCGAGCGCAAGGCGGGGTGAAGACGGGGCACAGGCTACAGGGCGCACGGCACAGGTGTCGTCCTGTGCGTCTCTGCTCGATCGCTGCTGAGCCTTCCGGAGATCCATGAAGACCGACTCTGGCGCGAAGCTGGCCGAGCACTGGGAACAGGTGTATCGGACGAAGGCGCCAGAGGCGATGAGCTGGCACGCGCCGCATCTGGAGACGTCGCTGGAGTGGATTGAGCGAGCGGCGCCGGATCGAGCCGCGGCCATTCTGGATGTGGGCAGCGGCGTGGCCACGCTGGCCGCGGACCTGCTGGCGCGAGGCTACGAGAATCTGACAGTACTCGATCTGGCGCGGGCGGCGATCGAGCAGGCGCGGGCGGAGCTGCAAAGCCGGATGGGCGAGGCGGCCGATCGCGTGCAGTGGATCGTCGGCGATGTGACGGCCATGGAACTGCCCGCGGCGGCGTTCGACCTGTGGCACGACCGGGCGGTCTTTCATTTCCTGACGCGGCCGGAGGACCGCGCCGCCTACGTGCGTCAGGTGGAGCGGGCGCTGCGGCCGGGTGGACAGGCGGTGATGGCGACGTTCGGGCCAAACGGCCCGGAGAGGTGCAGCGGTTTGCCGGCCTGCCGCTACGACGCCGAGGGACTCGCCGGGGAGTTCGGAGCGGACTTTGCGCTGGTGCGCAGCGCGGTAGTCGAGCACCGAACGCCGTGGGGCGCGGTGCAGCCCTTTCTCTATTGCCAGATGCAGAGGGGCCGGTAGCCTGTAGCCGGTTTCGCTGGCGGCGGGGCGCCAGCCACGAATTCCGTGAATCACAGATAGATGCATATACATCTATCTGCACATGACCAGAAAATCGCTTCCTCCGCTGACCTGCATGTGCGCGAGTTTCCGGCGGTCGGCCCGGGCGCTGAGCCAGGTGTATGACGAGGCGATGCGGCCCACGGGATTGCGGAGCACGCAGTTCACGATCCTTCAGGCGTTGTCTCTGACGGGCAAGATCACCCAGGGCGATTTAGGGGAGGTTCTGGCCACCGACAGCACCACGCTTACCCGCACGCTCGACATTCTGGGCCGGCGCGGCTGGATCGGGAAGCGTCAGGGCAAAGACCGGCGCGAGCGGTGGCTGCGACTGACTCCAGCCGGGCAAAAACAATTCAACGCGGCGTTGCCGTACTGGCAAAAAATCCAGGACCGGTTGCAGCGCCAGATGGGCCATGAACGGTGGCAGGCGCTTCTGCAAATGACGCAGGAAGTGACCGAGGCCGCAATTGGATAAGGAGAGGAACATGTCGCGTTATGCAAAGCTGACGTCCCGGCTGATTGGCGTGTGGTTTGTTCTCGCCCTCACGCTCTCGGCCCTGCACCTTCTCGAAAACGCGCCGAACCGGCCGCCTCTGCCGCTGGGTCTGGCGGCGCTGACGCCGGTGCTGGTGTTCGTGGCCTGGTTCGCAGCTTCGTCGGGATTTCGCGAGTTCGTATTGTCATTGAGCCCGCGCGCTCTCACGCTGGTGCAAAGCTGGCGGGTGGCGGGATTCGCCTTTGTCGCGCTGGCGGCGTATCGAATTCTGCCCAACACGTTCGCCCTGCCCGCCGGATATGGCGACATGGCGATTGGGCTGACGGCGCCCCTGGTGGCGCTGACTCTGGCCAGCCCGGGTCACCGAGGGAGCTTCCTCTTGTGGCAGGCGCTGGGGATGATCGATCTGGTGACGGCCGTGTCTCTGGGAACGCTGTCCGGAGTGATCGACCCGCATGGAATTTTGATGAGCCCGATTATGGTTCTCCCCCTGAGCATGGTTCCCTGCTTCGCGGTGCCGCTGCTGCTGATTCTGCACATCGTCTGCGTGGCGCAGGCGCTGCGGTGGCGGGCGCGGGCCGTGCCATCCAGCGGAACCTCGGTGGCCGTGCCTGCCGTGTGAACCTCGACAAGACGGAACTCGGGACTCGGGACCAACAAGGGGCTGAGAGGCGCGGGCGGCCGCTCAGCCCCGGGCCATCGTCCCCGGAGATTTTGCGAAGCGGGACGACCGGGCGGACATCTAATGGGGGCAATCGCAACCAATCCCCAACAGGCAGGTTTCAATGACGAACGAGGAATTCTTTGGCGGTGCGGCGCTGCAGTCGTGGAAGCTGGTGGTCGGGCGCTTTGACAAGGCGCTGGCCGAGCTGAGCGATGAGCAACTGCAGAGGCGGGTGGCGCCAGGGCGGAATCGGCTGTATTACATCCTTGGCCATCTGACGGCGGTGCACGACCGGCTGTTTGCACTGCTCGATGTGGGCGCACGGCTGCATCCGGAGCTGGACGAGGCGTTCATTTCGAATCCGGATGGAACGCTGGCGGATCCCGTGCCGGCGGCGGAGCTGCGCAGGGCGTGGAGCGAGGTGAACGCCAGGTTGACGGCGGCGTTCGAGAAGTTTACGCCCGCGGACTGGCTGGCCCGGCACACGCAGGTTTCCGAAGAAGATTTTGCGAAGGATCCGACACGCAACCGGCTGGCGGTGGTGCTGAGCCGGACCAGTCACGTGGCCTTCCACACCGGGCAGGCGGTGCTGGCGAAGTAGAGCAACGGCCTTAGAAGTCCCGGCGATGCACGATGTGGCCTTCCTTGATCACGAGGCGGAGGTTCTTCTCGGGATGGGCGAGGACGTTGATGTCGCCGAGCGGATTGCCCTCGACGACGAGGAGGTCGGCCACTGCGCCGGGAGCGAGGATGCCCAGCAGGCCCTCCATGCCGAGGAGTTTCGCTCCGACGATGGTGGCGCTGGCCAGAATCTCCCGAGCGGGCAGGACGCGGGCGCGGATGGCGAACTCCTCGTTTTGCCGCACATGGGTGGGGCCGAGGAGATCGGTGCCGAAGGCGATCGTCACTCCGGCGTCACGCAGGATGGACAGGCTCTCGAGGCCGGACTGGCGGACGCTGTCGATTTTGGCCACAGACGCGGGTGGCAGCCCCAGCGCAGGTCCGTCCTGCGCCAGTGCCTCGTAGGTGACCAGGGTCGGGACGGCGATCGCTTCGGCCTGAGCGGCGAGACGCGCCGCGGCGGCATCGACGAGGTTGCAGTGTTCGAGAGAGTGGACGCCGCACTCGACGGCGCGCGTGATGCCTTCGGCGGTGTAAACGTGGGCGGCGACATAGGTCTTCGCGTCGAGCGCTTCGTCGACGATGGCGTTCATCTCGGCGAGTGAGTAGCCGAGCCAGTTCACCGGATCGGTGGGACTGGCCACGCCGCCATTGCCCATCACCTTAATAAAGGACGCGCCTTCGCGGAGCATCTGGCGGCAGGCGAGGCGGACCTCATCGACGCCATCGGCGATGCGGCCCAACGCGCCGAAGTTTCCGGCCCAGCGATTGGGATCGGCTGTGTCGTAGCGCGGGCGCGCGTCGGAATGGCCGCCGGTTTTGGAGAGCGCTTTGCCGCAGGTGAAGAGACGGGGGCCGGGCGTGAATCCCTGAGCGATGGCCGCAGCGAGCGAGGGTGGGGCGCCCCCGGTATCGCGGACGGTGGTGAAGCCGCGCTCGAGCATCCCGCGCAGGATGGGCAGAGAGCGCAGCACGGCGATGGGCGCGGGAAGCTGCGCATTGGCCGCCAGATCCATCATGCTGGCGACGACGTGGACGTGGCAGTCGATGAGTCCGGGCAGGACCGTGCGGCCTTCGAGGTCGATGACGGCGGCGCCGGGTCCGGGGTCCGGGGCGTTGAGGTCGCGGATGATGCCGTCCTCGATCAGCAGGTGGCCAGGACGGGCCTCAGGCGTGGTGGCGTCGACGAGGAGCGCGTTGCGCAGAAGCGTTTGCATCGACTTTTCCTGCCGATCTGAGGGTCCACCACAGAGGACACAGAGAGCACAGACAGATGAACGGAGCCGCTGGGGAGGTTTTCCTTAAAATACAGCACCGGAGCCAAAGCAGACGGGTGAGTGGGCGGTTAATGAAGCAGATACGGGGATCGCGGATCTCACGAACTGTTTATATGAATGAGAGATATCGCTGGCAGGCTAAAGAGATGCGCCGGGTCATGATGTTCCTGAATCCGCTGCTGATTCACAACGAAAAGCGGCGTGCGGCGGTGGAGCAGATTGCCGAGCTGCTGAGCCGATACGGCAGCGATGTGCATCTGCAGGAGACGCTTTCGGCGCACTCAGCCGGACAGCAGGCGCGCGAGGCGGTGGCGGCCGGGTTCGACACGTTTCTGGTGTGCGGGGGCGACGGAACTGTGTTCCAGGTGATGCAGGGCGTGGCCGGATCCGAAGCGGCGCTGGGCGTACTGCCATTCGGGACCGGCAACGTGATCGCGCAGAACCTGCGGCTTTCGCGGGATCCGCTGATTGCAGCGGCGGCGCTGCTGGATGCCACGGTGCGCACGGTGAGCCTCGGCGAGGTCCTGCTGAATCCCGTTGGGCACAAGCGGATGCGTAGCTGGTATTTTTTCATCGCGGCAGGCATGGGCGTGCACGCGGCTCTGATGAATCTGGCGCCGACCGGCCAGGGCAAGCGGCGGGGCGGCCGGCTGGCGTATTTCATGGGCGGCTTCCGGCTGCTGGTGGAGCATCCCGTGCAGGCGTTCACGATCGAGATGGAGATGCCGGACGGCAGCCGAAAGACAGAGACGGCCTGTGAGGCGATCGCGGTGCACGTGCCGGAGATCAACCGCTGGCAGGCGGGCGGCGATCCGCTGGCGGACTGGCTGCGGGTGGCGTGGGTTCCCCCCACGGGGCGGATGGGCCTGGCGCACGCGAGCTTCCACGCCCTGGCGACGGGAAAATCGCGGCAGGATACGGGCTGGGGCGGGCTGCCGTATCCGCAATATGTCACAGTAAAAAGGATGATTTGCCGTCCCCTGAACGGAAATGCCTACGCGGAGCCGCTGCTGGTGGAAGCCGACGGTGAGGTCCTGGGCGCGAGTTATACCGTCGTGCAGGCGTCGGAGAAAAAGCTGCGCCTGTTGTGGCCCAACGGAAAGAAGAACGGGATCCGGGCGTGAGGCGAGCCGTGCCGAGCCCAGGGATCTGGGCTCTCGTGGTTCTGACCGGGCTGGGAAGTGCGCGGGGGCAGGATCTGGTGACGCAGCAGGATCAGAGGCGGCCGCCCACACTGACTGTGCAGTCGAACCTGGTGGAAGTGCCGGCGCTGGTGACGACGAAGAAGGGCGAGGTGGTCTTCGGGCTTGCCGCGAAGGACTTTGTCCTGACCGACGATGGCGAGCCACAGGCCATTCGCGTGGAGCCGGATACGGATTCGCAGCCGCTGGCGCTGGCGATTGTGGTGGAAACCGGTGGCGTCGGGGTAAGCCACAGCGAGGATTATCGTCGCCTGGGCGCGATTCTGGACGCGCTGGTGGGCGGCGTGCAGCACCGCGTGGCCGTCATCGGATTCGACAGCGTTCCGCAGCTGATGGTGCCGTTCACCGGCGACACAGAGGAAGTGGCGCAGGTGCTGGGTCATCTGCCCACCGGCGATCAGGGCGCCGCGATCCTCGACGCACTGGCTTTTGCGGTCGATGAGCTGCGAGGCGAGCCCCCGGAGTACCGGCGGGCCATCCTGCTGCTGAGCGAAACGGTCGATCAGGGCAGCAAAACTACGCTGACCGAGGCGCTGCGGCAGATCAGCGACACGAATACGGCCATGTACAGCTTTGCGTTTTCGAGCGCGAAAGCGTCAGTGGCCCATGAGGCGGGCAAGTTCAATCAGGCGGAGCCGGGCCCGGCGCACGGATGCTTCAGCCGCGAGGGCGCGGACGCGGAATACCAGGGCCACTACAGCAAGCAGGTTCTGGACTGCATCAGCCAGCTGGCGCCGCCGCTGCGCCTGGCGACGATGGCGTTTGTAGCGGCGCGGGACAGCCTGCGGAAGAACACGGCGGAGTCGGTCGCGCGGCTGACCGGCGGCCAGTACGTCCATTTCAAAAATGCGAAAGACCTGCGGGCGGGGCTGATTGCCCTGTCCAACGACGTGCCGAACGCGTACGTGCTGAGCTTCCGGCCGACCGCGCCGACTGTCGGCCTGCACGCGCTGCATGTGGAGGTGCGGGGCCGGCCGGACCTGGTGGTGCGGGCGCGGACGGAGTACTGGATGGAAGGCACGCAGCCCTGAGGCGAGAGGCGAAGCTGTTTCGGGACTTTGGAAGAGGCTCTCCCGGGATGCATGCACTTTAGTTACTGAAGCCTTTCCCTCTCGCGCCGATAACCCCGGCATAAGGCGGAGCCAGCCCTTGTCCGCTTCGGAAGCGAGAGTGCATGCCGCAGGGGAATCGGGAGAACGGCGAGGAGTGGACCCGGTACGCGCTGGCGCTGGAGGCCTCCCTGGAGGGTTTCTGGGACTGGGACCTGATCGCGGGGCGGCTGTGGGGTTCGCGACGCTGGAAGGCGATCCTGGGACTGAGCGAAGCGTGGTCCAGCCTGGATACCTGGATGGAGCGGGTGCACCCGCACGACAAGCCGCGATTTGAGGCGGAACTGCGGGCTCTGCGGGCGGGCAAAGCGCATGAGGTGAGGAATGAGCACCGGGTTCGGCAGAACTCCGGGGAGTGGCGCTGGGTGGAAGCGCGGGGGATCGCCGCGCGCGATGCCGACGGAAGGGTGACTCATGTGGCCGGATCGCTGATGGACAACACCGAGGGCCGGCTGACCGACGCGCTCACCGGACTGCCCAACGGCGCTTTTTTTGCCGAGCACCTGGAGCGCCGCCTCGAGCGGGCGCGCGAGGGCTCGGAGTGGGACTTCGCGGTGCTGGCGCTGGCCCTGGATCGTTTCGAGCGGGTGCATGAGACGCTGGGCAGCGGGGGCGGCGACCGGCTGTTGATGGAGGCGGCCTGGCGGCTGCAGAGCCATCTGCCCGGGGCATCGCTGGCGGCCCGGGTGGTGGGAGCCGATTTTCTGGTGTGCCTCGAGGGAATCCGAACGGCCGGCGACGCGCGACGCCTGGCAGACGAGCTGGTGGAGGCGGTTCGCACTCCGTTTGTGTGGCAGGGCCATCGCGTGGCGCCGCAGCTGGCCGTCGGCGTCGCCAAAGCCACGCCGTGGTATGCGCATCCGGAGGAGGTGGTGAGCGATGCGCGCAGCGCGCTGGCGCATGCGCGCCGCCAGGAGCCGCCGGGCGTCGTATGTTACTCGAACGGGATGCGCGAGAAGGAGCTGGCCCGCCTGGAACTGGAGGCGGATCTCGAGCGGGCCATCCGGGCCGGCGAGTTGCGTATGTATTACCAGCCGGAGGTGGACCTGCGAACCGGGAAAATCGTCGGTTTCGAGGCACTGGTTCGATGGCAGCACGGGCGGCGCGGGCTGCTGCCGCCGGCCGAGTTCATTCCGGTAGCGGAGGAGACGGGGCTGATTTTGCCCCTGGGCGACTGGGGCCTCGCAGAAGCCTGCCGGCAGATGGTGGCGTGGCAACGGTCCGGGAATGAGGCGATGCAGGGAGCGCGGATCAGCGTGAACCTCTCCGCGCGACAGTTTGACCAGGCGGATCTGGCGCAGCGCGTCGGTCACGTGCTCGCGGAGACGGGACTGCCACCGGGCAGCCTGCGCCTCGAAGTCACCGAGAGCAGTGTGCTCTCCGACGGAGACACAGCACTGGAAACGATGCGGGCCCTGGGGCGGCTGGGCGTGGGTCTGCACATCGACGATTTTGGAACCGGCTACAGCTCGCTCGATTACCTGCAGCGGTATCCGTTCGATACGCTGAAAATCGACCGCACGTTTGTGGAGGGGATTACGTGCGATGCGGAATCGCGAACCATCGTGATTGCGATTCTCGCTCTGGCGCGGAGCTTCGGAATGGATGTGGTGGCCGAAGGGATCGAGGATGCCGAGCAGCTGGAAGAGCTGAAAACCCTGGGCTGTCCATGTGGCCAGGGATACTACTTTGCGCGGCCCATGGAGCCCTCGGCCATCGACACGATGATGCGCTCCGGCGGCGGACGGGTGCCGGTGGCATCGGCGATGACCTGGCTACCTCCCCACCGGGAGCAGGGGCTGGCGCCATGCGGGGGCTGAAAGGACGCCGGCAAGGCCATCAGGTGTGAGTGCGGTGACGGTGGCAGCGACAAGCTGGTTGCCGGAGACTGGCGTGCCGCCGGGGCCGGTGAGAGACAGGCGCAGGAAGTTATCGGTCATCGCTCTGGTCGTGCCGTCCCCGGCAGCGTCCATGGTGACTGCGGAAACGATGCGGCCGAGGAACTGCCGCCGGAAGGCAAGGAACTTTTCCGCCATGAGCGCGCGCAGAGCCGCCATGCGCTCCTCGACGGCGCGCGCCGCAACGGGCTGCCGGCGGTGCAGTTCCCACCCAGGGGTGCCCGGACGGGCGGAGAACGGGAAAAGGTGCAGATAGGTGAAGGGCTGCGCGGCGATGAAGTCGTAGCTCTGCTGAAACAGCGCGTCCGTCTCGCCGGGGAAACCGATCATGACATCGGCCCCGATGGCTGCGTCGGGGAGCAGCGCACGAATCGCGGCCAGCCGTTCGGCGTAGTGCCAGGGACGGTAGCGGCGATGCATGCGGCGCAGGATGGTGTCGGATCCGGATTGCAGAGGCAGATGCGTATGGCGGGCCAGGCGCGGGTGGTCGCCGAGGGCGTACTCGCGGTAGAGGGCGAGCAGGTTCGGGGACCAGTCCATGGGTTCGATGGAGCTGAGACGCAGGCGGGAGAGCGCGGTGTTGCGGAGAATCGCGGCGACGAGGTCTTCAAAGCGCTCGGCGGGTTTAAGGTCGCGCCCCCAGCGGCCGAGATTGATGCCGGAAAGGACGAGTTCTTTCCCATCCCGATCGACAAAGCGGCGCACGTTGTCGAGGCATGCGCTCAGCGACACCGAGCGCGACGGGCCGCGGGTGGTGGGAATGATGCAGAAGGAGCAGCGATTGGCGCAGCCGTCCTGTACCTTGAGGTTCGGGCGGGTCTGCTGCGCGTCGGCAGCAAAGTCCAGAGCGGCCAGCTCGGAATGAGCGAAGGCGTCGTCGTGGAAGACGGAGGGGGCCAGCGCGCTGGCCGGCACAAATCCATGCGGCGACGCAACGTCTGGAAGCGTACCGATCCGGAGCGCGATTTCGGCGACCATGGACTTGTGGCTGTTACCGACGACCGCATCCACCTCGGGCAGGGCGGCGAGCTCCTCCGGGGAGCGCTGCGCATAACAGCCGGTGACCAGGATGCGCGCGGCGGGGTTCTGGCGGCGGACGCGGCGCAGGTACGCCCGGGCCTGGCGGTCGGCTTCCGCGGTGACGCTGCAGGTATTTACAATGACAACGTGCGCGGAATCCGAGGCCGCGGCGGGCGCGAGTCCGTTGTGGCGCAGGTTGGCAGCTATGGCCTCGCCGTCGGAACGGCTGGCGCGGCATCCAAAATTTTCAACGTGATATCCTGCCACGTTGCTCAGTGTATCAACGGGGCGAGAACCGGTGACGGGCAGCCGGTTCGGCCAGCATCCAAGCCCGGCTCAGGGGTTTTGTTGTACGATCCCCATACGGCTCTGGAGTTTTTATGAAACGACGCATTCTTCTTGTCGATGACGATGTGGCTATTCTGCTGACCCTGAAAGCGGTTCTGGAAATCAGCGGGTTCGAGGTGGAGACAGCAGCCTCAGCGCGCGAGGCGAAGCTGCGCCTTAAGTCGAACGAATACCACATGGTGATCACCGATCTGCGCATGGAAAGCGAGACGGCGGGACAGGAAGTGGCGGCCGCCGCGAAGAAGGCGCCGAATCGTCCAGCGGTGGCGATGCTGACGGCGTATCCCCCGGCTGACGCGGACTGGACGGCGGCCGGCACGGCCGACAAGGTTCTGGTGAAGCCGATGAACACGCAGGATCTGCTGCGCCAGATCGAAGCGATGCTGGTGGCGCACGAGGACAAGAAGCGCCAGGCCAGCGAAAAGAAACTCGAGGCGCTCTCTGTGGCGCGCGCCTCAGAAAAGAAGCCGCGCAAGCTCGCCGAAAGCCGAGCGCGGTAAATCACCCATCCCGCGAATTCGCGGGGAAGCCTTCAACAGAGCAGGGACGCCGGCGATGAGCCGGAGATTTCCCTTTGCGTGCGGCCGTTCTGATCCAGCCGAGACTGCAGGCGCCTTCGGTCTGGCCGTCTTGCGTCTTCCCTCGACCCTGATTCGTCCCTATACTGTTTCCGCAGGAAATCCCGAGGTTCAGGTGCTGGTTTCACGTCGATGAGCGCGAATCACTTCTACCGCCGCTACGACCCCGACGGCCGCTGCAAAGTGATCTGCATGCAGTGTTTTCAAACCCTGGGTACTGCCTGGGATCGGCCTTCTCTGGAAGAGCTGGAATCGGCGCATCTATGCGCCTTCTGGGCGGAGGGATCTCCGGCCACGCGAGTGCGCAGGATGACGAGTGAGCACCCGGAAGCGCCGCTGCTGCAGCGCGTTCTGCAAATTCCGGCAGGGCTGCTGGCGGTTCTGACGGTGCTGGTAGGTTATGCTCTACCGACTGCCCTGGAGCTGGCTGCGCGGCATGCGCTGAATCCGTGGCTGGCGGTGATCCTGCCGGGTGACCTGATCGGATGTGCGATGCTGGCCGGGCTGTTGCGCAAACCGCGCACCGGCGTCTTTCTCTACCTGCTGCTGACCGCGATTGAAGCTCTCACGTATATGGGTGGCGTGATGCGGGGACGCCAGCTGGTCTGGTTTGCCGACCTGGTTCCGACTCTGCTGGTGTTGTTTCTGTTGCTGCGCATCAAGCTGCGCACCTGGGAGCTGGGGATTTACTGAGCATCTCCGGGGGGATCCGGCCACCCCGGCCGGGCGGCTACACATACAGCAAGGGCGCGGTCGCCGCTGTGCGCGAGAGCCGGGAGCTAGCTGGCCTGCTGGGTGATGGTCCGTTTCTGCTGGAAACAACTGCGGCAGAGTACCGGGCGTCCCTGGGTCGGCTTGAAGGGGACGGTGGTTTCCACGCCGCATTCCGAGCATACGGTGCGGGTTTCCGGACGCACTGAACTTGAGCCGGATGCCCGCTTGGCCTTGCACTGTTTACAGCGCTTCGGGTCGTTCTTGAACTGTTTATCAAAGAAGAATAGCTGCTCACCGGCCGTGAAGACGAAATCGCTTCCACAATCGGCACATTTCAGAATCTTATCGACGAACTCCATCCCGCTTCCCTCGCCTTCGCCCGAAGCACCCGCCGTGCAGCGCCAATTCCCGCAGCGCATTCGGATCGCCTCGGCCGGTCCCGTGAAGGAACGGCCGGCTTGCTGCGACACAGCCGAAACTGCAGGCCGTGGTACTCCTGTTTTGGATAAGGGGCCCAATATGGGTGATTGCGAAGGAGGGCCGATCATGCGGGTCCCGAAAGGCACCGGTACGGGCTCTTCTCTGCAACTGCCCAGCCGCGGCTGAAATGCGGCGAAAGGACTACACCGGCAAATGCCGGAAATCCGCCCGCAGGCGGTTGAGAAGACGTTACCGGACCGGCCTTTCGCCCAGCCTGGAGAAAAAGCTCCGGGCTGAGAGTCCCAGTTGCCCTTCCAGAAGCGCTCCGCGCACCTCCGGAGACCTGGTATTTACCGCCCCATCCGGACTGAAGCTCCGTCCGGCCGGGGATCCAACCGCCGCCCGCAATGCGGGGAGGTTGGCAACGCGGTCTGCTGAGGATCTGGGGAGCGGCGCAGACCGGCCCGAAGAAAAAACAACTAATCCTGCTCTTTGCGAGCCTTCTTACGATTCCGCTTTCTCGCCAGCGCTTCCTTCACGCGGCGCTTTTCGCCCGGCTTCAGGTAGAAGGAATGACGTTTTACTTCCTTAATAATGTCTTCCTGCTGGACCTTGCGTTTAAACCGGCGCAATGCATTTTCAAGCGGCTCGCCTTCCTGAACGCGAACCTCTGCCAAGGGAACTACACCTCCAGACGACCCCTGCTGGGCAATCTACAGAGTACAGGAAACGGAGATAAAGAATCCATAAACGCGGCGCTGGGCAAAGGTTTCAGGGCATGTCATGTTGTGCCGTTCGCCATTTTTTCGTGGTCCGAGACAATTGCAATCGTGACAAATCCGTCATTTTCCGGGAAAAGCGGTGAGCCCGGCTCGCGGTTTCCCTGTTGACATTCTACGGGAGACTGGCGTATCTGTAGAAATCCAACAGGGAGGCGCGTGTGGGCGAGGAAAAGGCGGACGTTCTGCAGGGGACGCTCGATCTGATGGTTCTGAAGACTCTGGAGTCGATGGGGCCGCTGCACGGCTACGGCATCGCGCGCCGCATCGAGCAGATCAGCGAACAGACGCTGCACCTCAATCAGGGGACGATCTACCCGGCGCTGCTGCGGCTGCGGCAGCGGGGTTGGATCCGCGCCGAGTGGGGCACCTCAGAGAACGGGCGCCGGGCCCGTTATTACGAGCTGACCCGCACCGGCAAAGCGCAGATCGAGAAGGAAACCGAGAGCTGGGAGCGGGTGGCGGCGACGATGGCGCGGTTCCTGAGACCCGCCGGCAGCTGATCGAGAAGGTTACAGGGTACGGGTTGCAGACGGCTTTTGCGGACGAGGGGACACGGTGAGCGGACTCCGAATGATGATCAGCCGGTGTGCGGCGCTGTTCCGGCGCGGCAAGATGGATCGCGAGCTGGACGACGAACTGCGCGCGCATCTGGAGATGGCGGCCGAGGAAAACCAGCGCCGTGGGATGAACGCGAACGAAGCCCGCCAGGCCGCGCTTCGCGAATTCGGCGGTGTGACCCAGGTGCGGGAAACCGTTCGCCTGCGCGAGGGCTGGCCGATGATTGAGAATCTGCGTCGCGATGTGGGTTATGCCCTGCGGCAGATGCGCAGGGCCCCCGGCTTCACCTCCATGGTGGTGCTGACGCTCGCGTTGGGCATTGGCGCCACCACCGCGATGTTCACTCTGGTGTATTCGACTCTGTTGCGCCCGCTGCCCTATCCCCAGGCGAACCGGCTTCTCGCGCTGCACGACGCCCGCCTCCACGGCGCGTCCACCGGCGGCCTGATGAGCGTGCCGCGCTTCTTCGACCTGAAGGCGCGCAATCACTCCTTTGCATCCATGGGTTTCTTCTTCTTCGATCAGGCGACGTTAATCGACGGCAGCCAGCTTCCCGTCGCCGTGAAGGCCGCCGGGGTGAACGCCGACTTCTGGAAGGTTTTCGAGGTCTCCCCTCTGCTGGGGCGCACCTTTACCGAGGCGGAGGACGTGAGACACGCGCCCGAGACAGTCGTGCTGAGTTTTGCGGGATGGCAGAAGATTTTCGGCGGCGATCGCAGCGTGATCCAGCGGCAGATCATGCTGGACGGAAGCGCGGCGACGGTTATCGGCGTCATGCCGGCGAATTTCAGCGTCCCGTCCGGCATCGATCTGTGGCATTCGGCGCAGTTCGCTGCCGGCGACTGGTCGACCTATCGAGGTGAGGGCACCCGGTTCATCAACGTTGTGGCGCGCCTGCGCCCAGGCGTGACGGCAGCCATGGCGCGGGCCGATCTGGCCCGTATCGGTACGCAGCTCCGCCGCGAACACCCCGACAGCGACGGCATGTGGCAATTTTCCAGCGAGTCCCTGCGCCAGAATCGCTACGGCGCGATCAGGCCCGCGCTGATCGTGCTCCTTCTGGCTTCGGGTCTGCTGCTGGCGATCGCCTGTATCAATGTGGCGAATCTGCTGCTGTCGCGGGCTACGGCGCGCCGGCGCGAAGTGGCGCTTCGCCGTGCTCTGGGCGCATCGGCGCGGAGGATCGTGGCGCAGTTCCTGACGGAGAGCACCCTGCTGGCGCTGGTGGGCGGCGGGGTGGGTGTGTTGGCCGCGTGGGGACTGGTCCACTTCCTCGCTGTACAGTTGCCGGGACGGCTGGGTCTTCCGGGCGAAATACAGATGCAGTGGCCTGTGGTGGCTTTTGCCCTGGCTGCGGCCGTTCTCACCGGGATCGCCTTCGGCATTGCTCCTGCTCGCGAAAGCCGGCGAGTGGAACTGCACACAACCCTGAAACAGGGCGAGACCAGACTGGGCGGGTCGGGTCATTCGCTGCGCAACGCGCTCATCGCGGTGCAGGTGGGGCTCTCGCTCATGCTGGTGGTGGGCGCGTCGCTGCTGGCGGAATCGCTGTGGCACCTGCTGAAAAACCCGCTCGGCTTCCAGCCGGATCATCTGCTTACGTTTTCCGTCGGGCTGCCCTGGGATACCAAAGAGGCGCAGATCCGTAATGTCTTCGACAGCCTGCAGCAGCGCCTGGAACAATTGCCCGGAGTGACGGCGGTGGGGCAAATGGACGCGCTGCCGACAACGGACTGGCACCTGCGCAGCAATTTCGACGCGGACTGGCTGCCGCGCATCGCGAACCAGCCGGCCATCAATGCGGAAGATCGTAACATTGGCGGTGACTTTCTGAGAGCGATGGGCGTGCCCCTGCTGGCCGGCCGCACCTTTACTGACGAGGATTCACGGATGAAGGAGATCCCGATCCTGGTGAACGAGGCGCTGGTGCGCGCCTACCTGCCTGGGGGCAATCCGCTGGGACGGCATCTGATCGTCGGCGGCGATCCCCATGAGATCGTCGGCGTGCTGGCCGATGTGCGCGGTACCGCCGGCTCGATTGCGGCGATCGCAAGTCCCGAGGTGTACTGGCCGGCGGACGGAGACACCGGTGTGACGCATCGCTCTTTTGTGGTGCGCTCGCACGTTCCGCCGGATGTCCTGATCCCGGCTGTGCGCGCCGCAGTGCATGCCGTCGCCCCGCAGCAGGCGATTGGCAATGTGGCCACGATGGACCAGTTGCTCGATAAAGCCGTGGCCCAGCCGCGCCTAAATATGGTGGTGGTGGCGTCGTTTGCCGGCATCGCCCTGGTGCTGGCGTGCGTGGGGATCTATGGCGTGGTGGCGTTCTTTGTCTCGCAGAGAACCCAGGAGATCGGCGTGCGCATGGCTCTGGGAGCGTCGCGCGGTGAGATCGGGCTGCTCTTTGTGCGGCGAGCGCTGACGACAGCAGCTTTGGGTCTGGCCGGGGGAACCGTCGCGGCACTCGCACTGACGCGGCTGATCGAGAGCCAGTTGTACGGCGTCAAGGCCGACGATCCTCTGGTCTATGCGGCATCGGCGCTGGCGCTGCTGGTGCCGGTCCTGCTGGCGACGCTGCAGCCGGCATGGCGAGCGGCGTCGGTGAATCCTGTGGAAGCTCTGAGAACGGAATAGGAGAGTGGCATGAGCGGAATCCGAGGGGTGGTAACGCGGTGTGCGGCACTGTTCCGGCGGCGGAAGCTGGACAGCGAGCTGAATGACGAGCTGCGTGCGCACCTGGAGATGGCGGCCGAAGAAAATCAACGGCGCGGCATGAGCCCCGACGAGGCATGGCGAGCGGCGCTGCGTCAGTTCGGCGGCGTGACGCAGGTGCGGGAGACGGTCCGTCTGCGCGAAGGCTGGCCGGTGATCGAGCATCTGCGGCGAGACGTTGGCTACGCCCTGCGCATGCTGCGCAAGAGTCCCGGCTTTACGGTCATTGCGATTGGTTCTCTGGCGCTGGGCATCGGAGCGAATACCGCGATCTTCTCCATTGCGAAGCACGTGCTGCTCGACCGGTTGCACGTGCCGCGTCCAGGAGAATTGAGGCTGCTCGCGTGGCACTCAGGGAAAAAGAGCGCCGTCCACAGCTCCTGGGGCGATTGGGACAGGACGCAGGGGGGCATCACCAGCACGTCGTTTTCGTATCCGGTGTACCAGTTGCTGCGGAAGCAGAATCATCAACTCGCTGATCTGTTCGCCTTCAAAAACATCGGACTCCTGAACGTGACCGCGGACGGCGAGGCCGAAGTGCTGCAGGCGGATTTGGTCAGCGGCAATTTCTATCAGCAGATGGAGGTGCAGCCGCAGCTGGGGCGGGCAATCGGTCCCGCCGACGATCAGGAGGGCGCCTCTCCGGTTGCCGTTATCAGCGACGGGTACTGGACGCGACGCTTCAACCGCTCGCCCGCTGTCATTGGTAAAGCTTTCCTGGTCAATCTGGTCAACGTCACGATCGTGGGCGTGAATCCGCCCGGATTTACCGGCGCGAAGAGCTCGCAAACGTCGCCGGAGATTTTCATGCCCTTCGCCGTGCAGCCGCTCGTGATCCCGGACACGGCGAACGGATCGCTGCTGAAGAGCACGCGACGCTGGTGGATGCAAATCATGGCCCGCGCCAGGCCAGGGGTGGACGAAGCGCAGGCGCAGGCCGCCCTCGATGTGTCACTGCAGGCGGCGGTGCGCGCGACCATGACCGTCAAGCCCGACGAATCCGTGCCCAACCTGGTGCTCTCCGACGGCAGTCGCGGACTGAACGAGGCGAGCCGGCAGATGAAGCAGCCGCTGCTGGTGCTGATGGGACTCGTTGGACTGGTGGTGCTGCTGGCCTGCGCGAATCTGGCCAATCTGCTGCTGGCGCGGTCGGCGGCGCGGCAGCGGGAGATGAGCGTCCGCATGGCTCTGGGCGCCGGGCGCGCGCGCATCCTCCGCCAGGTTCTCACGGAAAGCCTGCTGCTCTCAATGCTCGGCGGCCTGGCCGGTCTGCTGGTCGGTTATCTCGGGCGGAACGCTCTTCTGCAGATGTTTTCCGGGCCCGGCGATCCGGTAATGCAGCCTGGCTGGTTCGACTGGGGCGTCTTCGCTTTTAACGCGGCACTCTCCATCGCCACGGGCCTGTTGTTCGGCCTCGGTCCGGCGTGGCGGGCGACCCGCGCTCAGGTGAGCAGCACGCTGAAGGACTCCACGCACACGACCACCCGGCGGCGGCGCGGATTCAGCGGTCGCGCCCTGGTGGGTTTTCAGGTCGCTCTCTCCACGCTGCTGGTGGTGCTCGCGGGTGTATTCCTGCGGACGCTCATCAACCTCAACGACGTCGATCCCGGATTCGACACGAGGAATCTGGTGCTCTTCGATATGCGTCCTCCCCTCTCCGAGTACTCGGGCGCGAAACAGATTGCGCTGTTTCGGCAGCTCACGGAGCGGCTGGCCGCGGTGCCGGGAGTGGAATCGGTGACGCCGACCAGCATTGCACCGCTCTCGAACAGCTACGAAAACGACGACTTTGTCCCTGCCGGTGTGCCGGTCGCCCCGGGAGAGGATACGGTCTCGGATGACTCGACGGTTGGCGATGGCTACTTCGCGACCTTCCGCATTCCCATTCTCATGGGCCGCGGATTCGCGCCCACCGATACGGAAACCTCACCCCGCGTCGCCGTGGTGAACCAGGCACTGGTGCGGCAGTTTTTCCCCAACCGGAACCCAATCGGAAAAAGCTTCACCACATCGGGAGCGAAGAACGAAAAAATCAGCTACCAAATTGTGGGAGTCTGCGCCGATACGCGCTACGGCAATCTGCGCCAGGACCCGCCGCCCGTCTTCTACCTCGACTACCGCCAGGCTCCGGAGATCGACTGGGGCATGAGCTTTGCGGTTCGGACGCGAACGGCGCGTGCCGCGGTCACCCCCTCCCTCCGCAAGGCCGTCCAGTCGGTGGACCGAAACCTCCCTCTCGTCGACGTGCGTACGCAGAAGGAGCAGATCGACGAGATCCTCATGAACGAGCGCATCTTCGCCGACCTGACCACCGGATTCGGCGTGCTGGCGCTGGTGCTGGCCTGCATCGGCATCTACGGGCTGATGGCTTACTCGGTGGCGCGCCGCACGAATGAAATCGGCATCCGCATGGCGCTGGGCGCGCGCCGGGAGCAGGTGCTGCGCATGGTGCTCGGAGAAGCATTGTGGATGACCGCGCTGGGCATCGTGGCGGGACTGGCCGCGGCGCTGGGGCTGGGGCGCCTGATCGCCAGTCAGCTCTACGGTCTCCGCTCCTGGGATCCGCTGACGCTGGCGGCGACGGCCGGACTGCTGGTGCTGGTGACCCTGAGCTCCAGCTGGATGCCCGCCAGTCGGGCGGCCGCAGTCGATCCCAGCCAGGCGCTGCGCGCAGAGTAAGGTGCGAAAAAAATCCCCGCTTCGTGGGAAGCGGGGATTCGGTGCCCACGACGGATTTGCTACCAGCGTGAGACCGTCAGCTCGTCGAGATAGACGGTCGCCGATCCGCTGCCATACCCGTCGATCTGAAAGTTGGTCAGCAGCGTAGGCGCCCAGCCGGCGGCCCAGGCCGAAGCGGCCGTCTTGTTGATCGTCTGCTCCTTCCCGTCGAGCGCGACCGTTTTATAGGTCACCACGCCGGAGCTGGTGCGCGAGTAAGCGATCTGCACATGGTGCCAGACATTCACGCTCCAGCTGCGCGGATTGCACGCCTGCCCGGTCGAAACCCACTTGTCCACCGGCTTCGTCGGGCTCCCCGCGTTCTCGGTGTAGTCCCATACACCGTTCCAGCCGTCGCACTGGAATCCATAAATGACGGTGTCGCCGTTGGGAATCACCTGGTTCATGTCCATCTCGATGTTGGCGATGTGCGCCGAGCTTCCGCTGATATACACCCAGCCGTCGTACACGAAGTTGGTGGCCGAGGTGTCGTCGCCAAAGGATTTGTAAAAGCGCTCGCCGCCGTTATTCGTGAAGCTCGCCGAGAATTTGCGCGAATCTCCGCTGTGCGTGGGCGAGGAGACTACGCTGGTCGATCCGCTGGCGCTGCCGCTGGTGCCGGTATCGTGGACACCTGTCCAGCCGGAGAGCGTCTGGATGCTGCTGACGCTGACTGCGCCGGCCGGGACATCGAGCGCGCCGCTGGCCGAGACGCCGCTCACGGTCACAGTAACGTCGGTGACGCAGGAGGCGCCCTTGTCTCCCCATGACTTGACATGGAGTGTGTGCGTACCGGCAGAGGAGGAAACCTTGGTATCGATCGAGGTGCCGCTGATGATAGTTGTGTCGCTGCTGCTGTCGAACGAATAGCCCATCGAGCTGACCGGCTGCGAGGAGCAGGTAGAAGCGTCGGCAGAGAGCGTGAACGGCGAGCTGACCGTGGCGCCGTTGCCGGGGCTGCTGATGGTGGGATTGGCGAAGGCGGGCGCGGCCGTGAGTGCGAGCAGCGCGGGAAACAGTGACAACTGATGAGCGATCTTCAATGGACTTCCTCTGGCGGTGGGTATGGTTCAGTTCGAGCTACGGGCCGGGAGGGTATGCGCCGCACGCAACAACCTTGGGCAGGTGCTCAGGATCTTCGCTTCGAGCGCTGTCGGAAACGGCTCGCCGCAACGGGCAGCTTCCGCAGGTTCTGGGTCAGTTCCGAGTCTTGCGTGGGCCGTAGTCCACTTCGGAGGATCGTCAATACACTCTGGCTGTGGGCCAGAGCAGGTCTCGCCGCTCAGGTCTTCCCATTCCCCGCAAAGGGGGTGGAGGGGAGAAAGTGGCATGGATTGCTGGAGTCATCCTCACTGAAGAGCGACGCGATGTAAATCCCCCATTTCAGGGAATTTGCAGATTTTTGTGGATTGCGGGCAACTTTTTTCCGAATGTGCAAAATGTGCCCGGCGGGCCAGGAAAAAGCGGCACCGTCGCTGGTGGGAATTACACGGATGCCACTGCCTGCGCCCAACCGAACCGAACTTTCGCGCCTCGGCCGCGGCCGGAAGAGGCGTTGGGCATTTCAAGGGAGCCGATTCGCGGTTCTGCCTCCCGCGACCTCAAAAGAGCGGTGCGTGTTGCGCAGCGGGCGAAGCGAAGTACTTCTTCCAGAATGCCAATTGGGCCGGCGGCGCCAGAGGCATCATGCCCGTGTGCGCTCCGATCTCCATCGTCTCGGGCACGCCGGCCTTGATCGGGGCCCAGTGCGGCAGGGAGTCTCCATTTGGATCCCCGGCCGCGGCGAAATTCTTCAGATACGAGGAAGCCTCCTGGGCGACTGCGTGGTCTACCGGTTCCCACGGACGATCGAGCAGGTTCAGGTTGCGGAAGAAATAGGGGATCTCGCCCGTGTGGAAGGCTCCGAACTCCGGATGCTGCGGCCAGGGGATGGCGCGATCGAAGAAATAGGTGAAGATCGGCGCGTGGTGGTTCGCCGCCCGGCGCACCGACCACAGATACATCGAGACGCGGTCCCGCTCGCGGTCGCTGGCCTGGATCGCGGGCGCCACATCTTTTGCCGCCGCAGCCGGGTAGAGTTTCAGGAACTCCGGGGCAAGATCGCCAAACTGCTGCTGTGCCCAGCGCTCGTACTCGGCCACAGTGTGGAGCGGCCGCATAAACAGCATCCCGTCGTTGGCCTGATAGCCGGTGGTGAAGGGGACGTCGTTGTCCACGCCGCGGTCGGAGAGCTGTTGCGGGGTGGCCGGCAGCACCCAGCCATCGATATCCGGGCCAAAGCGCACAGAGAAATCCACAGGCGCAGGCAGCAGCTCGGCGGCCGGCATCGCGCGCAGCTGCGCGAGCGAGCGGGCGTGATGCGCCTCGGCATACTTCACGCCCGCCTGCTCGGCCTGCTGCAGGCTGGGCATGGGGAAGCCAGTGACGCCGACGCCGCTATCCGCCTGAGCCCGCTCAAAGAGCCCCGCGCCCAGCGGCGATGCCGTGAGCGCAACAACGCTGAACGCTCCGGCGGACTGGCCCCAGATCGTCACCCGCGCCGGGTCACCGCCGAACTGGCGGATATTGCGGCGCACCCAGCGCAACGCGGCCAGCTGATCCATGAGCGCGTAATTGCCGGAAGCATGGTGCTCGGACTCCGCGGTGAGACCGGGATAGGCGAAGAAACCAAAGACGCCCAGGCGGTAGTTGATGGTGACGACGACCACCCCCGTGGCAGCCAGATTCGTGCCGTCGTAGATCTGAATGCTGCC
>Ga0335073_10003746_pt1 | contig 21245 bp, 19 predicted proteins | sample Lox_Sample_22_FD_207093 | JGI IMG/M metagenome (GOLD analysis project Ga0335073, IMG submission 207093) | Soil microbial communities from Loxahatchee National Wildlife Refuge, Florida, United States - Lox_Sample_2.2 | ecosystem: Environmental > Terrestrial > Soil > Wetlands | place: USA...
AGTGGCGTGCTGGGCGAACGCCGACACGATGTCGTAGCGCTTGCCCACCCCCGTAAGGAGCACCGCTACGTCGCGGGAGGGGGCGTCCATCCGCCTCGCTCTCCCTTGTAGATCCCCTCGCCGCCCACCACCATCTGCACGGTCCGCATCAAGATCCGCAGGTCGAGCGCCGGCGACCGGTGCTCGACGTACCAGAGGTCGAGCTCGATGCGCTCGGGCCAGGGCAGCGAAGCGCGGCCGTTGACCTGCGCCCAGCCGGTGATCCCGGGCTTGACCGCGAGGCGGCCGCGCTGGCGCGCGGTGTACTGCTCGACCTGCACCGCCAGCGTCGGACGGGGACCGACGATCGACATCTCGCCGCGGACCACGTTCCACAGGTTCGGCAGCTCGTCGAGCGAATAGCGCCGCAGCCACGCGCCGAGGCGTGTGATCCGGTCGTCGCCTTCCTGGATCGCCAGGCCGGCACCGGTGAACTCCGCCCCGCGGACCATCGTGCGGAGCTTGTAGATCGAGAACAGCTTGCCGTCCTTGCCCACCCGGGTCTGGGTGTAGATCGGGTGGCCCGGCGACTCGAGCCGGATCGCGATCGCCAGCGCCGCCACGAGCGGCGCGGTCAGCAGCGCGCCGGCGCCCCCGATCGCGACGTCCAAGGCTCGCGCGTAATCGTGCGTCATCGCGTGCCCTCCGCGGGCTCCCAGCCTGCCGCCGTGCCGTGGACGAGCCAGTCCCATAGCCCGGCGGCCAGCGACGCCGTCGTCAACACGTAGTAGCGAGCGATCAAGAACGGCCGCGACGGCACCACCCCGGCCAGCGCCGCGGCCGCTAGGACGAGAACCTGGGCCGCAAGCGTTACCCAGTAGACCCATCCCTGCCCGAGCAGCAGGACGTTCGTCACCAGCGCGATCACGTGCAGAAACGGAGTGACGTAGCGGAGGATCCGGTGCGAGACGATCATGAATGCGTACAGGGGGTCATAGCCGCGCGGCGAGAGCATCCCGCCGCGCAGGACGATCGGCCACGTGTGGCTCATCATCCGGCGCTTGCGCGCGAACTCGCCCTCGAGCGTCGGGACCATCTTCTCGCTCGCCTGCGCCTCGCGGACAGCCACGGCCAGCCAGCCGCGCTTGACCATGTTGAACGGGAACGACAGGTCGTGGCCCATGATCGGATCGACGACCAGATACGACTCCCGGCGGGTGGCGTAGATCGCGCCGTTGCCGCCCGTGACCGAGCGCACACGCGACTCGAGCGCGCGCAGGGCGAGCTCGTAGCGCCAGTACAGGCCCTCCTGGTTCGAGCCGGTCGCGGCGTCGACGAGCTGCACCTCGCCGCACACATAGCCGACCCGCGCATCGCTGAACGGCGCCACCAGCCGCCGCAGCGCGTCCACCTCCCACGTCACGTTCGCGTCCGAGAAGGCCACGATGTCGCTCGAAGCCCCCTCCACGGCCGCGTCCTGGGCGCGGATCTTCCCCCCGCGCGGGAGCTCGAGCACCACGTCCGCCCCCGCGGCCCGGGCGCGCGCGGCGGTCTCATCGACCGATCCGTCGCAGGCGACGATCAGCTCGATCAGCTGCGGCGGGTAATCGAGCGCGCGGATGTTGGCCACGCGCTCGGCGATCACGTCCTGCTCGGCGTAGGCCGCGATGATCACCGACACGCTCGGAAGCTGATCGTCGGGCGACGGTCGCTCGCGCCGCGTCGCTCCCCGGCCACGAATGGCCGCGACCAACCCGAGCAGGATCGGATAGCCGACGTGGGCGTACAGCACCAGGCCGATCGACAGCCAGAAGATGATCGCGACGATGATCACGGGCGGCTATCCAACCAACTCTCGGTACAAGGCGAGGGTCTGCTCCGCCGCCTTCTGCCACGAGTACGGCCCCGAGGCGGCTGTCAGCGCACCCCACGCCAGGCCCTCGCGCTCCTGCGGATCCGACAGGAGCGTCGTAAGCACGTCGCGGAGGGCGTCGCGATCGTCGGGCGGCACCAGCCGCGCGGCGCCGGTGGCGGCGACCTCGCCGAACCCGCCGACGTCGCTGACCACGGTCGGCTTCCCGAACGCGAGCGCGGTCGCCAGCACGCCGGATTGGTCGAAGCGCTCGGTCCGCGAATACGGGAGGACGACGATGTCGGCGCGCCGGAAGAACGCCGGCAGCTCGGCGTCGGAGACGTACCGCGGCACGAACCGTACGTTCGCCGGCGCCCGCGCGCGGAGCGGCTCCATCGGCATCCGCGGACGACCGACGATCCACAGCTCGGCGCCGTCGATCCCACGCCACGCGTCGAGCAGCACCTCGATCCCCTTGTATGGGCGAAGCAGGCCGAAGAACAGAACCACCGGGCCGCCAACGCCGGCCAACTCCTCCGGCAGCGGCAGGTCGCGCTCCTGCACCGTGAGGTGCTTGAACGCACCGTGGTGGATCACGCGGACCTTTCCCGGGTCGATCCCGAGTTCGCCTACGAGCGCGTCGCGCCCATACGAGGAATGCACGACGACCGCATCGACAGCGTCGTACAGGCGCCGCTGAAACCGAGCCTGGCCGGGGCGAGGCTCGCGGGGGAGCAAGTCGTGCGCGGTGAGAACCGTCGGGCGCCGGGGGAGCAGCCACCGATCGATCGCCTGGACCGGGAGCCACTGAAAATGCACCACGTCGGCCCCGGCAGCGATCGCACGGTACCGGAGCATGTCGGGCACGTGCTCGACCAGCTTGGCGCCCATGCGCACTCGAGACCCCGCGGCGCCCCGGGCGTGCCGATAGAACAGCTCGCGCACCGAGTAGCCGTCAGGCGCCGGTGGCTCGCCGTACGCGAACCTGCTGGTGATCAGCTCGACGCTCGCGCCCGCGGCGGCGAGCGCCGTCGCCAGCGCGTGATCGTACGGCAGCGTGAACGCTGAGGGATCGACGAGGTGTGCGCGCATCAACGTCGCCGGGGCGCGTCGTCGAGCGGCCGGCCGGCGAGATGGGCGATGCGGCGGGCGGTCACCCGCGTCTCCGAGCCGCCGAGCGCGTGTACGCGGGCGCGGCCATCGTGCGCGAGTCTCCTGACCACTGGCGCCAACGCCGACAGCGGCGGCTCCCCGGGGCGGCGGCTCAGAACGTCGCTGAACGCGCGCAGCGGATGCCGTGCGACCAGCGCCGCGAGGGAGACGGCGCGCGCGGCGATGCCGTCGTCCTCGCGGTAGTCGATCCTGAGCCCGCCGACGACCGCGGGGTCCGGGAACTCCGGTCGGGCGGCGGCCTCGACCCGTGCGCCGTCGAGCGCCCGCGCGTACTCGCCGAGCGGGTCCCCCCGAGCGGGGAAGCGATCGGCGACGAACACGACCTCGGCGGCACCGCCGGGGCGGCCGGCGGGACGGTTCGAGAGCACGAGCCCCGCGAGCTCTTCCGCCGACAGGAGCGCGTCGAGCGCGAGGTAACGACCACGCTCGAGCCGACTGGCGTTGACCGGTGGGGCCCCGCGAGCGCCCGGAGCCGGCAGCATCCGCGAAGGATCCGCGCGGTGGCTCCGCGCCACCAGCCGGCCGAACGCTCGTACGACCGCGGGCTCGGGCTCGAACCCGTCGTACCGGCGCGCGAGCCAGGCGCGGCCGGCCGCGTATCCCCGCCACTGACGCCGGAGCTCTGAGAGCGTCGCCCGGTAACGATGCTCGACCTTGGCACCGCGGCGCAGCTCGAGCTTCCAGCCCGACTGCTGAAGGCGCCAGCTGAAGTCGGTGTCCTCGGCCGCACGGACGCCCTCGTAGAAGCCCCCGATCTGCTCGAATGCCGCACGCCGGACGAGCAGGTTGGCGGCCACGGCACGCGGCCGGTAGGGATGGCTCAGGTGTGCCTGCTGGGAGAGGAAGTTCCGGGCCGATCCATAGCGCGCGGCCAGCGTGTCGCCTTCGAGCAGCGCCACCACCTCGCCCGCGAGCGCGCCGACATCGTCCGCCACCGGCACCGCGAAGTAGGCATCGAGCAGACCGCTCGGCGCCCGGCAATCGGCGTCGAGGAACAGGATCCACTCGCCGTGCGCGTGCGCCGCCCCGACGTTGCGGGCGTGGGCGGGCGAGCGCTCGCCGGCAGCCCGGATCACCGCGACGCCGCCCCTTGCGACTGCCAGGCCGGAGTTATCGGCGAGGATCAGCTCGTCGCCCACGCGCAAGTCGAGCGCGAGCAGCGCCTCGATCGCGGCCCGGGCGGCGTATTCGTCCCCGGCGAACGGCATCACGACGCTGATCTCAGGCCGGCTCACGGGCAATCCCTCGCCTGGCTCGTGCGAGCAGCATACGGGCCTGCTCGCGCTCCTCCGGGTGCGTGAACCCGGTCGCGGTGAGCACGAGCGGCATCGCCGCCAGTACCGCGGCACGGCTGACGAACCCGACGAGCCCCTGGGTGGGGAGCAGCAGCTCGCCGGCCACCGACATGCCGCCCAGCACCACGACGAGCTTGATCAGGCGCATCCACTCGAACGACGCCGCGAACGCGCGGCGGGTCAAGAAGTGCATAACCCCGATCATGACCACGTATGCGCCACACAGCGCGATACCGGCGCCGGCGATCCCGAGCGCGGGAACGAGCAGCACGATCATGACCACGTTCACGGCCAGGCCCGCGAGCGCCGCCGGGAAGTTCCGCGTCGTCACCTTCGCGCGACCGGCAATCACGAGGAACACGACCCAGAGCCCGTACAGCGCCCACCCGAGCGCCACCCAGGGCAGCGCCTTGTACGCGTCGAAGAACGACGGCGCAGCCAGGAGGCGCACGACCCAGCGCCCAAGCAGCGCGAGGCCGGCCACGACCAGGCCGCTGACGAGCAGGTAGTACGTGGTCACCAGTCCATACAGTCGTGCAGCCTCAGCATCATCGCGGACCGAGTACGCGAGCGGCGGCCAGGCGTACTGGAACGCCCGCACGATGAACGCGACCGCGCCCGCGAGCTTGACCGCGATCGAGTACAGACCCGCCTGCTTCGGGCCGTTGGGTCCGTGATGGAAGATGTAGTACCGGTCGACGATGCTGAGCGCGTACACCGACGCCTCGGCCGGGACCGTCGGCAGCCCGAAGCTGAACAGCACCCGGTGCGTCTCCACGCCCGCGTGATGGCGCGGCCGCAAGCGGTCCCGCATCGTCCACCACAAGCCGAGCAGCACAACCGTGGAGGCGCCGTAGTTGCCGAGCAGGAGGCCGCGCGCTCCCTCCCCGGCCACGACGACGAGCACGACCGAGGCCGCAATCGTGAGCACGACGTTGGTCAGTGTGGCCGTGGCATACGCCCGCAGGCGCTCGTCGACCCGGAGCAGCGCGTAGGCCATCTCGAGGTTTGTGAACGACCACACCCCCAGCACGGCGATGCGAAAGATCGTCGGGTCTCGGTAGCCCAGCACCACCTTCGACAGCGGCGCCGCGAGCACCGCGAGCACGATCCCGACGATCGTGGTGGTCACGAATAGAAAACCGACAGCGCGCCGAGCCAACGCATCCCGGCGCTCCTGATCGTCGTCCGAGTAGTAGAACCGCAGGAACGACTCGATCATTCCGAAGCGGACGAGGATGCTGATCAGGATCACGCCGTTGCCGAGCAGTTCGACGACGCCGTAGCCCGCGGGATCGATGTACCGCGTATAGACCGGCAGCAGCAGGACCGCCATGAACTTCGAGACGATGTCGGCGACCTGGTAGGCCGCCAGCGAGCTCGCGAGGCGCTTCAGGTACGCGGTCACGACGGCAAACGGTACGGCTAGCGGGGGACCGCGATGCTTACGGGCCGGGCTTCGACGTCACCGGGAAGATCCCCTCGGTCCCCGGGCAGACGTACGGCGGCCCCATGGCCTTGGGCGCCATGTTGAACACGAACCCGCCGTCGGTGCCCGGCGGGAACAGCCTCGCCTTGGGGGCGTCGAACTGTCCGCTGTTGCAGAAGCCGCCGTCCACGTAGGTGTAGGCGACGAACCCGCGCCTGTCGTGACCGACCACGACGGTGGTGACGGGAAACGCAGTCTCGTGACGGAATGCCGGGCTGATCACCTGGCCGTCCTGTGCGAGCAGCTGGACGCGTGCGAAGCCGCGCAGCCCGCATTGGCGTCCCATGTTCTTGAAGGCCAGCTGCCAGTACCGGTGACCGGTGGCGCCCTGGAAGCTCACGAACCTCAGACGAAGCTGTGACGACTTGCAGGGCGCGGCGTGTGTGTGCGCGCCGGCAGCCGGTGCAGCGAGCACAGCCGCGCATGCGGCTGCGAGAACCAGCATCAGTAGCTGACGACGCCTTCCCGGCAACGACGCCACGTTAGCTGACGGTCACGGTCGTTTTCCCGGCGGTGCCCGGCGCCGGCGGAACATGCGCCGGGAAATGACCCGTGTCGCAGGCGGCGTCGGTGACGTCGAGCCCGATCAGGTACGTCCCCGCCGGCGCGGGACGGCCGTTGATCGTCCCGTCCCAGATCGCGGTGTGCCCATTCCACGGCGTCAGGAAGCTCTTGACCAGACGTGGCCGGCCGGGCAGATCGGTGCGATAGATCCGGATCGTTCCGCCGCGGCCCTCGTTGCCGGCATAGTGGATCGTCACGTTCGTCCCGGTCGCACCGGGAATCGCGGAGGGCGTCACGCTCGTGATCACCGGCTGCGGAGGCGCCGTCTTGACCTTCACCGGGACGCCCGTCAGATCGATCGTCCGCCCCTGATGGATCAGCGCCACGCGAAAGTAGTAGGTGCCGTCGGGAACGAGGAGCCCGTTGTCGTCGCGCCCGTTCCATCTGAACACGCCGTCGGGGGTGCGCACCCCCTTTCGCATGTGGCGACCGGTCGCGACCGTGCGGACGATCGACTCGGTGTCGGCGCTGACCACATACACGTCGACGGTGTCGGCACGGTGCAGCAAGTAGAACGAGATCGTCGTCGAGCCGCTGTTCCGGCCCTGCATGCACGGCACGCCATGGAGCGGATCGATCACGCCGGGGACCGGCCGAGGCGTGCCGGCAAGCAGCGGCGTCGTCACCTTGAGGTGCTGCGTGACGAAGAAGGCTGCGATCGTCGCCGCGACCAGCACCGCGAACGCGCTGGTCGTAAGCCTGCTCACAGCTTCAAGACTGCCACGTTCGGGATCTCGAACTTGTGGAAGGCGTCGAGCCCCCGCGTATCGCGGCTGCAGAGAATCACGCGGATGCTGCCGCCGTGGCAGACGACGAGCGCGGGGAGCTCGCCGGCGCGCTCGATGTCCTCGAGTGCGGCGCTCACGCGATCGAGCTGATCCTGCAACGACTCACCGCCAGGGAAGCGAAACGACGCCCCGGCGCGCATCCAGGCCGCGTACCGCTCGGGGTCCTCTCGCTCCACGTCCTGGAAGAGACGCCCCTCCCACTCGCCGCGATTGGCCTCGCGCAGCCGCGGATCGAGCCGCGGCGTCAGCCCGATCCTCGCGCCGACGATCTCGGCGGTCTCGTGCGCGCGACTGAGGTCTGACGACCACAGGGCCCGGACCGGCTCGGGGTCGGCCGCGATCCGTTCGGCGAGCTCGCGCGCCTGCTCGCGTCCCGTGTCGTTCAGCGGCGTGTCACGGAAGCCCTGGAAGCGGATCGGCGGGAGGTTGTCGTTGGTCTGGCCGTGGCGCGCGAGCAGGATCCCGGCGAACGGGTCCGCCGCGGTCATGAGCCGCCGATGCCCAGCGTGTCCGATCGCAGCCCGAGCCGCAGCGTCTCGAGCGCGAGCACCTCGCCGGCCGGGATGTTGCTGAGGTTGACCTCCGGCCCGAACCGGCGCACGAACCACACCTGCTGATCCTTTCGCGGCGCGTCGAACATGATCTCTCGCGGCGCGATCTCGTGCACGATCTCGCCGATCAGGCCCTCGCGAACCTCGCCGGAGGGCCGGAAGATGCCGGCGGTTCCCGCCTCACGCCCCTCGGCAATCACCTTCCAGGCGCCGGCGGCCAGCTCCGCTCGCATCTGCTCGACCCAGACGTACGGCGGCGTGATCGCTCCGGTGTCGTCCTTGGAGCCGACCTCGGAGAGGACCGTGAACTCGCGGGCGAGACGCTCGATCAGCTCGAGCTTGTGCCGGTGCTCGAGCGCGATCGTCCCGTCGGAGATCTCGAAATACTGGAGCCCGAGCTCGTGCACCCACGCGATCAGCTCATCCAGCCGGCCGCGCTGGATCGCCAGCTCGGTGAGCGTGCCCCCCAGCACGACGGGGATCCCATGGTGCCGGTAGCGCTCGAGCTTGCGCTCGAGGTTTCCAGTCGCGAGCGCGGTGCCCCAGCCGAGCTTGACGATGTCGATGAACTCCCCGGCGACCTCGATCATGCCGTCGATCTCCGCGGCGGACAGGCCCCGGTCGATCACATGCGTGATGCCGCCTGACCGCGGCTTCCCGCTCCGCTCCGGGAGGTTGAGCAGTTCGCGCATCGGAGCTTGCGCTACTGAGTGGCGAGACTGGCGAGGTCGCTGCCGACGGTGACGACGACGGCGGACTTACACGGACCTTGCGCGGGCGGACAGACGAGCTGTTGGGTGGCCGCGTCGAGCGGTCGCACCGATGTCGGACGAAGCTTGAGACTGCTCGCGACCGCGCTGGCGTCGGCCTTGTACCCGCGCATGTACTGGACGAGCGTGGAGCTCTGGGTCTGGTTGGCGGTGAAGTTCCCCTTGAAGCCCTGCTGGTAACCGGCCGCGTCGAGCTTGTCCTGCACCTTGCCGGCCAGCCCGTTCGTGTTGGTTCCGTTGAGGACGGCGACCGTCACGGTGTGCGGGTTGACCGCCACCACCGGCGTGGTCCGGTGGCTCGCGGCCGTGTTCCGTGCCGTCGCCGATGACGCTGCCGAGCCGGACTTGGACTTGCTCGAAGAACTGTTGATGTTCTTAATCACCAATACGCCGGTCACCACGGCGGCGACGCCGAGCAGCGCGGCCAGAACCACAAACACCTTTGCCACGCCGGACCGGGTCTCGCCGGGCCTGATCGACATCATGCTCGGCGGCGCGCCCGCAGGACGGCCCTGAGCGGCCCTAGGACGCCCCTGGCCGCCGGGGGAGCGACCCTGCGCGCCGCGCGGTGGTCCGCCCGGGGACCGCGGCGGGCCGCCGGGACGTGCCCGCACGGGCCGCTGCATGGTCGCGGCCGGGGCCGCCACCGGACGACTGGAGGCACCGTTGCCGCCGCCGACGGTCACCGGCGAGGCGTCGACCTGGGTCGCCTGGTCGACCGGGCCGTTGACGAGTCCGACGGGGGTCGGCTGGGGCTGCCCGATCGGTTGGACCGGGTCGGGAATCAAGCGAGTCGCCGCCGCGAGCGCCGGGGCCCCTACTCCGGCGGGCGCGGCAGGCGGCAGGTTCAGGCCCGCGGCGCTCACACCCGCGGGCACGGGCGCGGGCGCACCGGCGTAGGCTGGCACCGCCCGCGGGCCGGCCGCCCGAACTGAGATCTCGGCCGGCAGCGCCGCGACGTGATCGGCGAGGCCGGCGAGCTCGGCCTCGAGCTCCTGTACCCGTTGCCCCGCCTCATCGGCCCGGCGGCGGAGCGTGGCCGTCTCTCGCGCCTGGGAGAAGTACAGGAGCACGAGCAACGCCACGGCGATGAACGCGGCGAAGCCGGCATCCGCTCCAACCGAGGAGATGAAATGGTGCACCGAGAGGGCAAACGGAATGGTCACCATGTCGCGCGCGCCAGTCTACGTGGGAAGGCGGGGGAGGCGGGGACTTGAGTCGCGCTCCAGCTCCGAGAAGCGAGAGTTCGACAATTTGGCCACATGTTGCGCGAGCGCCGCGGCGTCGCCCTCGAGCACGAGCAGGTTGATCTCGCCGAAGATGTGCTCGACCGACTGTGGATCGAGCGGCTCGCGGGCGGCGCGAAGGATCTTCTGGGCGGGTGTCGGCTGCATCCGCTCGTACGGGTTGAACAGATCCTCATGGAGCTTCTCTCCGGGGCGCGCCCCGACGATCTCGATCGCGATGTCCCGTTCGGGCTCGAGCCCCGACAGCCGGATCATCGTCTCCGCGAGGTCTTTGATCCCGATCGGCTCGCCCATCTCGAGCACGTAGACCTCGCCGCTCCCCTCGCTCAGCGACCCGGCGCGGATGATCAGCTGGACCGCCTCCGGGATCGTCATGAAGTACCGGGTCATGCGCGGGTCGGTGACCGTCACCGGGCCGCCGGCGGCGATCTGACGGCGGAAGATTGGAACCACCGAGCCGGAGGAGCCGAGCACGTTCCCGAACCGGACGGTCGCGTATTTCGTGTTCGTGTAGCGCAGCGCGGCCGCCTCGACGGCCCACTCCGCGAGCGCCTTGGACGCACCCATAACGGTCGCCGGCTTGACCGCCTTGTCGGTCGAGACGAGCACGAACGTGCCCACCTGGGTCTCGGCGGCGATCCGCGCGACCACCCTGGTGGCGAGCGCGTTGTTGCGGATCGCCTCGACGGGATTGACTTCCATCATCGTCACGTGCTTGTACGCGGCCGCGTGGAAGATCACAGTCGGCCGGTGCTCAGTTAGAACTTCGCGCATCCGCTCTTCTTCCCTGCAATCGGCGAGCACCGGAACGGCCGTGCGGATGTGACGATCCTCCTCGAGCTCGCGCAAAATCTCGAACAGGTTGTCCTCGGCGTGGTCCAGGAGGATCAGGGTCCTGGGGGCGACGCGGGCGATCTGGCGGGACAGCTCGGCGCCGATCGACCCACCCGCTCCGGTCACCATCACGACCTGGCCGGCGAGGTACGCGCCGACCCGCTCGATCTCCATCCGCACCGGCTCGCGCCCGAGCATGTCCTCTACCCGCACCTCGCGAAGCTGCCGGGTGACGTTGAGCCGGCCCGACCCATCCTGTAGCAGTTCGAACACCGTCGGAGTGGTGCGTACGGGGATGCCGCGTTCCCGGCAGGCCACGACGACCCGAGCACGGAGCGTGCCGGGAGCCGATGGGATCGCGATCACGACCTCGTCGGGCTCCACCTCGTCGAGGATCCGGGCGAGATCGTCGGACTCGGTGGTGCCGAGCACCTTGAGGCCGTGCTCGTCTTTCATCCCGACCTTGCGCGGGTCGTCGTCGACGAACCCCACCGGTCGTAGCCGAAGTTGCGGGTTGCGGACCAGCTCGCGCACGACCAGCCGGCCGCCGTCGCCTCCGCCCACCACCAGGACATCGCGGGCTCCCTTGGCGGTCCTGAAGCTCCGCACCCGTCCCTCCACGACCAGGTGGACCAGGAAGCGGGCGCCGATCAGCAGCGCCAGCGAAAGCAGGAAGAACAGCGCGATCACGCTGCCGGGCAGGTTCACCGGGGTGGTCTGGAAGTCGGCGGTGGTGGTCACCGGGTGCAGGAACGCGATCGCGCCGACGATCACGAGCGTCATCACGATTACGCCCTTGACGACCGCCTCGTAGTCACGCTGGCCGACGAACGTCCACAAGCGCTGGTACTGGCCGAAGGCCGCGAGCACCACCAGCGCGACCGGAACGACCCACCAGATCGTGTGCGTGAGCAGGTCTCCGTAGCGGTCGTTGGAACCGCCGAAGCCGTCCGTGAACCTCAGCCGGAAAGCCAGGTAGTAAGCGAGCGCGACCAAGAGCCCGTCCACAACCAACTGGGGCACGGAGTGCCGATGAACGGGGAAGGCCGCGGATCTGATCCGCCGGCGCATGCGGCCGGGATTGTAATCAGGATCCCGATAAACCCTGGGTAAGACCCGGTTAGCGCGAATGTCCGGCGATCTTCTTGGTAGGCGGTTTGGCGGGCGGCTTGGGCTTCGGCTTCGGTTTGGGCGGCGGAGGCGGCGGAGGCACCTGCACGACTGCCGACCTGCTCCCGAGCGGACGGTTCTTATAACCCAGCGCCTGGACCGAGACGTAGGCGCGTGCGCGAGCCGTGATCGCGGTCTCGAAGCCGCTCTTGCTCGCTGTGGCGACCGGTTTCAGCGCGGCGGCGCTGCTGCCGCCGAACACCCTCCAGGAGTTGACGCCGGTGGCGCCGTTCCAGCTCACGTACACCGTCATCTTGCCTCCGTGGCGCGCGGTCGCCACCGCGGGCGGCGTCGTCGGCGTTCCGCTCCACTGGAAGCGGTACGCCCGGTAGCTGAGGTTCTGATCGACGAACCGGCCGTCGAACACCAGCTTCCCCGCCGCGTTGTACTCGCTGAAGTAAGGCTGCTGTCCCCATCCGACGAAGTCGTCGCGGTCGGGCAACTGCTCGTCGTCGCCCTCGTAGCTCGACAGCAGCGGCGGCGAGTGCGTGCGCTGGGAGACCACGTCGGCGGTCATGTGCTTGAGATTCAACTCGAGCTTGAGCGCCCTGGACTGCGAGTGGACGTACGGGGGCCCGGCGCCGTCGTCGAACAACGTCACGAACTGGTCGCCGAATGCCTGGGCCTGGGCGTCGTGCTGGAAGGCGAACGACGCCCCCGGTCCAAGCCTGAAGCTCGAGCTCTTGCCGCCCAGGGTCCACATGATCGCCCCGGTGTTGCGGTTGACCTTGTACACCGACCACGTATTGCGAGCCGAGACCAGGAGATTCCCGTCCTTGTCGGGCGCGATCGAGTTGACGTGGAAGTAGTCGTACGGGTTGCCGATTCCGTTAGCGGTATGCGCCTTCGTCGGGAGCCCCGAGTAGCTCGCGGTGAGCGGTACGTGATCGAGGCTGTCCCACTGGAACACCACCAGCCCGGTGGCGACATCAATCTCCTGGACGATCGAGTCGAGCACGACCTCCTGCGCCGAGCCCTTGATCGACGACGCGTTCACGATGACGGGGAACGCGGCGGTGATCAGCGCGGTGTTACGCGGAGTCAGGTCGAATTCGTGGAGGTCGGCAGTGAGGCCGTTCCCGGCCGAGACCACGCTGACCACCTGGTACGAACTGTTGACGATCACATCCTGGCCCGAGCCCACGCCGGCCGCTTCGTTGCCCTGCCACCACGTGAGCACCGGCTGCCCGCGATAGAACTGCTCGCGGAAATCGGTCGCCGCGTCGTTCTCGGGGACGGGGTTGAACCAGATCAGCCCGCCGTTCGGGCCGATCAGCTCAGGCCCCTGTTGGATCGGGCCGATCTGGGGCGCGAGAAAGATGTCGCCGGTGGCCGCTGGGTCTGGTTTGGTGATCGTGACCGCTGCGGGGTAGAGATCCGGTCGCGAGCGGAAGTACCACACGTCTCCCTTCACCCGGGGCGCGGCCGGCCGCTTGGCGGGTGGGATCGTTCCCGCCGGCGTCGCGATCTGGAACTGATACGTGCCGTTCCCGGATCCTTCGATGTTCAGGTAGGTATTGACCGTCACCGTCTCGCCCGGCGCGAACGGCGCCGCGGGGATGAAGCTGCCCCCGTCCCCGTCGGAGTCCGACTCCACCGTGCCGGTGTGCACTCCGGTGGCCGAGCCCGTCACCGTGACCGATCCAAGCTGGTCCGCGGGGATGCCGCGGAACGTGATCTGAGTCCCGGGCGAGGCGAAGTGGCCGCCCGGGACCGGGAACACGTACACCGGCGGCGGCCCGCTCGGCTTCGGGGCCGGCGGTGGGTGTTTCTTCTTCGTTGCCGCGCCGGCGACCGTGGCCCCGAACAGGCACAGGAGCGCCGACACGCACAGCACGAGGACGCGCCGGCGAGACGCCCCCTTCACGATTTCCGGCCCCGCAGACTCGCGCCTGGCCTAGTAGGCGCCGGGCAGCCCGTTGCCGTTGCCGTTTGACGAGCTTGTGGTCGGGAACGCCTTGGACGTGCCGAGCACCTTGCCCTTGGGGCCGAGTGCCTGCACCTTGTAGGACTTGTAGGTGCCGCTGAGCGGGATCGTCGTCTCAAAGCCTGACTTTGCTCTCGTGGCCACCGTCTTAAGGCTCTGGGCGGTATTACCCGCCAGGACTCTCCAGCCCACGACCTGGGTATCTCCGTCCCAGCTCGCATACACCGTGGCTTTCCCACCATTGTTGCGGACCGCGCCACTCGGCGGGAAGTACGGGATCCCGACCCAGTTCTGCACGTACGTGCGGTAGTTGACGTCGGGAACCGGCCAGAAGGCGTCGAGCAGCACCTTGCCCTTGCTGCTGTCCTCGGAGAAGAACGGCGTCGAGCCCCAACCGAGCGATACATTGCCGTTGGGGAGCAACTGGGCGTTCCCGAGGAAGTACGCGGTCGTGCCCTTGCGGACGTACTGGGACACGAAGCCGGCGGTGTGGTTGGTCGTGTCGAGCTTCAGCACGAGCCCGCGGCTCGGACCGCTCGGCTTGCCGAACTTGACGCCCTTGCTCGTGATCGAGTCGAAGCCGCAGCATGCGTCGTCGAACAGGCTGACCACGTTGCCGTTGTGCAACGCGACGTCGTGCTGCCACGTGAACTGAGCGTTCTTCGGCAGCGCGAACGTGCTCAGCTTCGGATCGCCGCTCAGCGTCCACTCGACCGCGTTCGTGACCCGGTTGACCAGGTACGCCGACCACGTGTTGCGCAGCGACACGAGGAACGTCTCGTTACCGGTCAGCTGGATCGAGTTGATGTGGTACGCGTCCCAAGGAACCCCCGGGAAGGCCTTCTGCTTGGACTGCGTCAGCGGGACGTTGGGGGTGCCGCCAGGGTTGAGCGCATCCCAGGTGTAGAGCAGTTGGCCGGTCGCGAGGTTGTACTCCTGGACCGCCGAGTCGAGTACCACGCCGTTCGCCGAGCCGCCGTACGGGGTGAGGTTCATCGGCACGTTCTTGTACGCCGTGACCCAGGCGTTGGCGCCGCTGATCACCATCTCGTGCTGGGAGATGACCCAGCCATCGGCTCCCTTGAGCGTCGCGACGTGCCGGTAGTGCTGGTCGACGACCACGTCCTCGCCAGAAGTGGTGACCCCGGCCGCGGTGACCACGCCCTGCCACCAACTGAGCACCGGCTTGCCGTTGTAGCTCTGCGCCTGAAGGTTCGCGGCGAGCGCGTTCGTTCCGATCGGGTCGAACCACACGGGCTGGAGGTTGTGGTCGAGGATCAGCGGGCCGCTCTGGCCGGTCAGCGGCTGCTTTGCCGCGAGGTTCTTGAAGTTCGCGACCATGAAGTAGCCGGGCGCCAGCTTCGAGAACTGCGTGTTCTGCGTTATGCCGAACTGCGGCGGGTGGAGGTTCGGCGCCGACTTGAAGCTCCACGCGCCCTTGGTCGTGTACGCGCCGATCGGCGCCGCCTGGGCGCCGGCTACCCCGACCGTGAGCGCGCAGGCAAGCGCGGCGACGGTCGTGGCGGACACGCGGAAATTGAACATATTGCGAAACACAGACGGCCTCCTCGAGCGAGTCGACGACCCTAACACGCCCCGCCGGGCGAAGGTTGCGCCCCGGACCACGCCACGGTTCACCTGCTAATGAGCAAATCGGCCAGCAGCGCGGGGTCACGGCGAATCCGGGCCGGCTGCCCGGTCGAGCGCTCGCGCTTGGCCAACTCGAGCTCGTCTGCGCTGGTCAACCGCCGCAGGCGGCCGTCGGCGATCAGCCGCTCGTCCACTGCTCCCAGACGGCCCTCGAACACCGTGTAGACCGGCGTTCCGAGCGCCACAGCCTCGCGATTCATGGTCCCGCCCGCGGACACGACCAGGTCCGCGAAGGCGATCAGAGACTGGGCATCGATCGCACGCTGCGGGACGATGAACCCGCCCGCGCGCTCGAGCTCGGCCCGCTGCTCGGCGGTCCGGGGCAGCGCCACTGACTGGACCTCGCTCGAGCCGAGGCGGTCGAGCACCTGCGCGAACAGGTCATTCTCGAAGCGGTGATACAGCGACACCTCGGGGGGCGTGCGGACCACCACGATCGGCTGCTGCGCGTCCAACCCGAGCTCGGCGAGGATCGACGCACTGGGCTCAAAGTCGGATAGGTAGTACTCCTCCTTCAGCCCCGGATAGCCCCGGACCTTGCCCCGCGCCCCATACCGGTAGAGACGCTCGGGCGGAATCGCATCGGGGACCACGACCGCCTGCGCAAGCCGGCAGTTGATGTTGTGCTGGACCGTCGCCCACTCGTAGTCGAACATCGTGGAGCACGGGATCCGCAGCATCGCCGCGGCGATCGTGACGTCGTTCGAGCCGTGCCCGAGCGCCCGGTCAAACCGCCGCCCCCGGGCCCAGCGGGCGAGCTCGGACGAGCGAGCGGCCAGCCCCGCCGCCTTGGCGGCCACCCGCCCGCCTCGGTGGCGCCCGATCGTCTCGTGCTCGATCTCGAACCGCTGGAGCAGCCCGAGCGTCTGCGCGAAATCGCGCGCGGTGACGTCGACCTCGTGCCCGCGAGCCCGCAGGTTCGCAATCACGGGTCGCATCACGAGGACGTGGGGAGAGTTCGTCAGGTCGACCCAGATCCTCATCCTGCGCTGCGAAGTGAGTAAACCCTAATTCGCGGGCGATCGCCCGATGCCCCCGCGACGCCGCTACATTAGCCCGCGGTGATGCTCGTCTACGCATCGGTGACCGACTCGCTCGTCACCCTCGCGACTCACATCATTCGCGATCTCGGGCTCGCGGGCGTCGCCCTGTTGACGATGACCTCAGGCGTCGTCGGCGCACCCGGATCCGAGCCGACCATGCTGTTCGCGGGCTTCAACGTCTCTGAAGGCCACCTGAGCATGTTCGGGATCATCGTCGCCGGCGTGTTCGGCGACATGCTCGGCGCCTCGATCGCGTACGCGATCGGCTACTGGGGGCGCGAGGAGTTGGTCGAACGCCATGGCAACAAGCTGCACATCTCGAAGCGTCGCCTCGATCGCGCCCACAACTGGTTCGAGCGCTACGGCGCCCCCGTGATCTTGGTCTCGCGCTTCATCCCATTCGCGCGCGCGGCGTTCCCGTACGCCGCCGGGGTCGCAAGGATGGGCTACGGGCGGTTTCTGATCTTCGGGACGATCGGCTCGGTCATCTGGATCACCGCGCTGGGGGTGCTCGGAGACGCCGTCGGGAGCAGCTGGCAAAGCTGGCGCCACAACCTCGAATACGTGGACTACGTCGGCGCCGCCCTGCTCGTCATCGCGATCGCGTATCTGATCGTGCGGATCACCCGCAACCGGCGCGGCGACCCGACGGCCGTCGCCTAGGAGAGGCGGGGGTGGCCGACGATCTGCCGGTGTGGCAGGCGATCGTCCTCGGCGGGCTGCACGGACCGGCGGAGCTCCTACCGATCTCATCCTCGGGCCACGTCGCGGTCGTGCCATGGCTCGCGGGCTGGGACTTCTCACGGCTCGACGACGAGCTCCGCAAGTCCTTCGAGGTGGCGCTCCACACGGGCACCGCCGCCGCGCTGCTAATCAGCCTGCGCCGCGAGGTGGACGAAGCGGTGCGCGGACTCAACCTGCGGCGCGTGATGATGATCGCGCTGTCGTTCGCCCCGCCCGCGTTCGTCGGCTATCGCTTCGAGCGGCCGATCGAACGCCACCTGGGAACGCCGCCGACGGTGGCGGCCGGGCTGTTCGTCGGCGCGGTCGCGATGGCGCTCGCCGATCGGGCGCCCCAGGAGCGCACCCATGCCGACGCCGGCGCGCTCGACGCGCTGCTGCTGGGTATCGCGCAGGCCTGCTCGCTGTTCCCGGGCGTCTCGCGCAACGGCGCGACGCTCGCCGCCGCCAGGTTCCGGCGCTTCACTCGCGTGGACGCCAACCGGCTGTCGCGCCACGCGGCTCTCCCGATCATCGCGGGCGCCACCCTGCTCAAGGGCATCCGTCTCCGCAACCGCGGACTGCCCCCCGGATCCGCGGCGCCGTTCGCCGCCGGCCTCGGCGCCGCGTTCGTCTCGACGCTCGGCTCGACCCGGCTCATCCAGACGCTCGAGCGCGACAGCTCGCTGCTGCCGTATGCGGTGTACCGGATGGGACTGGCCGCGCTGATTGCCCGCCGCCTACTGCGCGGCCCGGGGGAGCGATGAGTCGCTCAGGCCAGACGGTGCCCGGCTCAGGCGAGCGTCCACAGCTCGCCGCTCCCGACGCGGTCCGCGCGCACGCGCCACTCCGTCGCGAGCCGCCAGAGCTCGGCCGGCGCCCGCGGACCCGGCAGATCGCAGACGGCCGCGATCTCGGCCGTCGCCATCGAGCCGAATATCCGAAGCGCGTCCTCGACCCCCGGCGGCGGGCTCCCCCCCGGTGCCGCCCCGGCGGCGATCGCGGCCGCGGCCAGCGATGCGTAGTCGGAGTAGCCGTACACGCCGTGAACGACGCCGTCCGGCTCCCGGAACTCGAGCGACGGCAGCTTGACCCGGCCGGTGCCTGGGGCGTGATGCTCGGCCGGCACCGCGGCGGCGCGGTCGAGATCGGCGGCGAAAGCCTCGAGCACCGCGTGGGACGCGAGCGAGTATCGGAGCCGGTCGATGTCCAGATCTCCGAGCGCGCGCCCCTCCTCGATCAGCGCGTCGGTCGAGTCGAGCTTTCGCCGGCGGCACATGAACCCCTCGCGCAGGCGGCGCAGGTACGGCGATGGGTCGCCCTGCTCGGCGGCGGCCTTGACCGCGATGCAGGCCGGGTGCGAGCTCCGCGGCGGCGCCCCCTGCCAGAGGCGCGTATCCACGGGCATCCCGCTCCTGTCGGCGGCCTCGAGCATCTCGCCCACGACCGCCAGCGGGTCGCCGAACTCCCGAGCCATCCCACACATCACGTATGTGACCGAGAGACTGTCCCCGAGCTCGAACCGGAGCTTGCGCATCGCGGGCTCGAGCGCCCATGACCAAGGACAGGCCGGATCGGTGTAGTAGTAGGTGTGGACGACGGCGATGTCGCGCAAAATAGAGGGTCAGTGGTTCCGTCCGTGAGTCCGACAAGAAGATCTAGTCGATGAGCACGCTGCTCGGTACCACGCTCAACGGCCGCTACCGGCTCGAGGCTCGGATCGGGTCCGGGGGGATGTCGACGGTCTACCGCGCCACCGACGAGACCCTGCAGCGACAGGTGGCGATCAAGCTGATGAACCGGGAGATCTCGACCGACTCGGACCAGCTCGAGCGGTTCCGGCGCGAGGCCCGCGCCGTGGCCCAGCTCTCGCACCCGCACATCGTCGGCGTCATCGACTACGGCGAGGACGACGGCCGGCCCTACATCGTGTTCGAGTACGTCGAAGGCGAGACGCTCAAGGAGCGCATCCGCCGCACCGGCCGGCTGCCGACCACCGAGGCGGTCGCGTACGCGATCGAGATCGCGCGAGCGCTGGGGGTGGCCCACGCCCGCCACATCGTCCACCGCGACGTGAAGCCCCAGAACGTCCTCATCGACGACGAGGGCTCGGCCAAGGTCACCGACTTCGGGATCGCCCGCACGCTCGACGAGGAGGGCCTGACAGCGGACGGCCGCGTGCTCGGCACCACCGACTATGTCTCGCCCGAGCAGGCCCTCGGCCGCCCCGTGACCGGACAGTCGGACCTCTACTCGCTCGGCATCGTCCTGTACGAGATGCTCACCGGGGAGGTGCCGTTCAGGGGCGAGAACCAGGTCGCGGTGGCGATGAAGCACGTCCGCGAGGAGCTCCCGGATGTCCAGACCAAGCGCCCCGAGGTGTCCTCCGCGCTCGCCGCGATCGTCGACACCGCGACCGCCAAGCGCGTCGAGGACCGCTACGCCGATGATGCCGAGCTGATCGCCGACCTCGAGGACGTGCTCGCGATCGAGACCGCGCGCTCCGGGAGCGCCACCGGCGAGGTCACGAGCGTGCTGCGGACGCTCCCGTCGCAGGCTCGCAGCCGCATTCCGTTCCGGATCCGCCACCGGGTCGGCGCGGTCTTGCTCGTGGTTCTCCTGCTCGCGCTCATCGGCGGCGGGATCGCGTACCTCGCCACCCGGACGCACCATGGGCCGCCAAAGCTCTCAGCCCCGGCGCCGAGCCCGCACCTCACCCCGATCAGCCTTGCCGCCGCCCACGACTACAACCCCGACGCGCTCACTCCGCCCAAGACCCAGAACCCGGCCCAGGACGGGCTCGCGATCGACGGCAACCGGAACACCTACTGGCCGACGGAGCACTACTACACCGGTCAGCTTGGCAAGCCGGGCGTGGGGCTGTACGTCGACGCCGGCGCCGCAGTCCGCGCCACGAAGCTCGTGATCTACACCCAGACGCCCGGGTGGCGCGGCCAGATCTGGGGAAGCAACTCGCTCCCGGATCCGAACGTGTTCACCAAAGGTCCGGGCGGCTGGTTCCAGCTGGCGCAGATCCCGAGCGTCCAGCAGACCCAGGCGATCTCGCTCGCGACTCCGAGCACCGGCTACCGGTACTACCTCGTGTGGATCACCGGATTGCCGCCCGGCAAGATGATCGTCTACCTGAACGAGATCGCGCTCTACAGGCTCTCGCGCTAGCTAAGCCGAGCCGTAGTCGTAGAAGCCGCGGCCGGACTTCCGCCCGAGCCGTCCGCTCGCGACCATCCGCTTCATCAGCGGCGGCGGCGCGTACTCGTCGCGCTTGAACTCCTCGTATAGCGAGTCGCACACGGCGTAGAGGACGTCGAGCCCGATGAAGTCGCACAGGGTCAACGGCCCCATCGGGTGTCCGCAGCCGAGCTTCATCCCGTTGTCGATGTCCTCGCGCGAGGCAAAGCCGTCCTCGTACATCCGGACGGCGGCCATCAGGTACGGGACGAGGAGCATGTTCACGATGAAGCCCGAGCGATCCTTGGTCTCGATCGGTCGCTTGCCGAGCTTCTGCACGAACTCCTTGGCGCGATCGACCGTGGTCTCGTTGGTGTCGAGCGCGACGACGACCTCGACCAGCATCATCACCGGGACGGGCGAGAAGAAGTGCAGGCCGAGCACCCGCTCCGGCATGCGGATCGCCTGCGCCAGCTCGGCGATCGGGATCGACGACGTATTCGAGGCAACGATCGCGTCGTCGGCGACGACCTCGTCGATCGCGGTCATCACCTCGAGCTTGAGCCGCTCGTCCTCGGGCACGGCCTCGATCACCAGATCTGACTCGCCGATCGCCTCGAGGCGCGTGGTCAGGTCGATCCGGTCGCGCGCGGCCTCGGCCTGCGATACGTCGAGCTTGCCTCCGCGGACGGCGCGCGCAAGCGAGGTATCGATCCGCTCACCGGCGCGCGCGAGCGCGGCATCGTCGACGTCGCGGACGATCACCGGGATCTCGGCGACCGCGACCGCCTCGGCGATGCCGGTTCCCATGAACCCCGCTCCGACGACGGAGACGGATCCGATCTCGCTCATGGGCCGGAGGTTAGTGGGCTCGGCCGTAAGTCGTGCGGCACCGAGAGTGGTCACGGGCGGATGCTGCGCGAGGACGCAGGATCCGACGTGTGGCCCTGCCACACGAGGATCCGAGGACAAAGCGCAGCGCCGCCAGGGGCCGCTCGAATGCC
>Ga0335073_10003747_pt1 | contig 21245 bp, 19 predicted proteins | sample Lox_Sample_22_FD_207093 | JGI IMG/M metagenome (GOLD analysis project Ga0335073, IMG submission 207093) | Soil microbial communities from Loxahatchee National Wildlife Refuge, Florida, United States - Lox_Sample_2.2 | ecosystem: Environmental > Terrestrial > Soil > Wetlands | place: USA...
GCTCGGGCGGCGCCTGCTCGACGATGCGGCCTTCATCCATGAAGACCATGGTGTCGGCGACGGTGCGGGCGAAGCCCATCTCGTGGGTGACGCAGATCATCGTCATCCCGTCGCGCGCCAGCTCCACCATCACGTCGAGCACCTCCTTGATCATCTCGGGATCGAGCGCCGAGGTCGGCTCGTCGAACAGCATCACTTGCGGGCGCATGCAAAGCGAGCGCGCGATGGCGACGCGCTGCTGCTGACCGCCTGACAGCTCACCCGGATATTTGTCGGCCTGTTCGGGGATGCGCACGCGCTCCAAGAGCTGACGCGCGAGGTCTTCGGCCTCGGCCCGCTTCATGCGGCGGACCCAGATCGGCGCGAGGGTCAGGTTCTCCAGCACCGTCAGGTGCGGGAACAGGTTGAACTGCTGAAACACCATGCCGACCTCGCGGCGGATCGCCTCGATCTGCTTGGGATCGCCGGTCAGGATTTTGCCGTCGACCACGATCCGCCCCGATTGATGCTGCTCGAGCCCGTTGATGCAGCGGATCATGGTCGATTTGCCCGACCCCGACGGGCCGCACACCACCACTTTCTGGCCGCGTTCGACCGTAAGGCTCACATCCTTCAGCGCCTCGAAATCGCCGTACTTCTTGTGGACATGGCTCAATTCGATCATCGCCGGCTCCGCGCGAGGCTCTTCTCGAGCATCCGGCCATAGCGCGACATGAAGAAGCAGAAGCCGAAATAGATCACCGCGATGAAGCCATAGGCCTCGACATAGAAGCCCCGCCATTCGGGATCGGTGATGGCGTTCGACGCGGTCGAGATGAGGTCGAAGAGCCCGATGATGGTGACCAGCGTCGTGTCCTTGAACCCGGCGATGAAGATATTGACGAGCGCCGGGATCGCGATCACCAGCGCCTGCGGCAGGATCACGAGCCGCATCTTGCGCCAATAGCCGAGGCCCAGCGCGTCCGCCGCCTCGTACTGCCCCAAGGGGATCGCCTGCAATCCCCCGCGCACCACCTCGGCAAGATAGGCCGCATAAAACAGCACGAAGCCCGCTTGCGCGCGCAGCAGCTTGTTGATGGTGACGTCGTCGGGAAGGAACAGCGGCACCATCACCGACGCCATGAACAGCACGGTGATGAGCGGCACGCCGCGGACGAGCTCGATATAGGCGACCGACAGGGCCCGCACCGCCGGCAGCGCCGACCGTCGTCCGAGCGCCAGGAGAAGCGCCAACGGAAACGCCGCGGCAAGCCCCACGACCGCAAGGATCAGTGTGAGCGGCAGCCCGCTCCAAAGATCCGTCGAGACGACGGGAAGTCCGAACGCGCCGCCCAGCATCAGCACGAAATCGACGACGAACCCGCCGGCCCACAACAGCATGATCGGGCGGCCATCGAGCCGCCGGACGCAGCTCGCCGCGAGAAGCGCCCCGAAGATCAGCACCACGAGAAGCGGCCGCCACTGCTCGGCATAAGGATAGCGGCCAAACAGGATGAAGCGCGCCCATTGGCCGATGAAGGCCCAGCACGCACCCTTCCCATCGCTCGCCGCGATACAGGCGCGGCCGTTGGGCGCGTGCCACACCGCGTCGACGAGGCCCCATTCGACGAGCGCCCACAGGGCGCGCGCGACGAGATAAAGCGCGCCCAGCGTGACGAGGCTGCTGGCCCATCCGCTGAACAGGTTCGCGCGCAGCCAGCGCATGCCGTCACTCGCCCGCGAGCGCGACACGGCGGTTGTACCAGTTCATGGCAAGCGAGGTGGCGAGGCTCACCGCGAGATAGATCGCCATCATCAACGCGATCGCCTCGATCGCCTGACCCGTCTGGTTGAGCGTGGTGTTGGTGATCGACATGAGTTCGGGATAGCCGATCGCGATCGCAAGCGAGCTGTTCTTGGTGAGCGCCAGGTACTCGCTCGCAAGCGGCGGCACGATGATGCGCAGCGCCTGGGGCAGCACGACGAGGCGCAGGACCTGCCCGCGCCGCAGGCCCAGCGCCGCCGCCGCCTCGGCCTGGCCCGCGGGGACGCCCTCGATGCCGCTGCGCACGATCTCGGCGATGAAGGCAGCAGTGTAGACCGTAAGGCCGATCAAAAGCGCCGCGAACTCGGGCGTGAGCGTGATGCCGCCGGTGAAATTGAAGCCGTGCAGCGCCGGCCAATCCCAATGCGGCAGCGCGCCCCAATGCCAGACCGGCACCGGCAGGACGATGCCCCGAACCGAGACATAGACCCCGGGCAAAGGCTGCCACGCCGCGCGCGGCGGCGGCGCGCTCACCCGCAGCAGATCCCACCACACGATGAGCTGCAGCAGCAGCGGCACGTTGCGCAGCGCCTCGACATAGACGAGCGCGAGCTTCGCCACGATCCAGTTGCGCGAGAGCCGTGCGATGCCGACGGCCGTCCCCAGCACCGTTGCCAGCACGATGCCGAGCGCCGACACCAGAAGCGTGTTGAGGAGCCCCACGAGGAGCGCACGGCCATAGCTCGAGGACGGCGAATAGGGGATGAGCGATTGGCCGATCTCGAACGACGCCTCGCGGCCGAGATAGTCAAAGCCGGTGGCGATGCCCTCGCTCGCCAGGTGATCCAGCGTGTTGTGGACGAGATAGGCGCCGCCGGCCACCACCGCGGCAACGAGGGCCGCCTGCGCCAGCAGCGCCCGCACCGCCACTCTACCCCCCATGTCGGTCGCGCCGAGGCTCAGCGGATCGGCATGCCGTACATGATGCCGCCCTTGGTCCAAAGCTCGTTGAGGCCGCGCGCGAGCTTCAGCGGCGAATCCTTGCCGACGTTACGGTCGAACGATTCACCGTAATTCCCAACCTGCTTCACGATGTTGTAGAGCCATTTCTCGTCGAGATGGAGCGCCTGGCCCATCCCCGGCGTCACGCCGAGCATCCGCTTCACCTCGGGATCGTCGCTTTTGAGCTCGTCGTCCACGTTCTTTGACGTGATGCCCTTTTCCTCGGCGTCGATCATGCCGAAGACGCACCATTTGAGGATATCGAACCATTCGTCGTCGCCATGACGGACCGCGGGCGCCAGCGGCTCCTTCGAGATCACCTCGGGCAGGATGATATAGTCATCGGGATTGGGCGCCCTCGCCGCCCGCGTCGAGGCGAGCCCCGAGCGGTCCGTCGTATAGGCATCGCACCGGCCGGAGAAAAACGCGTTCTCGACCTCGTCGAGCTTTTCGATGACGAGCGGCTTCACCGTCATCTTGTTGGTGCGGAAATAGTCGGCGAGGTTGAGCTCGGTCGTGGTGCCCGGCTGCACGCAGACCGTGGCGCCGTCGAGCTGCTTGGCGCTGGTGACGCCCGATTTCTTCGCCACCATGAAGCCTTGCCCGTCATAGTAATTGGGCGGCCCGAAGCTCATGCCGAGCTGGGTGTCGCGCGTAAGGGTCCAGGTGGTGTTGCGCGTGAGCACGTCGACCTCGCCCGACTGCAGCAGGGTGAAGCGCTGTTCCGCCGTCGCCGGTACGAACTTCGTCTTCTCCGAATTGCCGAACACGGCCGCCGCGATGGCGCGGCACACATCGACATCGAGGCCGGAATAATGACCTTGCTTGTCGGCCATCGAGAAGCCGGCGAGGCCCGTGTTCACGGCGCACGTGACATAGCCCCTGCTTTTCACCGCATCGAGCGTCGGACCGGCCCAGGCCGGCGACGCCAGAACCGCCGTCGCCAGCATCGTCAAGCCAAGGATCCTGGCCTGTGCCATATTTTTCTCCCCGCGCGCGACCGGCCGCATCATACCGGGTCGCTCGCATCGCGCGATCCCGATTTTTGGCGGCACGCGGCGCACAGCACCCTGTCGCATCGGGGCGGATTGATTTGGGCGCGAAGCGCGAGTTTGACGCAGCCGATAATCCCGCCGTTCCGGGGCTTTCGCCGCGCGCCTGCCCATAGCAAGATGACAGCCCACGAAAGTTCACGAGGCGCCGCCCTGATGCGCAGCAAGTCCCGCAAGATCGATACATTGCTCGCCCATGCCGGGCGCGCGCCGGAGCAGAATTTCGGTATCGTCAACCCGCCGGTCTATCACGCCTCGACGGTGCTGTTCCCGACCGTGGCGGCGCTCGAGGACGGGGCGCGCAGCCGCTACAATCAGGTGACCTATGGGCGCCACGGTACGCCCACCACCTTCGCGCTCGAAGAGGCGGTCGCCGCGGTCGAAGGCGGGCATCGCGCGGTCGCCTTCTGCTCGGGCGCGGCCGCGTGCTTTGCCGCGATCCTCGCTTTCGTCAAAGCGGGCGACCATGTGCTCGTGACCGATTCCGTCTATGGGCCCGTGCGCGCTTTCTGCACCGGGTTCCTGTCCCGGTTCGGGGTTGTCGCCGAGTTCTATGATCCTCGCATCGGCGCCGGCATCGCTTCGCTCCTTCGCGCCGAAACCCGGCTCATCTACATGGAGAGCCCGGGCTCGCTCACCTTCGAGGTGCAGGACGTGCCGGCGATCGTTCACGCGGCAAAGGCGCGCGGCATCCGCACCGTGATCGACAACACGTGGGCCGCCCCTCTTTACTTCAAGCCGCTGGCGCTCGGCGTCGACGTGTCGGTGCTGTCGGCGACGAAATATGTGGTCGGGCACTCCGACGCGATGATGGGGGTCGCGGTCTGCACCGAAGAGAGCTTCCTGCCGGTACGCCTACAGGCGACCCAGCTTGGCAACCACGCCGCGCCGGACGATTGCTACTTCGCGCTGCGCGGCTTGCGCACCGCGGGCGTGCGGCTGCGCCAGCATCAAGCGCAAGGGCTGGCGCTTGCGAATTGGCTGGCGCGGCGACCGGAAGTGGCCGAGGTGCTGCATCCCGGACTTCCCGATCATCCCGATCACGCGCTGTGGCAGCGGGATTTTTCCGGTGCCAGCGGTCTTTTCGGCGTGGTCCTGCACAAGCGGTTCGGCGCGCCCGCGATCGCCGCGATGCTCGACGGGATGGAGCTCTTCGGCATGGGCGCGAGCTGGGGCGGCTTCGAGAGCCTGATCCTGCCGACCCATCCCGAACGGCTGCGCACGGCGGTGCCATGGACCGCGGGGCCGACGCTCCGGATTCATGCCGGGCTCGAAGACCTGGACGACCTTGTCGCCGATTTGGAGCGGGGCCTCGAACGCCTCGTGAAGGCCCAGGGCGCATGATCGAAGTTGCCGTCGAGAAGCGGCTGGGCTCCTTCACCTTAGACGCACACTTCACCTCTCAAACCACTGGCATAACGGCACTTTATGGCCGTTCCGGTGCGGGCAAGACCAGCCTGGTCAGCGCCTTTGCCGGGCTGCTGAAGCCCGATCGCGGACGCATCGTCGTCGACGAGACGGTGCTGTTCGATTCCGATCGCGGCGTCGATCTTGCGCCGGAGCGCCGGCGCGTCGGCTATGTCTTCCAGGAAGGGCTGCTGTTTCCCCATTTTTCGGTGCGCGGCAATCTGACCTATGGGCGCCGGCGTGGGGCCGAAGGGGCGGTCGATTTCGCTACGATTGTCGAATTGTTGGGGATCGGCCACCTGCTGTCGCGACGGCCCGCCGATCTCAGCGGCGGCGAGAAGCAGCGCGTGGCGCTGGGCCGCGCCTTGCTGGCGGCGCCCCGGCTGCTCTTGATGGACGAGCCGTTGGCGGCGCTTGATGCTCAGCGCAAGGCGGAAATCCTGCCGTTCATCGAGCGTCTGCGCGACCGGCTGCGCATCCCGATCATCTATGTGAGCCACGCGATGGAAGAGATCGTGCGGCTTGCCGACACGCTGGTGCTGATCGATGCAGGCCGCGTCGCCGCGGTGGGCCCGGTAGAGGAGCTGACCAGCCGGCTCGACCTGCGGCCGCTGACCGGGCGCTTCGAAGGTGGCGCCGTGATCCGTACCGAGGTCGCAGGACATGACACGGATTTTGCGCTGACGCAGCTTTCCTTCCCCGGTGGGCGGCTCAATGTCGGGCCGCTCGATCTGCCGATCGGCGCCAAAGTGCGGGTGCGGGTGCGGGCGCGCGACGTGGTGCTGGCGCTCGCGCAGCCAACCGGCCTCTCGATCCGCAATGCCTTTTCGGGCCGCGTCGTCGAGATCGCGCCGGCGCAAGGGCCGGCTGTCGATCTGCGCATCGATATCGGCACCGAGCGTGAGCCCGTGATGTTGTGGGTGCGCGTCACGCGGCTTGCCCTGTCCGAACTCCGGCTCGACATCGGCAGCCCGGTCTTCGCGATGGTGAAGACGGTGGCGCTCGATCGATCGAACTTTGCCCGACACGAGCCGGACGAACCACCGCCCGACGAAAGCGAGGCCTCGTGATCGCTTGCTTAGCCGTTTCTTAAGGTCTTGAGCGCACTAGATAATGCTCGTCCCCGTAGAGGACGGCCGACCCTGCCACCTGCTTCTGGATCGAGCGTATGGCCATGTTGAACTCGCAAGCCTCGGTGAAGGGTCGGGCCGCCGCGCCCGCCTTGCGCCCCGAAGAGCGGCGCCAGCACAAACGCAAGCCGGTTTTGTGGTCTGCCCGGCTTGAATCGGATGCCGGGGCGTCAGAGTGCATCATCCTCGATCTGTCGCTCGGCGGCGCGAAGCTGCGCGGCTCGCTCGACGTCAAGACCCACGACCACGTCACCCTCGTGATCGACCGCTTCGGCACGATCCGCGCCGAAGTCGTGTGGGCGCGGATGGGCTATGTCGGCCTGCACTTCACCGACTCCCAGGATCAGATTTCCCACATCCTCGGGACCACCCTTCCCTTGTAAGACCGCTGGCGGCGCCGGCGTCAACGGATGAGGCAATCCGACACCACGGCAAAGGACGCGATCGACGAGCGATCGCAGTTGTAGCCGCGGCGGAAATCGGGAAGCGTCGTCGGCGTCGCAAAAGCGACGAGGCTCCAGATACCGTTTTTCGCCACCACCGTCCCTTCGAAGGTCTGCGCGGCCCACTCGGCCGAGGGCAGGATGACATAGCTGTAGACCGGGTCGACGCCGATCGCGGGAAGCGACATCGGCGCGGGATCGCCCGTATACAGCTCGAAGGCTTGCGGGTCGGGCGTCAGCACGTTGCCGTCGATCGGGTTGCCGTCGCGAATCTCGGAGAACATTTGGGCAAGCGCCGCGAAGTTCGCGTCATGGTACGGGTGGCGCTCGTGATCGACGGTGTAGGACACGAGACCGACCGCGAGCGCCGCGAGCACAATTGCGGCGCACCAGCCCCGTGCCTGCGGATGCCGGGGGAACGGCAATGTTTCCGCGGCGATCGGCAGAGAGATCGCCAAAAGGCAGGTCACCGGTACCCACAGCCGAGCCATGCCGCCATCGGCGTAAAGGACATTGAGCGCCGCCATCGATCCGTACATCAGGATGATCGGCAGGTTCCGCACGGCCCGGCAAGAGAGCAGCACAAGCGCGAGACTGAGGCACGCGGCAAGCGGCCCCGACCAAGCTCCAAGCTCGCTCCACAACCCGTGGGTCCAAAGCCCCGGAACGAAGGCCTTGGGAATGAGATAGGTCGCCGCGTCGCGGAGATTCGTGACCACGTCGGACCAGATCTCCGCGAGACTTCGGAACGGCGAAGCGGGATCGACCGGGCTCTCGCGGAAGATCATCGCGAACTGGTTGTTGGCGTCCGGACCGATCGGCCCCAGTCTGATCAGGCTGTTGCGCGCCATCCAGCTTCCGAACGGCAGCACGAATCCGACGGCATAGCAGAGATATCGCACGACCATCGCCCGGCGATCGACCGGCTCGCGCCGCAGCACGAAGAGATAGGTCAATGGCAGGAACAGCGCGCCGAAGAAGCTGCCCCGGATCAGCATGCCGAAGCCGCTGACAAGGCCGAAGGCAAACGCGGTTCCGCGCCCAATCGTACCGCGCGCCCATCCGATATCCGCGAGCAACAGCGCCACGAGCGACCACAGGACGGTCGGCATCTCGCAGTTCGCCATGCGCGAGAACTGCCAATAATAGGGATTGAGGCCCAGGAGCAGCGGAACCGACAGGCGCGCGAGAGACGACCGCGCCATCCGGCGGGCGTAAAGATAGGACAGCAAGATGCCGGCGACGCCATAAGCGATCATGCCCATCTTGACGACCAGCAGGTTGAGCGGCACGCCCGAAAGGAACGTGAACGGCGCCAGCAACAACGGCAGCCCCGGCGGCCAGGTCGCGTGCGGAATATAGACGGAGGGGTCGAGGCTGCGGGTATAGCCGTGCCCCGTGACGAGCGACCAGCTCAGCGCCAGATAGTTCTCGGCATCGCGCGTGTCGAACGCCGAGAAATCGAGCCGCGCGTTGGGATCGAGAAAATAGGCCACGCATAGTGCCGTCAGGATGACGGCGCCCATGAGAAACTCGTGGCGGCGGCTCGATCCGTACAAGCGGCAACCTCCCCGGATCGCCGTTAACCATTTTGGGGGGCGATCACCGTGCCATCATCGCCCGTTCGTTGCTCTCGATCCAGTCGATCATCAAACCGGCGGCCTCTTCGTCCGTCTCGTAGAAATCATGCCCGGACTTCAGGCCGCACGGCGGCGCCGGGGTGCCCGGGCCTCTCAGCACGATGAGCTTTTTAACGGGGGCCGACGTGAAGCGCGGCATGTTCTGTTGCGACAAAGGCGGCTTGCTGACAGGGCAAATGTCGGCTGCATCCTGCAGGACCAGCACGGGAACGGCGATCTTTTCGACCGGCACGTTCTTGAGCGCGTCGAGCCACACGGCCGAGGTCAGGATCACGCCCGCGATCGCCATCGGCCCGAGCGTTGCCGCCGCGTTGGCGGCGGAGATCGTGCCGTTGCTGTTGCCCACGACCCAGACCGGCACCCGCGCCTTCGACTTCAGGAAATCGACGATCGCCGCGACATCGTCGACATGCGCCATCCAGGTGCGGAAGAACGGACCGAACCCGCCCGGGTGATCCGACGGCGTCCCCGGCACGGCGACGCTCATGCCCGCTTCGACAAAGCGATACCGCACGCGCAGCAGGAAGGTCTGCGCCTGGTCCGAGAGCTTGCCATCGCCGCCAACGAACAGGATCACGTTGGCCGTCGGGTTGGTGACAGGGTCGTAGAGGATCGGGACGGTGATCCCCGGCTGGGTCGGGATATCGATGCGATCGGCGGAACGGGCGGCCACAATCGGCACGAGGAGCGCCACGAGCGCTCCTGCCGCCGCGGCGACGCCCGGTCTCATTGTGTGCGGGCGACGGCCGTGGGCCGCACCGGCCGGCCTGCGCGCTTCCCGTCACCATAAAGGTTGCGGGCCCGCGTCTCGAAGGCGCCGACCATCCGCCGCACCGCCTCGTTGAACAGAACCTCGATGATCTTTTGCAGCATGCGCGACCGGAACTCGAAATCGACATAGAAGTCGATCGTGCAGCCGCCATCGGACTCCGGCTCGAACAGCCAGTGATTGTTGAGATAGCGGAACGGGCCTTCGGAGTAGCTCACGTCGATGCGGCCCGGCCGGTCGAGAATGACGCGCGAGGTGAAGCGCTCGCGCACCATGCGATAGCCGATCAGAAGATCGGCGACGACGAGGTCGGGTTTGCGCTCGCGCACGCGCGCGCCGACGCACCAGGGCAGGAATTCCGGATAGCGCTCGACATCGGCGACGAGATCGAACAGCTGCTCCGGCGCGTAGGGAAGCCGGCGGCGCTCGGCATGGGTCGACATCGCGGGTTCAGCATCCCGCCGCGCGGGCCGCGCGCAGCTTCGCGAAATCGTCGCCGGCAAGATAGGAGGAGCGCGTCAAGGGCGATGCCGCGACCATCAGGAACCCTTTGCCATAGGCTTGCGCGCGATAGCTCTCGAACTCGTCGGGCGTCACGAACCGATCGACGCCATGATGCTTGGGCGTGGGCTGCAAATATTGTCCAATAGTGAGGAAATCGACCCGCGCCGCGCGCAGATCGTCCATCACCTGCAGCACTTCGCTCTTGTCCTCGCCTAGCCCGACCATCAGGCCTGATTTCGTGAACATTGCCGGATCGATCGCCTTGACCCGGTCGAGCAGCTTCAGCGACGCGAAATAGCGCGCGCCCGGCCGCACCTCGGCATAAAGCCGCGGCACCGTTTCGAGATTATGGTTCATGACGTCGGGACGGGCCGCCACCACCGCCTCGATCGCGCCGTCCTTGTGCAGGAAATCGGGCGTCAGGACTTCGATCGTGGTGCCGGGCGAGGCCGCGCGGATCGCTTCGATCGTGCGCACGAACTGCCCGGCGCCGCCGTCGGCGAGATCGTCGCGGTCGACCGACGTCACGACGATGTGCGACAGGCCCAGCTGCGCCACCGCCTCGCCCACATGCCGCGGCTCGTCGGGATCGACGCTGCCGGGCCGGCCGGTCGCGACATTGCAAAAGGCGCAGGCGCGCGTGCATACGGCGCCCAGGATCATCACGGTGGCGTGGCGCTCTTTCCAGCACTCGCCGATATTGGGGCAGGCGGCTTCCTCGCACACCGTGTTGAGCTTCAAGGCGCGCATGAGGCGCCGTGTCTCGTGATATTGGGGCGAGGTCGGCGCCTTCACCCGAATCCACGGCGGCTTGCGCGGCGACGGATTGTCGGGCTTTGCCGCCTTCTCCGGATGGCGGACGAGCGGATCGGGCATACGCTAGAAGTGGATGACCCGGCCCCACGCGTCAAGCACCGACTCGTGCATCATCTCCGACAAGGTCGGATGCGGGAAGATCGTTTCGATCAATTCCTGCTCGGTGCTTTCAAGGGTACGCGCGATGGCAAAGCCCTGGATCAGCTCGGTCACCTCGGCGCCGATCATATGCGCGCCCAGAAGCTCGCCGGTCTTGGCGTCGAAGACGGTCTTGACCAGCCCCTCCGGCTCGCCCAGCGCGATCGCCTTGCCGTTGCCGATATAAGGGAAATGCCCGACCCGCACCTCATGGCCCTTGGCCTTGGCGGCGGCCTCGGTAAGGCCGACGCTCGCGACCTGCGGCATGCAATAGGTGCAGCCGGGCACCTGGGTCACGTCGAGCGGATGGGCGGTGTTGAGGCCGGCAATGTGCTCGACGCAGATGACGCCTTCGTGGCTCGCCTTGTGGGCAAGCCAGGGCGGCCCCACCACGTCGCCGATCGCATAAACGCCCGGCTCGCCGGTCGCAAGCCACGGATCGACCGTGATGTGGCCGCGTTCGACCTTCACGCGGGTCCCCTCGAGGCCGAGATTTTCGACGTTGCCGACGATGCCGACGGCGAGCACGACCCGTTCGGCCGCCACCGTGGCAGTCTTATCGCCGGTCTTGAGCGTCGCGGTGACGCCGTTCGCCGCGCGCTTCAGCTCGGTGACCGTCGTGCCGGTCATGATCTTCATGCCCTGCTTTTCGAAGGATTTGCGCGCGAAGGCGGAAATCTCCTCATCCTCGACCGGAAGCACGCGGTCCAGCACCTCGACCACCGTCACTTCGGCGCCGAGATTGCGATAAAAGCTCGCGAATTCGATGCCGATCGCGCCCGAGCCCACCACCAGCAGCGATTTGGGCATCCGGTCGGGGAGCATCGCCTCTTTGTAGGTCCAGACGAGCTTGCCATCGGGCTCGAGCCCCGGCAGCGAGCGGGCCCGCGCGCCGGTCGCGAGGATGATGTGCTTTGCCTGAAGCGAAGCGGTGTCCTTGCCGTCCTTGGCGATGGCGAGCCGGCCTGGGCCTGCGAGCTTCGCGCTGCCGTCGACCACGTCGATCTTGTTCTTGCGCATCAGGAATTTGACGCCGTCTGAAAGCTGCTTCGCCACTTTGCGCGAGCGCTCCACGATCTTCTTCAGGTCGAAGCGCACATCCTTCGCCGAGAATCCGTACTGATCGAGATGCTGCAGCAGATGGTTGATCTCGGAGGTGCGCAACAGCGCCTTCGTGGGGATGCAGCCCCAGTTGAGGCAGATGCCGCCGAGCTGATCGCGCTCGACGACGGCCGTCTTCATGCCGAGCTGCGCCGCGCGGATCGCCGCCACATAGCCGCCTGGCCCCGCCCCCACGACAACGAGATCGTAACCGCTTGCCATCAGCATCCCCTTTGGCGTCATGGCCGGGCTTGGCCCGGCCATCCACGTACCGCCGCCCGTCGCTCCGCGTGGATGCCCGGGTCACGCCCGGGCATGACGAGTCAGTGTCTAGAGCGCCAGCATCGCCGGCGCTTCGATGATCTTCTTGAAGGCCTGCATCCAGCGCGCACCGGTCGCGCCATCGACGACGCGGTGGTCGCAGGCCAGCGTGCAGCTCATCACCGTCGCGACCGCGAGCGCGCCCGCCTTCACGACCGGACGCTGCTCGCCGGCGCCGACCGCGAGAATGCAGCCGTGCGGCGGGTTGATCACCGCGGCGAAATCCTTGATCCCGAACATGCCGAGATTGGAGATCGAGAAGGTGCCGCCTTGGAACTCCGTGAGCTTCAGCTTGCCGGTTTTCGCGCGCGCGGCGAGGTCCTTCATCTCGGCGGAGATCTGTGCCAAGCCCTTGGTATCGGCGTTCCTGATGATCGGCGTGATGAGACCGTCATCGAGCGCCACCGCGACCGCGATGTCGACCGGCTCCCAGCGCAGGATCGCATCGTCGCTCCAGGACGCGTTGGCCTCCGGTATTTTCTTCAGGGCAAGTGCCGCGGCCTTGATGACGAAATCGTTGACCGAGATCTTCGCGTCGGCGGCGGCGTTCGCTTCCGCCCGCATCGCCATGAGCCGGTCGATCTCGCAATCGACGGTGAGATAGAAATGCGGGATCGTCTGCTTGGATTCGGTAAGGCGCCGCGCCACGACGCGCCGCATCGCAGTGATCGGCACCTCGGCATAGGGAATGTTGCCGGCTTCGGCCGCGACCTGCTGCTTGGTGCGCGCGACCGTGGTCCCGCTTGCGGGAAGCTGCGCGGCCGGCGCCTGTGCCGGTCGCGGGCGTGCGGGCGCGCCGCCGCCGGCGAGCGCGCCCTCGATGTCGGCCTTCACGATCCGGCCATGCGGCCCTGTCCCGGCGATCGCCGAGAGATCGAGATGCCCTTCGCTCGCGAGCCGCCGCGCCAAGGGGCTCGCAAAGACGCGGCGGTCCGCGTCATGGCCGTTGGCGGCGCGCGGCGGCGCAGGCGTCGGTACCGGCGCAGGAGCCGCAGCCGGCGGGGTGGCCGTCGCCGCCGCCGGCCGAGGTGCAGGAGCCGCCGCCGGCTGTGGTTTTGGTTCCGGCGCGACCGCCGGAGCCGGCGCCGAGGCGGCCGGCTTGGCGGCGATCGATTTCGCGTCCTCGCCCTCGCCCAGGATCACCGCGATCGGCTGGTTCACCTTCACGCCCTGCGCGCCCTCGGGCACGAGGATGCGGCCGAGCGTGCCCTCGTCGACCGCCTCCATTTCCATGGTTGCCTTGTCGGTCTCGATCTCGGCGAGCACGTCGCCGGCCTTGACCGTGTCGCCCTCTTTCTTGTGCCACTTGGCGAGGTTGCCCTCGGTCATCGTGGGCGACAGCGCGGGCATCAGCACCTCGGTCGGCATGACGCCCTCCTAGCGATAGGTCACGGCCTTGGCCGCGGCGACGATGTCCTCGACCTGCGGCAACGCCAAGTGCTCGAGATTGGCGGCATAAGGAAGCGGCACATCCTTGGCCGTCACGCGCGCGACCGGCGCGTCGAGCCAGTCGAAGGCATGCTCCATCATCAGTGCCGCGATCTCGCTGCCGATGCCGGCGGCGGCCCAACCTTCCTCGACGCTGACGATGCGGTTGGTTTTCTTCACCGAAGCGACGATCGTCTCGACATCGAGCGGCCGCACGGTGCGAAGGTCGATCACCTCGGCCGAGATGTCTTCCTTGGCAAGCGCCTCGGCCGCGTCGAGCGCAAGCTGCACCATGCGCGAATAGGCGACGATCGTCACCTTGTCGCCGGGGCGCGCGATCCGCGCCTTGCCGATCGGCACCAGGAACTCAGGATCGCTCGGCACCGGGAAGCTCGACCCGTAGACCAATTCGTTCTCGAGGAAGATCACCGGATTGGGGTCGCGGATCGCCGATTTGAGGAGGCCCTTGTGATCGGCCGCCGTGTAGGGCGCGATCACCTTGAGGCCCGGCACGTGCGCGTACCAGCTCGCATAATCCTGCGAATGCTGCGCCGCGACGCGCGCCGCGGCGCCATTCGGCCCGCGAAACACGATCGAGCAGCTCATCTGCCCGCCGGACATGTAGCGCGTCTTGGCGGCGGAGTTGATGAGCTGATCCATCGCCTGCATCGCGAAGTTCCAGGTCATGAACTCGACGATCGGCCGCAACCCCGCCATGGCGGCGCCGACGCCGAGCCCGGCGAATCCATGCTCCGAGATCGGCGTGTCGATGACCCGGCGGGCGCCGAACTCCTGCAACAGGCCCTGGCTGACCTTGTAGGCGCCTTGATACTCGGCGACCTCTTCACCGAGCAGGAACACGTCGTCATCGCGGCGCATCTCCTCGGCCATCGCGTCGCGCAGCGCTTCGCGCACGGTCAGGGTCGCCGTGGTGCCGGTCCATTCCGCTTCCGCCGCGACAGGCGCGGGCTTGGGCGGAGGCGGCGCAGCGGCGGCGGCCGCCGGCGCGGGCGCCGATACGGGCGCCGGCGCTGGTGCTTCGGCGCGCGGCGGCGGCGTGGGCGCGGGCTTCGGCGCCGGAGCGTCCGAGACGCTTTCGCCTTCGGCCGCGATCACCGCGATCGGGGCGTTGACGGCGACGTTCTCGGTGCCTTCCGGCACGAGGATGCGCGCGAGCGTGCCTTCGTCGACCGCTTCCATCTCCATGGTCGCCTTGTCGGTCTCGATCTCGGCCAGAAGATCGCCCGCCTTGACCTTGTCGCCGGGCTGCTTCAGCCAGCGCGCGATCTTTCCTTCAGTCATCGTCGGCGACAGCGCCGGCATCAGCACTTCGGTCGGCATGGGCCTCTCTTGGCAGGGCTGGCGGCGAGCCGCCTAGGCTTCGGCGTAGACGTCGGTCCAGAGCGCGCTCGGATCGGGCTCGGGGCTGTCTTGAGCGAACTCGGCGGCGGCGGTCACGAGATCCTTCACTTCCTTGTCGATGTCCTTGAGCCGCGCCTCGTCGGCGAGCGCGCCCTCGATCAGGCGCTTTTTCGCCTGGTCGATCGGGTCGTGCTCCTCGCGCATGCGGCTGACTTCATCGCGCGAGCGGTATTTCGCCGGATCGGACATCGAGTGGCCGCGATAGCGATAGGTCAGCATCTCGAGGATATAGGGTCCCTTGCCGGCGCGTGCCGACGCGATCGCTTCCTCGGCCGCGGCGCGCACCGCGACGACGTTCATGCCGTCGACCTGGTGGCCCGGAATCCCGAACGGAGCGCCCCGGCCAAAAAGGTCGTGCGACGCCGAGGCGCGGGTGACCGACGTGCCCATGCCGTATTTGTTGTTCTCGATCACATAGACGATCGGCAGCTTCCATAAGGCGGCCATGTTGAAGCTCTCATAGACCTGGCCCTGGTTCATCGCGCCGTCGCCGAGGAAGGTCACGCTGACCTTGCCGTTGTCGCGGTATTTGTGCGCGAAGGCGAAGCCGGTGCCGATCGGGACCTGGGCGCCGACGATTCCATGCCCGCCGAAAAAGTTCTTTTCGCGCGAGAACATGTGCATCGAGCCGCCCTTGCCCTTGGAATAGCCCCCGCGACGGCCGGTCAGCTCGGCCATCACGCCCTTGGGGTCCATGCCACAGGCAAGCATGTGGCCATGGTCGCGATAGGAGGTGATGATCGTGTCGCCTTCCTCGACCGCGGCGAGGCAGCCGACGACGACCGCCTCCTCGCCGATATAGAGATGGCAGAAGCCGCCGATCAGCCCCATGCCGTACATCTGACCCGCCTTTTCCTCGAAGCGGCGGATCAGCAGCATGTCGCGGTAATGGCGCAAAAGCGCGTCGGGATCGAGCTCCGGCTCAGCGAGCGCCACCGGCTTGGGCTTGCGTTTGGCGAGCGCCATGGAACCTCCGCCTCCTATCCCTCGCCCCTCACCGGGCGGTTTTCCCTATCCTGGGCACGAGGGACGGATTTTGCAAGCGGAGTATTGCCAATTCATTGTTTTGCAACACAAAACAGAACTTAACTGAATATCGGTTAAGGGCGCTGATAAGGCTTGCGGCAGCGCGACAACGCAGATGCGAAGAGGCCCTAAAGGGGGAAGATTTATTCCGCCGGCCGCGGCGCGAAGATGACGCGTTCGTCCGGCCCGACCCGATTGAGCACGGCGCGTGCCTCTTCGTCGAGAAGGTCGGGATCGATGTGATTGGGCCGCAACAGGCTCACCCGCTTCTCGAGCGTCGTGCGCTCGGCCTCGGACTGCGCGAGCTGCTGGTCGGCGACCCGGATCTGCTCGGAGAGCCGCGACCAGGCGACGAGGCCGCGGTCACCTTCGACCAGATGGTAGGAGAAATAGACCACCAGGCCGATCCCGGCGACCGGCCCCGCGACGAGCCGCGCATGGCGGCGTATTTCCCGCGACAAAAACATCGCACGAGAGAATCACGTGAAGGTGTTGGGGTCAAAGGAAATGTGTATAAAAGGCGCACAAATGAGTGATACCGCGAAGCTCATCGTTGCGATGGCAGGGCTCGTGCTTGCGGCGCCGCCGGCGCGCGCGGCGGCGCTCCCGACCGTCACCCTCGCCAATCCGTCGGTGAGCCTGTCCTTCGCCGTCAGCTATCTAGCGCAGGATCTCGGTCTCTTTCGCAAGAATGGCCTCGACGTGAAGCTGGTCGAGATCAACGGCGTCGGCGCGCTCAACGCGGTGATCTCGGGCAGCGCCGAGTTCTCGCAATCGTCGGGCCCCTCTTTCACGCGCGCGGCGGCCAAGGGCCAGCGCCTCCTTGCCATCGCCGAGCTGGCCGACCGACCCTCTTCGGTGGTGATCCTGCGCAAGAGTTTGGCCGAACAAGCGGGGTTCGATCCGGCGGCGCCGCTTTCGGTACGTGCCCGGCTCCTCGAGGGCCGCACCATCGCCGTCGACGCGGTGAACTCGATCAACCATGCCTATGTGCGTGTCCTGGCCGCGCGCGGCGGATTCGATCCCGAGGCGATCAAGCTCGCGATCATGCCGTCGCCGAGCGCCGCCGCCGCGTTCGAGACCAAGGCGATCGACGGCTTCGCCTCGGGCCCACCCTGGCCGGAAAAGCCCGTGCTCGCGGGCGAGGCGGTGGTGGTCGCGAGCGGCCCCAACGGCGATCCGCCCGACGCGCTGCCGTTTGCGAGTCTCGTCCTTGTCACGCGGCCCGAGACATGCGCCAAGACCCCGGACTATTGCATCGCGATGGGCAAAAGCTTTGCCGAGGCGTCGTCATTCCTCCACACGCATCGTGAGGAGTCCCTGGCGCTGCTCGGCAAGCGGCTCCCCGGATTCGATCCGACCTTGCTCGCGTCACTTTACGGCGAGATGCTGAAATACGCACCCGACCCGCCGGTGCCGACTTTGAAGGCGCTGGAAAATGACGAGATATTCAGCGTCGATGCGGGTCTTCTCGCGCCCGACGACCGGCTCAAGGACTATGACGGGCTCTTCACCGATCGCTATGTGCGCTGATCAGCGGGCGAGCGCGGCGCGGCCGGGAAAGCGCGCGGATTTGCCGAGCTGCTCCTCGATGCGGATGAGCTGATTGTATTTCGCAAGCCGGTCGGAGCGCGCGAGCGAGCCGGTCTTGATCTGACCGCAATTGGTCGCGACCGCGAGGTCCGCGATGATCGAATCCTCGGTTTCACCCGACCGATGCGACATCACGGCACGATACCCGGCCCGATGCGCCATCTCCACCGCGTCGAGCGTCTCGCTCAACGTGCCGATCTGATTCACCTTGATCAGGATCGCGTTGGCGATGGAGCGGGCGATACCTTGTTCGAGGCGCGCGGGATTGGTGACAAAGAGATCGTCGCCGACGAGCTGCACCTTGCCGCCAAGCGCGCGCGTCAGGGCGGCCCAGCCGTCCCAATCGTCCTCCGCCATGCCATCCTCGATCGAGACGATCGGGTATCGGGCGACCAGATCCTCGTAGAATCGTACCATGCCGGCAGCATCGAGAACGCGCCCCTCGCCCTTCAAGTCATAGTGGCCGGCGCGGAAGAATTCGCTCGCGGCCGGATCGAGCGCCAGGGCCACCTCATCGCCGGGGCGATATCCCGCCGCCTCGATCGCGGCCACGATGAAGGACAGCGCTTCGTCCGCCGACGCGAGGTTGGGCGCGAACCCGCCTTCGTCGCCGACATTGGTGTTGTGCCCGGCATCGCTCAAGCGCCGCTTCAAGGTTTGAAAGATCTCGGACCCGATCCGCACCGCCTCGGCGAGCGATCCCGCGCCCACGGGCATGATCATGAATTCCTGGAGATCGATCGGATTGTCGGCATGCACCCCGCCATTGACGATGTTCATCATCGGCACCGGCAGGGTCGACGCATGCGCGCCGCCGACGTAGCGGTAGAGCGGCAGGCGGACATCGGCCGCCGCCGCGCGCGCCGAGGCGAGGCTGACGCCCAGGATCGCGTTGGCGCCGAGCCGCGCCTTGTTCGGGGTGCCGTCGAGCTCGATCAAGGTCCGGTCGATCGCCTGCTGCGAGGTCGCATCGAACCCCGATAGCGCGTCGAATATCTCGCCGTTGACCGCCGCCACCGCGCGACGCACGCCTTTGCCGAGAAAGCGCTTCGGATCGCCATCGCGCAGCTCGACCGCTTCGTGCGCGCCGGTCGAGGCACCGGACGGCACCGCGGCGCGTCCCTGGGCGCCGCTTTCGACCGTCACTTCGACCTCGACCGTGGGGTTGCCGCGGCTGTCGAGGATTTCGCGCCCGCGAATGTCGGTAATGGCGCTCACGGGCGGGCCTTCGCCACGCGGTCGAACGCGACCAGCGTCTCAAGCAGTACCGGCATGTCCTTGAGCTTCACCATGTTGGGCCCGTCCGAAGGCGCATTGTCGGGATCCTGATGCGTTTCCATGAAGATTGCGGCAACGCCCACCGCGACCGCCGCGCGGGCAAGTACCGGCACGTGCTCGCGCTCGCCGCCGCTTTTGGTCCCCTGCCCGCCCGGCTGCTGCACCGAATGGGTCGCGTCGAACACCACAGGATATCCCATCGATTTCAGAACCGGCAGGGACCGCATGTCCGATACGAGGGTGTTGTACCCGAAGCTCACACCGCGCTCGCAGAGGAGGATGCGCGCGTTGCCCGCGGACGCCACTTTCGCGGCCACGTTCTTCATGTCCCAAGGGGCGAGGAATTGCCCTTTCTTGATATTGATGGCGCGCCCGGTCGCGGCCGCGGCCAAAAGCAGGTCGGTCTGGCGGCACAAGAAGGCCGGAATCTGCAGGACATCCACCGCTTCGGCGACCGGCGCGCATTGGTCGGGCTGGTGCACGTCGGTAAGGACGGGACAACCCCATCGCTCGCGGACCTCGGCAAGGATGGGAAGGCTCGCCGCGAGCCCAAGCCCGCGCGGGCTTTCGGCCGAGGTGCGGTTCGCTTTGTCGAACGAGGTCTTGTAGACGAACGGAATGCCGAGCCGCGCCGTCAGCTCCACGAGAGCATGGCTCATCTCGAGCGCATGCTGCCGGCCCTCGAGTGCGCAAGGACCCGCGATCAGCGCGAAGGGAAGCGCGTTGCCGAACTTGGCCGGACCGATCGAGACGACGAGATCGTTCATGACGAGGGTGGCCTAAACAAGCCGCGACTGGTCGAGGGCGGCCTTGATGAAGGAGGTGAAGAGAGGATGCGGCTCGAACGGCCGCGACCTCAGCTCGGGGTGATACTGTACGCCGACGAACCAGGGGTGATCGGGTATCTCCACGATCTCGGGCAGCGTGCCGTCGGGCGACATGCCGGAAAAGCGCAGGCCCGCGCGCTCGAGCCGTTCCTTGTAGGTGACGTTCACCTCGTAGCGATGGCGATGGCGCTCGCTGATGCGGGCCGCGCCGCCATAGATCTCGGAAACCTTGCTGCCTTCCGCAAGCTCCGCGGGATAGGCGCCAAGGCGCATGGTGCCGCCCATATCGTCGCCGCTGTTGCGCCGCTCGAGCGTGTTGCCGCGCGTCCATTCGGTCATGAGGCCGATGACCGGGTGCTCGCATGGCCCGAACTCGGTCGACCCGGCGCCGCCGAGGCCTGCGAGGTGACGCGCGGCTTCGATCACCGCCATCTGCATGCCGAAGCAGATGCCGAAATAAGGGACGCGGCGCTCGCGCGCAAAGCGGGCGGCTTCAATCTTGCCTTCGGCGCCGCGCTCGCCGAAGCCGCCGGGCACCAGGATTCCGTCGACATCCTCGAGGCGGCGCGCCGCGTCGGGCTGCTCGAAGATCTCGCTGTCGAGCCAATCGAGATTGACCCGCACATTGTTGGCGATGCCGCCATGCGCCAGCGCCTCGGCGAGAGACTTGTAGCTGTCGAGGAGATGCGTGTACTTGCCGACGACGGCGATCGAGACCTCGCCTTCCGGTCCCTGAATGCGGCCGACGATATCGGCCCAGCGCGAGATGTCGGGTTCGCCCATGTCGAGCCCGAAATGCGCGCAGACCTCGCGGTCGAAGCCTTCGGCATGATAGGCCTCCGGCACGCCATAGATGGTCGCGACATCGAGCGCCGGGATCACGCGGCGTTCGCGCAGATTGCAGAAGAGCGCGATCTTGCTGCGCGCGCTCTCGGGGATGGGCCGGTCGCAGCGGCACAGCAAGATGTCTGGCTGAATGCCGAGGCTCAGCAATTCCTTCACGGAATGCTGCGTCGGCTTGGTCTTGAGCTCGTGGGCGGAAGGGATGAAGGGCACGAGACACAGATGCACGTAGAGCGCGCGCTCGCGACCCAATTCGTTGCCAAGCTGACGGATCGCCTCGAGGAAAGGCAGGCTCTCGATGTCGCCGACCGTGCCGCCGATCTCCACGAGCACGAAATCTTCGCCGTCGAGGTCCGACTGCATGAACTCCTTGATGGTGTCGGTGACGTGCGGGATCACCTGCACCGTCGCGCCCAGATATTCGCCGCGCCGCTCGCGGCCGATGACGGTCGAATAGATGCGCCCCGTGGTGACGCTGTCCGAGCGGCGCGCCGCGACACCGGTGAAGCGCTCATAGTGTCCCAGATCGAGATCGGTCTCGGCGCCGTCGTCGGTGACATAGACCTCGCCGTGCTGATAGGGGCTCATCGTGCCCGGGTCGACATTGATGTAGGGGTCGAATTTCCTGAGCCGCACGCGGAAGCCGCGCGCCTGAAGGAGCGCGCCCAAGGCCGCCGCTGAGAGACCCTTGCCCAAGGAGGAGACCACGCCGCCGGTGATGAAGATGAACCGCGTCATGGACCTCCTATATAGAGGATCGC
>Ga0335073_10003749_pt1 | contig 21239 bp, 23 predicted proteins | sample Lox_Sample_22_FD_207093 | JGI IMG/M metagenome (GOLD analysis project Ga0335073, IMG submission 207093) | Soil microbial communities from Loxahatchee National Wildlife Refuge, Florida, United States - Lox_Sample_2.2 | ecosystem: Environmental > Terrestrial > Soil > Wetlands | place: USA...
GGAGGGCGTGCCGGTGATGACCTGGTAGACGCCGGATGGGTCGACGTAGGAGGCGACGGAGGTGGCGTCCAGGGTGTTGAGGCGTCCGGTGCCCAGTGTTGTGCCGCCGCCCCACCAGGTCTCGTAGACGCCGGAGGGCGTGCCGGTGATGACCTGGTAGACGCCGGATGGGTCGACGTAGGAGGCCACGGAGGTCGCGTCCAGAGTGTTGAGCTGAGCCGTGTATGGACCGCCCGCCGGTGCATCGCCGCCCCAGTATGTCTCGTAGACGCCGTGTGGCGTGGCGGTGATCACCTGGTAGGTACCCGATGGGTCGACGTAAGATGCTACCTGCGGTGTCGATGTGCCCGGGCTGGGAGTGCTCGTGCCTGCGATATCGGCTATGTGCAGGAAGTCATCGGGCCAGTTGCTCGCGCCGTTGTTGATCGTGTACGAGTCGTAATTGCCGGTGCCGAGATAGTTGTAGTCATCGACCACAATTGAACTGACGGAGCTGCCGGAATATGTGACGTTGGCAACGATTGCCACATGCCCATAGCCGCCGCCCCATGAGCCATTCCACCAGGCGACTGCACCGACAGCTGGTGTCCCGCTGACAGCTTTGGATCCCAGCTCGGCAACGGTCTGGGCCTCCCAGCCGACAGCGTTCCCGTTGCCGTTTGCGAAGCCAAATTTAGACCAACTGAATTTGATGTTATTGGTGGTATTGCCACCCATCTGCTCGTTGAGCTCATAAGCTACATAGTCGGTGCAGTTGCGATAGCCGAACCCAAGCGGTGAATTCGAGCTCGTGCCGCTGGGGTTGAACCATGTGTAGGTTGCCGGGTCGCTGCCAGGGCCGTCGTAACTGCCCCAAGGGTAGTCATTACCGCCGACGCTCGAGCTTGCGAAGGCTGGACCAGCGGTTGGACCAATGAGCAGGCCGCCTACTGGACTTAGCAGCAGCCCGAGGCTGATCGTTGCCAGGATGAGCCAGCGCAGCCTTAATTCACGGAGTTTCTCGGCAAGCACAGTTCCCCCCAATTGGTAATGTATGTCATGCCTTATAGCTATCCTACAGAGAGGAAAGTTGATCTCTCGCGACACGTAGCCTATTAGGCCAGATCTCGTCGTGCTGCGGAATCTCGTGATTGTGTACCGCGTTCTCAAATCGGCACTCAGGCAGCAGGGTGAACCTTATGAGCCGATTGCGTGTGGCGCTGTGACATATCGCGCGGTCGAGTCCGATGAAGCCTCTGACGCACCACTGACCGCATGTTCCGTCAGCGTGCAGGGCAGCCACATGCCAGCGAACCGCGTATGCCGCCCCGGGCCGGGCTCAGGCTTGGTCAGCTTGCGCCATATGGTCTAACCGGCGGGAGCCGTGATCGCCGTTGCCCGCCAGTGATGCGACATCTTGTGAACGAGGTCGGCCTGCCATGAGCGCCGCCAGGCAGCGGCCATAGCTGGCGAGTTGACTGCCGTGCGAGCCTGCACCCAACTGTCGTGCGACGGTTGTGAAGGTGATCAGATCGTGTGCCGCCAGGAATGGCCGGGCTGTAGCGAATGGGCGGTACCGTTCGGGGAGGACGCCAACAAGTGCCCAGCGGAGGAGATCGCGAGCAGCTTCGCCTTCGGCGCTGTCCTGATCGATGGGCGGCACTTCTGCGTAGTCCTCCGTTCCGTGCAGCATGCCGGTCACGAGCAGGTCGCATTGCGAGGCGAGCCCGAGTTCGGCAACGTCGCATCCCGTCTTGGCTCCTGCCTCGTCTAAGGCAGCGGCCAGACGGAGCAGACCGTCGTATGGGACACAGAACAAGGGGCAGGTGCCGTCTTCCCATCTGCGCACGGCGTCAGAGCTGACTGCCAGCATCCGGGCCAGTTTCCGGCGGCTGATACATGCTGACTTGCGGGCGGCCTGGATGACAGCGCCGCCGATCACGCCTGGGGGAGAGGTGGCGAGGACGTTCTCGCCTGGCTGAACTCGAGCCTGGCCGGGCAGTCCGGTCAGGGCAGTCATGGGCCCAGCCAGGCCGCAGTGAGCGCTCCTGCCGTGACGATCAAGGGCGCCATGGAAACGGCGAGCGATGCTCGCGCACGCCGCGTCCATGGGCTGGCAGAACTCGGCGACGAGACTCGCGGTCATGACGATGCCCCTTTCTTGGCCGGCAGGCAGGGCTGATGGCTCGGGCTCGGGATGGGTCTGCGGTAAGCGTGTCGGCACTCGTGGGCGTGCTCAGGTGCATGGAAGTCCATGCGGAGCACGCGGCGAGCGACGACAGAGGTCAGGCCAGGTGGGTGGCAGATGAGGCAGGCGCCGCGTTCCTGGCGGCGAATCCCGGCCCGCATGATGACGAGCAGGGCAAGCAGGGCCAACAGCACGACAATCGTTACGAGAGCTAATCCGATGATGACGATTCTCATGGCAGCAGCGTGCGACTGAGGGTGGGGACGCCGTTACTGCGTGGGTGGACGGGGGCGAGACGTCCCGGCTAGGGTGATGCCGTCCTGGACGTCCTGCAGACCCGGTCTGGTATATGCCGAACGAGAGGTTGCGCGCTGCGCTGCTCGAGCGCGGCCTGACGCCTGCCGCGCTTGGTGAGGAGATCGGCGTCGACCAGAAGACGGTCGAGCGCTGGATGTCAGGCCGGACTCCCTACCGGCGGCATAGATATGCCGTCGCCTCGCGACTGCATCTCGACGAGGGATACCTGTGGCCAGGGGCGCTGTCCCGGGAGCAGGTCGCGGCGGCGTCGGACAGCGAGGTTCTGGCCATCTACGCGCATCGCTCGGATGTCCCGCGCGATGCGTGGGAGCGGATGTTCGCGTCGGCGGAGCGGGAGATCGGCGTGCTGGTGTACGCGGGCCTGTTCCTGGCTGAGGACGCTGCGGCGAAGAAGGTGCTGGCCGAGCGGGCCCGCGCAGGTGTGCGGGTGCGGATGCTTATGGGTGACCCGGACAGCGAGCCGGTCGCGGAACGGGGAGCGGATGAGGGCGTCGATGACGCGATGGCGGCGAAGGTCCGCAACGCGCTGGTGCTGTACCGGGTGCTGCGCGGCACCGAAGGCGTGGAGTTCCGCTTCCATCAGACGATCTTGTACAACTCGATCTTCGTCGCGGATGACCAGTTGCTGGTAAACACCCACGTCTATGGGCTGACGGCTGCGCTGGCTCCGGTGTGGCATCTGCGCAAGGTCGCCGGCGGCGAGATCGCTGGGACCTATCTGGACAGCTTCGAGCGGGTGTGGGAGACCGGCGTACCGCTGCCGGACTGAGCCGTGATGCCGCGCAGGATCGACTTCCACCACGACCCGGGCGCGCCCGCGGCGAACAGCATCGTGCCATCGGTCAACGTCGCGGTCACCAACGAGGCAGGCGAGGTCTTGCTGATCCGCCGTTCGGACAACGACAACTGGGCGCTGCCCGGCGGCGCGATCGACATCGGCGAGTCGCTCACCCAGGCGGGAGTCCGCGAGACGCGCGAGGAGAGCGGGATCGAGTGCGAGATCACCGGGTTGTCCGGCATCTACACCGACCCGGGCCACGTGATGCTCTACACCAGCAACGGCGAGGTGCGGCAGGAGTTCTCCATCGTGCTGACCGCAAGAGCTGTCGGCGGCCAGACGACGACCAGCAGCGAGACGACCGAGGTCCGCTGGGTGCCACAGGCCGAGCTCGCAGGATTCCAGATGGACCGCTCGATGCGGTTGCGCGTGCAGCACTTCAGCGAGCGGCGCGCCCACCCTTTCATCACCTAGAACGCGACGCCAGCGGCGACCATCACCGGCCGAGGCAGCGCCGTGTGCGCGGCAACCTTGCGGGCGATCCGTATGGTTGCGGCCTCGAGCTGTGGTGCGGAGCGGGCGATCGCGCGGGTGACCAGGTCCGCTGGCCCGTATCGGGCACGGACGTCGGCTAGCCGCTGCTCGATGGACATGCGCTGCCCGTCGGGTCCGGTGGTCATGTCGCAATAGATCAGCGCGTCGGCCAGGTCGCGAGGTGCGGGCTTGAACTCTCTGGCCAGTTGCCGGGCGAGGCCTCGTTCTTCTGCTTCGATGATGGCGCAGGAGTGGTGGGCAACCAGACGGCAGAGCATGGGCTCGGCGCGCTCGGCATCGCGCAAGTACCTGGCGCCGTCCAGGGGGTGGAACCCGGTGTCAGCGAGGCTGGGGGCGTAGCCGATGTCGTGCAGGATGGCGGCGGTCGTGAGCAGGCTGGCGTTTTTGCCGAGGATCGGGGCCAGGGTCCGGGCCGTGTCGGCGACCCCTTGGACGTGCGCCCAGCGGCGCGGCAGTGGTTCCTCGAGAAGCGAGCGGGCGATGTCGTGTGCTCTGCCGGTGTCGGTCATGCCTTCTGACGCTATCCGGCCCCTGTCGGACGGTCACGGGCGTGGCGGACCGTCTTGGGACGTCCTGAAGACGTCCCTTGGTCGGCGACGTGCTGGCCGTCGTTTCGTGCAGCTGACCCTGTGCGCCGCGAGTTTAGATACGCCTGGATCACCGATTCACGCACCCGCAGCCCGCGTGGGCTCCGCCGGATCGCTTCGAGTTCGCGGTCGCGGATCATCCGGTACACCGTCGGCTTTGAGACCCGCAGTATCTTGGCGACCTCGGCTACGGTCAGCAGTCGCTCTCCGTCCTCGGTGACATCGGTCGGCGGTCGTGGTCTTGTCCGTGGCCGGCCCACCGGTCGGCGCGGCACGCCGCGACGCCTCAGCAGCCGGGCGATCGCGTTGCGCCCGGGCCCGAACGTAGCCTCGATGTCCCTTAGCGGCATCCCCTCGCGATACGCGGTGATGACCTGCTGCTCGGCCTTTGGCCCGTTGACGTCGGCCCACGACCGGTTGCCCCGCCGCCGTGCTGGCACGCCGTGACGGCGGAGCACCCGCTTTACCTTCGACGCCGACATTCGGGCTTTGAGGCCGACCTGTTCTTGCGTCAGGCCTTCGCGGTACCAGTCGATGACCGCCTGGTCTTCCTCGGAAGGCTGCGGGTCAGTCACGCCGGACACAGTCCGGCATCGCCCGCGCGGTGGTGTAGCAGACGGTTCGCGTGCGTTCCAGGGTGCCGTCGGGGGCGATCAGCGGGCGCAGGTGGGAGAACGCGGCGTCGCGGGCCGCAGCGCGTCGGCCCGCCAGGATGTGCTGCCAGATCAGGGCCGGCGCTTGGGTCCATGAGGATTGCCACCAGTGCGCCGGGCTGCTGTACCGGGTCGTGACCGGCTCGGGTGTGGTGACCACGCAGGCGTACCCGCCGAGCATCGCGTCCACGCTCGCGGCCGAGTTGCAGGGCGGCCGGCGCCAGAACTCGTCCCAGCCCTGCCGCCCTGCGGGCAGGTAGGAGTCGACCGCGGCGTACACCGCATCCCACAGCGGGTCTTCGTCGAGCACCCAGGAGAACGCCAGTATGCCGCCGGGCCGTATCAGCTCCCGCCACCGTTCCAGCGCCGCAGCAGGGTCAGCGAGCAGGTAGACCACCAGCGACGCAAGCACCGCGTCGAAGCTGTGAGCGGGAAACGGCGGTGCGGCGGCGTCGGCGCGCTGGACAGCCACGTTGCCAAGTCCGGCCTCGCGTGCCGCGCGTTCGGTGCGGTCCAGCATCGGCTCTGCGATGTCGATCGCGGTGACATGCCCGTTCGGGCCGACCGCGTGGGCGGCGGGGATGGTCGCGGCGCCCGCGCCGCAGCCGATGTCGAGGACGCGCAGGTGCGGGGCCAGCCCGGCGAGTTCGACCAGGCGGTTGCCGACGGGCTGGTTCCATTCCGCGCCGGCGGTGTCCCACGTGCCCGCCAAGGCGGTGTACGCGGCGGTGATGTCCGCCGTCATCTGCTTGTCGTCGTCGGCCACGTCACACCCCGCAGATCGAAGCCGCGGTGAACGGGTGAGCGAGCTGGCCGAACTGGCGCATCATGCTGACGGCGCGCTGAATTTGCACCGGGTCAAGCGCGGTCGGGTACGTCCCGGCCGCCATCACGTCGACCACGTTCGGGCTGAGATGCAGCGAGGTTTGCAGGGCGCGCTCGCGGGCGGCGAGGTTGGTCGACGCGATCAGGTTGCCTTCGGTGATCGCCTTCACGAACGCCTTAGCGGCGCCTGGGTTGCTCGCGACCCACGACGCGAGCGCGCCGTACCCGTTGACCGGGAACCCTTGCGTCGGGCCCGAGTCGATGTCGTCGAGGTCCTGGTCGCCGAACTTCTCGGATGTCTCGGTAACGTACGGCTCGACCTCGTAGATCGCGTCGACCCGGTGCGCGGCCAGCGCCGCGCCCATGGCAGCGAACCCGATCGCAACGACGTGGACCTGTGACGGTGCGATCCGGTAGCCCGCAAGAGCGGTGAACAACAGGTCAGTTGTGACGCTGTCGAGAGCGTTGACCGCGATCGTGCCGCCCTTGAGCTGCGCGGGTGACCGGATCGCCGACTTCGGGCCGATCATGATTTCCTGAACGTGCGGGCCGAGGGCATACCCAGCCGCGATGATCCGCATGTCCGCGATCCCGGCCGCCGTCACCGCGATGTAAGTCTGGTACTGGCCGGATAGCACCTGCACCGAGCCGTGCAGCATGGCGGGGATGACCGCCTCCGGGTTCTCGGTGGGCTCGATCGTGACGTGCAGGCCGGCTTTGGTGAATAAGCCGTCGTCCTGGGCGATGTACAGCCCGGCCGCGCCTTCGGCGGGTACGGCCGCGACGGTCAGGTCCGTGACCTTGGCCAGGCCGGTGGCCGATTTGGCAGGAGCGGAGCCGCACCCGGCGAACAGGACAAGAGACAAGGCAGCGGCCAGGGCCGCAGCGCATCGGCGCATACTGGAAGACACCTCTCTACATGTGGGGAGGCACCGCGGGAGCCCGGTACTGGTTTGGCGACTCGGCCGGGCTTTCGCACTGCCCTAGGTGGGGTTATCGGGCAGTGGTCAATCAGGGGCCGTGATGGCGGCGAGGATCTTCTCGATGGTCGCGGCGACCTGGGCGGGGGGATCGGCCGTCGTGGTCCAGAAGCTCACCTGGACGTACCCGTCGTCGTCGAGGACGAACTCGATCGGCTTGCCGGCCCGGTCGTCGACCCGGCCTTTGTAGTACAGGACGCCGCCGCCGGTGTCCTCGACCTTGCCGGCAAGCTCTTCGGACATCACCCGGCGGACGGAAGCCGCCACCTCCGTCGCGAGCAGGGCCATGCGTGCTTCGGTGCGGGGGTCGCGATCGGGGTAGCTCATGTCGTCTTCTCCCGGGTGCGGCTTGCGTCGGCTTGCTTGATCAGCTCGGCCATGTCGGCCGAGCTCGGGGCCGTCAGGCCGCCGACGCGGCGGGCATTGGAGCTGCGCCGATAGGCCCGGAAGCAGCTCTCCGGCGCCAGCCAGACGACGACCCAGCTCCGGAACCTGGCCCGCAGCGACGCGGCCTCGCGCCAGCGCGCGTCGTTCTCCTCCTTCTCCTGCCCAGAGCCGGCCGTCAACGCGGCCGTCCCGGCGCTGTCTTGCGTCCGATCCCGGCATAGAACAACACCGGCTCAGGACGCTTCCCAATATGGCCGGGCCGCCATTCGGACACCGGCACCAGGCCCGGCGAGACCATCTCGAGTCCGCCGAAGAACCGGGCGACCTGGTCTAGTGATCGCGCCACGCCGGGGGCGGACGCGTCGGCGTAGGCGTCACTGGCCCGCTTCGCGGCCTCGGGCGAGATGTGGTCGGCCGTGCCGTGCGAGATGACCAGATAACTGCCCGGCGCGATCCGGTCCTTGAGGATGTCCACGATCGCCCACGGGCACTCCTCGTCGCGGACGAAATGCAGCACGGCAACCAGGAGGATCGCGACCGGCTGGCCGAGATCGATCAGCTCCCGCCACGTCACGTAGTCCAGCAAGTCCTCCATCCGGCGGAGGTCGGCGTGGACCGCGGCGACCCCTGGTTCCGAGCCGGTCAGCGCTTCGGCATGCCTGAGTACTACGGGGTCGTTGTCGACATAAACGGTCCGGGGTGGCGGCACGGCGCCGCGCACGACCTCGTGGACGGCGCGCGCGGTCGGCAGGCCCGCGCCGATGTCGAGGAACTGGTGTATCCCGGCCTCGTCGAGGAACCGGACAGCTCGCCCTAAAAACGCCCGGTTCTCCCTGGCCGCGACGTGCACGCCGGGCACCGCCCTCAGCAGCCGGTCACCAGCCTCACGGTCAGCGCGGAAGTTATCCTTGCCGCCCAGCAGGTAGTCATAGACCCGGGCGACATTCGCGATGCCGGACTCGAAGCTCTGCTGGTCCGGCACTATGGCCGGGGCGAGGACGTGGCCGAGCGGACGGTCAGGATCGGCACGAGTGGCCGGAAGGGGCTCGCCATCGGAAGCAGCGAGCTGGAGCGCGGGTGTGCTGGAGGGTGGCTCCGGGCTGCTGCGGGGGCACGCAGGCATGACGGCGTCTCCGATCAGGCGGGCTTGCCAGTGGTCTGGTCTGTGCGATCCTCAGATTGCCCTGGGGGGAACGGAGCTTCTATTTCCGATCGGGTATCTCACTGTGAGATATAGTCCGGGTTTGTGAATAGCCCCGGATTCGGCCCGCTGGCGATTCCCGCATGGGCGTGGCGGCAGGAGGATCTCTGCCGTGCCCTGGAGGCCAGGGACGTAGCGGTGATACTGCGCCTGATCCAGCGCTACGGCGGCGTCAGCCAGGTCCGCCTGGCGAGTGCGGCGGGAATGGGCCAGGGCCGGGTCAATGAGATCATTAACGGCCACCGCCAGGTCACCGGCCTGGACGTCTTCGAGCGGATCGCCGATGGCTTATCGATGCCTGATGAGGCCCGGGTACTGATGGGCCTTGCCCCGGCGAGCGCAGCGGCGCGGCGTGCCTTCGCCGGCCACGCCGAGATCGCCCAGGTATTCGCGCGTCAGGCTGACGCCGAAGACGAACTTCGTGCAGGCGCGCAGACGGTCGGCGTGCTCGATCTGCTAGCCGTTCGCGCACTGGGGCTAATTGGCCTGACAGATTCGCTGCTGCGCGGGCCACTGACCGCCCGTGCTGATCAGGTGCGCGTCCGGGTGCTGCTGCTGAACCCGGACGCTGCTGCGGCATCGGCTAGGGCCAGCGAGATAGGCGAGTCCGCAGAGGCGTTCACGTCCGGGATCCGGCTGTGTATTGCCCGGCTTGCCGAGCTTGCTGATTATCCGCCCGTTGACCTTCAGGTAGCGCTGTATCCGGATTTGCCGACCTGGCGGATCATCCGGCTGGATGACATCCTGTACCTCTCGGCATTTGGTGAGTGGTCGGAGGGCCACCGGTCTGGAATGTACAAGCTCACTGCGGCGGCGAACGGTGTCCTGCACGCGGGGTTCGTCCGCCATTTCGAGGATGTCTGGCAGCGGTCCCGCCAAGTGCAGGGAGCGGCGAAGTGATCGAGGCGGAACTGAAGGCCCGTGTCCGCAACCCCCATGCGCTGCACCAGCAGCTGCGCAGGCTCGCCGCCGGGGAGCAGAGCGTGTACCGCGATACCTACTATGACCGCCCCGGCAAAGACCTGACCGCCAGCGGGCGGGAGTTGCGGTTGCGGACCGTGCAGACCAATGACCGACAGCGGTCGCTACTGACCTACAAGGAGCCGGTGGTGGATCCCGAGAGCGGTTCCAAGCCGGAGCACGAGACCGAGGTGACCAGCCCGGATGCGGCTGACGTCCTGCTGCGAGGCGTGGGCTTCGAGCACCTGGTGTCATTCGAGAAGCACTGCACGAACTACCGCTTCTGCGCGGAGGGCCGGGAGCTGCTGGCCACAGTCGTCACGGTCCCCGAACTGGACGGCACGTTCTTGGAGCTGGAGACCATGGCCGATCCAGCGGACACCGCGGCTGCCCTGGCAGACATCCGGGCGGCACTGCTGAAGCTGGGCATCGCCGACGACGATCTCACGACTGAGCAGTACACCGACGCTGTTCTCGCACAACGCGATTAGCACCCAGGCCGGAGACCGGCGCCGGGACGACTACGGACGTCTTGAGCTAGAGTCGGGAACGTCGTCGTGCATTCTGGAGGCACCGGCGTTGAACGAGACCTTGTGCCGCGCGTTGCTGCGGGCACGGCTTACCGAAGAGGACGTGGCCGCCCGGCTGCAGGTCGACCCCAAGACCGTCCGCCGGTGGCTCGAAGGCCGCGTCCCCTACCTGCGCCACCGCTGGGCGATCGCAGCCATGCTCGGCGTTGACGAGACCGACCTGTGGCCTCAGATGCGCACGACGCGCACTCGGCCCGATGAGGTTCTCGCCATCTACCCTTACCGCGACGCCGTGCCGTTGGCGGTGTGGCTGCGCCTGTTCGGCTCAGCGCAGCGGGAGATCGGAATCCTCGATGATGTCGACACGCCTCTCGCCGCCGATCCGCCTATCGCGGCCGTACTGGCTGAGCGGGGAAGGTCAGGGGTGAAGATCCGGATCTGCCTGCACGTCACGAACGCGTCGGCAGGCGCGCTGGGCGCCGTCTGCCCAGGAAGTGGCCGGGCACCGGAAGTCCGCGTTCGCGAGGGACTCGTCGTGTATGCGCCATTACGCGCGACGGGCGACGTGCAGATCAGGCTCCACCGGGGAGAGGCGTACAACTCCGTGTATTACGCCGACAACCAGATGCTGGTCGGCCAGCACGTTTACGGGATACCGATCAGGTCCGGCCCAGTGCTTCACCTGGAAGGCGCCGAAGGCAGCGACATGGCCGCAGCCTTCAGCGAGGCCTTCGAGACCGCTTGGGCTGCTGCCGACACCGGAGAATAATTCTGAGGACATCACCTGATACCACCTAGACTATGGCCAGCCAGTATTGGCGAACGAGCCGCAGCTCTGGCGATAGCCCGGCATGCTTGCTCCAAGGCATCGTATCGCAGTTCTATTCATCTCGATTTCCTGCCCAGCTTATTGCATAGCAATGCAGATTCGGTTGTTAAGGGAAGACTTTCGGCTTTTGGCGCTGTCCCTGTTTCGGTGTTATCCCCGATTGGTACCGATGACGGAGCGAGGTGCTCAGGAGTGGCGTTGCGCAGGTGGAGGGTGCGTGTGGCGTTTGCCGGTGCGGCAGGATGCATTCTGCTCGCTGGCCTAGCGGGGACGCAGGTGTCGCCGAGGCCCATCGCAGGTAGGGCGGCCACGAGTGAACTAGCCCTGCTGGCAGCGAAATCGGCCGTCGCAACCCGTGGCTTCGCAGCTAGGGCGAGCGAACTGCCTGGCCTGGCCGTGCTTAATGCAGGCGGTCTGGCTGGCGTCTCGTCGCTTTCGTGTCCGTCGGACGGGAACTGCGCCGCCGTTGGCGCGTACACAACCGCATCCGACGAACAGCAGGGATACGTCGCTGACGAGGTGCACGGAACGTGGCGCCGCGCTATCGAGGTACCCGGCCTGGCTACGCTCGACCACGGTGCCAGTATTGCTACCCAGGTCAGTTCTGTGTCATGCCCATCTGAGGGGAACTGCGTCGCTGTCGGGAGCTATCTTCCGCCCACCGGCTATGAAGTGACGTTCATCACCGACGAAGTGCGTGATACCTGGCGCCCTGCCACCAGAGTTCCGGGCCTGGCCGCGTTCAACACATTTGGTGATGCCGCACTTTACTCGGTGTCATGCGCGTCGGCAGGGAACTGCGTAGCGGTCGGAGTGGCATTTGTCCCTGCTACTGATAATGGGCAAGCTTTCATCGTCGATGAGGTGCACGGTACCTGGCGCAACGCCAAGGAGGTGCCAGGCTTGGCCTCCCTCACCGGCGGCGCTTGGTCCCGTGCCCTGTCGGTTTCGTGCTCGTCGGCGGGCAACTGCGCAGTTCTCGGTCAATACACTCCCTCCGGAGCCTCGATGGGCACGACGCAGGGGTTTGTCGCTGACGAGGTGCACGGAACGTGGCGGCCCGCACTCGAGCTTCCCGGCCTCGCCGCGCTCAACACAGCCGGAAGCCTCGTCGACCTGATGATTGTCTCGTGCGCGTCGGCGGGGAACTGCGCGGCGGGAGGGAGTTATGTGGATAGCTATGACCGCACACACGCGTTCGTCGCAGACGAGGCGGACGGGGCCTGGCAGGACGCGAGCAATATTCCTGGCACGGGAGGTTACTTCCAGTCCGGCGTCTGGTCGCTTTCATGCCCCTCAGTGGGCAACTGCGCTGCCGCCGGATACGGCAACTTCCAGGGGTTCGTCGTCACGCAGGAGCGCGGCACGTGGCAGGAAGCCACGCAGGTCCCTGGGCTGGCCGCACTCGCCACCAGCGGTAGCGGCAGCCTATCGATATCGTGCCGTTCGACAGGCAACTGCTCGGCAGTCGGCTACTACGCGACTAGCTCGACCAACTACCAAGGGTTCGTCGCCGCGCAGGCGGGAGGCACCTGGCAAAATGCAATCGAGGTTCCAGGGCTGGCCTCACTCAACACGGGCGATAACGCCCACGCCGACTTGGTGTCATGCCCGCGCGCCGGGAAGTGCATCATTGCCGGAACCTACACTGACAACACCGGTCATACGCAAGTCTTCGTCACTGGCTAACTGAAACGATCCTGGTTTCCAGTCTGGCTGCAGGCACCATGCACGGATACAGGCTGTGCGCAGACTTGAAACACCCGGCAGTTACGGGCTTGTAATGCTGCCACACATCATGGCTGATGTGCCTGCCGCCTGACGCTTGCGGCACTTGCCGTCGTTCTCGGTGCGCCGGATGGGACGGCGCTGGTGGCGTTCATATGACCGTTGTTGTGCGTCGGCAGCCCAATTTGGTTGCCGCATTAGCGCTTACTCTTCGGAACGGCCGCCGTCTCTGTTTGAGGGTGCCGTCGGGCAAGCGGAGCAGGCGCGGTTGCTCATGAAGTTGTCCGGTTTAAGGAATTCACGATTTCTTGCGCTCGGGTCCTGCTGGCTAGCCGGTCGTGTTCGCAGCGGGTGGTTTCCTGGTGGAGTTGCTCGGCGAGGGCTGGGAGGAGCCGGATTTGCCATTCGGCCTGGCTGGCGAGCTCGGGTTGCTCGGGGTCTGTGCTGAGGTAGAAGGCTGACCAGAGTTCCATTAGCCAGTCAAGGCCATACAGGCACAGGGGGTGCTGGTCCCAGCATGGGCCGAGGGTGGCGGAGAGGTGGCCGTAGCCAGGCCGGTAGATCTGATCGACCCAGGCGCGCAGTCGGTTGAGGGACTCGTCGCGTTCGGCTCCGTCGAGATTCCACCATCGAGGCGCTGGTGCCACCTGGTCGGTGTCACTGCTCTCGTCATGGTTCGCGCGTGCTGTCGTCTGGGTGAGCCGGGTGGTGAGCGCGGCGAGCTGCTGATCGAGGCCGTCGAGGTTTCCAGGAGGGCCGCCTGCTTGCAGGCTAGGTCGTGTACGGCGTCGGCCTGCTGGATGACCTCTGTTAGCTGCTGGGACAGATCGTCCAGCCGGTGGGTCAGTTCGCGGCAGTGGCCGGTTTCGCGCTGGTCGAGGAGGGCGAGGCGTTCGGCGTACTGAGTGATCTGCAGCATGAGGCCGGTGGCCACATCTGCCGAGTCGTGGCTGGGCTGGTTCATTGCCATGGGTAGTGCCCAGGGTCGTCCCAGGATGCGGATGGGGGAGCGACGTCCGGCCAGGTTTGTTCCGCGGGCCACGGCGAGCGTCGAGGCGGCGCTTCCCAGGCCCGCACCGTCCGCTCGCCGCCCGCCCAGCGATGCGCGGCGCGCCCGGCGCGGCGAACACGTTTATAGGCACTATCGCTCCAGGCCATCGGTAGTCGTGCAACTACAGGGGACATGCCGCCGCGGACGATGAGCGCGTAACGGGCGGGGAGCTGGCGGATCATGTCGGGTGTCATGATCTGGTGGCGTGCGTAGGGATCATGCTGATCGCGTTGCCCGAAGAAGGTGCGGGTTTCTTTCATGGGGGTGGTGCCACAGAGTGCTGAGGCGGCGTCGAGGGTGGTGGTGTCAGAGATTCCGGGGAGCCAGATTTTGGCGCCGGAGGTGTCCATGATGATGCGGGCGCCGTCGGGTCCCCAGCGGCCGCGCAATTGGGCTTCGCCGTGGGCGACGGTGATGATCTGGATGCCTTTGCCGCCTGAGTCGGCCAGCCAGGACGGGACGGGGACGGGGCAGATCTGGGTGACCTCGTCGAGAGCCATCAGCAGCGGCGGGTCGAGCCTGCCGCCGGGCAGCAGGCTGCCGGCCAGGGCGGCGGTGTAGTGGATTTCGCTGGCCAGGCAGGCGAACAGCGGCGCGACCGGTGCGTCTTCGCCGCGGGTCTCGGCGATCAGATAGAGAGTTCCGGTGTCGCGCAGGAACGAGGGGATGTCCAGCGACTCGCCCTCTTCGGGCAGCACCGACGCGGCGAGGGCGGGGTCGGCGAGGAAGGCCAGGCTGCGGCTCATGGTCATCCGCACGGTGGAGATGGTCTTGTTGGATTCGCCGCGCATCTCGGCGAGCTGGTCCGCGAGGTGGCGGGCCGCGTCCGGCGTAGTGGCGAGGATGTCCTCGGCTTCGCCGGGGCGGCCGCCGGAAACCCACCGGGCGACGTGCCGCAGGTCGAGGCCGGCGAGGGCGGCGGCGTGGAAGTAGCCGCGCAGGTAGTCCGACGCCTTGGCGGCCCAGAAGCTGCCGTCTTCGACTCCCTTCTGGCTCACCGAATAGGCGAAGGCGTCGGCGCGGCGGATCGCGACGGCTGGCTCCTCGCAGCCGTCTAAGGGATTCCACCGGAACGTTGACGCCACGGCGCCGATGCCTTGCGGGTTGAACACGTGTATCGGGCCGTAACGCGCACGGACAGCAGCGGTCAGCTCGAACACGTCGTGTTTGGTCGTGGTGGACAGCACCGGGCCGGGGTAGTGCAGGATGACGCGGGCCAGCCATCCGGTCTTGCCGCCGCGGGGTGGGCTGAAGATGGCCGCGTGCTCGTCAAGCGGCAGCCGCAACGCGTGCCGGTAGTGCCCGCGCCCGGCCAGGACGGACTTGTCTGCGGCGGGTGCGAGCAGCCGCCCGGTGAGTGTCGGCCGGGTGCGGCGGCTGCTTCGGTTCATGGCCAGCCGTCCCCACCGCCACCACAGTTCGGCGATCGTGGCGTGGCCTTTGCCGGGGTGCAGCCGAAGGCGCAGCCGGATCCGCAGGTGCCGGACCCGGTGGCGGGGCAGCCGCCGCCCGGGAAGGATCGCCCACTTGAGCGTGATCAGCACGAGCGCGGCGGCGATGATCAGCAAGAGGATTTTCATGACCGAGCCTCCGTAACGGGGAGCGGGGCGGGTTGCTGGTGCAGGGCCTGGACGTGAGCCCGGAGGATGCGGCGGGCGGTGCCGGGATGCAGGCCGACCTCAGCGGCGATCTGCGCGGCGATCCGGGCTGTGCGGTTCAGTGGTGTCCGGCGCAGGTCGTAGCGCTGGCTGGCCAGAGCGATCAGCAGGTCCTGCTTGTGCGGCTTGCCGTTCCTGCTGCGCCGGCCCGGCGGGAACGCGGGCAGTTCTGCCGGAGGCAGCGCCACTGGGGTCGCGGGCGGCGGAGTGGGCGCTTTGCGGCCGGGAGCGACGGGGCATTCCTCGACGGTCCAGCGGCGGAACCCGGACAGCGTGCTGGCGGGCGCGAGAGTCAGCCGCAGCAGCCACAGTGCCATGGCTCCGGCGACGGCGAGCGGCGTGGTTTCCTCTCCTTCGAGGACCTGGCCGGTGGCGTGCATGCGCGCCAGCGCCCAGGCGCGGACGACACCGATCAGGGTGTCGCTGGCCAGCGCGTACACGGCGGCGGGCATCACCCAGATCGCCGTATCTCGCCAGCCGGGCCCGGCGGCTATCGCGTTCATGGTCAGAGAAAGACCGACGCAGGCGACGTTGAGAGTGCGCGGTCGCAGGGCGCGCCGGCCGTGCAGCGCGAGTGCGATGCCGAGCGCGGCGAAGATGAGCGCGCCGGTGTCGGGGATGCCTGCTTCGAGCGCGGCGATCACGGGGACGTGGCGGGCCTGGCGGACCATGACGTACTGGGCGTCCCAGCTGACCACCGCCGCGGTGGCCGCGAGCAGTGCTAGTGCGGCCATGGCGTTGCGTAGCCACGCCCGGCCGCTGTCGGCCGGGTGGCTGGTGGCGGGGTGGCTGGCTGGCCGGGCGGGTGCGGCGTGCCGGGGGGCGGTCCAGCGGCGGGTGGTTGCCGTGCAGTGGGTCACGGGCGTGGCCTCCTGGTCGCGGGAGGATCTATCTGATACATCTTATTTAAATCAGATTGACCAGAGTGATGTCAACGCGGTTTTGCTGGGCAGACTGGGGAGGCTATGGCAAACTGGTGTAGCCAAGGCAACGGAGGGACTGGATGTCACCACGGTCGCGGGCGGAGGCGGCGGGCAGCGTGCCCGAGCGCCGGGACGTCTACGAGCGGCTCGCTGACGAGCTCCGGCAGGCCATCACCTCGGGCCGGTACCAGCCGGGGGACCGGCTGCCGTCCACGCTGGAGTTGATGGAGCGCACCGGGGTGGCGAACCTGACCGTGCGGGGCGCCTACCGGATGCTGGTTGAGGAAGGCCTCGTCGAGTCGGTCGCGAAGAAGGGTTTCTACGTCCGCCGCCCGAGCGCGATGACCTGGCGTATGACCCCCACCACGCGTGGCCGCCGCGTTGCCGCGGACATGCTCGACGGTTGGGCGGCCGATGTGGAAGCTGCCGGGCTGAGGCACCGCGAGGACATTGGCGTGGCGATCGAGGACTCCTCGGTGCCGGTGCTGGGAACCCCGGTGGGGGAGCGGCTGGGGCTCAAGCCTGGTTCGCGGGTCCTGGTGCGGCGTGGCATCCGCTACACCGCCCCGCCCGAAGCCGACCTGCCCGAGGCCGCGGACTCGCTGACCGATGAGTACTACCCCTACGAACTTGTCCGCGACAGCGCGCTCGCGTCCCCTGCCCCGGCCAGCCCGGCGGAGGCCCTGGCCGCGCTGGGCTACCGGCTGCGCGGTTACACCGATGAGCTGCGGCCTCGGCTGGCGACCACCGAGGAACGGCGGCTGATGAGCTTGCCCCAGGTGTCCGTTGTGCTCGAGCTAGCCCGCACGGCGCACACCGCTGACCGCACCCCGGTCCTGGTCATCCACCAGGTTCGCCGCGGTGACGGCGCCACCTTCACCTACGAGATCAGCTACCCCGGCCGGTAGAACCGCCCGCGCCGGAACGGTGGTTGCCGCCCGGCGTGGCGAGAACGGGCATGTCCCGTGGGCGGGGTGAGCGTTTGACGTTGATTGGATCACAGGTGCGCCGGTCCCGGCCGTATGGTGAATAAAGCCTCCTGGCCTGCGACATTATGGCCTTATGGGTGACCGGTACCGCACGGCGGACGGCTGGGCCGTTGAGGTCGTCGAGCTGTCCGCCACGCCGGACCGCAACGACGGCGAGCGCCTCAAGGTCACCTACTGCGGGTCTTTCGTCGCGGTCGTCCGCACGGTCGCCGAGTTGGAGCAGTGGTTTGCGCTCAGCGACCTCGAGCCGGACACCTTAATCTCATGCCCTGAACGCGCTGGCTGGTCTGACCCACCACCCCCAGGCTCCGGGAAGCGCAGCCGAGGTAGCAGCCGGGCTGGGCCAGGCAGCGGCGATCGTCTGACGGCTGAGCGTGGCCGAAGCCGGGAATGTAACGGCCGGGACGACCGCATCAGACTTCCAGCAGCAGAACACGCCCTTGGCGGCGGCCCAGGAGGCCCTTTGGTTGCACTTCCCTCGGCCCGGGGAGTGCGAACGCAGCATCGGCGTTCAGGGGGCTGTGGACCGGGTGCGCCATCATCTGGCGGCGCTGCTGGCTCGCAGCGCCGCGCCGTACGCGCTCTGATGAGTACTTGGCCCACAGTTCCGCGTCGCAGAGACGCAGGTCGCCCGAGCCCAGGAAACGCTCCGCCAGGTCGAGGAGGCCGGGATGAAAGGCCAGCCGGTTCAGGTCCCAGGGATCACCACGACCCCCGATGATGCCGGCATACGGGGCCAAGGCAGCGCCGCTACGGAGGGCCACCGGCGCGGCAAGGACGCTATCCGGCCCGGAGCGACCGACATCAACGCACAGAGCAGTCGCCTGGTCACCATCGCTTGGTGGTGGGGAAGGAAAGGTAATCGGGGACTCCGTTCTCCTCCGCCCGTTTGTGAGCGGACTGGACGGCCACCCGCCCGGGGCCACCGAGCCGGAGCCAGATCGTCCGCCGGCTGCCGGGGTCGTGCCGGTTCCGGGCGCCCGGCGTGCGCATGTACTCCAAGTGCATGGAAATCTGGACGCTCTCTTCCCAGTACACCGGCGAACCCGAGTCGACCAGGATCGATTCGGTCTCGGCCAGGTCGCGGACGAAGACATTGCCCGCCGCGTGCAGCAGCAGCAGTCCGGGGGAGCCGGAGGCGGTGAACCGGTAGTGGTAGCGGCCGGATGGGTGCTCGTATTCGCGCTCGCCGCCGCGCGAGTACTTCCGGTATTGGATCGGGCAGCGGAGATACCGGTATGACACGGACCCAGTCGCGCAGAGGAACTGGTGCTCCAGGACGTGGACCGACTGCCCAGCCGCCAGCGGGACGGCGATCAGCTCACCGGCGCGATTCTCCGACACCCCGATGTGGCCAGGACCGTGTCCCTCCAGCAGCCAGCGTGGCAGGTCCGCGGGGCGCGGGGCGTGGCCGGGCCGAGCGGCGGGATCGTCGCTGGCGGGTACCGGCGTAACCGCAAGCGTGGTGGAGGCGTCGGCAAACAGCAGCGCGTGCGGGGCGAAATAGACCCGGTCGTCATGCGCCAGGGCGAATTCCGCGACCGGCGTCAGCGTGCCTGCGATCTGGCATCGCATATTCCCGCACCGGATCCGCGTCATGCTCTGGATCATCGGTTGCTCCATCCACCCCGAGACGGTGACCCGGATATCGACCGGAGCACCGCACAGCGGGCAGGACAGGGATTCCGGTGCGGCCGGGTGACCGCAGTACCGGCAGATGGGGCTGTCGCCCTCGGCCCGGCGGGCCTGGAGGTTGCGGTGTAGCTCCTCTTCCAGGTCAGACACCGCAGTCTCCCTCGCCCTCATCCGAGAGGCCACACCGGGTACAACCAAGCATGCCATTGACAAAGGGTCGCGGGCCGTGTCGGTGACAGGCCGCAGCTGACAGCAACGGTGACAACAACGGCGGCGGCCAATCGCAAGCAACGACGTGCGGTGGGACCGCGCTGAACCGGCAGGATCGCTTGGCCTGCCCGCTCGCTCAGCGCAGACTGGGGCGAACTCATCGAGAAGGCCACTCCCCGGGAGCGGCCGGTCTTCGGATTCCCCGATCCCGCAGACCCGTACAGGGACGAGCAAACCTTGGCCGACACCCAAGCGCGCTACCCCCGGGGCCGATCTAACGCCCTATCGCTGAAGGCGACAGGGCGGCCGCCCGTGGCACAGACGTCGGCGCGGCGCCTTCGGTGCACCCGCCAGGGGTGATCGCTGCAGGCGTCTCGTTCAGCGCGGCGGCGAGCCTGCCCAGGGTCCAGCTTCGGCACGGTGAACGATCCTGGCGTTCGAGCCGCGCCATGGTGGTCAGGCTCACCCCGGCTAGGTCAGCCAGTTTCTCCTGGGTCAGTCCGTGCTGCTGACGCAGTTGCCTTAGCCGCTCGCCATCCAGCACCGTCGTCCACCGCTGCGCCGATCCTTGCTGGCTGATCTCCCTGTCAGCAGCATCCCCCGCGTCTTCGGCCGGACCCCAAACCGGCACGTTGAGGGGATGAACGATGCACTGCTGCCGCTCTATGGCCTCCATGAACCGATCGCGAACCCCGGGATCTGGCGACATCATGTCGGGAGTGTCGGTGAGGATGATCCGCGCCCGCAGCGTGCTGACCTTCATCACGAGCCGGCTGAGCTCGCCGGGCGTCGCGGCCTTGCGGCGGATGACCTCTAAGACGTGCCAGCCGAACCGTTCAGCGTGCTCGCTGCACTTCTTCTCAGACTGGTCCAGCTTTCCATCGTCATCGCCGCACAGGAATATGACGACGCGCATCTGTGTCATCGGGGCATCCCTTGAATCGTCGTGAGCCGTCTGCCGTCCAGGACCCCACCAGCCCGGCTGCTTCCAGGGGCTGACCCAGCACCGGGCAGGCGAAGTCACGCACTCGGCGCAGTCGGCTGCGGGTAATGCCGTTGAGTTGCCTGCGCTGCGCCTGCCGCGTCCGTTTCCGGGCTTTGGTGCGTCGAGAACCAGGCTGCCGTCAGCCAGGGAACGTCTGTACCGCGTGGAAGGACAGCTAGGGACGTCTTGGGCCTGAGGCGGACGTGGCACCCTGCCGGGCTGGGACCACATGCCTTTCCTGCTTGACGCCCGGCTACATCTAGTTTAAATAAGATATATGTGGTCGGATGTGAGCGCGGAGCAGGCGCTGCTTGGCGCGGTCCTGGCCGACCCGCCCGGCCAGCAGCACCTCCTGGGCCTGGTCGAGCCCGGTGACATGTTCCGGCCGTGGCATGGGCAGGTACTGGCCGCCATGCAGCGGCTGCGGGGCCGCGGCCAGCTCCCGTCCCCGCAGAACGTCTACCAGGAAATCCAGCACGACCCCGACCTGCCCCGCAACATTGCCCTGAACGCGGTACCGGTGGCGGATCTGCTGGGGATGTCTCCGCGCCCGGCGCACGCCGGAACGTACGCGGCCATCGTTGTGGAGGCCGCGATCCGCCGTCGCCTCCAGCTCACTGGTTCCCGCGTCGTTCAGGCTGCCGAGGACGGTGACCTGGACGTTGCGCTCGGCCAGGCCGCCAGGGCCCGCGCTGACCTGGTGACGTGCGCGGCCAGATGGGCCGCCCTGCCAGCGAGGCTGCGCAACGAGCCAAGCCGCCTGCCCGCCGAGGAGCCCTGGCAGCCCGGCCGCGAGAACAGCACCCCGGCGGCAGCTCCGTCGCGTGCCCACCCGCCGTTGAGCCAGAACGGGGTCATCGGGCGCGATACCCCGGCCGCAGCCGGTCAGCCGGGGGAGACCGCCGCGCCTGCCGGCACCTTCCCGGCCCGGCCGCTTTTGCCGGGCGCGGCTGGGAGCACCCGGTCTCCAGGCCGAGCGGCCATGACTGCGTTTGGAAAAGCGCTGCGGGACCTGATCGATGATCCGTGCCAGCTTGCCGCCGTGCGGTCCTGGCTGCGGCCGGAGCACTTCACGCATGCGGCCAGCGGGCGGCTTTATGCGGTGCTGCTGGACATGGACACCTCCGGCGAGCCGATCGACCCGGTCACGGTCGCCTGGGCAGGGCGGCGGCGCGGGCTGCGGACCGACCCGGCGCGGCTAGCCGGGGGGACCGGGCCGTTCGCCGTGGCAAGCGCCCGCGAGGTGCGGCGGCTGGGCATGCTAGCCCAGATCACCGATGCCGGAATCGC
>Ga0335073_10003750_pt1 | contig 21236 bp, 20 predicted proteins | sample Lox_Sample_22_FD_207093 | JGI IMG/M metagenome (GOLD analysis project Ga0335073, IMG submission 207093) | Soil microbial communities from Loxahatchee National Wildlife Refuge, Florida, United States - Lox_Sample_2.2 | ecosystem: Environmental > Terrestrial > Soil > Wetlands | place: USA...
GGCGGCTAAGCGGCTGCGCGGAGAGTCAGCCGGGCCCGTTCTGGATGATAGTGAATTTGACTTTCCCGGGCTCGTCCTGCTCGGTGGCGGGGTGGCGCTCGTGCTGCTCGGGACCAGCCAGGGCGGCGCGGACGGGTGGGGGTCGGCGGCGTGCCTGGTCCCGCTCGCGACCGGTGCCGCGCTGCTCGCGGCGTACGGGTGGTGGGCGGCGGGGCGGGCGCAGCCGGCGCTCGACCTGTCGCTGTTCCGGCAGGCCGTGCCCGCGCTGTCCATGGGCCTGTGCGGGCTGGCCGCGGTGGTGACCTGGACGGCCGTCTTCCTGCTGCCGGTGTTCACGCAGACCGTGCAGGGACGGTCCGCGCTGGCCGCCGGGATCGCGATGGCGCCGCAGGGGATCGTGACCGGGCTGTCCACCGCGCTCGGGCAGCGGGGCCTGCTGAGCCGGTTCACCGTCCGGGCGACGGTGTGCGCCGGCTTCGCCATCCTCGGCGCGGGCAGCCTGCTGCTGCTCACGGTCGGGGCGGCGACGCCGCTGTGGCTGATCGCGGTCATCCTCGCCGTGCGCTCGGCGTCGATCGGGCTCGTGGTCACCCCGCTGCTCACCGCGCTGACCGGGCCGCTGCCCGCGGACCGCATGGGCGACGCGAGCACGCTGTTCAACGTGGTGGAGCGGATCGCGGGATCGTTCGGGATCGGGCTGCTCGTCTCGCTGTACGGAAGCATCGCGCGATCCGCCGCCGGGCCGGCGGGCGCGCTGCACGCGATAGGGATCGTGCTCGCGTGCGTCGCGGCGCTGGGCGGCACGATCGCGGTGTTCCTGCCCGCGGTCAAGAACACCGCCATGCTGGCGGAGGGTTAGGGCAAAACACCCGCGATCAGGCCAAACCGGTTGCCAGGGGCGATCGCGTGGGCGACCATGAGGTCACCATTCTTCAGCTGCCCGGCGCGCGCGAGCCGGATGACCGGTCCGGAGCGTGCGGTGGACGTCATCAGCCAGGGGCGAGAGCCGGAACGCGATTACCGGCCGCCCCGCTTGCCAGTGCCACGGTCGAAGCGCTGGCGGATCCTCACCGGGTGCGCGGCCGCGGCGATCCTGGCCGCGGCGCTCACGGTGACCGGCATCGGGCTCGGCCACGACACCGGCACGGGTGGCGCGTCCACGGCGGCGCCGGGTTCGCCCGCCGCGACGGGCAGTCCGGGTGCCGCCCCGGCGTTCGTCATCTGCTCGCCGTCCACGGGAGCGTGCTCGGTCCGGATCACCATCGTCCACGGCCAGGCGTTTCGATTTACGCAGTTCAAACCGGGCCACTGAGCGGCGCCCCGGCGGGCGGATTTCCGTCAATTGCGGAAATCCGCCCGCCTTCGCGCACTTTGTTCTTCCGGTAAACCGCCCATTACGTGAAGGTCGGCAGCAGGTCGCCGGTGATCTTCGCCTGGGGCAGCAGCGTGTTGTCGACCACCTTCATCTCGAGCGGGTAGGTGGTGCCCTTCTGCCACTGGACACCGACCGGCGGGGTAATGACCACGCCCGGTGCGGGCGCCTTGGGCGAGGTGAAGTCCATCGGACCGGCCACCGCGTCGGGGATCACGACGTTGTGGATGGCGGTGGCCATCTCCTCGTGGTTGTGCGGGTCGTTCACCGAGGTGAACGCGTGGTAGGCGATCTCGAAAAGCGTGTAGTTGCTGATGTTCGAGTTAAACTGCCCGTTGCCGTCCGAGGTGTAGAGGGCGGCCAGCTCCGGGCACGACTGGCCGGTGAACGACGAGTGCCACGGCAGCGACGGCACCCACCAGGCGTCGGTCGCGACGTTGTACACCTCCGAGCCCATGGCGTAGGCGTCGGTCGGGAACAGCAGCACCTTCGCCACCGTCGCCAGCTTGGGCTTGAAGCCCTGCTGCAGGGACTGCTTCCACATCGTGGCGAAGTCCGGCGGCAGCGGCACGTTGGTGAAGAAGTCCGCCCCGGAGGACTTGAACTGCGAGATCATCGACGTGTAGTTGGTCAGCCCATCGGTGTAGGCGGACGAGAGCACCATCTTGTAGCCCGCCCCCTTGAGGATGGGCGGGAAGACGGCGCGGAAGGCGTTGCCGTCGGAGTCGTTCGGGAACGCGGCGGCGACCAGGTGGTTGTTGCCGTACTTGGCGCCGATCCGGTTCCACATCGGGATGAAGGCCAGCGCCAGGTGCTCGGCGCCGAGGAAGTACATGGTCACGTACTTGGGCTTGAGTGTGGGCTTGGCCGGGTTGCCGCCGAGGTTGATGTACCAGGACTCCCAGGGGATGTTCGCGCAGACCAGCGGGGTGCCGAGGGTCTCGGCCTGGCTGGACACGGCGTTGACCGTCTCCGGAGTCGATGAGGCGAACAGCAGGTCCACGTTGTCCGTCTGGATGGCCTGCTTGGCCAGGTCACCGGCCCTGGTCACGCTGGACTGGGTGTCATAGGACTTGATGACGACGTCGTAGGTCGAGCCGCCGATCTTGAACCCGTTCTTGTACGGCGCCGTCTGCTTGATCTGGCTGATGACCCAGTTGTCTGGGGCGCCGAACCCGGCGAGGCTGCCGGTCAGCGGGTGAATCCAGCCGATCGTGATCGTCTTGTTGGTGCTGGCGGTCGAGGTGCTGTTGCCCGTGGCGCCCTTGATGCTCGAACTGCAGGCCTCGAGAAGGCCGCCGCCGCCGGCGACGGCCGCGCCGACGCCGGCCGCCTTGAACAGGCTGCGCCGGGACACGCCGCCGGCCGGCGATTCGCTCGCCGGATCGGGCTGAACAGTCTGATCGGTCATGATCGAAATATCTCCTTCCGCAGCGATGCGGAAATCTTGGCAGAGGGGAGCGGAAAATCTTGGTCAGAGTGTTGAAATGAGATGTCGAATTGTCAACACTGTGTTCTAGTATTCGGGACATGCCCCAGGCAGACGGCGGCGCGGGTTATTCGCAGTCGCTGGAACGCGGCCTTGCCGTCCTCAGCTCCTTCACTCCCGAGCGGCCCGAACTCGGGATCAGCGAGCTGGCGCGCATGCTCGCCCTCACCCGCAGCACCACGCACCGCTACGTCGCCACCCTGGCCACGCTCGGCTATCTGCACCAGGACGACGCCACCAGGAAGTACCGCCTCGGCCCCCGCGTCCTCGATCTGGGGTTCGCGGTGCTCGGGTCGCTGGAACTGCGCGAGATCGCGGCGCCGCACCTGCGGCGGCTCGCCGAGATCACCGGGCACACGGCCAACCTCGCCGTCCGCGACGACACGGACGCAATCTTGATCGACCGGGTCCGCGGGCGCCCCTGCCGCTACCACCACTTCGAGTTCAGCCTGCACATCGGCTCACGGCTGCCCCTGTACTGCAGCGCGACCGGCAAGACCCTGCTCGCCTTCCTGCCACAGCCGGATCTCGACCGGCTGCTCGACCGGATCGACCTCACGCAGCGCGGTCCCCGCACCCTGACCGACAGGACAGCCCTCCTCGGCGAGCTCGAGCAGGTCCGCCGCACCGGCATCGCCGTCAACGACGAGGAACTCGACAGCGCCCTGCGGTCCATCGCGGCGCCGGTGCGCTCGCGCAGCGGCGCGGTCGTCGCCGCCATCAACCTCGCCATCCCGTGGTCCCCCGTGGCGATGGGCGAGCTGGTCAGCCAGCTCGGCCCGGCCATCCAGACCACCGCCAGGCAGATCGCCGCCCGGGTGATCTGATCCGCTGGGGAAGCGTGGTCAGGCGGGGAAATCGACGCGCATGACCACCCGCCGGGCCGACGGCCGGCTCACCTCGGTGAAGCCGGCCTCGGCGAAGACCTGGCGGCTCCCGACGTGCAGTTCGCCCCAGGTGATCTCCTTGCCCGGCTGCGTGATCATCGCGTATGCCTCGACCGCCCGGGCCCCGTTGTCCCTGGCGTAGCCGACCGTCGCGGCGGCGAGCGCGTAGGTGATGCCGCGCTTGCGGTACCCCTTGCGGGTCGCGAAGCAGGTCACCGCCCAGACGCCCTCGTCGGCCCTGTCCTCGTTCCTGCCTTTCCACACCGTGGGCAGGCCGGCCAGCCGGGGGTATTCGGCGCGCGGCTCGACGGCGACCCAGCCGACCGGTTCGCCGTCCAGGTAGGCCACGAGCCCGGTCGTGCTCCCCGCGTCCGGGTCGTCGCAGTTGGTCTGGTCGCGGAGCCGCCTGCGCCTGTCCTCGTCGGTTCCCTGCGCCCAGAACCAGCCGCGGGTCTTGAACCGCTGGCAGTAGCACCGGCCCGGGTAGTCCGCCGTGCCGAAGATCGCCTGCAGGTCGGCCCACGAGGCCTCGTTCGCCGGAACGACGGTCAGGTCGTCCGCCGCGATCGGCGTCCTGGCGACATCGGCGGGGCTCATGTCAGGCACGATAGCGTTGGTCCCGGACGATGTACGACCGGGACCGGCAGGGAGGCGGGTCGCCGTGGCGCAGGACGTGAGCCCCACCGCGCGGGCACTTCTGGCGCTCGAAGCCATCCAGAACACCCCGGGCATCACCGCTCGGCGGCTCGGCGGACGGCTCGGGGTCACCGAGCGGGCCGCCCGGCGCTACGTGGCCATCCTGCGCGAGGCGGACCTGCCGATCGACTCGGTCAGCGGCCCCTACGGCGGCTACCAGGTGGGGCGCGGCCTGCGGCTCCCGCCCCTGACGTTCACCGCCGCCGAGGCGCTGGGGCTGGTGATGGCCGTCCTCGAGGGCGACAGGAACGCGGCCGACCCCACCGACCTGGTGGGCAGCGCGCTGGCCAAGATCCTCAGGGTGCTCCCCGAGCGGGTGGCGGGCCTGGTCCGCGGCGTGCGCGACACCACCCCGGCGCCCGCCGGCGAGGCGCGCGTCAGCCCTGAGCTGACCGCCCAGCTCATCGGGTCCTGCGCCGCGGCGCGCCGGCTGCGCCTGGTGTACCGGATGGGCGAGGACAGGGACCTGGACATGGAGGTCGACCCGTGGGCGGTCGTGCTGCGGCACAGCCGCTGGTACCTGCTGTGCTGGTCGCATACCAGGCAGGCGCGACGGGTGCTGCGGGTCGACAGGATCGCGGCGGCCGAGACCCGGCCGGAGACGTTCGCGCCGCCGGCCAGCCTGGACGCGCTGCGCGTCCTGGAGGAGCATCTGTCGCAAGGATGGACCTACCCGGTCGAGGTCCTGGTCGACGCCCCGGTGGACGAGACGCGGCGCTGGCTGCCGCGCAGCATGGGGCTGCTTGAGGCGGCCGAGGGGAACCGGACGCGCATCACGGCGACGACCGACAACCCCGACTGGTACGCCGGGCGGCTCGCCGCCATCCCGGTGCCGTTCGTGGTGACCGGCTCCGCCGAACTCCAGCGCGCGACCGCAGCGCTGGGCCGGCGGCTGCTGCAGGCTAGCGAGTGAAAGGAGTGCCACGATGGCGCGCATAGATGTCCGGCTCCGCGCGATGGGCTGGCTGGCCAGGCGGCAGGTGCGGGTCGAGACGATGAGCGAGGCCGGCCTCGTCGCCCTGCAAGGCCGCCGCATCCCGGCCAACGCGGTGACCAGCTGGCTGCTCGGCGCCGTCCCGCCGGGGATCGGCGTGACCGACCGCACGGTACCGGGACCCGCCGGGCCGATCCCGGTCCGGGTCTACCGGCCAGCCGCGGCCGCGGACACCGGCCGGCCGCTCGTCGTCTACTTCCACGGCGGCGGGTTCGTATTCGGCAATCTGGATCTGGGCAACTGGATGTGCGGCACGGTCGCCGCCCGGGTGGGTGCGGTCGTCATCTCGGTCGATTACCGGCTGGCGCCCGGGCACCACTTCCCCGCGGCGGTCGAGGACTGCTACGCGGCCCTCACCTGGGCGGCCGGGGACGCCGCCGGCCTGGGGGCGGGCGGCCCGATCGGGGTCATGGGAGAGAGCGCCGGCGGCAACCTCGCCGCGGTGATGTGCCTGCTCGCCCGCGAGCGGGGCGGGCCGGCGATCCGTCACCAGGCGCTCATCTACCCCGCCACCGACATGACCGCGGTGCGGGAACCGGATCCGGCCGACCCGGCCCCGCCGTTCCTTTCCGTCGCCGAGATAGCCGCCTACAAGCGGCACTACCTCGGTCCCGGCGGCGACCCCGCTAACCCGTGGGCGTCGCCGCTGCTGGCCGCCGACCACACGGGGCTCCCGCCCGCCCTGATCCAGGTCGGGGAGCACGATCCGCTGCGCGCGGACGGGCAGCGGTACGCCGCCGCCCTGCGCGCCGCCGGGGTCCCTGTCCGGTTCACCGAATACGTCGGCGTGCCGCACGGCTTCATGAACTTCCCCGGACTGTCCAGGGCCGCGCACCAGGCCATGGCGGAGATCTGCGCCGAGCAGGCGGCGGCCCTCGGAACCAGCCAGGGCGCCGTCACGTGACGTCGCGGCGGACGGTGGTGCGCGCGGCGGCCAGCGCCCCGGCCAGCGCGATGGCGGCGAGCAGGGCCACGGCCGCCGCGAACGGGAGCGGGGCCACGCCGGCGACGCCGCCCGAGGGACCGAAGTTGGCCGCGCCGAGCGGGAGGCCGGCCAGCGCGGCCGCCGCGGTGTACGGCAGGTACGGGCGGGCCGACTCGAACAGGCCGCCGAGCAGCGACTCGATGACGAGCGTCCACAGGAAGACGCCGACGATCGCGGCGAGCTGGGAGCGGACCAGCGAGCCGGCGACCACACCGATCGCGCCCAGCAGGGCGGCACCCACCACGTGCCCGATGCCCCAGTCGGCGAGTGTGCCCGCGCCAATGACCAGCCGGTACCCGTGGGCACCGGTGAACGACAGACCGACCACCAGGGTGACGGCGTACGCGGCGAGCCCGAAGACCGCGCCGCCGACCGCCCCGGCCACGGCCTTGGCGGCCAGCACCCGGTTGCGGCCGGGCGCCGCCAGGTAGGTGTTCGTCGCGGTGTGATGCCGGAACTCGCCGCTGGATATCGTCACACCGAGCACAATGGCGAAGATCAGGGCCCACGCTCCGCCGGCAATGATCGAGGTCTGCCCGCTGGCGGTGAACAGCGGCGCGGGGCCGTTGGGCTTCCCGGCCCGGGACGCCTCGATCGACGTCCACGCCGGGGTGAGCACGAGCACCGCCGCGAGCAGGCCGTAGCCGAGCCGGACGCTGGTCAGCTTCAGCAGTTCGACGCGGACGAGGCGGGTGAACCGGATGCGCCGTGCCCGGGGCGCGGCGATGGGGAAAACGAGCTCGGTCATCGGGATGCCTCCCTGGTCAGCTGGAAGAACGTTTCTTCGAGGCCCGCCCGGCCGGCGGTCAGCTCGGCCACCGGGCCCTGGGCGAGCAGCCGCCCGCCGTCGATGATCACCACGGAGTCGACGGTCTGCGCGACCTCGGCGAGCAGGTGGCTGGACACCAGAACGGTGCCGCCCTCGGCGGCGAACCCGCGCAGCAGGCCGCGCAGCCAGCGGACGCCCTCCGGGTCGAGCCCGTTGGCCGGCTCGTCGAGGATCAGCACCTCCGGGTCGGCGAGCAGCGCGGTAGCCAGGCCGAGCCGCTGCCGCATGCCGAGCGAGAACCCGCCGATCCTGCGGTCCGCCGCACCGGCGAGCCCCACCAGGTCGAGGATGTCCTCGATCCTGGACGCGTCGGCGTCCGCGGCCAGTGCCTGGACCCGCAGCTGCGCGCGGGCGGTCCGGCCCGGGTGGAAGCCCGCCGCCTCGAGCACGGCACCGGCCCGGTGCAGCGGCTCGGGCAGCTCGCGATAAGGGCGGCCGTCGATCGTGGCCGTGCCCGCGTCGGCGGTCACCAGGCCGAGGAGGATGCGGAGGGTGGTGGTCTTGCCCGCGCCGTTCGGGCCGAGGAAGCCGGTCACGGTGCCCGGTGAGACGTCGAAACTGAGGCCGTTCACCGCGGTCACCGGGCCGAACCGCTTGACGAGCCCGCGAATCTGAATCGTTGCCATGCCAGCAAGCGTGCGTCCCGCCCCGCGCCCGCGTCGTCGGGCGAGCGGGCAGGATCGCGTGGCCCCAGGGACTATCCGCGACCGCGGGACGTCGACCCCGCGACGACGCCGCCGGCCGCGAAGCCGGTTCGCTCCCGGTGCCCGCGCGTGGCAAGATCCCGCTGTGCCCGCGACACCCAAAGGACCGATGCACAGCGATCAGCTCGAGGTGCCTGTCGCTGTCGTACGGCGGCTCGTCGGCGGGCAATTCCCGTGCCTGCGGCGGCTGCCGGTCCGGCCGGTCACCACGACAGGCACGGACAACGCCATCTTCCGGATCGGCGATCGTCTCGCCGCGCGGTTCCCGCTGCGCGACCAGGACCCGGGCGAGGTCCTCGCCGCGCTGACGGCGGAGGCGGCGGCCATGCGCGAGCTGACCGCGGTCGCGACGACGGCCGTGCCCGAACCCGTCGCGATCGGCCGGCCCGGTGACGGCTACCCGCTGCCGTGGAGCGTCCAGACCTGGCTTCCCGGCCACGACGCCGACACCGAAGAGCCCGCGGGGTCGGCAGAATTCGCGGCGGACCTGGGCGCGTTCATCGCCGCCATGCGGAGCGCCGATGTCCGCGGGCGGCGGTTCGACGGCCGGGGCCGCGGCGGTCACCTCCCCCGTCACGACGAATGGATGGCCACCTGCTTCCTGGAAAGCGAGCGGCTGTTCGACGTGGCGCCGTTGCGCGCGATGTGGGCGGACCTGCGGACGCTGCCGGAAGCCGACGCCGACGTCATGAGCCACCGGGACCTGACCCCGCCCAACGTGCTGGTCAGCGGCGGCCGGCTGACCGGCGTGCTGGACACGGGCGCGTTCGGGCCCGCCGATCCGGCACTGGACCTCGTCGCCGCCTGGCACCTGCTCGACGAGAACCAGCGGAGCCTGCTGCGGGCCGCCCTGGGGTGCGGCGACATCCAGTGGCGGCGCGGCATGGCCTGGGCGCTGCAACAGGCCATGGGCCTGGTCTGGTACTACGCGCAATCCAACCCGGCCATGGCCCGCTGGGGCCGCCGCACGCTCGACCGCCTGCTGAGCGCGTGGCCCGGTTAAGGTCGTCCGCGCGGAGTATCCGCGGCCGCGGAAAGTCAACCTCAGGACGACGACGCGCGACCCGGCCGCGGGTAGCGTCGGAAACGCGATGACTACGACGGCACGACGGTGGACCGCCGACGCGGCGCTCGCGGCGCTCGTGCTCGGCGTGGAACTCGCCGCCTCGCTCGCCGCGCCGCACTGGCACGGGGCGAAGGAGAGCCGCCCCGGTACGTTCGGGATAATTCTGCTCGTCACCGGCGGACTCGCGCTGCTCGCGCGCAGACGGTACCCGGGCACGGTGCTCGCGATCGTCCTCGGGGCGACGCTGGGCGCGACCGCGCTCGGCGCGCGGTCCGCCTGGTTCGCCCTGATCGTCGCGTTTTTCACCGCGGTGCTGCGCGGCCGGCGGCTCGCCGCGATCGCGTCGCTGGTGATCGGGTACGGCGCGTCCGTGTGGAACACGTCGGCGCAATCCGCGCTGCTGCTCGCCGCGGGGCTGGTCACGCTGCTGTCGGTCGCGGAGCTGACCCGGGTGGCCGCCGCCCGCGCCGTCGCGGACCGGCGCGGGCGGGACGAGGCCGCCGCGCGGCGGGCCAGCGAGCAGCGGCTGGCGATCGCGCGCGACCTGCACGACGTCGTCGCGCACAACATCTCGGTGATCAACGTGCAGGCGAACACCGCGCTGCACCTGATGGACCGGCAGCCGGAGCGGGCGCGGGAAGCCCTCACCGCCATCCGCGAGGTCAGCGGGCAGGCGCTGACCGAACTCGGCTCCGTGCTCGGGGCGCTGCGGGATCCCGGCGGCTTGGCGGAGGGGGCGCCGCTCGCGCCCGCGCCCGGTGTGGCGCGGCTGGACGAGCTCGCGGCGCGGGCGCGCGCGGCGGGGCTCGCGGTGGCGGTGGCCGCCGAGGGTGCGGTGCGGCCACTGCCCGCCGGGGTCGACGCCGCGGCGTACCGGATCGTCCAGGAGGCGCTGACCAACGCGGTGCGGCATTCCGGCGGGCACGCGGCGAGCGTGCTGCTGCGGTACGGGGACGGCGACCTGGAGATCGAGGTGTCCGACGATGGGGGCGGCCGCGCGCAGCCCGGCGGGCGCGGCGGCGGCGGCGGTGGCGGCGGCGGTGGCGCGGGGCCGGGGTCGGGGTCGGGGAACGGGCTCGCCGGGATGACCGAGCGGGCGCGGGCGCTCGGCGGCACCGTGGCCGCCGGGCCCCGGCCGGGCGGCGGGTTCCGGGTGCTCGCGAGGCTGCCGTCATGACCCGGGAGGCCGCGTGATCCGGGTGGGCCTGGCCGACGACCAGGCCCTGGTGCGGTCCGGGTTCGCCGCGCTGCTTGACGCCGAGGACGACATCAGCGTCGTGGGGTCGGCGGCGGACGGGTTCGCCGCGGTGCGGCTCGCCCGGGAAACCCGGCCGGACGTGCTGCTGATGGACATCAGGATGCCGGGGCTCGACGGCATCGCGGCCACGCGGGAAATCGCCGCGACTGCCGGGCTCGCTGGCGTGCACGTGGTGATCCTGACGACCTTCGGGCTCGATGAGTACATCTTCGACGCGCTGCGCTCCGGCGCCGCCGGGTTCCTGGTCAAGGACACCGACGCGGCGGAACTGATCCGGGCGGTGCGGGTGATCGCGGCCGGCGACTCACTGCTGTCGCCGGGCGTGACCCGGCGGCTGGTCGCGGAGTTCGCGTCGCGCACGCGGCCCGCGCAGGCCGTGCCGGGACTTTCTGAGCTGACCGCGCGGGAGCGCGAGGTGGTCTCGCTGGTCGCCGCCGGGCAGTCGAACGAGGAGATCGCGGGCCGCCTCTACGTCAGCCACTCGACGGTGAAGACACACGTGGCGCGCGCGATGACCAAGCTCGGCGCGCGGGACAGGGCGCAGGTCGTCGTGCTCGCGTACGAGACGGGGCTGGTGCGGCCGGGCTGGGCGAACATCGAGTAGCGCTGTACTGGCGTCATCCTCGAGAACGATGCGCCGGACGGACGCGCTGGTTACCGTCGTTGCGTGACTACGATTCGTCCAGCCGAGCGGGCCGGGGACCCAGCCTGGCGCTGGGTTGCCGTCATGCTCGCCGCCGCCGGCGGGGCCGTCATGCTCACCACCCTGGCCGGGCCCCGGATCCTGCACAACGGGCCTGGGCTGGTCATCCCGCTGGCGGCCTGCGTCCCGGTCGCCGTCCTGCGGCGCTGGCCGCTGCCCGTGCTCGCGGTGGCGACCGCCGCGACCGGGATCGCCACGGCCGCTGGCGGTGTCTCACTGCCGTTCGGCGTCCTGCTCGGGCTGGCCATGTATTTCTCGGCGCTGACACTGCCCAGGCCTCGGTCGGTCGCGCTCGCCGTCGCCGTCGCGGGGGTGCTAGCCGCGACCGTGCTGTACTCGGCGTTCACGGCTGCGAACTCGCAGGTCGCCGGCGAGGTCGTGCAGGACTTCGTGCCCCTGGCCGGAGCCTGGTTCATCGCGGACAGCGTCGTGGCGCGGCGGCGCTACCAGGCGGGCCTGGCGGCGCAGGCGGACCGCGAGCGGGCCGCCGAGGTCCGGGAGGAGCGGGTGCGCATCGCCCGTGAGATGCACGACGTCGTCGCGCACGCCCTCGCGGTGATCACGGTCCAGGCGGGGGTCGGCAGGTGCCTGGCGGGCAGGCGCCCGGCGGCGGCGGGCGCCGCGCTCGAATCGATCGAGGCGATCAGCCGGACGGCCCAGGACGAGCTGCGCGTCGTGCTCGGGCTGCTCCGCGACACCGACGCCGGGACCGCGCCGCTGGCGCCCGCGCCACGGCTCATCGACGTCAAGGACCTGGCCGACACGGTGCGGGCCTCCGGCGTGTCCGTGGAGCTGCGGATGGAGGGCACCGACCGGCAGCTCTCCCCGTCGCTGGAGCTGTCGCTCTACCGGGTGATGCAGGAGGCGCTGACCAACGTCGTGAAGCACGCGCCCGGCGCCCGGGTGGCGGCCTCGCTGACCGTCTCCGGCCGGAAGGCGCGGCTCGAGGTCCGCGACGACGGCGGGCCGGGCGGCGGGGTGGGCGGCGGGGCGCCGCGGGCCGGGCCCGGCGCGGGTCACGGGATCGTCGGGATGCGGGAGCGGACCGGCGCGTTCGGCGGGTGGCTGGTCGCCGGGCCGGCCGCCGGCGGCGGCTTCCAGGTGACCGCCGAGGTCCCGATCGAGGGCGCGGCGACGTGATCAAGGTGCTCGTGGCCGACGACGAGGCGCTGCTGCGCTCCGCGTTCTGCTCGCTGATCGAGGCGCAGGACGACCTGGAGGTCGTCGGTTCGGCGGCCGACGGCCGGCAGGCCGTCGAGCTGGCGGCGAGCCTGGCACCGGACGTCGTCGTGATGGACGTCAGGATGCCGGTCATGGACGGGATCGAGGCGACCAGGCGGATCACCGGCGATCGTTGCGGGCCCCGGGTGCTGATCCTCACCACGTTCGACCTGGACGAGTACGTCTTCGAGGCGCTGCGGGCCGGGGCGAGCGGCTTCGCGCTCAAGAGCCGCCCGCCCGAAGAACTGCTGAGCGGCATCCACACGGTCGCCTCCGGTGAGGCGCTGCTCGCGCCGAGCGTGACACGGCGGCTCATCGAGCACTTCACCGACCGCACCCAGGCGACGGCCAAGGCCCCCTGGGGGCTGGCCGAGCTCACCGAACGCGAGCGGGAAGTGCTCGAACTGGTCGCCCGCGGCCTGTCCAACGCCGAACTGGCCACCGCGCTGCACGTGACGCTGCCCACGGCCAAGACGCACGTGAGCCGGATCCTGACCAAGGTAGGCGCCCGCGACCGGACCCAGCTCGCCATCCTCGCCTTCGAATCGGGAATCGTCACCCGCTGAGCCGCCCTGGGGTCAGCGTCAGCGTCAGCGTCCGTCGGAGGGATGACGCCGGCGGTGATGCTCGCGCACGATGACGGCCGGCCGCCGGCCGCCCACGATTGGCTGCCATGAACGTCATCGTCATGCAGACCATCTCGCCGCACTCGCCCGGGCGGACGCCGCTGGGCGGCGGCTTTCACAACGTCGGGGAGCTCGTTGTCCTGGTCCTCGTGCTCGGCGGGCTGTACTTCGGCGTGACGCGCCGGCGCCGCCGGCGTGACGCACCGCACGACGATCAGTGGGGCCGGCGGGAACCGCCGCCGGACGCGCCGTCATTGCCGTCACCGCCGTCACCGCCGTCATCGCCGTCCGAGGCGGCCGGCGGGTGGGCGGTGGAGGCCTCCGGCCTGACCAAGCGGTTCGGGGCGAACACCGCGGTCGACGGCGTGGAACTGCGCGTCCCGCGCGGATCCGCGTTCGGCTGCCTGGGGCCGAACGGCGCCGGCAAGACCACGCTGATCCGTACCCTGCTCGGGCTGACCCGGGCCGACGGCGGCACGATGTCGCTGCTCGGGTTCCCCGTCCCGGCCGAGCGGAAGCGGGCGCTGGCGCGGGTCGGCGCGATCGTCGACGAGCCGCGGTTCCACCCGCACCTCACAGGGCGGGACAACCTGCGCCTGCTGGCCGCGGCCAGGGGCGGCGACGCCAGCCAGCGGATCGACTCATCACTGGCGCGGGTCGGCCTGACCCGGCGCGCCGGCGACAAGGTCGCCACGTACTCGATGGGCATGCGCCAGCGCCTCGGGGTGGCCTCCTGCCTGCTCGGCGACCCGGAGCTGCTGATCCTTGACGAGCCGATGAACGGGCTCGACCCGGCCGGCATGCACGAGATGCGGGCGATGATCGCCACCCTGGCCGGCGAGGGGCGGACCGTGGTGCTGTCCTCGCACCTGCTTGACGAGGTGGAGCGCAGCTGCGACGCGGTGGCGATCGTGGACCGCGGGCGGATCGTCCGCCAGGGCCCGATCGAGGAGCTGACCCGCGGTGCGGGCACCTGGTCCGTCCAGGTGGACTGCGCCGACCCGGCCCGCGCGGCGCGCCTGATCGACGAGGCCGGGATCGCCGCGGGCACGTCCCTGGCTGACGCCGGGCTGACCGTCACCCTGCCCGCCGGCGCCTCGCGCGAGCTCGTCGCCGACGTCAACCGGCGGCTCGTGGCCGCCGGCATCTCCGTCTACGGCCTCCGGGAGGTCCGCGCCTCGCTGGAGGACTGGTTCCTGTCCGTGACAACCCGCCTGGGAGAACAGCCATGACCAGCACCGCCCCCGCGGCCCAGCCGCTTGTGCCCGGAGGGCGACCGCCGGCGCGGCCCGCCCGGACGCGGCTGCCGCGGCGGCTCGCCGCCGCGATGCCGACCTGGCCGCTCATCGCCACCCGGCACCTGGAGCTCCGCAAGCGCCACGGCCTGATGATCGTCGCTGGGGTGGTGATCATCGGCCCCACGGTCTTGATCCTCGGGTTCCGGCTGGCGTTTCACCTGTTCGACCCGGCCCATTACGGGCCAGCCGGGTACCCCGGCCAGTTCGCCACCGCGGCCAGCCTGGAGGCGGGACTCGGGTTCATCATCGCGGTCGTGGTGGGTACCACCGCCGGGACCACTGACCTGAACGACGGCATGTTCCGCCACCTGGTGATCACCGGCCGGTCACGCCTGGCCCTGTACCTGGCCCGCATACCGGCCGGGCTGGCGATCCTGCTCCCCGCGGCCGCCCTGGCGTTCACGATGCTCTGCCTGGTCACCAGCTACGAAAGCGAGCCACAGCCGGCATCGGTCGTCATGAACGGCGTCATCGACGTCCCGCCGCACCTCGACCAGGCCCAGCTGCTGACCTGGACCCGGCAGCATCCCCAGCGGGCGGCGGCGGCGTTCCAGTCCGCTGTCGGCTTCAGCGGGCCCCGCCCGGCGAGCGGCCCCGGCACCACCGACTACTCCGAATACATCACGGCCGAGGTCAACGAGTTCGACCCGCCTGTCAACGAGATGGCCAAGGTCGGGCTCTGGGTCGAACTCGACGTGGGGATCGGGTTCCTGGTGGGGCTCGGGCTTGGCTCGCTGACCGGGCAGCGCGCGTTGTCGAGCATCCTGCTGCTCGGGTTCGAGCTCATCGTGACCCCGATCCTGGCCAACGTCCCGATCCCCTACTTCCTTGACGGCCAGCGGCTCGACGTCGGCGTCGCCATGGACCAGCTCCGGCCCATCTGGTTCGCGACGTCGTCGGACGTCGGCGGCCTCGGGGACGTGGGCTTCGGGGGGCAGGGAGTGTCGCGCATACCGCCGATGCCGACCTGGGCGATGATCGCGGTGATCGCCGGGTGGATCGCCGGCTGGTCAGCGCTCGGGGCATGGCGGATGATGACCCGCGACGCCTGACCGGGTGTGGGCGGCGGCTCAGCGGCACCCGCCGGCCTCCGGCCGGCTTCCTGCGAGAATAGGCGGATGACGAAGCAGTGGGATGCCGTCGTGATCGGCGGCGGGCACAACGGGCTGGTGGCGGCGGCGTACCTGGCGCGGGCCGGGCTGGACACGCTCGTGCTCGAACGGCGCGAGGTGATCGGCGGGGCGTCGGTGAGCGAGCATCCGTTCGGTCCTGGGTGGACGGTCACGTCGCTGTCGTACGTGCTGTCCCTGCTGCCGCCGGACATCAGCAGGGACCTGCGGCTCGACCTGAAGATCTACCCGCAGGGGCCGTACTTCGCGCCGCGGCGGGACGGGCGGGCGCTGCGGCTGCCTGACGACCCGCGGCAGCGGCACGCGGAGATAGCGGAGTTCTCGGCCGCGGACGCGGACGCCTACGAGTCGTACGAGGCACACCTGGCAGGGATCGCGCGGATCCTTTCCCCGTTGCTCGAGCAGATCCCGCCGCGGCTCGGGTCGCTGGCGCCCGCCGATCTGCTCGCCCAGGCGAGGCTGGCCGCTCAGCTGCGGAAAACCGGCGTGCGCGGCGCGGTCGACGTGACGCGGCTGTTCACCGGGTCGATCGCCGACCTGCTCGACCGGTACTTCGAGAGCGACGCGATGCGCGGCGTGCTGTCGGTGTCCGGGGTCATCGGCACGTGGGCGGGGCCGCGCAGCGCCGGGACCGCGTACGTGATGCTGCACCACCACATCGGCGAGGCCGACGGGCTAGTGAAGGGGGGAGGGCCAGGGGGAACGGGGGGCGGGAGCCCTCCGTGCGGGAAAAAGGCGGGTGGGGCGTGGGGCTTCCCGCGCGGCGGGATGGGCGCGGTCGCGGCCGCCATCGCGGACTCCGCCCGCGGTTTCGGCGCGACCATAAGGACCGGTGCCGAGGTGGCGAAGATACGTCTCGCGAACGGCGCGGCCGCCGGGGTGACGCTGGCCGGCGGCGAGGAGATAGCCGCGTCGTGCGTCGTGACCACCGCGCACCCGAAGATCTCGTTCCTCCGCCTGCTCGACCGGGCGGACCTGCCGCCGGACTTCGCGGCCGACATCGAGAACTGGCAGACGCGCAGCGGCACGGTCAAGATCAACCTCGCGCTTGACCGGCTGCCGGCGTTCACCGCGCAGCCGTCGTACGACCCGGCCGTGCACGGCGGGACGATCGTGCTGTCGGAGTCGCTCGACGACGTGGAGAACGCGTTCCAGGAGGCGGTCTCGGGGAAGCCGTCGACGCTGCCGTTCGCGGACATCTGCATCCCCTCGGTGTTCGACGACTCGCTGGCGCCCGCGGGCAAGCACGTGATGTCGATGTTCACCCAGTGGGTGCCGCACGGGTACGCGGACGCGCCGGACGCGGCCGCCCTCGAGGACTACGCGGACCGGGTGATCGCGCGGGTCGAGGCCGTCGCGCCCGGGTTCACCGATTCGGTCCTGCACCGGCAGGTGATCGGGCCGGACGTCATGCAGCAGGAGTACGGCCTGGTCGGCGGCAACATCTTCCACGGCGAGCTGTCGCTCGGGCAGCTGTTCCACGCCCGCCCCGCGGCGGGGTACGCGGACCTGCGCACGCCGGTGCGCGGGCTGTACCAGGCGGGCTCGTCGACCCACGGCGGCGGCGGCGTCACCGGGATCCCCGGCCGCAACGTCGTGCACCAGATCCTCGCCGACCGCCGCGCGGAACGCTGGCGGCGCCGCCTGCGGCGGAACGCCGGCTAGCTCCGCAGGCCGGCCCGCCAGCGGCTGCAGGGCCGACGGGGCGACAGTTCGCCGAATCCGGCGCGCCGTCCCGGAGCTAACAGGGCCGCGTATTGGCCCTGTGGCCCACCGGGCCAATAGATATGAGCCGGTGGGACACAGGGCCAATTCCGCCGGCGTGGGCGAGAGCGCGGAGGGCGGGCGGCGGCGCGGTAGGACGGCCGCCGGCGCGGTGGGACGGGCGCCGACGTGGAGGGGCGGGCGGCGGCGCGGTGGAGCGGGCGGCGGCGCGGTGGGTGGTGCCGAATCAGCGGGTGTCGCGGAATCAGCGAGGCGGCCGGGGGGTTGGCGTAGACGTGGCGACCGTTGGGCTGATCGGAAGCGGAAACATCGGAAGCACCGTGGCGCGGCTGGCGATCGGCGCCGGGCACGACGTGGTGCTGAGCAACTCGCGCGGGCCGCAGACGCTGCGGGAGCTGGCCGAGAGCCTCGGGCCGCGGGCCCGGGCGGCGACCGGCGGCGAGGCCGCCGCGGCGGGCGACCTCGTCGTGGTGACGATCCCGGTGAAGGCCTACCCGCTGGTGCCCGCGGCGGCGCTGGCCGGCAAGGTCGTGCTGGACACCGGCAACTACTACCCGCCACGGGACGGCCAGGTGCCTGAGCTCGACGACGGGTCGCTCACCAGCAGTGAGTACCTCGGGCGGCAGATCCCCGGCGCCGATGTCGTGAAGGTGTTCAACAACATCTTCTTCAGGCACCTGCTGAACCTCCCCCGCCCGGCCGGCGCCGCCGACCGGTCCTGCCTGCCCATCGCCGGCGACGGCGCGGCGGCGAAGGAGGCCGTCACGACCTTCCTCGACTCGATCGGGTACGACGCGCTCGGCTACGGGCCGCTGGCCGAGAGCTGGCGGCAGCAGCCGGGCACACCGGTCTACGGCGCGCCGTACGGCTCGTTCGACGACGAGAAGGGCACGCCCGCGGGCACCGGCGTCATCCGGGCGGCGCTCGCCGCCGCGACCAGGTAAGCCAGACCGACGGAACGAAAGGTACGGTTGGGACGTGAGCATCTATGACATCCCGGTCAGGACCCTGGCCGGCGAAGACTCCTCGCTCGGCGCCCTCGCGGGCAAGACCCTGCTCGTGGTGAACGTCGCCTCCAAGTGCGGGCTGACCCCGCAGTACACCGCGCTCGAGGCGCTGCACGAGCGGCTGAGCGACCGCGGTTTCTCGGTCGTCGGCTTCCCGTGCAACCAGTTCGGCGGCCAGGAGCCGGGCAGCGCCGGGGAGATCGCCGAGTTCTGTTCGGCGACGTACGGCGTGACGTTCCCGATGTTCGAGAAGATCGAGGTCAACGGCCCGGACCGGCACGCGGTCTACACCGAGCTGACCGCGTTCCCCGACGCCGGCGGCGAAGCGGGCGACATCCAGTGGAACTTCGAGAAGTTCCTGATCCGCCCGGACGGCACGGTCGCCGCGCGGTTCCGCCCGCGGACCACGCCCGATGACCCCGAGGTGCTCGGCGCGATCGAGGCGAATCTGCCGGCCTAGAGCCGTGGATCAGCCGTGACATCACGGTGCGCACCACGAGATTTGGCGCATCGGCACATTGCAGTGGCCGCACGGGCGGTCTAACGTCCGCGGCATGACGACGTTTGTTCTGGTGCACGGGGCATGGGGCGGCTCGTACGGGTTCCGCGCGGTGCGCGGTCCGCTGCGCGCGGCGGGGCACGACGTGTTCACGCCGAGCCTGACCGGGATCGGCGAGCGTGCGCACCTGGCCAGCCCGCAGGTCGACCTCACCACGCACGTCACCGACGTGGTGAACACGGTCCTGTACGAGGACCTCACGGACATCGTGCTGCTCGGCTATTCCTACGGCGGCATGGTCGTCACCGGCGCGGTCGAGTACATCGCCGACCGCGTCGCCCACCTCGTCTACCTGGACGCGTTCCTGCCCGACGACGGCCAGTGCCTCGACGATCTGTCCGGCGCCGGCTATCGCGCGGCCGCCATCGGCCCGGGGAGCGAATGGCTGGTGCCCCCGATGGCCCGCAGCTACGACAGCGAGGAACAAGCCGACTGGCATTTCGCCCGCCGGTCCCCGCACCCGGTCGGCTGCTTCATCGAGCCGGTCCGGCTCCGCCGGCCGCTCGAGGACTACCCGTTCACCCGCACCTACATCAAGGCGACCGACGACCCCCGCGAGCCCGGCGACGAGCGCGTCCACCCGTTCTGGCGGGCGGCCGACCGCACCAAGACGGACCCCGCGTGGCGGTACAGGGAAATCGACACCGATCACATGATCCCCGTCAAGCGGCCGGCGGAGCTGGCGGAGTTGCTGCTCGAGCTGACCTGACGGGCGCGGCGCTGCCCTGGACCGCGCGGAGGGGGGCCGTCGAGAGCCGGCCGGGGACGTTCGGGATAAAAAATGTCAGTAGCCCGGCGTATGGTGGCACGTATGTCGGCGACAGCGACCACCGCGGACCTTGAGAATTACCGGCGCGAGCTGACCGGGTACTGCTACCGCATGCTCGGCTCGGCGTTCGAGGCGGACGACGCCGTGCAGGAGACGATGCTGCGCGCGTGGAAGAACATCGACGGCTTCGAGGGGCGGTCCAGCCTGCGCTCCTGGCTGTACAAGATCGCCACCAACGTGTGCCTGGACCTGCTGCGCGGCGAGAAGCGGCGGGCGCTGCCGATGGACCTCGGGCCGTCGTCGCCGCCGCTCGAGTCGCTGCTGCGGCCCTGGCCGGCCGAGGACATCTGGGTCACTCCCATCCCGGACGTCAAGGTCATGCCCGAGCACGGCGACCCCGCGGAGATCGCCGCCATGCGGGACTCCGTGCGGCTGGCGTTCGTGACCGCGCTGCAGCACCTGCCCGCGCGGCAGCGCGCCGCGCTGATCCTGTGCGAGGTGCTCCGGCTGCCCGCGGCGGAGGCCGCCCAGGTGCTCGAAACCTCCGTGGCCTCGGTCAACAGCGCGCTGCAGCGGGCGCGTGCCACGCTCGACGCCCTGCCCGACGAACAGCGCCCCGGGCAGGTCGAGCCGGAGAACGCCGAGCTGCTCGAGCGGTACGTGGACGCCTTCCAGCGCTACGACATGACGGCGCTGCTCGCGCTCATCCACGACGACGCGATCATGACGATGCCGCCGTTCGAGCTGTGGCTGCGCGGCAACACCGACATCACGGCGTGGATGGTGCAGCCGACGCCGAGCCTGTGCGAGGGCTCGGTCCTGGTGCCGGTGCGCGCCAACGGCGTGCAGGCCTGGGGCCAGTACAAGCCCGACCCGAAGAACGGCGGCTACCAGCCGTGGGGGCTGCAGGTGCACGAGGCGGCCGGCGGCAAGCTGAGCCGGCTGACCTGGTTCATCGACTCAGGGCCGCTCTTCCCGCTGTTCGGTCTCCCTCCGCACCTGGACGACAAGCCTTAGCCCGAACGAGGGCGGCTGACTCTCACGGCGATTAATTGTCCGCGCTGGCGGCGTCTACCTTCGCATGAGCGGTTTCTCGAAGACACGGCTTGGCCGGATGCGGGACGTTCTGGACGGCTACGTGCGGCGCGGCGACGTGCCCGGCGTGGTCGCGCTGCTGTCCCGGGGTGGCGAGACGCATGTGGAGCAGGCGGGGGACGTCACGCCGGACACGATCTTCCGGATCGCGTCGATGACCAAGCCAGTGACCGCGGTGGCCGCCCTCATCCTTGTCGAGGAGTGCGTGCTGCGGCTGGAGGACCCGGTCGACGAGTACCTGCCGGAGCTTTCCTCCCGGCGGGTGCTGACGCGGCTGGACGCGCCGCTGTCGTCGACCGTGCCGGCCGCGCGGGCGATCACGGTGCGCGACTTGCTGACGTTCACCATGGGGCTGGGGTTCGGCGCCGGGATGTGGGGGCCGCCAGGGTCGGTGCCGATCATGGACGCGATGACGGCGCTGGGGCAGGGCATGCCCGCGCCCGCCAGGGTGCCGGCGCCGGATGAGTGGATGGCGGGGCTCGGCGAGCTGCCGCTGGCCTATCAGCCGGGCGAGCGGTGGCTGTACAACACCGGTTCCGACGTGCTCGGGGTGCTGATCGCCCGCGCGTCAGGGCAGCCGTTCGGGGAGTTCCTGCGGTCGCGGATCTTCGCGCCGCTCGGCATGACCGATACCGGGTTCAGCGTGCCGGCCTCGTCGCTGGGCCGGCTGCCGGCCCAGTACGTGACCGATCCCGCGTCCGGGGAGACGGTGGTCTACGACGAGCCTGCCGGCCAGTGGGCTTCGCCGCCGTTGTTCCCGTCGGGGGCCGGAGGGCTGGTGTCGACGGTCGGCGACTACGCCGCGTTCGCCGCGATGCTGGCC
>Ga0335073_10003751_pt1 | contig 21235 bp, 18 predicted proteins | sample Lox_Sample_22_FD_207093 | JGI IMG/M metagenome (GOLD analysis project Ga0335073, IMG submission 207093) | Soil microbial communities from Loxahatchee National Wildlife Refuge, Florida, United States - Lox_Sample_2.2 | ecosystem: Environmental > Terrestrial > Soil > Wetlands | place: USA...
GGCGGGATGTCTGACCGCATCTTGTGCAGGATCGCCCACGGATGCAGGTACAGGTGTTCCGCGAATCCTCCCCACAGCGCGGGCGAGCGGGACAGCGGCGTCATCCCGTACGCGCCGTCACGGTTCGGGCACGACATGTAGCGGCCGGTCAGGCAGTAGTCACAGGCGCGGCAGGGTCGCAGAATCTCGACGGCCACCCGATCCCCCACCGAAACGCCCCACCGTTCGGCGGCGCGCGAGCCCACCTTCTCGATCACCCCAAGCGGCTCGTGCCCGGGGATCAGCGGGAACATCCCCGGCCGCACGAGGTGGCCGCGGTACTGCTCGACGTCCGACCCGCACACGCCGCAGGCTTCGACCCGCAGCAACCCCTCGTCGGGACCGATGACCGGCCGAGGGAATGACCGGATCTCGTAGGCCAACGGCCCAGTCTGGACAGCACCCCGAACCGTCTCGGAAGACATCTAGAACCCTCCCGGCATTGTCTCGTCGTCGTACAGCGGGATCAGCGGTATCGGCTCGGCCTTGTCGGCCGGCGGCGTGTACCCCCAGTACTTGGCGCGCGCGCCGCCGTCGATCACGAAGTCGCAGCCGGTGATCAGCCGTGCGTAGTCCGAGCACAGCCACGCCACGCAGTGGCCGATGTCGGTCGGTGTCGACGGCTCCATCGGCATGTTGCCGCGGACGTCGATCTTCCCGGGTTCGCGCCACCACGACGGGTGCTCGGCCGAGCGGTCCGGCCGGACGCGCATACCCCCCGTCTCGCGGAACGAAGCCAGCAGCTCCGGGTTGTCCGGCCGCGGCGCCGTCGGCGAATACGAGTTGACGCGGATCCCGTACGGCGCTAGGTCCATCGCAGCGGCGCGGGTGAAGTTGGCGAGCCCGCCCTTGTGGAACGCGTACGCGATCACGCCGGCGCACCCCTGCCAGGCGTTCGAGGACAGGATGTTGACGATCGAGCCCTTGATCTCGCGCTCGATCATCGAGATCGCCACATGCTTGGTGTTGAGGAACGTGCCGGCGCCGGCGACCGCGATCGCCCGGTTCCAGAACTCGAGGCTCTCCTCCAAAACGCCCCGCCCGCCGAGCACGGCGGCGTTGTTGATCAGGATGTCGATCCGCCCCCACGCATCGAGCACCTCGCCCACATATCGGACCACGTCTTCCTCGGAACTCACATCACCGACGACCGCCATCCCCGAGCCGCCGTGTCGCCGGATCCTCAGAGCGCTGGCCCCCGCGGCATCCGACGAGACGTCGTTGCATGCCACGCGTGCCCCGTACCGTGACAGCGCGAGGGCGATCCCGCTGCCGATGTTCGGCCCCGCGCCCGTCACCAGGGCGACCTTGCCTTCAAGCGAGACGTCCATGAGGCCTCAAGCCCGCCCGTCGACGATCACGCTCTTCACCTGCGTGTAGTCGAGGATCGATTCGGCGCTCACCGTCCGGCCGAACCCGCTCGACTTGTATCCGCCGAACGGGGCCCCGATCACCCCGCCCGACCACAGCGTGTTGATCGACACCTGACCGGCCTCGATCCGGCGTGCCAGCCGCACCGCGCGACCCACGTCACGCGTCCAGACCGAAGCTACGAGCCCGTACCGTGTCCCGTTGGCGATCGACAGCGCCTCGTCCTCGTCGGCGGAGCTCAACACCGACAGCACCGGCCCGAAGATCTCCTCCTGGGCGATCCGCATCTCCGGCCGGACGTCATCGAAGATCGTTGGTTCGACGAAGAAGCCGCGGTCGTACACGTCGCCCTCGGGCTTGCCGCCCCCGACGACGACGCGCGCTCCTTCATCCACGCCGGCACGCAGATACCCGAGCACGCGCTTCTCCTGCTTGGCGCTGATCAGCGGACCCATGTCGACGTCCTCGTACCACGGCCCGACCCGGACGTGCTTGAACGCTTCGGCCAACCCCGAGACCACCGCCTCCCGAATCGAGGAGTCGACCACGACCCGCGAACCCGCGGCGCAGATCTGACCCGTGTTCAGCGTGATGCTCCGCGCGATCGTCGGGATCGCCTTCTCCAGCGGCGCGTCCCGCAGCACGACCTGCGGCGACTTGCCGCCGAGCTCCAGATGCAACGGGATCAGATGGCGAGCGCACGCCTCCATCACGCGGCGGCCCGTCTCCGGCGACCCCGTGAAGCTCATGCGGCGCACGCCGGCATGCCCGGCGAGCGGCTCTCCCGCCTCAACCCCAAACCCCGTGACGACGTTGATGACTCCGGGGGGAATGCCGGCCTCCAAAGCCAGCTTGACCAGCAGCAGGCAGGTCAACGGCGCGTCCTCCGCAGGTTTGATCACGATCGTGTTGCCCATCGCGATCGCCGGCCCCGCGTCGCCTGCGGTGTTCGGCCCCGGCGCGTTCCACGGGATGATGCTCCCGCACACTCCGTAAGGCTCGCGCAGCGTCATCCCGATCACGTCGGGGAACATGCTCGGCAGCGTCGACCCCGTGGCCTTGTCGGCGAGCCCGGCGGTGAACGTCAGGATTCCCGCCATCGGACCACCCGCGCCGGGCGGTCCCCACCTCGGCCGCCCCACCTCCATCCGCTCGAGCAAATCGAGTTCCTCCGCATGCGAGCGGCACAGCGAAGCCCACTCGAGCAGCAACTGGCCCCTCCGGCTCGGGCTGGTGTCGCGCCACGCGGGGAGCGCATCCTCGGCGGCCGCCACGGCATCGTCCACGTCGTCCGGGCCCCCGCGCGGTACGTTCGCCAACGTCTCGCGTGTGGCGGGGTTGATCACCCCAATCGTGTCGCCGCCACGCGCGGGGACCCACTCACCCCCGATGAGCTGGGTGCCGTCGAGAAACAGCGACTGAATGTCAAGCGTGTCGGTCGGATGCTGCAGCGTCATGTGGTGCTCCTCCTGCCAGCGCCGGCGCGGTTTGATTTGACTCCCGCCCGCCCACCGGGAAGTGGCAAGCAGCGAGATGGCCGTCAGCGAGCTTTCGCAGCGGGGGCTCCTCCGAAGCGCACACATCCTGGGCGCGCGGGCAGCGGGTCCGGAAGCGGCAACCCGAAGGCGGATCGATCGGCGAGGGCGGCTCACCGCGAATCGTGTTGGTTACCGGCGCTCGCGGCGCCGTCGGATCGGGGTTCGGGATCGACGCGAGCAGCGCGACCGTGTACGGGTGCAGCGGCTCTCGGTACAGCGACTCGGCCGGACCGATCTCGACCAGCTTGCCCAGGTACATGACCGCGACCCGATCGGAGACCTGCTTGACGAGGGCCAGATCGTGCGCGATGAACAGGTACGTCAGCGACATCTCGGCGCGCAGCCGCTCGAGCAGATTCAGGACCTGCGCGCGGATCAGCACGTCCAGCGACGAGACCGCCTCGTCGTAGATGATCAGCGCCGGGTCGAGCGCGAGCGCGCGCGCGATCGCGACCCGCTGCGCCTGGCCACCCGACAGCGATCGCGGCCGGCGGTCGGCGTAGCGCGCGGGATCGAGACCGACCCGGTCGAGCGCCTCGTTGACCTGGCGCCGGCGCTCTCCGCGCGCCGCCGTCCGGAACGCGATCAGCGGCTCCTCGACGATCCGGGTCACCGACCACTTCGGATCGAGCGACCCGAACGGATCCTGGAACACCATCTGCATCTGGCGCCGCGCGCGGAGCAGCTCGCGTCCGCGCAGCTTGACGAGATCGGTCCCCTCGAACAGCACCTCGCCGGCCTTGGGCCGTGGCGCCTGCAAGATCGCGCGCGCGAGCGTCGACTTGCCCGATCCGGTCTCGCCCACCAGCCCCAGCGTCTCGCCCTTCGCCAGCGTGAACGAGACGTCGGACACGGCCTGCACGATGCCGCTCTTGACCCCGCCCTGGGCCCGGACCTCGAATTCCTGCACGAGCCCTCGTACGTCGAGCAGCGGGGCGTCGGTGCTCATCGAGCCACCCCTTCCTCACACGGATGCCAGCACGCCCACATATGCTCGGGCTCGTGCTCCTCGAACGCCGGCATGTGCTGGCGGCATTGATCGGTGGCGCTCGGGCAGCGCGGCGTGAACGGGCACCCGGGTTCGCGTAACGCCAGGTTGGGCGGCTGGCCGGGCACGGCGGCGAGCGGCGCGTGCGACGCGTTCTCGAGCCGCGGAATCGCATCGAGCAGCGCGCGCGTGTACGGCATCCGGACGTGTGCGAACAGCATCTGGGTTGGGGCGCGCTCGACCGCCCGTCCCGCGTACATCACGACCACCTCGTCGGCGAAGCTCGCCGCCAGCCCGAGGTCGTGGCTGATCATGATCAGCGCCATCCCCAGTCGCTGCTGCAGGTCGCGCAAGAGCTCCATGATCTGCGCCTGGGTGGTCACGTCGAGCGCGGTGGTGGCCTCGTCGGCGATCAGCAGCTTCGGCGACGCCGCCAGCGCGATCGCGATCATCACGCGCTGGCGCATCCCGCCGGAAAGCTGATGCGGGTACTGCTCGAGTCGCTCCTTGGCGGCGGGCAGCCGGACCAGCTCGAGCAGTTCGAGCGCGCGATCGTGCGCCGTCGCTCGCGGAGTCTTCTCGTGCGTCTGGATCGCCTCGCGGATCTGCCCCCCGATGCGCATCGTCGGATTCAGCGATCTCGTCGGGTCCTGGAACACCATCGCCACGCCGCGCCCGCGGTGCGAGCGCATCGTCTTTTCCGCCAGCCCGACCATCTCGACGTCGTCGAACCGGATCGACCCGGTGACCTTCGCCGTCGGCGGGAGCAACCCCATGATCGCGCGCGAGCTGACGGTCTTGCCCGATCCGGACTCTCCGATCACCGCCACCGTCTGCCCGCGGCGGACCGAATAGGTGAGCTGATCCACCGCGCGGAGCACCTGCCCGCCGCCGCGGAAATCGACCCGCAGGTCGGTGACCTCGAGCAACGCTCCGCTCACTGGTTGCTCCAGCGCGCACGCAACCCGTCGCCCAGAAGATTGAACGACACGACCGTGATGAACAGGGCGGCGCTCGGCAGCAGCACGTAGCGCGGGTCGGCGGACAGCGTGCTCTGGCCCTGGGCGATCATGTTGCCCCAGCTTGGCGCCGGCGGCGGAACGCCGAGGCCGACGAAGCTCAGCGCGCCTTCGAGGATCATCGTTATCCCGATACCCAGCAGCCCGAAGGTGACCAGCTGGGGCAGGATATTCGGGGCGATGTGACCGAGCAGCATCCGCGGGAACCGGGTTCCCGACAGGCGCGCGGCGGTGATGAACGTCTGCTCGCGGACGCGCAGCGTGGCCGCGCGCGAGATCCGCGCGAACGCCGGCACGCTGAAGAAGCACAGCGCCCAGATCGTGTGCACCTCGCTCGGACCCAGACCCTGGGCGATCGCGACGGCCAGAACGAACGCCGGGAACGCGATCACCACATCGAGAAGCCGCATGATCGTCGCGTCGCGCCACCCGCCCAGATACGCCGCGACCGCGCCCAGCAGGCCGCCGAGGAGCATGCCGATGCCCTGGACCGCGAACGCGATCTCGAGCGATGCTCGGCCGCCGTAGAGGATCCGTGACCACTCGTCGTTCCCGACCGGGTCGGTGCCGAGGAAGTGTCCGGGAGAGAACGCCGGCAGGCTGGCGTTGAGGATGCTCCCGCCGGTCGGGGGCGGCACCGGACCGATGATCGGCCAGATGAAGCACAGCCCGATGATGAACAGGACCATCACGCCGGGCACGATCACGCCGACCGAGCCCCGCCAGCGTCCCCCGGCCTTCGCCGCCGCGGCTTCGTCGACCGAGGGGGCGACGCCGGCGACGACGAGGTCACTCGGAAGGTTGGCCATACCTGATCCGTGGATCGAGCACCGAATACAGCACGTCGGCCGCCAGGTTGGCGACCACCACGATCACCGCGAACACGAACACGATGCCCTCGATCACCGGAATGTCGCGGTTGTCGATCGCCTGGAGCAACTCGTGGCCGATCCCCGGAAGCCCGAAGATGTCCTCGATCACCACGGTGGCTCCGAGCAGCGTGCCCAAATTCAGAGCCACGACCGTGATCAGTCCGAACAGCGAGTTGCGCAGGGCGTGCCGCGTCAGCACGCGCCACGGGCGCACGCCCTTGGCGCGCGCCGTGACCACGTAGTCCTCCCCCTGCATCTGCTCGAGCAGATCCGCTCGGAGCAGGCGCGTGTAGAAGCACAACAGCCCGAGCCCGATCGACACCGACGGCAGGATGAGATAGCGGAGGTTCTGGCTGATGCTCTGTCCCGGCGGAACCCACCCGATCGCCGGCAGCACGTTCAGCTTGACCGCGAACACGTACACGAGCACGAGCGCGAGCACGTACGGCGCGATCGACAGGCCGGCCATGCTGAACATCATGCTGAGCCGGTCGGCGATCCCGTTCGGCTTGCGCGCGGACAGGAGCGCGATCGGGACGGCGAGCGCGAGCGAGAACAGAAACGCCAGCGCCACCAGTTCGAACGTCACCGGTAAGTCGGAACCCAGGATCGAGCTCACACTCTGACCGCTTGACAGCGAATGGCCGAGATGCCCGATCACCGCCTGGTGAAGCCAGTCCCAATAGCGCGTCAGGAACGGCCGGTCGAGCCCGAGCTTGACCTCCAGCTGGTGGATCTCCGACGGCGTCGCGCTCGCCCCGAGCAACTCCTGCGCGGCGTCGCCCGGGAGTGAGTTCATCACCACGAAGCTGAGGAATGTCACCCCGAGCAGCACGGGGATCGCCGCCAGCAGTCGCCGGAGGATGAATCGCAGCGTGGGCGCGCCGGCGAGCCGGCCCGCCCGGCCGGCCCGCGCCGCCAGCGGAGCGCTGAGCGGCGCGGAGGTACTACTCATCGGGCGCTATCCCGGCCCCATGCACCAATCACTGTGTAAATGAGACGTCCTGCCACAGTGGCGCGGTGTTGACCACCACCGACGGGATCGATGTCGTGAGTCCTGGTCCTTGCACACCGTGTACGGCGACGTTCCAGCTCGCGAGCGGGAACAGGAAGGGCCCGTCGGCGTTCTTGGCGATGTACTGGGCGGCCTGCTGATAGGTCTTGTCGCGGGCCGCCGGATTGACGAGCGCCTGGCCACCGAGGATCAGCGCGTCGAGCTTCGGGTCGTGCACGCCGCTGAACGGCGACGCGGACAGGAACCGGAAGCCGAGACCCACGCCGGCGGCGGGATCCCACGCTCCCGCCGTCTGCAGCGCCGCCTGCCACTTCTTCGTGTCGAACTGCTGGATCAGCCCGGCCAGACTGTACAGGTGGATCGAGGTGTTGATCCCCGCCTCCTTCCACAGCGTCTGCAGAGCCTCCATGAAGTTCTGGTTGACCGGCGAGGCGAGCGTGAAGAAATTCACATTCAGCCCGCCGAGTTGCTTCACGAGCGACTTGGCCTTGCTCAGGTCATACGCCGGGTAGCCCGGCACGCTCGGGTAGTAGAACAGTCCGCCCGGCGCGGTGAACCCCTGGACGACCTGGAACTGATTGCCGAACAGCTTCTGGTCGATGATCGAAGCGTCGGTCGCATAGTAGATCGCCAGGCGCGCATTGACGTTGTTGAACGGCGGCGCGGTCGTGTTCAGCTGGATGTCATACGGAGACGTCGCGGGCTGCTCGGTCGTCGTGAAGTGAGACTTGTACGTACTGACGAGCGAAGGCGTCGCCATTCCGTCGTACGCCTGGGCGCCGCCCGACTGCAGGGCCTCGAGCGCGGACTCGTCGTCGGCGGTGGCCTTGAACGTGAGATTGTCGAGGTATGGCTTCCCGCTCTCCCAGTAGTTCGGGTTCTTCTTCAGTACGAGCGTGTTGCTGAGCGTGTCGCTCACGACCGTGAACGGACCCGCGCCCACCGGCTTGATCTTGAACGCCTGCTCGCCCATGGTCTTCAGCGCCGTCGGCGAGGCGATCCAGTTCAGGTTGGCCACCAGCAGCTGATTCTGGAATGCGCCGTCAGGCGCGGCCATCGTGAACACCACCGTCGTCGAGTTCGGCGCGGTGATCGATTTCACCGGTGGGAGGATCGGCTTACACGTGCACGGGTTCGCGAGGTCGCGCTTCCAGTTGGATACGACCGCCGCGCCGTCCAGCGGCGTGCCGTCGGAGAACTTGAGGTTCGGCTGCAACGTGATCGTCCACGTCTTCCCGCCGGCCGAAGGCGTCGCGGACGCGGCCAGATCGGGGATCACCTTCCCGCCCGCGGCGAGCTGGAACAGCTGGCCGAAGACCGAGTTCATCTGATCCTGGTCGGCGGCGCCGTTGGTGTTCGTCGCCGGGTCCAGCCCGGCCGGCCACGCCCCGGCGTAGCCGCCCAACTCGAGCACGGTGAGCGACCCGCCCGGCTTCGGCGTTCCGGTCGCGGCCGCCGCCGTCGACGTGGCCGACGATGCCGTCGAACTCGACGCCGAAGCAGACGAGGTCGTTTTCGAACTCGAACTGCCGCACGCACTCACGACAGCGGCGATCACAAACAGACAGGCCGCAATTGCTGCAGGCCTGCTCAAACGGATGGCATGACGCATCCTCGGCTCTCCTCGCTTCGCGCAGCCTACTCGCCGGCGCTCCCTGGGTGCCAGTCCGCCGCTGGCCCTGTGAGGCAGCGCCGCCGCGATCGTAACACGGTTGTTGACCGATTTTGCCCGCAACGGCGGCAGCCCTCGCGATAGTGCATTCAGAGTCAAGTCGGCGCACGTTCAGAGTCAAATCGACGGCCCAACCGCCATGTGATCCGGCTCGCGGTCGTGCATGATTACGAGGCCGCGCCTCGGCGAACCGGGGCCCAACCTCGAGGAGAGGAAGCACTCCAGTGAAAACCAACGCCGCCGTCCTGACCGAGCGCAACGCGCCCTGGGAGATCATGGAGCTCGAAGTCCGTGACCCCAAAGAGAACGAAGTCATGATCCGGTACACCGCTGCCGGGCTCTGTCATTCCGACATGCACCTGGTGACCGGGGACCTCCCCTCCCCCCTGCCCTACATCGGCGGCCACGAGGGTGCGGGCATCATCGAGGCGGTCGGCCCGGGCGTCACGAAAGTGGCCAAGGGAGATCACGTCGTGTGCGCGTTCATCCCGGCGTGCGGCGTCTGCCGCTGGTGCTCCACCGGGCTCCAGAGCCTGTGCGACATGGGTGCGACGATCCTCGACGGCTACATGCCCGACGGCAGCTACGGCTCCTTCCTGAACGGCGAGGGGGTCGGCGCGATGTGCATGCTCGGCACGTTCTCGCAGTACGCCACGATCAGGCAGGAGTCCGTCGTCAAGGTCGATGAGGACCTGCCGCTCGAGGTCGCGGTCCTGTGCGGATGCGGCGTGCCGACCGGCTGGGGGTCGGCGGTCAACACCGGCAACGTCCAGATCGGCGACACCGTGATCATCTTCGGCATCGGCGGGATCGGCGCCAACGCCGTCCAGGGCGCCGCGCACGCGGGCGCGACCCGGATCATTGCCGTGGACCCGCTGCCCAACAAGGGCGAGTTCGCCCAGGAGATGGGAGCCACCCACGCTACGACCTCCGCCGAGGAGGGAATCGAGCTCGCCAAGCAGAACGCGGCCGGCGGCGCCGACGTGGCGATCGTGACCGTCGACGTCGTCAACGAGCAGGTCGTACAGGCGGCCGCGATGTCGCTGCGTAAGAACGGCACGCTCGTGATCACCGGGCTGGCGCATCCCGAGGCGCTCACCGTCCACCTGTCGGGCGCCGACATGGTGCTCAACCGCAAACATGTCAAGGGCGCGCTGTTCGGCGACTGCAACCCTGCCTACGACATCAAGAGGATGCTCGAGCTGTACCGTGCCGGCAAGCTCAAGCTCGACGAGCTCGTCACCAAGCAGTACAAGCTGTCGGAGATCAACGAGGGGTATGCCGACCTCGAGGCTGGCAAGAACATTCGCGGGGTCATCGTCCACGAGCATTGAGGTCGTGTGACTTCGTTGACGCTAAACGGCGGCGCGACCGTGGTCGGCCTCCGCCGCGAGGCGGAGATCCTCACGGTCGCGCTCGCGCAGGGCTGCCACACCGTGCTCGAGGGGCCGCCCGGCACCGGCAAGTCGACGCTGCTGCGGAACATCGCCGCCGCCAGCGGCCGCGGCGTGCAGTTCGTCGAAGGCAACGCCGAGCTGACCCCGGCGCGCCTGATCGGCTCCCACGACCCGGCGCTGGTACTCGACGGCGGGTACACGCCCGAGGCCTGGACCGACGGACCGCTGGTGACCGCGATGCGGTCGGGTGAGCTGCTGTACCTCGAGGAGCTCAACCGGATACCGGAGGAGACGCTCAACGTCCTGATCACCGCGATGGCCGAGCGTGAGATCGTGGTCCCGCGCCTCGGGCGGATAGCCGCGGCCGAGGGATTCGTGCTGGTCGCCGCGATGAACCCGTTCGACGCGATCGGCACCGCGCGCGTCAGTCAGTCGATCGCGGACCGCATGTGCCGGATCGCGATCGGCTATCTCGACGAGCAGCAGGAGCGTGAGGTGGTGCAGCAGCAGACGGCCATCTCCGGACGCACGGTGGCGATCGCCGTCGCGATCGCTCGCGGCAGCCGCTCGCATCCCGCCGTGCGGGTGGGCTCATCCGTCCGGGGCGCGATCGACATGGTCCGCCTCGCGACTGGGCTCACGACGGTCCGGGGCGAGCCCGAGGCGGGCCCCGACATCCTGCTCGACGCCGCGATCACCGCGATGTCCGGACGCGTGCGGGTCCACGAGGACCAGGCCCGTACGGCCGAGGAGGTGATCGCCCAGCTGCTCGACGCGGCCCTCGCCAGCGAGGACCGCGGCCGGGCGACCTTACCGCCGCCGGGTGAGCCGACGCAGCCGGCGCAGATCACGGCACGCGACCAGAGACCCCCGGGTCCGCTCACCGGCCCCGACGCTCGGTCGCAGATCGACGATGCGGCGCGGCAGACGCTCAGCCGAGAACGGCTGGATGCCCAGCACGAGAGCTTCGCGACCGTCTCCCCGCAAGTCGGGCTGATCGATCCGGACGCGTTTGCCGGCGCGATGCGAGACGACCCCGACGCCGCGGTGGCGTTGCTCGCGGACATGGCGGTGGCGACCGACCCGGTGCTCCGGGCGCAGGCGCGGCGGCTCGCCCGGCGGCTGCTGCCACCGCTCGGGCGCGTCGGCACGCCGCGGCGCCGCGGCACGCGACGGCTAGTCGCGCGTTCGGGCGTCGGCGACGGCGACCTCGACATCGAGCGCACGATCGAGAGCAGCAGCGGGATGCGCCCGCGGGAGGCGAGCCAGCTCGTCTCCCGCCAGTTCGCGGCCGCGCCGCGAGCCGTATGCCTGCTGGTGGACCGCAGCGGGTCGATGTCGGGCCACGCCGTCGCGATCGCCGCGGTGGCAGCGGCCGCGATCGTGCAAGCCGCCTCGGACCGCCTGCGCTGCGGGGTGATCGCGTTCGCCGGCGAGACCATCGTCCTGCGCGATCCTCGCGACGAGGCGCCCTCTGAACGGGTCGTCGAGGACCTGCTGTCGCTTCGCGGTCACGGCCGGACGGATCTGGCCGGAGCGCTGGCGGCGGCGGCCGGCCAGCTCGAGCATGTCCCGCCCGGTGGTCGCGTGGCGGTCCTGCTGTCCGACTGCATGCACACCAAGGGCGCCGATCCGCTCGGCCGCGCAGGAGCGCTCGACGGTCTGTACGTTCTCGGCACGAGCGGAAAACCCGACTCGATCGAATCCGGCCAGGCGCTGGCGCGTCGCGGCCACGGTCGCTGGCTGCCGGCCACGACCCTCGACGAGCTCGCAGTCAGTCTCCAGGCCGTTCTCCCCTGAGGACCGCCGGGGCGGTCCAACCCGGCGAGGGCCACTCGATTTGCACGAGGTCGCGCATCAATCCGCACAATCGCTGTGTTAACCTGCTGTGAACTCGCGCCGGATCGGGGATACGGGCCCGGTGCGTTAGGGCGCACCGAAAGGAGCAGACGTATGCGTGGACGTACCGCGGCGTTGATCGCCCCAACCGCCGTTTCGACCGGAGCGGTGGCAACCTCGGCGACGGCCGCCGGCCCCCCGCCACCACCGAAGGCCACCAACGGACACACCGTCCAGCTGGTGGCATCAGGCCTCCATACCCCGACCTCGTTCGCGTTCGGCGCGGGCCAGGTGTTCGAGGGCGACGGCGGTGTCGAGTCGAAGACCGCCCCACCCAACGGCGGAGTGTTCGTGCTGAAGAACGGCGCCGCCACCGAGATCCCGGGCTCGCCCGGGTTCGTCGCCGGGCTCGCCTGGCACCAGGGCTCGCTGTACGTCAGCGGCGGGTCGATCACGGCCAAGGGTCCGAAGTGGCAGCTCCAGAGGTGGAGCGGTTGGAACGGCACGACGTTCACCAAGCGGACGGTGATCTACACCGCGCCGAAGAAGTTCCAGGGCTTCAACGGGATCGCGTTCGGTCCCGACGGGCGGCTGTATGTCGGGGTCGACACCGGCCTGCTCGACAACAACGACCACGGGCCCTCGACGCTGTCGCCGTACCTGTACGACATCCTGTCGATCAACACCAACGGCAAGGGCCTGAAGGTGTTCGCCACCGGCATCCGCCAGCCGTGGCAGATGGCGTTCCCCAAGGGCTCGTCGTCGCCGTTCGTGTCCGACCTCGGACAAGACTCCGGCGCGAAGAACCCGCCGGACTTCATCCTGCGGGTTCACAAGGGCGACAACTACGGGTTCCCTGCCTGCAACTGGACCTCGGCGGGCAAATGCAAGGGCTACGCGAAGCCGTTCGAGCAGTTCGGACCCCACACCGACCTGATGGGCATGGTCATCATGGGCAAGCGCCTGTACACGACCTCGTTCACGGGTATCGGCGCCAAGGGCGCCGGCGAGGTGCTCTCGCTGCCGCTATCCGGTGGCAAGCTCAAGCCGCTGCTGAAGGGCTTCGTCGCTCCGACCGTCGGACTCGGCGCCAACGGCGGCTGGCTGTACGTCGGCGAGCTGACCGGCCAGGTGTTCCGAGTCAAGCCGTAGGTTCGTTCGCGGCATCCCGGTCCTCCCCTTCGGAGGGCCGGGATGTCCGCACATACGCTGCGCCGGCATCGATCCGAGCCGCGACCTCCGGCTCGTCGGGAAGCGTGACGCGGACCTGCTGGGCCATCAGTTCGAGGCATCGCGCGAGACGGTCGAGCGGAAAATCGCGGGCCGTCAGCACTCTCGCAAGCCACGCCAGTTGCGCGTCGAAGTCGAGGTCCACCGTGACGCTCAGGATCGCCCAGTTGAGCAGATGCTGGCAATCGTGGCGGCACCACTTCACGCCGGCGGGCCCGTAGCGCTCGCGCTCGTCGGGGAACTCGGCGTCGTACGACGCGCACGTCGCGCGCGCGATCGCGACGAGGTCGATGTCGCGACCGTGGGGGCTCGTCACGCTTTCGGGCGGGGGCATCCCGCTGGGAGGCGCGACCCGCTTGCTCACCGGGCCACGACCGTGAACGCGCGCAGGTGTTCGAGCGCCTCGAGCCCGGCGAACCCGTCCGCACCGTCGACGAGGTGAACCCGGTCGCGAAACGCCGCGACCGGCTCCGTCGCCCGGTCGGGCGCGACGCGCAGCCGTGGCATCGACACGTACACGGCGTCAGACCATAGCCTCGGCGACCCCGTGGGGAGGGCGAAAATTTCCTGCACGCGCTCGGCTAGGCGGATTAAGATCGCCGCGTGGGCTCTGGCTTGGGGAACAGAGTCGTGTTTGGTTTCGTGGTCGCTGTCCTGTCCGCGACGATCGGCATCGCGCGGCTCGACGGCGCGCCCGCCGCTGCGGGTGCCTCGGATTGCGCGTCGCTCGGCCAGGCCGCGAACTTCGCGGTGTTCTCGGACGGCGCCTTCAACGCCTCCGAGTCCTCGGGCACGAGCATCACCGGGCGGGTCGCCGCTGCCGGCGACGTGACCCTGGACGGAGTCTCGGTCAACCCCGCGGCGGGCGACGCGAGCCCGACGATCGTCGCCGGTGGCAACTTCATCGGGGGGATGACCACCCACGCCGGCGGAACCGTCAACGGCGGCGTGCAGTACGGGGGCACGGCCAGCGTCGCCCAGAACTTCACCGTCAACGGCGGGCTCACGCACGCCGCGCCGTCGTTTTCGTTCGACACGGAGTTCACCTCGCTGCGGACGCTGAGCGCATCGCTCGGCGACCTCCCCCAGTCGCCGGGCGCGACGGTGTCGTCGGCCTACGGCGCGCTGACGCTCACCGGCACCGGCACCGGCCTGAACGTGTTCACGGTCGACGCCGCCCAACTCGCGCAGGCCGCCGGGATCGTGATCGACCTCACGCAGCCAGGGGCGACCGCGCTGATCAACGTCACGACCGACACGATCTTGTCGATCGCCCCGATGTACATGAACCTGTCGGGCACCGCGGCCGCGGCGGGCATCCTGTGGAACTTCCCGCTCGCCACCGCGCTGGCGGTCACGCACGGCGTCGCGTGGCAGGGCTCGATCCTCGCCCCGAACGCCGCCGTCATCGGCAACAACCGCCCCCAGCTGAACGGCCAGCTGATCGCCGCCTCGGTGCCCGACAGCAGTTGGGTGATCAACCGCGTGACCTACACCGGCTGCGTGCCGACGCCTCCGGGCCCTCCCGACGACACGCTCACGCTGGACTCGCTGTGCATCGATTACAACGGCAACCTCGACATGCGGATGACCAACACCGGCGACCAGACCCGCCACGTCACGTGGACGGACGTGACGCGCGGCGGCGATTTCGGCCAGTTCGACATACCGCCTCACAGCGGTTACTTCTTCTACGACCAGGGCGGCGGCGCGGGCAGCGTGATTCAAGCCACCTCGGGAACGACGACCGTCACGGCGAACGGCACGGGCAAGGCCTGCCAGGGGCAGATCACCGTCAATCTCGTGACCGAGGGCGACGCCCCGGCAGGCCAGACCTGGGACGTACGGCTCACCAACGGTGACAATGGCAGCGTCTCGAAGGTGCTCACGCTCGGCTCCGGCGAATCGCAGACCGTGACCGTTCCCGGTGGTTATGTCGCGGGAGTGGCCGAGATCGACGAGGTCGTCGGCGGCGCCGCATACACGACCTCGGTCGATGATCCGCACGGCGCCCTGTCGACCAGCATCAGCCTCAACCCGATCGAGATCCTCGATGACCAGGACGAGTACGTCACGGTGACGCTCGTCTACGCCACCGGTGGCGGCGGTGGCGGCGTGCCCGAGATCCCGCCGCCGATCGAGCCCGTGGATCCGACGCTGCCGCCGGGCGCGCCCGACCCCCCGCCGGGGCCCGGCCTGGTCCCGGGTGACTCGGGCGCCGATCTCGCGATCACCCACGAGATCACGCCGGGCCGACTCCGCGTCGGGGGCACGATCGAGACGGTCACGCGCATCACCAACCTCGGCCCGGAAACGGCGCAGGGCGTCGTCGCCCGCGAGATCCCCGAATACCGCAGGGCGTCGCCTAACTCGGTCGCGCGCGTGCTGTCGCTGACGACGACCGCCGGCACGTGCACCGAGCGCCGGCCGGTGCGCTGCTCGCTGGGAACGCTCGCCCCCGGCGCGACCGTGACGATCCGCAGCCGCACGCGGATCCTCGTGCTGGCGGCGCTCCGCAGCATCGTCGTCGTGTCGTCCGACACGCCCGACCCGAACACCGCCAACAACACGGCCGGCGCCAACGTCACGACGTTCTCGAACGCGACCGTCCGGGCGCACATCAGCGCGCCGCCGATCGGCCGCGTCGCCGTCCGGCTCAGCTACGAGGTGAGCGCGACCCTCCGACCAGGCTCGCCGGCGGGGCCGCTACGGCTGTGCACGCGGCCGCCGGCCAGCTTCGTCCAGGTCGGCGCCCCCGGGACCTTCAAGCACCGCGGCGTCTACTGCCGGGACTACGCGCTCGTCCGGCCCGGCCGGTCGGTCAGCTTCCTCGTTCACGCGTTCCCATCGGCCACGGGGCGGCTAACCGCCGCTGCGCGTGCCACCGCGGTCGGCGCGCCCCGCGCGTCCCGCGCGTCCGCCCAGATCGCCGTTGCCGCCCCGTCGGCCTGTGCCGCCGCCGCGACGCGACCCATCGCTCGCGCGGCCTGCTGAACGCGTCTCGCAGCCCGTGGCGACTAACGTCACGGTCTCCGCGGACCGCTGAACTCGAGACATACGACCGATAGGAGACGAGCGATGGAGTACGTGAACCTCGGCAGGACCGGACTTCGGGTGTCCCGCGTTTGCCTCGGGATGATGAGCTACGGCCGGCACGAGAGCCGCGAATGGGCGCTCGAGGAGCGGGACGCCGAGCCGATCGTGCGCCGCGCGGTCGAGGGCGGGATCACCTTCTACGACACCGCCGACGTCTACAACGGCGGCGAGAGCGAGGTGATCACCGGCCGGCTGCTGCGCAAGCTGTTCGGGATGCGCGAGGAGTACGTGGTCGCGACCAAGGTCCACGGCCAGACGATGCCGGGCGAGAACGGACGCGGCCTGTCCCGCAAGCACATCATGGCCTCGATCGACGCCTCGCTGAAGCGACTCGACCTCGACTACGTCGACCTTTACCAGATCCACCGCTGGGATCCGCGCACGCCGATCGACGAGACGATGGACGCGCTCCACGACGTAGTCCGGGCGGGCAAGGCCCGCTACCTCGGCGCCAGCAGCATGTTCGCGTGGCAGTTCGCCAAGGCGCAATCGGTCTCGATCACGCCGTTCGTCTCGATGCAGAACCACTACAACCTCGTCTACCGCGAGGAGGAGCGGGAGATGATCCCGCAGTGCATCGACCAGGGGGTCGGCGTGATCCCGTGGAGCCCGCTTGCGCGCGGACTGCTCGCGGGCAACCGCACGCGCTCGGGGGATCGCCTGACCACCCGCGCGAACACCGATCGGTTCGGGGACGCGCTGTACAAGCCCGAGATCGACTTCGACGTGGTCGACCGGCTGACCGAGGTGGCGAACGCGCGGGGCGTGCCGAGTGCGCAGGTCGCGCTGGCGTGGCTGATGCAGCGGCCCGGCGTGAGCGCGCCGATCGTCGGCGCGACGAAGCTGCAGCACCTAGAGGACGCGCTGGCGGCCGAGCAGCTCACGCTCACCGACGAGGAGGTCGCCGCGCTCGAGGAGCCCTACGTCCCGCACGCGATCGCGGGGCACTCGTAGGCGCCTGCTCGCTCAGATGGCCGCACCTGCAGCAGTCATGGTCGAGGCGCGTGGTCGTGAGGTGCGCGTGTCCAACCCGGACCGCGTGATCTTTCCGCCGACCGAACGCACGGAGGCTGTGACCAAGCTCGACATCGTCGAGTACTACGTCGCGGTCGACGACGGGATCATGCGCGCGCTCGAGCGCCGGCCGACCACGCTCGAGCGCTGGCCCAAGGGCGTGTACCCCGGGATGACCCTGTCCACCCGCGAGGGCCGGGTCGGCGACGCCTTCTACCAGAAGCGCATCCCCAAGGGCGCTCCTGACTACGTGCAGACGGCGCAGATCGCGTTCCCGTCGGGCCGCCGTGCCGACGAGGTCTGCCCCACCGAGATCGCGGTGGTCGCCTGGGCGGCGCAAATGGGCACGATCACGTTCCACCCGTGGCCGGTCCGCGCGGACGATGTCGACCACCCCGACGAGCTTCGAATCGACCTGGATCCGCAGCCCGGCACCGACTTCGAGGACGCGGCGCGGGTCGCCGCCGGCGCGCGCGCTTTGCTCGAGGAACTCGGCGTTGCCGGTTTTCCGAAGACGTCGGGCGGCCGCGGGATCCACATCTACGTGCGGACCGAACCGCGCTGGACGTTCACCGACGTCCGCCACGCCGCGATCGCGTTCGGGCGGGCGCTCGAGCGCCGCCTGCCCGACCAGGTGACGACCAGCTGGTGGAAGGAGGAGCGCGGCGAGCGCATCTTCGTCGACTACAACCAGAACGCTCGCGACCGGACGATCGCCTCGGCCTACAGCATCCGCCCGAAGCCGGGCGCGACGGTGTCGGCGCCGCTGGCCTGGGACGAGCTGCCGCACGTCGCTCCCGAGGACTTCACGGTCGCGACGATGCCGGCGCGGTTCGCGGAGGTGGGCGACCGCCACGCGGCGATCAACGACGCGTCCTATTCGCTCCAGCCGCTGCTCGACCTGTACGAGGCGGACGCGGCCGGGGGCCTCGGCGACATGCCGTACCCGCCCGACTACCCCAAGATGCCCGGCGAACCGAAACGCGTCCAGCCCTCGCGCGACCGCGACCGCCCCCGGCCCTAGCCTACGTCTCGGGTGTCGCCTGGGGAAGCTTCTTCGCCCCGCGCTTGGTCACCGGGTTGGACGGCGGGGGCACCACCGGCCCGATGTCGCCGTCGGGCGCCTCGTCGAGGTCGACGATCACCGGCGCGTGGTCGCTCGGGCCGGTGCCCTTGCGCGCCTGGCGATCGACCCACGCGGCCCGCACGCGCTCGGCCACGGCGTCGCCGGCCAGCACCAGGTCGATCCGCATCCCGAGGTCCTGGTGGAACATCCCGGCCCGGTAGTCCCAGTACGTGAACACCCGCTTGCCCGGCCAGTGGTCGCGGACGACGTCATGGAGGCCGACCGCCTCGAGTTCGGCGAGCGCTGCCCGCTCGGGCGGGGTGACGTGTGTCTGCCCGACGTAGGCGTCGGGGTCGAACACGTCCTCATCGGTCGGCGCGATGTTCATGTCGCCGCACACGACGGAGTCCTTCGCACCGGCCGCCACCATCTCGCGCAGTGACGCCAGCCACGCGAGCTTGTACCGGTAGTGGTCCGAATCGGGGGTGCGGCCGTTCGGCACGTACACCGACACCACTCGGACGCCGTCGCACGTCGCGGACACGGCGCGCGCCTCGGGATGCGGGAATCCGGGCGCGCCTTCGATCCCGGCCACGACGTCGACGAGGCCGACCCGGGAAAGGATCGCGACGCCGTTCCACGCCGCCTCGCCGTGAAGGGCCAGCTCGTAGCCACGCTCGCCGAGCTCGTCCCCGAGCAGGTCGACGAATGCGTCGTCGGCGAGCTTCGTCTCCTGTAGGCAGACGACGTCCGGACGGCGCTGATCGAGCCACGGAAGCAGACGCGGCAGTCGCTGCTTGACCGAGTTGACGTTCCAGGTCGCGATCCGCACCGACGCTACGGTAGCGGCCGGGGCGCGTCCGGCTTACGCCCGGCGGCCCGTGACGAGAACGGCGAGCTCGCTCCAGCGCACGACCCCGCCGACTCGCTCTGCGGCGAGCTGGTTCTCGGCCTCGAGCCCGGCCTGCTGATCGGGATCGAGCCGCGCCCACATCGACGTCGTCCGCAGATACGCGTTCAGCTGATCCCCGGTTTGCTCGGTGTGGACGGGCACCGACGTGACCCGAACGTCGTCGAACAGGCGCGCCACCTCGGGAACGGTCAGCTCGTGCCGGCCGACCCACGACCACACCGCGGAGATGTTGTCGGCGCGCTCGGCCGCTCCATGCAGGATCGTGTTCGCGTCGCGGAGCCCGGGCCAGCGCGAGGCGATCGCGGGCGCGACCTTCGCCAGCGCGCCGTGAAGCGCCCGCCAGTCCTCGATCGTGTTCGGATCGAATACATCGCTGTGCTGGAGGAGAGCGAGCATGCCGCCGGGCGCGAGGACGTCGGCGGCGCGCGCCCAGCCCACCTCTGGGTCGATCCAGTGAAACGCGGTGGCCGAGAACACGGCGGCGAACGCGTGCTGCGGTAACGCGACCTCCTCGAACCGCCCACGGTGGAAACGTACGGCGGCGTGAGGCCCGACCCGGCGCTCGGCGAGCCGGATCATGTTCGCGCCGGGATCGACGGCGTCGACGCGGAGCCCTCGTGCCAGCAGCGGCGCCGTGAGCAGCCCCGTCCCCGAGCCGACCTCGAGCACCGGATCGCCTTCGGTCAGATCGCCGGTCCGAACAGCCGCGTCGATCAGCTCGTCGGGGTAGCCGCGTCGCTCGCGGTCGTATTCCTCGGCGACGTCGTCGAACACCTGCGCGTACCGGCGCCGGAGCTCCGCGTCGCTGACGCCGTGTGCGGTCAAACCGGCCCGCCGTACAGGTCGGTCGTCCGGGCCAGGCCGCCGTCGACGCACATCGTCTCGCCGGTCACGAACCGGGCGGCGTCCGAGGCCAGGAACGCCACCACGTCGGCAATGTCGTCCGGCGTCGCCCAACGGCGCAGCGGCGTCAGCGCCTCGATCTCCTCGATCACGCCGGGGATCGCCTTGTTCCGCGCCCACATGTCGGTGTCGACGACGCCCGGGGCGACCGAGTTCACGCGGATCCCGTACGGACCGAGCTCGATCGCCAGCGACCTGGTGGCCGCGTCGATCGCGCCCTTGGTGGCGGCGTAGGCCGCTCGCCGCGGGGTGCCCACGACCGCCGACCCCGAGGAGATGTTGATGATCGCCCCACGGCTGCGCTCGACCATTCCCGGGACGAGCGCCGCGATCAGCAGCAGCGGCGCCCGCACGTTGACCGCGTACAGCCGGTCGACGAGCGCGGCGTCGAGCTCCTCGGTGGGCGCGCGGGCGGCGAGCGCCGCGTTGTTGACGAGCACGTCGACCGCGCCCAGCCGGTCCCGCGTTTCGGCCACAAGACGGGCCGGCGCGTCGGGATCGGCGAGGTCGGCTGCGAGCGTGACCGGGTCGTTGGCGAGCCCGCTCGCCACCGCGTCGAGCGCGGCCGCGTCGCGAGACACGAGCGCGACGCGGGCGCCGGCGCGGTCGAGCGCGAGCGCGATCGCCGCCCCGATCCCGCGCGAGGCGCCGGTGACGATCGCGGTTCGTCCGTCGAGTGACTGCTGATCCATCGTTGGGAACCGAGACTAGGGATCCGAGGGCAGCCGCGACCACAGCCCCGCGTCGATCCGCCGGCCCTGCTTGAGGTGGATCGAGCGCATCACCACTTCCCGCACGTACCCGCAGCGCTCGGCCACGCGCTCGGAGGCGCGGTTGTCGACGTCGATGATCAGGTACGACCGCACCGCGCCGAGCTCGGGGATGCGGGTGTACTGGAGCACATCCGGGTCCGCCACCACCGCGCGCACAGGGTCGACGTGGCGCCCGTCGAGTGGTTCGAGCCGGATCTCCCGCATCGGGTCCCATTGTCACCCGGATCGGGTGATGTCGGCCCGCGCGGCGCCCCGATCCTTCGCGGTGGCGTCATCGCATAGATCGAGACCGGAGCTGGAGAGTGCCTGAGGGGTTGTCGGCGGCGGAGGTGGGCAAGGAGATCGCCGAACACAAGAAGCACGCCGAGGAGGACGAGCACGACGAGCATGAGCATGCGCATGACCACCAGACCCGCGAGGAGCGATGGCTGTCGATCGTAGAGGCGGTTGTCCTATCGGTGGTGGCGCTGCTCGCGGCGTACTCCGGGTT
>Ga0335073_10003753_pt1 | contig 21227 bp, 13 predicted proteins | sample Lox_Sample_22_FD_207093 | JGI IMG/M metagenome (GOLD analysis project Ga0335073, IMG submission 207093) | Soil microbial communities from Loxahatchee National Wildlife Refuge, Florida, United States - Lox_Sample_2.2 | ecosystem: Environmental > Terrestrial > Soil > Wetlands | place: USA...
AAACCCTCGGCTACGGCGCGAACCAGCTCCTCTTATTCACTTATACGCAGAGTTTCGATTGTGTGGACCAACCGAACGACGACTTGAACTTCAATGGAGTCAAAGCAGAATCCGATCCTTCCGAATTTCAAATTCCTATCTGTCAGGCCGCAATTCAGCCTTCCATCGATCCCACTGGACTTAACGGGCAGGGTCAGGACCCGACCGAGCCCTTATTTGTACTGGTACCGATGTTCTCCGCCGACAATGACCAAAACGCTAATGATGCTATCTCCTGCAACAATGTTGTTCCCGGCACCAATTGCGGCCCAGCTCTGGGGGCCACATTAATCAAGTTGTTCGGAGCGCTACCCGAAGCATTTAAAGCCAAGCCCCTGGTCTATACCCAGTGTCCTGATCCAAACCTGCCGCCGGGCACTTGCACCATGCACGCTTCGCGGCTTGATCTTGGACCGGCCCTGGAGAAACTTGGTTACCTGCCACCGCCGCCAGCAAACTTCTTTGTACCGTCGCCCAACCACAGCCATGTTCTACTCAACACTGACCTGAATCTGCCTGCCATCTGGTGGGAAGTTATTCCCGTGCTTGTAATGGACCCGAATGATTGGCCGAATGAAGCTGGTACCACAGGCATCACTTCTTACGCCAAACTAACCGAAGCCTTAGCAGCGAAAGAGGCGGTCGAGGTTCGCTCGAACTTCTTCCTATTCTTCAGCTCGCAGGGAATGCAGCACTAACTTGTTGCCGCGAATCCCGGTGATTGCGCTGAGGCGGTCGCCGGGCATTCGTCTTAACTACCCGGAGTAACCGAAGAAGCCCGAGGTACCCATGCTTACTGCGTGAGGGTGAACACCTGCTTACTGATCGCCGTGCCGCTCTTGGTTTCCACGCCTACCGGGCCAGTCTTCGCTCCGGTGGGCACAGTCGCTGTGATCTCCGAATCGGAGACGATGGTGAACTTCGCGGGCTTGGTATCGCCGAAGCCGACGCCGATGGCCTGAGTAAAGCCGGAGCCATTGATGGTCACGAGTTGCCCAACCGCTCCGCTGGTGGGGGTGAAATTCGTGATGTGCGGCAACACGCGAAAGGCAACTTTGGTGACCAGATTGCCTTTCGGCGACGAAACCCTGATGGGGCCAAGTGTGGCTCCAGCCGGAACCATGGCTTCCAGGAACGTGCTGCTTTGAGCCTTAAATTGTGCCGGCGTACCGTTGAAGGAAACTCCGGTCGCGGTGTTCAAATTTTGCCCGAGAATCTCGACGGTTGAGCCAACCTCGCCATACCAGGCGACGGGCGCGGCGTAAGAGGGAAGACCCATGTCGAGGCTGAAGAAAACTCCGCAGCGGGTATTGATGCAGGGGCCGAGTCCTCCGTCGTAGGTTTGCCCGTAGAGGATTCCGTCAGTGCCCTGAGTCAGCGGACTCTCAGGGGCGTTGCCGTCGGTGAAATCAAAGCTGTGCAGCACCGTGTACTGGCCTTCGGGAGTCACCTGAAAGATGGTGCCGTTGTCGTTCGCGCCGCCCACTTGGGTTGTGCCGTAGAAGTTGCCGTCCGTTCCCTGGATCAACCCGCCAATCGCGTTGCCGCCATCGGAGCAGCTGGGCTGAGAGCAGAAGTTGTAGAGGATCGTATATTGGCCGGATGGGGTAAGTTTAAAAATCGTTCCGCCGAAAAAGTTCGAGTAGAGGTGAGTGCCGCCAACGAGGGTGGTGCCATAAAAGTTGCCGTCGGTTCCCTGAACCAGGCCAGCAGCGGGTTGGCCGCCGTCGAGGCAGTTCGGCTGGGCGCAGAAAACATAGAGCGGAGTGTAGGCGCCAGAAGGCGTGACCTTGAAGACCACGCCGTTGCCGTTATATTTGCCGTTGATGGTGCCGCCATAAAATGCCGTGCCATAAAAATTCCCGTCGGTGCCCAGAAGCAGTGCGTCGTCAGGGTTAGCGCCGTTGGTCTGATCAAATGTGTGGATGACGGCAAACTTGCCGGCAGGCGTAATTTTGTAAATCACGCCGCAACCGCCGTCGCCATAGGTGCACAGAGAAGTGTTGCCGCCAGCAGTAGTCATGCCGTAAAGGTTGCCATCCATGCCCTGCACCGGTGGCGCGATGGGCTCGCCTCCGTTGGCGCCGCCGAGAACGTTGAACGCAGTCAGCGTGCCGCTCGCTGTCATGTAGAAGATGACATTGCCGTCGAAGAAGTCTTCGCCTTCCGTAGTGCCCCAGAATGTGCCGTTGGTTGACAGGGTCAGCCCGCTCTGCGGGCCGATGCCGTCACCCGCGCTGTAATTAAAACTGTGCAGGAGAGTCATTCCTCCGCTGGGCGACATTTTGAAACCTGCGCCATTGACGTCGCAGCCGCCCGCGGGGGTCGTGGTGTAGAAATCGCCGTCGCGGCCCTGGGCAATGGCCCCGACGTTCATGGGAAATTCGGGATCGCAACTGACGTTGCCAAAGTTGTAGAGCACGGTATAGGTCTGGGCGTGGGCTCGAGGCGTGCTTGCCGCCAGCGCGAGAGCGGATAGGGCGGCGACTAGGATTGGTCGAAAAAGTTTGCGGTTCACGAAAGCCTCCTCGGTCGGTCTTTGAAGTATTCCAATTGGCGCGTACTCGACGGAGCGTAAGCGTCCTACTACACGTTGCGCAAGGCGAGAGGGAAAACCGTCACGGAGGGTAATTATTTCTGGGTGGATCGGCGGAAGTCGCCGACGCCCATCGACTTTTGACAAGGCTCACAACCTGTTATCCACAATAAAGTCAATCGCTAATGTAGGCTTTCTACCCCACCAAAAAGAGACTTTCGTCTCTAGGAGAATTGACCTCTTGCGGGTGTATGTCATTGCAATTAATGTGACTATACTTTGCGCGTTCTCTTCGCATTGTGGTTTTAGGAGCGAAATCCCCCCTTCAGACAAATTGTCAGGCGAACCACCCGGAGAGAATGTGCAGGTGTTTTCACACTTCCCCTCGGGACGATGAAAAGGGCTGTGGGGCGGTCCCGGTGGGTTTGTACTAAGTATTTAGTTTTCACTGGCTTGGGCGGTACCGGCTGTGCTAGCGTAGGCCACATGCCTTTGGCCGCGCAAGTGCTTCGTCGAAGTTGGACGTGGGGAAGTCATTGCCCCCGTTCTTCCTACGCGGGGCTTCAGTACCAAGGGAAGTTACTTTCAGAAGTCACGGATGTGACTGAGAGGGCGGAGCTACGATTACGGTCCAAATTTCGGATAGAGTGGATGCGATGGTAAGCCAGCCCCTCGAGGACATGAAGTGGTACGCCCTGCAGACCCGTTCGCGACACGAGAAGATGGTGATGCGGCAACTGGAAGAGCGAGGCATCGAAGTCTTCTTACCGATGTTGACCGAGACGCGGCGCTGGAGCGACCGCAAAAAACTGGTACAGTTTCCGCTCTTTCCCGGTTACACTTTCGTCCACCTGGTTTACGCGCCGGACTCGCGTTTGCAGGTGTTGCGCACCGATGGAGTGGTGGGGTTCGTGGGATCGCACGGCCAGGGCAACCCGATTCCGCAAGAGCAGATTGAATCGGTGCAGACGATTTTGAATAGTGATATTCCCTTTGCCGCACATCCGTACTTAAAAATTGGACAGCGAGTGCGGATTCGCGGCGGATCGCTTGAAGGCACGGAAGGAATTCTGGTCGGCAAGAAGAGCGACGGCATGTTGGTGATTTCGATCGATCTCATTCAGCGCTCCCTGGCAATACGACTTCACGGCTACGACGTCGAGCCGGCGTAAGCGCGATTTCGCAGTTTCAAGAATAATCAGTTAAGCAAACCAGTCTTATTCAAGTTTTTGTGGGGGATAAACAAAGTGACAATGAAGCATAAATTAGCGAGTTGCTTCGCAGGTGTCGTGCTGATAACGGCGATGTGCGCGGCGCAAAATCAAAATTCCAGTAATGCAGCAGCGCCGGTGGCTGCCACGACTAACCAGTCCGCGCCAGCCGGAACGAACCCGACTTTTTCTCCGCGCGACGACCGTTACCGCTTGAAAGAGAGCGATGTGTTCGATATTTCCTTCGAACTGACGCCGGAATACAACCAGTCAGGCGTGACCGTGCAACCGGATGGCTACATTACGTTGCGCAACGTCGGCGACCTCAAAGTGGCGGGCTTGACCGAGCCGCAGTTAGTGGACACGCTGAAGCTGACCTATGGCAAGATCCTGCATGATCCACTGATTTCCGTTGTGCTCCGCGATTTCCAACGGCCGTATTTCATCGCGGATGGTCAACTCGGCCATCCCGGCAAATTTGAATTGCGGGGCGATGTGACCCTGTCGGAGGCGATCGCGATGGCGGGCGGTTTTACCGAGGCCTCGAAGCATTCCCAGGTCGTTTTATACCGGCGATTGAACTCCCAGTGGACTGAGGCCAAGCTGTATAACCTCAAAGAAATGGAAAGCAAGCACGACATGAGCGAAGATCCGGTGCTGCATCCCGGAGACATGCTCTTTGTACCCAAGAACAGATTCTCCAAGGTCAGACAGTTTCTGCCCACATCTGGCGTAGGCTTGTCGGCTTACAACGCGGCCTACTAAAACGGCGAGGAAAAGTTTATGAACAATCAACAATTGATGCTGTCCAATAGCGGTCCCGCGATCGCTACTTTCACGATGCGTGATCTGGTCGCGGTGCTGTTCCGCCATAAGCGCACCGCCGTCATCTGCTTCATCGGGATCATGATCGGGACCTTCCTGGCGATATTGATGAACCCGTACCATGCTTCGACCAAGTTCGTCATCTCGCACGAACGCCAGGATCCGGTGGTAACAGCCGATCCGCACATGATCTCGCCTGCCAAAACCGATGTCTCTGAAGAAGAAATTAACTCGGAGATTGAAATTCTGAAGAGCGCCGACGTGGCGCGGCAGGTGGTGATTGCTTGTGGACTGGATAAGCACAAAGGTTTGTCGGAATACATCCTGGGCCCTGCCACTCCAGAAAAGCGCATGCAGAAGGCGATTGATGCGCTGGAGGGCAGCCTCAAGATCGAACCGGTGAACAAGAGCCACGTCATAACGGTGAGCTATACGTCCGGCGATCCGAAGATGGCGGCACAGGTTCTGCAGGCCCTCGGCACCGCATATCTGGCAGAGCGCAAGAAAGTGTTTGATCCCCCTGGACAGATCGAATTCTTCGACCAGCAAGCCCAGCAGTACAAGAAAGACTTGGGCGAAGCGGAAGATCAGATTAAGAAATTCTCTGAGCAACGGGATGGCGTCGCTCCCAACGTAAACCGCGACATCGTTCTGGGCAAACTGGCGGAATTCCAATCGAGCCTGCGGCAAACCCGTGCCGACCTGGCGACGACAGAAGAACGAATTCACTCCTTGGAGAAGCAATCGGAAACCACGCCGCAGCGGTTGACCACATCATCGTGGAAACAAGACGATTTCACGCTGTTGTCGAACCTCAAGAGCACGTTGATGAACCTGCAGTTGAAGCGGACTGAGTACTTGATGAAGTTCCAGCCCGATTATCCCTTGGTCAAGGAAGTCGACAAGGAGATTGCGGAAACGCAGGACCAGATCGCCTCGGAAGAAGCCCGGCCCATCAAGCAGGAAACCACGGATCGCAACCCCACCTACTCCTGGATCAACGAAGAGCTGGCCAAAGCGAAAGCTGAGTACAGCGGCTTGCAGGCGAAATTGGTTGCCACTCAGGCGAGCGTCGACCGCTATCAAGATGAGGCCCGCGATCTGGAACAGAAAGGCTTGATCGAGTCGGATCTCTATCGCAACTTGAAGAACGACGAAGAGAATTATCTGTTGTATCTGCATAAGCGGGAACAAGCGCGCATGACCGAAGCGTTGAACACCACGCAAATCCTCAACGTGGCGGTCGCCGAGGAACCGGTTGTGCCGACTACACCTTACGGTTCGCCCATACTGATCATGATCATTGGAACCCTGGTGGCAGCGACGGTAAGTTTGGGCTTGGTGTTTGCGCAAGAATATCTCGATCCGTCGTTCCGCTCACCTGCTGAAGTGCCGACGGCACTCAACGTTCCGCTACTGGCAGCTGTGCCGTATCGCTTAAGCGGCTATTCGATGAACGGCAATGGGAACGGGAATGGCAACGGCAACGGCAATGGTAACGGGCACTACCGCCCGCACGTACTGGAAGACGAGTCCAGCATCTCGTCCGGTTCGCTCGATTCTTAAAGGAAGCTTCCTTGGCCCGTTTTCCTGTGGAAGGCGGGCCACTTCATCACAATCTCCTCCCCGCCAGGCCTAACCATCAAGCGATTTCGAAGAAAGGGATTCACCAGACACCATGAGTAGAAACTTCGAGCTTCTCAATCAAGTGGGCAAAGGGCAGGTGCTGCTGACGAAGGAAGTAGCGCCTACGAACGTACCCGTACCGGAAGTATTCGCGCCATCTCTGGAAATTGACGGGATGGCTCGCGAAGAAATCACCAAGCTGGTGCACCGGGTGTTTCTGCTGGGAGGGCCAGAAGCGCCTCGCCGGGTCGTGTTCACGGGCACAGAATCAGGGAACGGTACCACTTGGATGTGCGCGCACGCGGGCGAAATTCTGGCGTCCCAAACAGCCCGCACGGTCTGTATTGTGGACTGCAATCTGCGGCGTCCATGCCTGCATGACCAATTCAAAGTGCAGAATCACAATGGCCTGGCCGATGCCCTGCGGGGAGACGGGCCGGTTCGTCAGTATTCGCGACAAATGCGGCGGAATCTGTGGATCGTCAGCTGTGGCTCGGAGTGTGAGCCCTCAGCCGACCTGCTGACCTCCGACCGCATGAAGATGCGGCTCACAGAGCTGGCAAACGAGTTTGACTACCTGCTTTTGGATGTTGCTTCACTGAACACATCGAACCACGGAATTGTCCTCGGCAACCTGGTCGACGGAATGGTGATCGTGCTGAAGGCGCACCATACCCGCCGCGATACCACGCGCGACGTCATTCAGAGCATTCAAGGGGCGAATGTTCGTGTGCTGGGCGCGGTGTTGAACCAGCGGACATTCCCAATTCCCGAAAACATCTACAAGCGCATTTAGTTGTAAGGCAGACAGGAAACCGGGTCGGCCTTGTGCGCTCGTGGCGGGGGAGGATGTTTCGTTGCCCGCTCCTGACCGGATTCTCAAATCTTCCCGTTCGCGCCGTACGCGCATTCCTAAACCTCACACGACCTTGATTTACCAACCAGAGTTTTGCGAGAGGACCCGCTGATGGGCACCATGAAAGGCCAAATCGTCAGCAGTGCCACCAAGCTCTTCGATTTGGTTTTACTGCTTTGCTCGTTCACCGTGGCTACATTGCCATACCTTGGCGCTTTTCCGCCGAGGTCTCTGGCAGAATTTCTTAGCATTCGCATCAAGCTCGAAGATATTGTCATCTTCGGGACGTTGGTGTTGTTGTTTCATCTGAGTTTTGCCATTCACGGACTGTATCGATCGAAGCGGCTGGCGAGCCGGCGCGGAGAAGCGCTTGAGGTCTTCCGTGCGACTACAACCTGTGCTCTGATTCTGGCCGGCGCCTCCTGGATTCTCGCCAACGAGTGGGTCACGCCAAGGTTCGTGCTGATTTTCTGGGCGTGCAGCACGGTCAGCGTCGGCCTAAGCCGGTTCGTGATTCGTACCTGGTTGCGGCGCATTCGTCTGCAAGGCCGCGACCTGCGCAACATGCTGCTGGTGGGTTCCAATCGGCGGACGCTGGATTTCGCGCGCAAAATTCAGTCGCAACCCGAACTTGGCTACCGCTTGATCGGCTTTGCCGACCAGGAGTGGCAAGGATCGGCTGAGCTCGATCAGTACGGCTTGCCGCGGCTTTGCGATTTGGATAGCCTCCGCAACTTTGTGCGGCGCAGCGTAGTGGATGAAGTCGTGATCACGGTGCCGCTGCGTTCGTTTCATGATCTGGCTTCGACCATTGCGGCGATGTGCCACGAGCAGGGAATCATTCTGCGGGTTCTGCCTGACCTGTTCGATCTGAAACAGGGAAACGTGCACACCGAGGAATTTCACGGTGGACCGCTCATCACGCATGCCAGCGGAATTGCCGACGGTTGGCCGGCAACCATGAAGCGGATGCTCGATTTCACGCTTTCCATGATTTTGTTGATTGTTTTGTCGCCGGTGCTGATCGTGGCGATGATTCTCATCCGGCTGAGTTCCCCCGGGCCGATTTTCTTCGTGCAAAAACGGGTTGGATTGAATAAGCGGGTATTTGGCATTTTTAAGTTCCGCACCATGGTGATCGATGCGGAAAAGAAGCTGAGCGAGATCGAGCATCTGAATGAAGTTTCCGGGCCGGTGTTCAAGATCAAGAACGATCCGCGAATCACGCCGCTGGGAAAATTTCTACGCAAAACCAGCATCGATGAGTTGCCCCAGCTGTTCAATGTTTTGCGCGGCGATATGAGCCTGGTGGGCCCGCGTCCGCTGCAAATGCGGGATTATGAGTTGTTCACCGAAGACGGCGAAGATTGGCAGCGTTGCCGCTTCAGCGTGCGGCCGGGGATCACCTGCTTGTGGCAGGTGAGCGGACGGAGTTCGTTACCCTTTCATCGATGGATGGAACTGGATCTGCAATATGTGCGCAACTGGTCGTTGTGGCTGGACCTGCAGATTCTAGCGAAGACCATTCCTGCCGTTCTCCGAGGATCCGGCGCGGCGTAAGTTCTGCCGCATCGGTGCTCTTCCGCAGGCGAGAAGCTCAGACTGGCGGATGACGCACCCAGCCTGGCTTTGATGAACAGCCGATTGACAAGCAGATCACTGCCCGACAGTCCGCAGTTTTCGGGGCTTGCACTGCCGGAGGCCACTCCTGCGGTAGGATTGGAAGGCTCGCAGCCGACCTCGGACATCGACTCCTGGAAACGGCGGCTGGCGGGAGCGCCCGCATTAAATCTGCCAACTGATCATTCCCGATCCTCTGCCGCCGGCTCCCGGTACGCAGAAGGGTCGTTGTGTATCAATTCGCAGTTGAGCGCGGCAGTACGGCAGTTTGCGCAGCGCGAGTCCAGCTCAGTCTCGACCGTGCTGCTTGCCGCTTATTGCGTTCTCCTGCATCGCTACACTCTGCAAGACGATCTGTTACTTGGATGCACGTTGGAGGGGACTGGAGACTTATCCAACAACGGACACGGCAAAGCCAGACAAGCGATCCTACGAATCGATCTTTCCGGCGATCCGGGATTTCGCCCGCTGCTGAAGCGGGTCAACACTGTTTTAGAGGAAGCCAGTTGGCGGAGCCCGAGCCCGTTTGCAGCGATCCTTGAGAAGCTGCAGGCGGGAGACACGGGCAATTCTGTTTTTCAGGCCTCGTTCTCGGCGCAGGTCTCGGGCAACGGAACAGCAGAAAATGCGGTGTCGATGACGCCGGTCGATTGGCATCTGGAGTTTTTGGATCGAGGCGAAAATCTAACGCTGCGATTGATTTACGACAGCGAGCTATTCGCGGCACAGAGCATCGAGCGCGCGCTGAATCATTATCAAACTTTGCTGCAAGCCATGATCGAGAGTCCGGAACAAGCGATCTACGAGCTTCCCATTCTTAGCGAGACGGAGAGGAAGCAGATTTTGGTGGATTGGAACCAAACCGCAGCGGAAACGCCGCGGAAGTGTCTGCATGAACTGATTGAAGCGCAGGCTGAGCGTTGGCCGGAGCGCATTGCGGTAGTGTCCGATGAGCAGCAGCTGACTTATCGCGAGTTCAACGCGCGCGCCAATCAACTGGCACATGAACTTCTCCGCCGCGGAATCGGCCGGGGCGAACGAGTTGGAATTTGCCTCGGGCACTCGTCGGCATTCGCTGTCGCGGTGCTGGCGGTGCTGAAATCAGGAGCTGCGTGTGTGCCGCTCGATCCTGATTACCCGCAGGAGCGCCTGTCGTACATGCTCGAGGATGTGCGGGCGCGAGTCCTGATCGCCAGCGAAAGCGCGCCGCTGAATGTTCCGGCGGGATGCGAAGTGTTGGTGCTCGAGGATGAGAGCGACGCGTTTGCGTCGAATCCCGCGGAGAATCTTAAGAGCGATGTCATACCCGATGACATCGCTTATGTTATTTACAGCTCGGGTTCGACTGGCAAGCCGAAAGGCGTGCTGCTGGCGCATTCTGGGCTAGTCAATTACAACGTGAACGCGGCGCGCATGTACTCGATGACACCGGACGACCGTGTGCTGCAATTCTGCTCGATCAGCTTCGATATTGCTCTCGAAGAGATCTTTATCACGTGGCTGAGCGGAGCGACTCTGGTTTTCCGCACTGATTCGGTGCCCATGGCGGTGCCGGATTTTCTGAAGTGGGTCGAACAGCAGGGCATCACGGTCTTGGATTTGCCCACGGCGTACTGGCATGAGTGGGTGCACGAATTGCCGCAGTTGAAAAACAAAGTTGTGCCTCAAAAGCTGAGGTTCGTGATTGTGGGCGGAGAGAAACCGTCATCGCAGGCGTATGCGACTTGGCTGGCGGCGACAAAGAACCGGGTCCGCTGGATCAACACTTACGGTCCGACGGAGATCAGCATTTGCGCGACCGCGTACGAGCCACAGTGGAAGGCGAGCAGTGAAGTTCCGCAGAACATTCCGATCGGACGGCCCCTGGCAAACGTGCGAGTGTATCTGCTGGATCGGCATCTGAATCCAGTTCCGGTGGGCGTGCCGGGCGAGATCCACGTCGCGGGCGCGGGCGTAGCGAAGGGATATTTGAATCGTCCGGAGTTAACGGCGCAGAAGTTTATTCGCGATCCATTTTCAAGCGATCCGCAAGCGCGTATGTATAAGACCGGCGATTTGGCGCGATATTTGCCTTCGGGCGAAATCGAGTTCTTGGGACGCGGCGACGATCAAATCAAGATTCGCGGTTTTCGTATCGAGCTGGGCGAGATTGAAAATGTGCTGGGCAAACATGCCGGCGTTCGCGAAGCCGTGGTGACCGCGAGAGAAGATGTGCCGGGTGACAAGCAGTTGGTCGCTTACTTTGTTCCGGCATTGAATGCAGAGCCCAGCGCTGCCGAATTACGGCGCTATTTAAAAGAGCAGCTGCCGGAATACATGGTGCCGGCGGCATTCGTGAAGTTGGAAGCACTACCGCTGACGCCGAACGGTAAAGTAAATCGGCGCGGATTGCCGGCTCCAACCATGGAAACGACCACCGAGACGTTTGCCATGGCCACCGATCCCATCGAAGCGCGGCTGGTGGCACTGTGGGAAGAAGTACTGGGCAAGCGGCCGATTGGCATTCGCGATAACTTTTTCGAGCTCGGCGGGCATTCATTGCTGGCGGCACGGATGATGCATCGCACCGGCCAAGCTTTGGGAAAGACCTTGCCGCTGGCGATGCTGTTTCATGCACCCACGATTGAGCGGCTAGCAAAAGTGCTGCGCGAAGACGAGTGGACGCATCACTGGTCGTCCCTGGTGCCGATCCAGCCTTCAGGATCGCGGCCACCGTTCTTCTGCATTCATGGCATCGGCGGAAATGTTCTTGGATTTCACCGCCTGGGACGGTGCATGGCGCCGGAGTATCCGTTTTATGGGTTGCAGTCACGCGGCATGGACGGGAAGAATTCCTTTCTGACCAGCATCGAATCGATGGCCGCCCATTACATTGCGGAGATGCGCAGCGTGCAGCCGCACGGGCCCTATTTTATTGGAGGGTTTTCGTTTGGCGGCTTAGTGGGCTATGAGATCGCCCAGCAATTGCGCAAAGCCGGCGAGGAAACGGCGCTGCTGGTGCTGTTTGATACCTTTCCGGGAGACGTGCAGAACGGAACCAGTTCGTTCTTCAAAATGCTGCTGACGCCGTCGCGCAAGCATTGGTTTCACGATGTGCCGCGAGCGCTGGACAAAAAGATTCGCCGCACCTGGCGAACCCTGCTCGTGCCGCAAATCTTCCGTGATCTTCATGCAGCCAACCGCGCTGCGGTGACACAATACGTTTTGCGCCCGTATCCGGGAAAAGTCACCCTGGTACGCGCCACGGAAAAAGCCATTCCCGGCGGAAACGATCCGCACGCAGCGTGGCGAGGCCTGACGGGCGAGCTCGTCGAGTTTGAAATCGCAAGCGATCATTACGACATTTTGATCGAACCGCAGGTTTACGATCTGGCGGCGCGATTGAAAGCGTGGATTGACGCGGCGCAATCCGAGCAGGCAGAAGCTGACGCCAGTTTGCAGGCGTCCTCAACAGACCGGAAATCCTTTGCCAGAAGCTAATCTTCAAGAACCGGAAGTGATGACCGAAGAAAGCCGTCCGGACGGCTGGCTGTCGGCCATCTTGCGCAAAGTCTTTCCCGAAAGGCTTTTGGGATTGAGTTTCGACACGGCCCGGAACCGGCTGATTCCGTGGTTGCACAAAGGTGGATGCGCGGTTCTCGACCAGGGACTGATTTCAGGTTCCAACTTTGCGCTCAGCGTTCTGTTGGCTCGCTGGCTGGTTCCCGAACAATATGGAGCCTATGCCGTAGCCTTTGGTTTTTTTATTTTGGTGTCTCTGGTGTACAGCGCGCTGGTGCTCGAGCCGATGGCGGTGTTTGGAGGGTCTTCCTACCGCGATCGCCTGCGTGGCTATCTGAATTCAGTCATGCGAATTCACGTGGTCATGTCGCTTCTCCTAGTGGTGATCTTTGGAGTGAGCGCATTCGTGGTCTGGAAAGTGACTGCGGGCAACGGCCTGGCAGGAGCGATTGCCGGGGTGACGATTGCGTCGCCCTTCATTTTGGTCTTCGCGCTGGCGCGGCGGACTTTTTATCTGGAGCTTTCGCCGGCAAAAGCAGCCGTCGGGGCCCTGGTTTATTGCACGATCACTCTGACGTGCCTGTTTCTGGTGTATCAGAAAGCCTGGCTCTCGCCCTTTAGCGCATTTCTGATTCTGGGAGCAGGGGCGCTGGCAACCAGCATTTATCTGTTCATCCGCTTGTACGCTGAATTGTCGGCGACCAAAATGACGGATTCGGTCGGCTACGTGTGGGGCCGGCATTGGCGCTACGGAAGTTGGGCGCTGCTGAGCTGCGTAGCCAGTTGGATTCCGGCAAATATTTATTACCCGCTGCTGAGTTCGTTCGGAACTATGGCGCAATCGGGACAGCTCAAGGCGCTGATGAACTTCACGCTTCCGGTGGAGCAGGTAAAGGGCGCTCTGGGATTATTGTTCCTGCCATACGCGGCGAATGTTCTCGAAAAACAAGGACGCAAGAGCGGCGGATCGCTAAGCCGCAGAATGACGTTGGTCGCCGTGGGCGTCGCGGTTGCGTACTGGATCGTGATTCTGGCTACGCAGAAAACGGCATTCCATGCGCTGTATTCGGGACGTTACATGGAAGTGGCGCACCTGCTGCCGATTGTGGCCATCGGATCGATTGCCTGGTGCGGAAGCTTTGGTTCGGCCATCGCGTTGCGCGCCATGGAAGCACCGTCTTCGGTATTTATCGCGTTCGGACTTTCCACGGTGGCGTCGACCATCGTGGGAATCCCGGCGGCAAAAATCTGGGGATTGACGGGAGCCATCTGGGGAATGAACGTTTCGGATTTGCTCTCCTGGATGTTTTTGATCTGGCTGTTGCGCCGCAAGATGGCGGGACGCTCCTTCAACTTTGAGCGCTTCCTGGAGCGGCGCGAGTCCCGATCGCCACAAGCTTTGCCGGAAGAATTTCCAGCGGATTAACAAATCGAGGAGACGCCGATTTCTAGACTCGTCTGTTCGTTGAGCCGGCGTCGAAAGGACCGGAAATGACCAAGCAGTTTCACAATTACACGTTGCCGAAACGCGGACTCTACTCGAAGAAACGCAGCAAGCCGACCAATCTCTATCGCAAGATCCGGCGGAAACTTTCGCGGACGGCGTTGCGTTATCCGGTGATCTGGCTGCGGCACCATGGTTTTCGTCCGGCCGATATTTTTCTGGGGTCGTATCCTCGGTCGGGCACGACGTGGTCACGGTTTGTTTTGCTCGAGATTCTGACCGGCCATGAAGGTGGGTTCGATGAAGTGAACGGTATCCTGCACGGCGTGGGCAATCAGTGGACTGGCGCTCGCATTCTTCCCGGCGAGGGACGGCTGATCGCCACCCATGAGCAGTATTGGAAGCATTATCATAAGGCGCTTTACCTGGTGCGCGACGTCCGTGACGTGATCCTGTCAGAGTTTGCTTACACCACGGACCTGGAATTTTTCAACGGAAACCTCGACCAATTTATTGAGACGTTCTTGTGCAGCAAGATCAATCCCTTTGGACCGTGGCAAAAGCACGTTTCGAGCTGGCTGGATTCTCCGATCGGCGGGACGGAAAATTTGCTGGTGGTGCGTTATGACCAGTTGCGCAAGAATCCCGTGGAAGGATTTACGCGCATCGCGAAGTTCCTGGGCGTGAATCACGATCAGGCCTTGATTCAGCGGGCCATCGAGCACAACACGCTCGACAAGATGAAAGAAAAAGAGCGCAAAGCGCCGCAACGGGTTTCGGTGAAGGGAAATTTTGTGCGCAGCGGCTCGGTGCAGGGATGGCGCGCGAAGCTGACTCCAGAGCAGATTCGCTTTATCGAGCAGCACGCCGGAAGCGTGCTGCAACGGATAGGGTTTCCGCTTTCCACGGAAATCGTCGAGAACGAGCCTGCGTTGCAGACCTCTGGCTCGGTCGGCGTCTAAGCTTCGCCTCCGGATTTAACTCCGGGGACTTAACCGCGAAACCCAGGAACGGTAGAGAAACACGAGGAGATTCGCAATGCAGCAGCAAAACATTCTTCGCCGCCCCGGCCTTAATCTCATGTCGCCGGGCGTCATTTTGGCGATCATAGGCGTAGCTATTTTGGGGACAGTGTTCGTGGGCGTCCTTCCGGCAGTTTCCTACGCCGACGGAACCATTCCGATTCTGCTGAATACGATTTTATTTTTTGCCGTTCTGGCGGTAATCGTCGGCACGTCGATCCTTTATAACGTAGGCACACGACACATGGTCTACCGTTGTGCGCTGGCAGTTTGGTGGATCCTGCTGGTCGACGAAGTGTTCTATGCCCGCGTTAATACCAACTACGGCATGGGCAGCGGACAGTTTTCTCTCTATGCATACGCCGAAGCGGCCATGTGGCTGGTGTGCTGGGGAGTGTTACTGGTTTTGACATTGCGCTGGCCGCAATACCTCCTGGGGTTCTTCAAGGGATCGAATAAATGGCTGTCGTTGTTTGTTCTGCTATGTGTGGTCTCGATTGCCTGGGCGCCCGGCGCATTGTATGCGCTGGCGTGGAGCGTCAAGCTGGTGTTGGTGGTGACTTTGCTGCAATTGATATCTACCCTGATCGAAGATATCGGCGACATCCTCACGTTTGTGAAGGTAACAGCGTTCGCCTTTATTTTTCTCAGCATTTTGCCAGTCTATTACGCAACCCAGGACCCGGACGGCTTCTGGTATGAAGGGCGTCTGAACGCCGACCCGGATTTGCTGAGTCCTTTGGCGGCGGCGTTGATGCTGATGTCGTTGCTGTTGTATTCGGCCACCAAGAAAAGATATTGGGCTTACAGCACCGGGGTGGGAGCCTTCGTTATGTTGCTGGCTTTCGGAAAAGCCGGCGTGATCGGGGGCTTCGTCGGGGCACTGCTTTTCATGGTGCTGCAGCGCAAGGTGGTTCGCAGTCTCGGGTTGATGCTGGTGCTGGGCGGGTTGGGGATGGTGATCATCTCGTTCACGCCGTTAGGCGCGTATCTGCAGAGCTATCATGGCGGCTCGACTTTCACCGGACGTACGACGATCTGGGGATACGCCATTAACGCCATCAAGCTGAAGCCTATATTTGGTTATGGCTATCTTGGTACTTACTTCTCCTGGATGAATACATCTGGACTGGTGGCCGGTGCCGTGCACTTGCACAACGGCTTTTTGGAAGTGGCTTATAACAACGGGATCCTCGGATTTGGCCTTTTGTTGATAGTCCACTTCATCATGGTACGCAACATCTTCAGCTCGATGCGCACCTCGCGCGTTCTCAGGAATCTGCAACCAGCCAGCGAGCAGGCGTGGCAAGGATACCTCCTGACGATTTTCTGTTTAGGGGCTTATATGCACACCTTCTTGCAAGGTCTGATGGGCAGCCACTTCGGCGGGCGGTGCATGAGTCCGTATATGTTGTGGCTGGCATTGTTCATGCTCATTAACGTGACGCGAAGGGTGAATGAGCGGATGCTCGACCAGGCGACATTGAACAAGGCACCGGTCTTCGCCGATGCGACCTTCTCCGATTTCAACTTCGCGCCGGTAACGCAGAACTAACTTCTCTTTCTCGATCCTATGAATCCGCAAGTTGCTAACGACTCGTTGGAAGCTACGACCCGGGCGCGTCGAAATTCCGTTGGAGTAAAAGGCACGGCGATTGTGGTGACTTATAACTCGGCGCTGTGTATCGAATCCTGCTTGCATGCGCTGATTGGCCAGACGGGATGGGAAGTCATTGTTATTGACAATGCTTCGAAGGACAACACAGTTGCTTTGGCGCGGCAGTTCGAGCCGCAAGTCCGGGTGATCGCCAACAACGATAACAAGGGTTGGTCCGGCGGACAGAATCAAGGCGTGAAAGCGGCGAGCGGAGATATTTGCGTACTGGTGAATCCGGATGCAGTCCCGGAATCGGGGGCGCTCGACAAGATGGTGGCCGCGCTCGAAAAGTACGATGCCGGCGCCGTCGGCGGAATCCTGTTGTTGGAGGGAGGCCGGATCCAGAAGGGAAATATCGTTCGCCGCTTTCCGACGCTGGCGCGGTCAATGGCCGAGGTTCTTCTGCTCAACAATATTTGGCCGCTAAATCCCTGGAACCGCACTTGGCGCTGCCTCGATCTCGATTACAGCCAGACTCAGGTTATCGATGGCGGAGTTTCCGGTGCGTGCATGGCGTTCCGGCGGTCGACTTGGGAAAAAGTCGGCGGCTTTGATGAGGGTTTTTACCCCTGCTGGTTTGACGATCAGGATTTCAACGCGAAATTAAGTAAGGCAGGCTTGAAGCGGGTGTATGAGCCGGCGGCAGTGTTTCGGCACTTGGCGAAACATAGCGTGGGCAGGCTTTCGCTATATCAGCGGCAGCTCATGTGGTATTCAAACTTCGTACGGTTCTCGCGGAAGTACCAAGGGCCGGCGCAAACCGCAATCCTGCGCGCCGGAATCGCTGCCGGCTTGCTGGTGCGTGCCGCGTTCTCATTGGTGAGAGCGCCGGGACCGATTGGCAGGCTGGGCGCCGCGTCGGCATATTTGCAAGTGGCATGGAAAGCGGCGTTAGTGACAGTCGATCCGCGAAGCTTTGTCGGATTTGATCAGGCTTAGGCTTATCGTGAAGATCGTTCTGGTTCACAACACGTATCTGATTCAGGGTGGCGAGGATGTCGTCTTCTGGCAGGAGCGAGATCTGCTGCGCGCCGGGGGCCACGAGGTCATCGAGTATCAGCGTTTCAATAGCGAGATGCAGCAGTATTCGCCGATGCAGCGGCTGACTCTGATCGGACGCACGGTATGGTCGAACGATTCGCACCGCGAGTTTACCGATTTGCTGAAGAAAAATCGGCCGGACATCGTGCATGTGCACAACACGTTTCCGCTCATCTCGCCTTCGATTTTGTGGGCTTGCCGGGAACAACAGGTGCCGGTGGTGCACACGCTGCACAACTATCGCATGATGTGCCCGGGAGCAAACTTCATTCGCGATGGCAAGCCTTGTGAAGATTGCACTCACGGCAGTTTGTGGCAATCAGTGGCCCATGGCTGCTATCGCGAATCGCGCTCACAAACCGCAGCGGTTGCGTTGATGCTTTCTGTCCATCGGGCGCGTAAGACTTGGACGAGTACCGTCGATCGCTATATTGCGTTAACGGAATTTTCGCGCAGCAAGTTCGTAAGCAATGGCATTCCGGCGGACAAGATCACGGTGAAACCCAACTGTGTCGATCCGGATCCGGGGAAGAGAACCGGACAGGGATCGTATGCGCTGTTTGTGGGGCGCGTATCGCGAGAAAAAGGTGCGCTCACATTATTAAAGGCATGGCAACAGGTGCCGAAGACTATTCCTTTGCGGATTATGGGCGACGGCCCGGCGTTGGAGCAAGTACAGGCCCAAGCGAAGGCGCAAGGGCTGAGCAATATCACTTTCATCGAGCGCCAGCCGCGCGAGGGGGTTCTCGAGGCGATGAAAGGCGCGCGCTTCGTCATTTTTCCCAGCGAACTCTATGAAAACTTGCCACTTACCATTATTGAGGCATATGCTTGCGGCGTTCCGGTAATCGCTTCGAAGCTGGGAGCGATGCAGGAGATTGTCAAGGATGATTACACCGGTATGTTCTTTACCCCCGGCGACGCCCAGGGGTTAGCCCAGGCCGTAACCCAGGCTTGGCAGCGGAACGATCACATGAGCCGGCTGGGCGAACAGGCGAGACAGGAATTTGAAAGCAAGTACACAGCGGCGATCAATTATCAAAATCTGATGAATATTTATCAGCAGGTAGTTAGGGAACGTTCCGTGGGCATCGAAAAGGTTTTCCGCATGAATCCGTCCGCAATGAGGGAGCCGGTCGGCCAGACAAACAACGATTAGATTAAAGGATAGAACGGTTTGCGGCTGAACCGGGCCGCAGATGCAGTGAATTAGGAGTTGTCAGTTGCAAGCGCCCTTCTCCAACTCAGAAACTCATCAACCCAGCCAGCGAGAACACGGAGTTCTGCTGGAACCGACCAACGGGAATCCTCACCATTCCCCGTTGGTAACGGAATTGGTGCGCGCCGCGGCGGAAGCTGCGCCGGATGCCCCTGCACTTGTCTCGGCGAACGAGACTCTTAACTATCGCGAACTGGAAGCGCGAGCCAACCAACTTGCGCAGTATTTGCGAACGCTCGGAATTGCACCAGAGATTCCTGTCGGTGTGTGCCTGGAGCGCGGGCCTGCCATGGTGGTATCCGCGTTAGCAATTCTGAAAGCAGGAGGCGCATATCTTCCACTCGACCCGGATTATCCGGTCGAGCGTTTGCGCTTTATGTCGGAAGATGCGCGGGTTCCGGCATTGATCACGCGGCAGGAAATGGGACAGCGCATCGGTAATCTGGGATGGAATCCGGTTTACCTTGATAGCGATGCGAGCCAGATTGCAAATTGTTCTGAGGCCGATCCGAAGGTTGCGCTTACAGCGGAGAATCTCGCTTACATCATTTATACCTCCGGTTCGACGGGACAGCCGAAGGGCGTGGAGATCACGCATGGCAACCTGCGCAATCTGATCGCGTGGCATCGCAGGGCGTTTGAGATTTCTGCAAGTGAGCGCGTGAGCCAGGTAGCCAGCATCGGGTTCGACGCCGCGGTGTGGGAGATTTGGCCGAATCTGGCGGCGGGCTGCAGTATTCATTTTGCCGACGAGGATGTGCGAGTGGCGGCGGAGCCGCTGCGCGATTGGCTGGTGAAAGAGAAGATCACGGTTAGCTTTGTTCCAACCCCATTGGCGGAAGGCATGATTACGGTGGCGTGGCCCGCGGGGACGTCATTGCGGCTGTTGCTGACCGGAGGCGATGCCCTGCACCACTATCCCAGCACCGGCTTGCCGTTCCGCTTCGTCAATAATTACGGGCCGACGGAGTGTACGGTGGTTGCGACTTCGGGTGAAGTGGCACCGAATCGAAATCCGACTGCTCTGCCGCCAATCGGCCTGCCGATCGACAACTTGCAGGTCTATATTCTGGACGAGAACTTGCGTCCGGTCGCGAGCGGGGAAGTGGGGGAGTTGCATATCGCCGGCGAAGGAGTTGGCCGAGGTTATCTCAACCAGCTAGAGTTGACCGCGACACGGTTCATCGTCAATCCGTTTGCTTCTGCCGGCGGGCGTATGTACAAGACGGGAGACTTAACGCGCCTGCTGCCAAGCGGTGGAATTGCCTTTGTCGGAAGAGTTGACGATCAGATCAAGATTCGCGGTTTCCGCATCGAGCCGGAAGAGATCGTGTTGCGGCTTGACCAATGCTTCGGCGTGGAGGCAAGCGCGGTGGTCGCGCGCGGAGACAATGGCGACACCCGTCTTATTGCCTACATCGTGTCGGCGGCCGGTGCGAAGCTGACGCAAAATTCCTTGCAGCAATACCTGCAGCGCTATCTCCCCGATTACATGATTCCAAGCGCGTTTGTGCGCATGAGCGAGCTTCCCCTGAGCGCGAACGGCAAGATCGATCGAGCGGAATTGCCGGCGCCCACGCTGGAAAATACCATCGGCGACAGCATGCGCGTAGGGCCGTCAACGCCGATTGAGGCCCGCGTGGTGCAGATCGTCTCCGAACTGCTCGGGCTTGAGCACGTCGGTGTCAACGATAATTTCTTTTTCCTGGGCGGACATTCCTTGCTCGGTACGCAGCTTATTGCCCGGGCGCGGGATTCGTTCGGAGTAGAGCTGCCGCTGCGCACGGTGTTCGATTCGCCGACCGCATCCCAGCTTTCCGCCGAGATCGAGCGTCTGCGGGGCCGGGATCCAGTGAACGCGAAGTAGCCATGGTCACGCAATCTGCCAGCACGAACCGCGGTGAAGCGGTGCTCAGCCTTTACCACTTGCTCGATCCCGAGGTTTTGGCCAACCCCTATCCTCTTTATAAGCGATTGCGCGACGAAGATCCCGTGCACTGGGATCCTTTTTTGCATGCATGGGTCGTAACACGATATGACGACGTCGTTCACGTGCTGCGGGATTTTTCCGCCGACCGCACGCCTGCGCCGCAACAGCTGGCAAAAATGGGCCTGTCGCAATTAGGTCCGATTGCGAATGTGATGGTCAAGCAGATGCTCTTTATGGATGCGCCTGCGCACACGCGTCTCCGTGGACTGTGCTCGCAGGCTTTCACGCCGAAGAAGGTTGAGATGCTGCGATCGCACATTCAAGGGATCGCCGACCGATTGCTCGATGGCGTGCAGGCCAACGGACACATGGATCTGGTCCGTGAATTCGCAGCGCCACTGCCCGCAATCGTAACGGCAGAGTTGCTGGGGGTTTCGACCTCCGATCATGAGCAACTCAAGGGGTGGTCGGCGGATTTTGCCGAGATGCTTGGGAACTTCCAGCACAATCCGGACCGTGCACATCGCGTGTTACGAACCTTGACTGAGATGACGGCGTATTTTCGCGATGCGATTGCGTCGCAGCAGGAACATCCCCGCGAAGGATTGGTGCACGATCTGCTTGCTGCGGAAGTGGATGGAGACCGACTGAGCGTGGAAGAAGTAGTCGCGAACTTGATCGTGACCATGGTGGGCGGACA
>Ga0335073_10003754_pt1 | contig 21227 bp, 17 predicted proteins | sample Lox_Sample_22_FD_207093 | JGI IMG/M metagenome (GOLD analysis project Ga0335073, IMG submission 207093) | Soil microbial communities from Loxahatchee National Wildlife Refuge, Florida, United States - Lox_Sample_2.2 | ecosystem: Environmental > Terrestrial > Soil > Wetlands | place: USA...
CGAGATGAACCCCGAGCAGCTCTGGGAGACGACGCTCAACCCCGATGCGCGCACGCTGCTCCAGGTCAAGGTGCCGCATGCCGATCTCGCGGAGGAGACCTTCTCGACCCTGATGGGCGACCTGGTCGAGCCGCGCCGCGACTTCATCCAGCAGAACGCGCTCGAGGTGGCGAATTTGGATGTGTGAGGGGTAGGCAGGTGTAGAAACACCCATAAAATGAGACAATGGACCGATAAAATGAGACTCGGTTCTTCTGAAACTTCAGCAGGTTACCTGGAGTGCAGGGACCCATAAAGTGAGACAGTAAGCATAAGAGGAGACGGTCAAGCGCGGCTCCAACTGTCGACCTCGAGCTCTGCTGAGGCCGCTTCCACTCGGCCCGCGGACCTTGAGCGGGTCAATACTCTGAGCCGTATCTGGCCGGCCCCGGTCATATCCAGAATGGCCCGAAGGACCGGCTGGGCAGTGTCAGCCAGCGCTTGTTCCGCGGCCGAGGGCGCGAGGTACGGGGAGCGCGTCGTGCGGATCGGCGTCTTCAACGCGCGTCCCGGACAGAGCCCTGATAAGTGCCTGCCGATCATCGAGCGCGCACTCATCCGGTACTTCCTCTCCGAGGGGCATGACCTGGTCAATAAGCAAGGAACCCGTCTGCGCCGGCACGAGATCTTGTCGGAGGGACGCCACCCCAACCTCTTCGTCCCGAAGCTGATGTTCGTCGATCAGGCTCGGGGCGAGTAGATCGCCGCATGCAGAACCGCTATGTCGGCGACATCGGCGACTATGTGAAACTCGCCATTCTCCGTACCCTGCTTCCGGGGCGGCGGCTCGGGGTCGCGTGGTGGCTTTATCCGGACGAGCGCCACAATAGAGACGGCCGTCGCATCGAGTATCTCGATCGACCCGACGTCTGGCGGCGATTTGATCCACCGCTCTTCGATGCGTTGAAGAAGATCGTGCATGCGCAGCACCGAGACGTTCGCGCCGTTGAGCTGGCGTCGCTCATGCCCGGCGCGCTGTTCGCCGGCGAGCCAATCCCGTGCGAGTTGCGCCCTTTTGGCGAACGGGCCGCGGACCGCCGACGTTGGTTCAATCGAACAAAGCAGCAGCTGGATTCGGCCGACCTTGTCTTCATCGATCCCGACAACGGTATCGCTCCGTTGGGGTTGAAGCTCACGCGACGCTCGGCAGGGAAGAGCGTCCTGCCGGCGGAGATCGGCGCGCTGCGTGGGCCGGGACGCACCCTCGTCGTCTATCACCATCAGACGCGGCGCAAAGGCGGCCACATTGAAGAGCTGCGCCATATCGCTGACCGGCTCAGGGAGGCCGGATGCCCGGTCTCGGGGGCGCTCCGGGCCTCGCCGTGGTCGCCGAGAGCGTTCTTTCTCATCGATGCGGATGCCGATATCGTCCGTAGAGCGCAGGCCATATCGGCGCAGTGGGATGGCCTGATCGGGTGGCACAGCGACATCTCCCCACATACCCTCTCTAAAGCAGTGCTCGATGCCCGTTTCTGATCTCGACATCCACCGTACGGCGCATCTTTGGATCCAGCGCCACGGCGAGGAGGCGACCGCGAAGGCGCGCGAAATGGTGGAGGCGACGCGCAAGAACGGCGATCACGAGGGCGCCGACACCTGGCTGCGCATTATTGTCGCGATCGGCACGTTGGGGCCCCCGCCCACCGATGCGCGGAATTGAGGCGTCCGCGAGCGGCTGGAGCCCGCATCGCAGTCAGCGCGCCGAGGGCCGACCGCTTTCGGCGATCTCGATAAGGCGGTCAATCTCCTCGATCGCTGCACGCCATTCTTGCTGCCGGTCGGCGAGCCAATCGACGTCCGCAGGCTCCGGGGTGTCCGGGCCCTTGCCGAGAATGAGGAGGTAGCGTGATTCGGTCCGGACGCTTTCGACCATTGATAGACGATCGTCGAGCTCCCAATTCGACCACAGCAGGCGGGCCACACCGAGGATGACGATCTCTGTTCGCTGTCCCTCGATGTCCGCGACGCGCTCGCGGAGTTCCACAAGCTCGTCCTCGCGCACAGTCGGCGGCGCGGGCCGGGCAGAACTCGCCGATCCGCGCGCCTCTGCCGACGGCCAGGCACCGCTCATGACCCGCGCACGCTCGCCGGCGGCGCACTGGTCGCAGAGCGTCACCCATTCCTCCAGTTCGGTCCTGGTTCGCCCTGGGGAGCCGCATGCTGCGCACGTCTCGACAGATTGACGTTCGATGCGCCACATCTCTGCTGCGGCGGCTTCATTGCTGACGTCGAGACGCAGGGCTCCGCGCCAGAGGTCGAGCCGCCACAATTTCAGCTCGGCGAGTTCCTCGCGATGCACGCGCCGCTCGGCGCGCGCGAGCCCGGATTCCAGCAGGTCGAGCCAGCCGGCGGCGCATCCGAACACGCCGGGCCGCGCCCAGGGGAAACGCGCCAGGATGGCTTGGCACCGCGCGTCATAGTCCGCTGGCGTCGTCGGCGTGCCGGCAAGCGCCGGAGCTTCCGCGCCTTCGCCGAGAAGCCCGACCACGCCCTCGACGTCGTCGGCGCCGAGGCCGCTCAGCCGCGAAATGAACCAGGCTTGGCGCATCCGTTGGACGCTCGGATCGTCGTCGATCACCGCCCACGCGCGGATTTCGGGATGCGCGTCGAGCCACCACGTGATCTCGCTTGCTCGCGTCGAGCTGGAGAGCGGCGTGGTCCGCCAGTCGTCGTGCAACGTCGCGGTGACGCCGTTCCTGACCAGGAGCTCTTCGATCCGGCGGCGACCAAGAACGGCCCGGTCGGAAGCAATGACGACCCGAGCTTTGGTTCGCCGAAGGAGCACGTTGAGCGCTTGGACGGCCTCCGGCTCGAACGCCGGAACCTGATCCTCGAGCTCTCCGCTCGCGGGCACGGCTGCGAGCCTCAACATCGTGCCGTCGATGTCGAGGAAGAGCACTCTCATCGGAGCCACCGCGTCATTGATCGCCCAGCTTCACCGGTCGCCACCCCGGACCGAGGAGGTCATCCAAGACTTCACGGCAATCGTGCGTCAGCTCGGGCGCGCCAACGTGGCCGAGCTGGTAGATCGTGTTCAGGGTCTCGGCTTGGATCTGTCGGTGAGCGACCAAACGGACGCAGACCAGATCCGACGTCACGATCCGGTGCCCATTTTCCAGCGTAGGGTGACCGAAGACAAAGCCCACAAGGTGGCGGCTGCCGCCGGTTGTCCGGACCGCATGCCACAGCTGCAGGTGCGCCTCGGGCTTTGCGGCGTCGGTCATCGGAGGAGTCCCTGTTCGACTGCGAGCTCGCGTGAGAGCCGCAGGTCGACCCAGCCGCGCCCATCCTCGCTGCCGGCACTGAACGAGACGTCCCTCAGTTCCAGGTGAATGACACCAGGTTGGCTGATGGCCTCGATGACGTCTTCATAGAGCTCGTATTTGTCTCCGTGCCGGATCGCACCTTTGGTGCTCATGCCGATCTCCGCGTGCGCGCAATCACCCGAGATGCCGCCCGGGAATTGGGCGGATCATGTCGATGGGCGGCTGCCCCGGCGCCACCGGCGGCCACAGACCGGTGTTGACCAGAACCTCGCGCGCCGCCTCCGACATGCCGGCGGCCGTCGAAACGCAACCGCGGAGCCTCAGCACCACCGCGGCGACGTCGCTGTCCCGCGCATCCCGCGGCGGTTCGAACCGGCAGCCCATTTGCATTGCCAGCCGCGTCGCCTCCTGGAGCAGATCGAGCCTGACGTGCCGCGGCCACTCCGGATCGACGAGGATCTGGATAAGGGTCATGTCCGCGCCCCCGCAATGCAGGTAAGCCGACCCCCCGTCGACCGACGTGTCTTGGGAGCAGCCGCAGACCCGGTAGTCGTGGACGTGACTGCTGATCAGCACCTTGCCGCAGGCAAGGCATTTCACCGTCGCAAATCTTCTATTCAAGATCAGATGCATGCGCGAGCTCACGTCGACGCTCCGCCGGACACGGTCACGGAACGCTTGATCCGGGTGTATGCGACGAAGGCGTTCCACAGCCGCCGTTGCGGTCCTTCTTCCGGAAGGCTGCGATGCCGGAGGGTCGAGCAGTAGTCCACTGCCGCTCCGAGGAGTTCCCGTTCGGCGTCAGCCAGGGTCAGCGGGGCCGGTCGGTCCTCCTGGAATGAGCGGAGCCTGCCCCGACGGGACGGAGGCCCCTCGGCCGGTAGACGGCGCTCGAGCCAAGCCAGCGTCTCGTCGAGGTCCCGGAAGATCATCAGCCCGCCTTCGGGCGTGATCCGTCGGTCGCAGGCGAAGGCGTGGATGACCTCGCCATCCCGGCCGGCGCTCAAGATCCCGCGGACTGCGCCGGCGCTGACGACGAGCCAGCCTCGCGCCGTCCGGCGGCGGTCGCCGATGCGGATCGAGCTCAGGGCGACGTCGGCCAGATCGGCGCTCATCGCGGGCGGTCTCCTGGTGTCGGGTTTGGAAGGAGCGCCATGGCGCAAGCGAAGCGGTCGATGAATGCGTGGGCGCCGTCGATGTCCATGAAGCAGACGAGCATGGAATCCGGCAGGCCGGCCCTGGCCTCGCCCCCCAGCCAGTAGGCCTCCCGCCCCAGGGTGGCGTCGAGCCACCGTTGCATGACGTCGAGCTGACCGCCGAAGCCTTCGGGCGGCACGGCGACGCGAATGCGCACAGGAAACCAACGCTCCGCCGTCTTGGCGGGCGGGCTTGAACGCCGGACCATCGGGCCTCCGTTCCCTTTTTGTTCACATTACGCTGTCGCCGTACGGGCGTCAAGGCTCAGTCCAAGAGCCTGGTATTCCGTGCCGGGAAGGTTTGGGACGTCCGGCGGTCTCCGTGGTGCCGCCAAGCTGTCAGGTGCAGCAGGGTCCGTGCGGCACGGCGGCGCCGCCGCCGTGCCGCTTGGGCTTTAGTTCAGCGGTGCCCTCCGAGGCCTTGGGGCATGGAGGACGGGAGTCGATGCTGGCTGGTATTTCACCAGCCAGTCGTGCCCCCGGGCCGTGAACGACCCGTCGGGACCGTGCTCGATCGCTTGTGCTCCGGCCTTCTTGGCACTCATGCCGACGCAGAGAGCCCCCAGACCATCTGGGAGGACAATGACCACGCCGTACTCGCTGAACGCCACCTGGAAGCCTTGATCGAACTCGTCTTTGCGCATTTCGGGAATCTCCTTCGCGGAGGCTGGGGTTGCTGAGCGTCCGGCCTGCATTGGTCGGTCCCCGAACTACGCGGGTCGGCTCTTAGGCCGGTCCGCGGTGCGCGGAAGCATCCTACAAGGCTCGCTGCGGGGCGGGTGGACGATCGCCTAAAAACCTTACGATCCCGCCGGGCCATCATTTGGACGAGACGACAGCAACGACACCGTGGAAGCTCGAAAACGAAGCCGGAAAGCGCGCCTTTAGTTCCGGGCCGCCCTGGTCCGCTCTCGCAGGCAAGCTCGTGGTTGCTTGGGCGAACGACGTCGAGCGTGAGCCGCAGCTGCTTTAAGCCAGCTAGCCAGCTCGCTGCCAACGCATGCGCCGTCTTCTCCAGACCACTTGGCATGATCTGCGGCGCAGGCGGCCATTCCTCCAGATCCACGGGGCACGACATTCCGCCTTAAGGCCAAAGCATTTCGGATTTTTCTGCGGCGGGCGCGTAAATCGAGCGCTACACTCCCGCGCAACGGGAGCCCCAACGCTGTATGGTTGCGGGCGACGGCCGCCGAGGCGGCTTAGCATGGAGAAGCGCGTGGCCGACAGGAATCGGCCCTTCTTTTCGGCCAGCGTCACGCAGATGCGGCAATCGTTCGAAGCCCACAGGAACGACCCTGCGGTGCTTGAGCCGCTACGCGACGAGCTCAGGCGCAGAAACACCGTCGGCGGAAAGCTGCTGCTCGACGAGGTCCAGGAGCGCCTTGACGAGCTTGCGCAGGTCCGGGACGAGCTAGGGCCAGCAAAGAAGGGAACGCAACAGAAGGAGCGTCAGCCCGAACCCGCAAGAAAGCCGGCAGGCCCAACACGGCGGCTCACGCCGCGTGAGACAGCAGCCCAAAAGCGCATCGCGGAGCTGCGGCTTCGGCTCCTCGATCTGACCAACCGGAACCGGCTACTGAACTACAAGTTCGCGGACCGGTCCCGCCGCGTCGTCCGCATCGTCGATGAGCTGCCGGACGAGTTGCTCCAAAGGGTGGACGACAATAAGCGGCTCACGTTCAAACCGCTTCCGGAACCGAATGAAACCCCGCCCGACGAGACGACCGAAGAGTTTCTCCTGGCGCTCGAGCAGGCGAAGCGGTCGGACGAGGAATACTTGGAGGCGATCGGGAAGCTCGAAGCGGAAGACGTGAACGGCGAGGCCGCACGCAAGCTCGAGCGGGCCTTGCGGGACCGGCTGCGGATCGAGCTTGGTTTGCCCCCGCGGGCCCCGCGCGAGCAGCTGAGCAAGGACGAATGGGCGCGCCGGAACGGCATCGATCCGAGCTACGATCTGCCGCGCGCCAATCCTAAGGGCAAGCCTAAGCCGGAGCATGTCGACAATTGGATTCAGACGCTTCTTTTCCCCGACGAGATGGAGCGCGCGCTCTCCGGAACCTATGACCAGGCGCGGAGCGCGCTACAGGAAACCGGTGTCAACACGCTCTACTTGGCGCTTGGGTTCCTCGAGTGGTATGAGGCGCAGGCCTCGGAGCGGCCGATGTTCGCGCCGCTGCTTCTCCACTCGGTCGACCTAGAGCGCAAGATCGTCGGAGGAAAATACCGGTATTCCGTCGGGACCCTCGACGGCGACACGCAGATCAACATTACTCTGTCCGAGCGCCTCCATAAGGACTTCCATCGCCGGCTGCCCGAGTTGGACGAGGAGGAGACGCCGGACGCCTACCTGAAGAAGGTCGAGAAAGCGATCGCGGACATGCCGCGCTGGCGCGTGCGGCGTTTTGCCGTGGTGGGGCATTTCGCGTTTGCTCGTCTGGTGATGTTCAACGACCTAGCCGACGCCAATTGGCCAGGCGGCATCGGCGTGATCTCCAATTCGGTGATCGCGAGGATATTCACCGGGGACGGCGCCGCCGCCGGCGGCGACGGCTTTCACCCGGAGGAATACGATGTTGACGATCCGGCCGTTTCGGCCAAAGTTCCCCTGCTCATCACGGACGCCGATTCCTCTCAGTTCAGCGCGATCGTCGACGTCATGGAAGGCAAGAACCTGGCGGTGAAAGGGCCTCCGGGAACTGGGAAGTCGCAGACCATCACTAATGTGGTCGCGGCCGCGCTGGCAGCCGGGAAGTCGGTGCTCTTCGTCGCGGAGAAGATGGCGGCCCTCAACGTCGTGAAAGACCGCCTCGAAAAAGCGGGGCTCGGTCATTTCTGCTTCGAGCTGCACTCCACGAAGACGCGAAAGAAGGACGTGCTGGAAGCGCTGGACAAGCGCCTCGCGATCCAAGGCCGACTGCGGCGAGACGGAGACCTTGAGGCAGCGTTGAAGGAGCTGACGCGCACGCGCGCCCAACTCTCCGACTACGTTTTGATCATCAATCGGCGCTTCGGCGCGACCGGCAGGTCGCTGCACGACATCCTGTGGGCCGAGCAGCGAACTCGACTTGGCCACGGTCTTCCGAACGCGCTCGACGAACTAGCGCTCGCCGGCGTCAAGGAGATGACCTTCCATGATCTCGACGAGCTTCGCGGGCGGCTCGACATCCTTGCTGCGACTTACGCTGATATCGAAGCCTCGGGTGGCCTCGAAGGTCACCCTTGGCGAGGCGTCGGCAACGCCGGCCTCGACTTCTTCGAGCGAGAGCGCCTCGTGAACCTAGCGACGCGCCTGCGCGGGAGCACAGCAGGGCTCCTTGAGGTGCTTGACCAGCTTTCCACCGAGGTGAATGCGGCCCTTTCCGACCATGTCGGGGATGCCATCAGCGTCGCAGAGGCGCTATCGCGGCTTCCAGCTCCCGCTCCCGACGTCGACGTGGAGCTCTATGCGGCTTTGGCTGAGAGCTCCTCATGCCAAGCTCTCGAGCGGTTCTCCGCTCATCAGGGCGAATGGCTGGACGCATCACGCCGCCTCAGCGACGCCGCGGACGATCCGGACGAAGTGGCCGCTCGTGAGACCGAGCTGAGTGCGCTGGCCGACCTTGTCAGAGGGATCGGTGCCGATGAAACGTCATTGGGCGAGCTAGGGAACTTAGCGGTCCGCACCGAAAGGGAGGCTGCCCGGGTCGGCCGGGCCATCGACCTCGGGAGGACGCTGGCCGCCGTGTTAGACGTCGACACGGAGATGACGCCCAAGGCGCTTCGTGCATTGCTCGACAGCGCCCGACACGCGGGAGATCTGCCGCCCCACCTGCGTCCCATGCGTCATCCTCGCCTGCATGACGAGGGCGCCAAGGCTGTGCTCGCCGCCGGGCACGAGCGCGCCAGCCGGCTTGCGGCCAAAGTGGCCCCCCTTGCAGAGCGCCTCGCCTTCGGGCTTGACGCTGAACCCCGTGAGTGGCGGGCTCCGGCGGAAGCGTTGCGCGGCGCGGGCGCCTTCTCGGCGCTGTTCAGCCGACAAGTCCGAGCGGCGAAGAGAAAGTACAAGGGCTTGATGCGGAGCCGTAGGCGGATGTCCCGCCGCGCGATGGCGGCTGACTTCGAGGCGCTCGCGGAGTGCGCCGAGCTCGCGAAGGGGCTGGCCTCCGATGCCGCCCTTCAGTCGGTGTGCGGGCCGAGCTTCCGTGGACACGAGACGCCCTTTGAGTGGTTGATCGGCGTCAACGTCTTCGCGCTCGCCGTCAAGTCGAACTTCAGCCAAGCCGACCGGCTCCACGCAAGGCTGCGCGCGGTGCTGCTCGATGGATCCCCTGACCGGCTCGAGGGCGCGGCGGAACTTGCTGGGCACCCCGACAGAGGGCTCGCCCTGGAAGTCCTAGAAGAGTGCGAGCACCGTCGGGTGGCGGACTTACGACAGCATCAAGCGGCGCTGCAGGATAACGCCATCAAGGCGGCCGAAGCCGGACGCCGGGCGGAAGCGTTGGGCCTAAGGCTGGAGCTGGCGAGCGCGCGCGTCGAGGACGTCGCGTCGGCGGCTCGCGAGCGCGAGGCGGCGGAGGACGAGATCGAGAGAAACGACGTGGCGCGCAGGCTGCTGGCCCGGCAATGGCACGGCGCCAGAACCGACCGTGCTTGGGTGGTCGGCGCCTTGGCTGCGGCACGCGCCATTGAGGACGCCGACCTTCCGCCGGAGCTCCGACGCCATCTGCTCCACCGTGAGCGCGACCGACACATCGAACGGCTTAGGGGCATAGCATCCGCGCTCGTGAAGGCGCTGCGCGAAACGGCTGAATTGTGGGAGGAAACGAAGAAGTTTGGCCATTTCGACGAGACAAAGTTCTTGGGATCCCCTCTACGCGAAAGCCGAGGCGCGGAGGTCGCCGCCCGTCTCGACGAAGCTATTGCGCGGCCGGAACAGCTCGCGACGTGGACTGGATACCTCGCCGCGCGCCACGACTGCGTCCACGTCGGTCTCAAGGGGCTCCTCGTCGCGTTCGAGGGACGCCCTTTGTCGGCGCCCCAACTGACTGCGGCTGTCGAGCGGGTCTTTTGGCGGAGCCTCGCGCGGGAGGCTCTTGCGGAGCATCCAGCCGTCGGCCGCTTTCGCGGCGTTCAGATCGAGAAGGCGCGCGAGCGGTTTCGCACGCTCGACGAGCAGATCATCGCGCTGCAGCGCAAGACTCTTGCCGCAGAGCTCTGCCGGCGTCCGATCGAGGCTGGATATCGCGGCGTCAGCCGGAAGGAAGACACCGGCCTAGTCCTGATCCAACGCGAAATCGAGAAGCAGAAGCGTCACATCCCGATAAGGGATCTGCTCGACCGAGCCGGCCTCGCGGTCCGCCAGATGAAACCCTGCTTCATGATGTCGCCCTTATCTGTGGCGCAGTTCCTCAAGCCGGGCCTATTTCAGTTCGATCTCGTCGTGATCGACGAGGCGTCGCAGATGCGCCCCGAAGAGGCGCTCGGCGCCGTCGCCCGCGGCGGCCAAACCGTGGTGGTCGGAGACCCGATGCAGCTGCCCCCGACCTCGTTCTTCGATCGGGTCGATCGCGTCGTCGATGACGACGTCGACGAGGAAGAGCTCATCGACAACGAGTCAATTCTAGATCTTGCCCTCACGGAATTCCGCCCTGCGCGCGATCTACGTTGGCACTACCGGTCTCGCCACGAAAGCTTGATCGCCTTCTCGAATCGCCACTTCTACGAGGATAGCCTCATCGTCTTTCCGTCGCCCCTCGATCCAGAGCGGCACCAACGCGACCCGAGGCTTGGCGTCTATCACCACTTCGTGGGCGGGACCTACAAGGGTCATGTCAACATCGTCGAATCGTTCAAGGTCGCGGAGGCGGCGGTCGCCTTCATGGCGGCCGAACCGGACAAGTCGCTCGGCATCGTCACCTTGAACCAGGCGCAACGCGACATCCTGATGGAGGAGTTGGATCGGCTTGTGCCTCGTGAACCCGCCGCAGCGCGCTATGTCGAGCGCTGGGAGAACACGTTGGAGCCGTTCTTCGTTAAGAACCTCGAGAATGTCCAAGGCGATGAGCGGGACATCATTTTCATTTCGACGGTCTACGGGCCGGATGCGGCGACTGGCGTGGTGATGAACCGCTTTGGTCCGATCAACGGCGTCTATGGGCATCGTCGGCTGAACGTCCTCTTCACGCGCGCGAAGGATCGGGTCGAGGTCTTCACCTCTATGCGTCCATTGGACATCAAGGCAGGAGAAGGTTCGCAGCCCGGCGTGCATGCGCTAAGGGCCTATCTCGAATACGCAGAAACTGGACGCCTCGAGATCGGCGAAGCAACGGGTCGGGAGACCGAATCGGAATTCGAGCGGTTGGTGCGCGCGCGACTTGTCGAGAAAGGGTTCGACGTGACGCCGCAAGTGGGCGTCGCGGGCTACTTCATCGATCTCGCGGTTCGGCATCCTCGCCGGAGTGGATACCTGCTGGGCATCGAGTGCGATGGCGCGACATATCATTCGGCGCGGTCGGCGCGTGATCGCGATCGGCTTCGTCAGCAAGTGCTGGAGCGCTTGGAATGGAAGATCTATCGCATCTGGTCGACGGACTGGTTCCATAACCCGGATGGGGAGATGCAGCGGCTGCTGGCGCACATGCAGCGGCTGCTTCGCACCTAACGGCAACGGTGACGAACGGATGGCCTTGGGCGAACGCGAAATGGCTTCGACGATGAAGAAAACTTGTCTCGGTCGATGGCGGATGCTGGCCGCACGAGAGTGTCTTGACGACCGTAGACGATTGAACGATAGTGTTCCTAATTTGTTCTCGTCACCACTCGAAGGAAACAGGGGCCATCCGAGTCGGTAAGCTTCATCGAACTTCAGCGCGGGGCCCTCTCACCGGGCGAAGCGCGGGCGCGCTCCTGCGGCGAACTGTCTACGATGTTTCGGGGAATACCGGGATATAATCTCGCTTGGCCTCCGATGAACTTCATCCACGCCTCGGACATTCACCTCGACAGCGCGCAGACGGGCGTATCGGCGAAGTCCGGCGCTCCGCGGGAGCAGCTGAAGAATTCGACGCGCCGCGCGCTGGCCAACATGATGGACCTGGCGCTCGCCGAGGCGGTCGACTTCGTGCTCATCGCCGGTGATCTCTACGACGGCAGCTGGCGCGACTACAACACGGGGCTCTTCTTCGCAGCGCAGATGGCGCGCTTGGGGCAGATCCCGGTCTTCATCGTCTATGGCAACCACGACGCGCAAAATCTCATGACGAAGCGGCTGCAACTGCCGCCGAACGTCGTCGCGTTTCCCTCGTCAAAGCCAAAGACCGAGTATCTCATCGATCTCGGCGTCGCCGTTCACGGGCAGAGCTTTGCCGACCGGGCAGTGCTAGAGAATTTGGCGGCCGGCTACCCTCCGCCGGTTGACGGATTTTTCAACATCGGCCTCCTGCACACTGCCGCCGACGGGCGCGAGGGCCATCTGCCCTATGCGCCGTGTTCGGTTGCCGACCTCGTCGCGAAGAGCTACGACTACTGGGCGCTTGGCCACGTCCACGCGCGCGAAGTGCTTTGGCAGCACCCACACATCATCTTCCCAGGCAATCTGCAGGGTCGCCACCCGCGTGAGACCGGAGCCAAGGGTTGCACGCTGGTGCGTGTCGAGGACGGGCATATTGTCGTCGCCGAGCACCGGCCCGTCGACGTGCTCCGGTGGGCGGCGCTTGAGGTCGACGTCGCGGGCGCCGTCGATGTCACTGCCGCGGTCGAGCGGGTTCGTGGGGCGCTCGCCGAAGCATGCGACGCGGCCGATGGCCGCCATCTCGCCGTGCGCTTGACGCTGACCGGCACCTGCCAGGCTCACGGCGCAATGCTTGCCGACCCCGAGCTCGTCGATGCCGAATGCCGGGCCGCGGCCCTGGCGGTCTCCGACGCTGCATGGGTCGAGAAGACGGTGCTTCAGACCCGCCCCGCGGAGATCGCTCCCGCTGGGATCGGGGGCAGGCCGGATGCGATCGGTGCGCTGGCGCGGTCGCTTGACGACGTGGCGCAGGATCCGGCGGCGCTGCAAGCGCTTGGCAAAGAGCTGCAGGAGATCGTCGCGAAGCTCCCGGAAGAGGCGAAAGCGGACGATGACCTGGTCTCCCTCCTTAACCAGAGCCGGCTCAACGAGCTCGTCGAAGAAGCTCGGGCGCTTCTTGCGGTGCGCCTAGCCGAAGGAGCGAGCGGCACGTGAGGATCCGGAAACTTCGGCTCGAACGGTTCGGGCATTTCACGGATGCGGAGATCGACCTCTCGGCGAGCGAGGATGGCGCAAGCTGTCTACACCTCGTTCTTGGCCCGAACGAGGCTGGCAAGACGACTGCGCTCGTGGCCATAGGGGACCTGCTGTTCGGGATTCATCCGCAGTCTCCATACAACTTCGTTCACGCGCACCGCGAGATGCGCCTCGCGGCCGAGCTCGAATCGGAGGACGGCCGGAGGCTCTTTGTCCGCCGGCGCAAGGGCAACAAGGACACGCTGCTTGGCGACGATGGGCGCGTGGTCCCGGAAGCGGCGCTTGTGGCGTTCCTCGGTCCCGCGAACCGCGCCTTCTTCGACGGTATGTTCGGCCTGAACCACGAGCGCCTTCGGCAAGGCGGCCGCGACATGCTGGCCGCGCGCGGCGATGTCGGACAGAGCCTGTTCGAGGCCGGCGCAGGCCTGAGCGGCCTTGTGCGCACGCTGCAGCGCCTCGACGAGGACGCGGGCGCGCTCTTCACGTCGCGGAGGTCGGCTGGCAAGCCATTCTATGTCGCGCTCGACGCCTACAACGACGCTCGTGCTCGCCTGCGCTCCTCGGCGGTGACCAGCGACGAATGGCGCGCAGCGGAGGCAAAGCAGAAAGACGCGCAACAACGGCTCGACGAGACACGCGGCATGCTGCAGGAGATGAGCGCCAAGCGCTCTCGCGCCGAGCGCGCCCGCCGCGTGCTTCCTACCCTGCGGCAGATCCGGCAGCTCGAAGAAGAGCTAGCGAGGGATTTGGCGGAGGTGCCAGATCTGCCGGGGGACGCCGAGGTTCGCCGGCAGGCGGCTCAGCGAAATCTTGAACAAGCGCTGCGGGACGAGGAGCGAGCGGCGGACGAGGTCGCGCGCATCGAAGGGGATCTCTGTAGCCTACTGCCCCCTGCCGGAGCGCTCGTCGCGCGAAAGGCGGATATTGCGAGGCTGGTCGAACGTCGGGGTGCCGAGCTCAAGGGACGCGAGGACATGCCGAAGCTCCGCGCGCAGGCGCGACAGGCCGAAGATGACGTCCGCGCGCGGCTCCACCGCCTCGGGCGGGAGCTGGATCTAGCATCGGTCCGAGGGGCACTGCCTGCGGCAACGCTGGTCGCGGAGATCCGCGAACTCGCCCGCCGGGAGCCGTCATTGTCGGCTGCCAGGATAGCCGCCGCCCAAGCGGCAACCGAGGCTGAGGCAGAGACGACCCGATTGGGACTGCTGTTAGACGCCTCAGCGGAGACGCCCGATCCGATCCGGCTCCGGGAGGCGCTGGAGGCCGCGAGCCGCGCCGGTCCCCTCGAGCGGCAGCTGGCAGATGCGGAGGCGGTGGTGGAGCGTGCGCGTAAGCGCCTCGCTGCCGCCGTTTCGGCGCTGCCGCTCTGGTCGGGCCGGGACGAGATCGCGCTCGCGGCGGCTCCTGTGCCCGATGCGGCATCCGTTGCACGGTTCGATGCGGCACTTGTGGCCGCCAAAGATGAGGCAAATCGCGCTGGTGAAGAGGTGCGGCGTCTGACAGACGAGATTGCGGACGTTGAAGAGGAAATCGTAACGCTGAAGCAAGGCGAAGAGGTGCCGACGCGAGCGGTAGTGGAGGATGCCCGCGAACGTCGCGACGACTCGTGGATGCACATTCGCGCGAAGCACATCGATTGCGTAGGCTCCGCCCAGGCCCCTTCTCCGGAGGCTTATGAGGAGCTCGTTCGAGCGGCCGATCGGCTCGTCGACCGGCGCGAAGACGACGCGGCGCGCGTGGCCGGCTACGAAGCCGCCGTTGGGCGTTTCGACCGGCTGCGCCAAGCGCTCTTGAAGGCGATCTCCGGAAATGAGAGCGCCGAGACTAAGCTCGCCGCCATAGCTGCGGAGTGGCGGGCATTGTGGGAGCCCTGCGGCCTGGCGCCGCTGCCGCCCCGCGAGATGGTTGCGTGGCTGTCCCGACGGGCCGAGACGCTCGCCCTCGCAAACGCGCGAGAGGATGCTGCCATCGCGCGCGATCGGATCGCGGCCACCATTGAAGAGCACGTCGCAGCGCTCCGCGCCGCACTCATAGCGCACGGCGGCGTTGCCGACGCTGCGGAGCCCGACGCCAGCGCGAGCTTGCGCGCACTCGTGGAATGCGCGCGCTCGACGCTCGCCAGCATCGACCAAGCCCGGTCCGACAGGATGGCGCTGGTGAAGGCGCGCGACGATCAGAAACGGCTGGGCGTTCGACATCAGAGCGCCGCGAAAGAGGCGGAAGACGCGCTCACCGCTTGGCGCAAGGCTTGGGCCAGAGCGCTGTCCGCACTCGCGCTCGATCCAAGCCTATTGCCGGCAGCCGCCGAAGCCGCGCTTGGCGAATGGACTGAAATCGAGCGCGTCTCCGCCGGTTGGGCTCAGCTAAAGCATCGGATCGACCGCCTAGAAGAGGACGACGAGCAATTCCGCTCGGACGTCGCGGACCTCTTGACGGTCGCCGGAGCAGCGGATTTAGAGGACATCGACGCGCTCGATGCGGTTCCGGTTCTGAATGAACGGCTGCGCGCGGCCGAAGCAGACGCGCTGCGCCGGGCGGATGCGGACAAGCGACTGGTCGCGGCCAGAGAGCACAGCCGCGAGGCTGGCGAGCAGGCGACCGAAGCGCGCAGCCAGCTGGAGGCTCTGCGCCGAGCCGCCGGCTGCGCGACGGTTCTCGACCTCGGCGCGGTCGTCGCGCGCTCGACACGAAAGGCAAACGTCCGCCGGGATCTTGAGGAACTGAAGGGCCGCTTGGCGGCGGGCGGGGACGGCTTTGACCGCGCGCATCTTGAAGCCGAGATCGAAGGCGTCGATCCCGACCGGCTCGAGGCGGAGATCGTTGACATCGGGCAGGAAACGCAGCGTCTTCAGGAGGCGATGAGCACCATGGGCGCCGAACTGAAAGGAGCTGCCGATCAACTGGCGGCCCTTTCTGCGGGCCGCGGCGCCGCCGATGCGGCGGAGGACGCGCAGGGCGCCGTTGCTGACCTCAAGGAGGCGACGATCCGGTGGGCGCGACTGAGGATCGCTGCGGTCATGCTCCGGCGAGGGGTCGATCGATACCGAGAGGAGCAACAAGCACCGCTTCTAGCGCGCGCGTCGGAGCTTTTCCGCGCCCTCACGCTCGGGAGCTTTTCCGAGCTGAAGCTCGCGTTCAACGAGCGCGACGAGGTAGTTCTGGCGGCGGAGCGACCGTCCGGGGAACAACGCGATGTCGAAGCGCTGAGCGACGGCGCCCGCGATCAACTGTTTCTTGCGCTCCGCATGGCGGCTGTCGAGCGTTACGTCGCGGAGGCCGAGCCACTGCCCTTCGTGGCGGACGACTTGTTTGTCAATTTCGACGATGAGCGCACCACGGCCGGGCTTAAGCAGCTGGCGGCTTTTTCTGCGAGCACGCAAACGCTGCTGTTCACGCATCATGCGCACCTGGTGGAGATCGCGCGCCGCTGTCTCCCATCAAATGTTCTTGCCGTCCATTCGCTGCGCCGTCCTATCTAGGCCATCTCCCTATCCGGCTAGCGCAGGTGGCCGGTCCGGAGCGTCTGCTCTCGAATCCTGAGCGGTCGCCGCGGGCACCAACCGGGAAATTCCGGGATTGCCCTCCGCGGCCTTGGGGCGCGGAGGACGGGGGTCGGTGCTGGTTGGTATTTCACCAGCCAGTCATGCCCCCGGGCTGTGAACGACTCGCGAAGATCACTGAGATACTTGCCGCCATCGACCGCTGACGCCGGCGGCCCGCGTCAAAATTGGGCTACGGCGGCGCTGATCGGTTCTGGACCCCACGGCCGGGCCGCCGCGAGGACGTTGGGCTATAACCGTCTCTCCAAAAGCCTAGGGCTTGATGATGCCTTCAAACAGTCGCTGGCCGAGCTTGTCAATGATGATCATGGCCGAAGAAACCTCATCTCGAGAAACGCGGATGCGGCGGCCTATCACGGCTGACGGATCGTTTGCGCGCTGAACGTAGTCAGCGTCGACGACGCCCATGCGATGGGCGAGCAGATGCCGTTTCTGGAACAGACGGCAGGCAGCATCCCACTCGTCGGCGGCTATAGGGTCAGCGAAATCGAACCCGAACTGGTCCTGAACCTTCTTCCGGGCGCCGCCGATGTTCTGGAAGTGGATGTCAGCCCCCCTTTGTCGGCAAACCTCGCGGCCGAAGCCGTCGAACGCAGAGACGATGTTCTCCAATGCGTCGCCCACCAGATACTCGGCGAGATCGGCCTCCGCCGCCTCGGCAAGCTTCAATTCCTTGCCGGCAATCTCGAGATTTTTCGACAGGATCTGAAGCGAGTTATGGGATCCGCAGTCGGGGCACCATCCGAACACGCCATAGATCGCGTAGCGCAACGTGCACTGGTCGCAGATGACCTCGGTCTCGAGCTCCTTCTCGCGGTAGTAGCTGATTGGATAGGGGGCCGAGCTCGTGACCTTCATGCTGATGCCGATGCCGAACGGACCGCTCGGTTTATGGTCGAACTCAAGCGCCTTCAGGTCTGCGTGGATCGCGTCGGTGATCCGGCGTAAAGCGACAGAGCGAGCATATTCAAGCTGCTCCTGCGTGAAGAAGGTGTCCTGCGGACCGGAATGTCCGCAATACGGGCAATGACAGGGCGCGGGGCCCTTGATGCCCGTGCCAGGCGTGATCTTGAAGTAGCCCAGGCAGCTCTCGATGGGGCATTCGCGCCCCAGGAAGCCATCGCTGTCAGCGCTGAGCGGGACTTCGATTCGGTTACCCAGATTCTCCAGGTTGCTCATGAAAACCACTTTCGGCTGGCCAATGCCTGAATTCTACCATTTTGCTGGCGCGATGAGATTCCTGTTGCAGGACTTCGTCAAGCTATAGCGGAACGCCCTCGGTCGCCGGCACCCAGCCAAGAACTATTCGGCTTCAGTCGTAATGGACGATGTCCTGGTGCCGGATCTTTCCCTTGGCGATGCCGAAGCGCTCGGCCGGGGTGAGACCGCTCTCGCCGACCTGGATCCAGTTGTAGTAGCTCGCGACTCCTACCGGGCGCTCGAGCATCATGAGGTCGCGCCGGATCTGCATGAAATACCGGTCGACCGGCATGAGGGTCGCTGCGTCGACCAGACGCGAGAGCCGCTCGGTGTCGAGGGGTTTTCGGTCTCGCAGCTTTGCTCCCGAAAACTTGTCCTGAAGCATGGGCTTTCGGGACGTTAGATGGAGCACCTTCCGATCGGGCTTTGCCGCATTGGGAAACGGGTGCTTGGATCCAATACTCGGTCTTCTGCATCCGAGCGTCCACGACGGGCAGAGCGTCCAGCGTGTCCCTCATCCTCTGATGTCACACCTAGATGCGGCCGGCAAGCGCGGTGATCAGTTCGAATCGGCGATCAGGCTTGGCAAGCTCGGCCGGAGGCGCCACAAGGACCAAACGCTCCCTTGGTTCGAACTCCACGGCCGCGATCCCAACTTGCCGGATCTCGAGATCTCGCGCCGCATTGGTGAGCCAGTCCAGCCGTTCGGCACTGGGTTCGATGAGGACCAGGAAAAAGCGCCTGAAATAGGTCGCCGAAACGGTAGCGCGGCAGAGCGCGTCGATCATGGCGTCGTTCGCCCTCGATGCGCCGATTTCACGTAGATCGAAACCGTCGACCCACTCGATCTCACGCCCTGCGCCGAGCTTCACCGCCATGCCGTCGAAAGATGCATATGGAGCGACTGACAGCGGGTGCGGCGGCGCGGCCTCCAGCCAGCGCAGCCCAGCGCTTCCGGACAGTTCCTCGACTCCGGCCCGCAGAACCTCGTGCGCCCTGAGGAGCCTGACGTACCTGTCCGCGGCACCGGCCTGTCGACGTCGCCTCGCCACATGCTCCTTTGAGGCCGCCAACGAGCGAAGCGCGTCGCGCAACCGCTGCGCCCCGATCTTCCCGGCGACGACTTGGCGAAGCAGATCACGGCCGAGAGCCGGGTCCAGTGTCCAGATTCGGCGGACGACCTCGACTGAGCCGAAAGACGCCTCTTCGATGTCCTTGAGACGAATTCTCGCTCTGCCGGAGATGCTTTCCGCCCATTCGAAAACGGCGAGAAAGCGGCTGAGAGAGTTGATCGAGTACCCGGTCCGTCTTGCCACCTCCGCCATCGCGGGAGGTCTCGCGCGGGCGTTCGGGCCGCTTTCGGCGCCACGGCGTTCAGCTGCGAGCTCGTCGCGCAGCCTGCGGGCCACCGAGTACCAGGCCTCTCGGCGCCGTGGAGCGGGCGACCGGCGTTTTTTCTCACCGGCCATGCGCCCACGCACTTGAAGACCTTTGCAACGATGCAAAGATATGGCCGGTCATGATCGCAAGCCTCATCAAAATCTCGGCCCGTCCGCACAGCCAGTATGGGAGCGGCGCCGCGTCAACAGCTGCGGCGCCCACGGCCGCCGTTCTGCCCCGGCCGCTGAAACGCTCACGGCCTTCACCTGGGCGGCGTGACTTGGTCCGGCCGAGTCCGCCGAGCCGGTCCGTCGCCGGCCTGGTAATGAACCACCCTCCCTGATGCCGTCAGGTCGACGCTGAACGACCCGCGACGCCGACTGTAACCGGGCCCTTCCAAGGAGACGCGGCGCGTCACGACCCGACCAGAGACCCTGGTTAGACGGAGTCCATGGCGAGCGGACTTCGCGTTTGAAAGGCCGTGCGCCGCACGAGCGACGGCCTCTCTCACCCTGACGCACCTTGCATCTCCACCACTGAGGCGGCGCCGCTCCACCGAACGGCCCGAACGGGCGACGTATGCCCGCTCCCCCCAAAAAGGATAACCGATGCATCAAGACTTCGCTTCAGACCCATATCCTAGCACCCCGATGCGGACGCCTCGCCGCCCGCTTGGAGCCGGCGCAGTCGGTCGCCGTTCGTACAGAACCGCGCGGCTTGGAAAAGAAACTGCGTCAAGAAAATCTTCACGACGCTTTGACCGATCGGCGGATTCGCACCCATATCCCCAACAACGACGCCGGCCCCGACGGGCCGTCTGCGGCGTCTCGCTTGTCATTCCGGCCGCTGCTGGAACCCATGACTGCGAGGACGCCGCATGAGACTTCGAAAAGTCATCCGACGGACGAACCGGCTGGTCACCAGCAAGGTGCCGAGCCTCAAGGTCGGGCGTGTCATCGCCTGCGAATCTCGCGCCGAAAAGCACTTCGTCTATCGTCTGGACCTCGATCCGACGGTGGTGACCTTCACCGAACAGCCGGCCGAAATCCAGTATCCGGTCGACGGCGTCCTCCGTCGCCATTTCCCGGATTTCCTCGTTCAGCGGACGACAGGGCCGGAATTCGTCGAGGTCAAGCGCGCCGTCGACGCCGCCCGGCCAGAAATCGCGAACCGGACCGCCATACTCACCGCTGCCCTCGCGGCGCAGGCGATCGGCTACCGCGTGGTCACTCATGAGGAGATCGAGGCTCAGCCTGGGCTGGGGAACGTCAGGCGCCTCATCCGGTGCAGGACGACTCCAGTCGACCCGGCGAACGCGGACGCGGTGGTGGCGGCTGTGGATGTGTCGTTTGCCATGCGGCTCGGGGATCTCGTGGCCGGCGGCTTCAGCCGAGAGACCGTCCTCTCGCTCGTCGCGAACGGACGCCTCTGGCTCGACATCGACGTGACCATAACCCCCGAAACCGTGATCAAAAGGAGATGCGCGCAATGATGTTCGGCGCGACCTTCACACCCGGCGTCCGGTTCATGCTGAACGGCGAGGAGCATGTCGTCGAGCGCGTGAACCTCGACGAGACGCTCCAGATCCAGTCAACGCGCACGCTCTCCAGCCGCGCCGTGCAACGCGAGGAGCTTCTTTCCGCATATGTGACGTCGCAATTGCGCTTCGTGTTCGAACGAGGTTCGGAGGCGAAGTCCGGCGGCAAGGTCAACACAGATGACGACTTTGCGACGTTGCCGAAGGCGCTGCGCGACGAGGCCGAGCGTCGGCGCGCCTACGTCAAAGCGCTCGACGACGCCGAAAGCCTCAGTCGCCGCGCGGTCCAGCCTGTCATTGATGCCGTTGCGAGCGGGCGGCACGATCCACGCAAGCCAGGGGCCGCCTCCGTGCTGCGTTGGCGGCGACGGCTGATGCAGGCCAGCGGCGATATGCGGGCGCTTATCCCGCGGACTCCCGCACGCGGCAACTACACCCGGAAAGTCGACCCGGTCGTCCTAGAGCTCGCCCGGACGGCGGTGCGCGAGAAGTACATGGTCCCGCACCGGCCTTCGCGGAAGGCTGCCTACGACCATCTCTGCGGTCTGATCGGGCGATACAATAAGCTTCACCCGGATGCGCGGCTGAAACGGCCAGGCATGAAGGTCGTCCGGGACGTGATCGAAGAGTTTACTCCGTATGAGCGCGCGGTCGCGCGGTACGGCGCCGAACGGGCGAAGATCATGTTCAGGACCGCGCTGAAGGGCGTGAACGCGACCCGGATCGCCGAGCGCTACGAACTCGACCACACCCTCACGGATATCTTCGTGCTAGACGACGAGACGGGTCTCCCCCTCGGCCGGG
>Ga0335073_10003755_pt1 | contig 21223 bp, 22 predicted proteins | sample Lox_Sample_22_FD_207093 | JGI IMG/M metagenome (GOLD analysis project Ga0335073, IMG submission 207093) | Soil microbial communities from Loxahatchee National Wildlife Refuge, Florida, United States - Lox_Sample_2.2 | ecosystem: Environmental > Terrestrial > Soil > Wetlands | place: USA...
ATACATGCACCGGAAGTGATTCATGAAGCCGATGAAGATAACGATGAGCAGAAGCGCCATCGCGTAGACGGCCCACGAGAATGACGAGAAGCCCGCGCGCATGATGGTGAATTCGGAGAGGAACAACCCGAACGGAGGCGCTCCGGTGATGGCAATTGCTCCGGCAAGCCAGAGCGCGCCCGCGGCCGGGAAGCAGCGGCCTACGCCGCGGATCGCGGAAATGTCTTTCGTGCCGTAAGCGCGCATCATGTTGCCGGCACCAAAGAACATGAGCGACTTGTTTAGCGAATGGTTCAGCATGTGGTAGAGCGCCCCAGCGATGCCGAGCACTCCCCCAAAGCCAAATCCGAGCGCCACGACACCCATGTGTTCGATGCTCGAATAAGCCATCAGCCGCTTCACGCCTTGTTGACGCACGATGAACAGCGCGCCAACCAGGAGCGAGACGATACCGAATGCGACGAGGGTGGATTCCGGGATTGCGCCGATCTGTGCAGCCCGCGTCACGGTAAGGAATCGCACGATACCCACCATCGCGGTGTTGAGGAGCGCGCCGGACAGCATGGCTGAGACTGGAGCGGGACCCTCGCTATGGGCGTCGGGCAGCCAGGTGTGCATCGGCGCAAGCCCGACCTTGGTCCCATAACCGACCAGCACCAGCAGGAACGCCAGAACCATCAAAACCGGATTCATCTTGGGCGCGGCCTGCCGCAGCACCGACCAGGTCATTTGATAGGTCGGCCCGAGGACGAAGCTCCCGTCCCAATAGAAGAGCACGGTCCCGAGCAGTGCGAGGCTTATGCCGGCTGAGACGACCATAATGTACTTCCAAGCCGCTTCCATGCTTTCGGGCTCGCGCTCGAATGCGACAAGAAACGTGCTGACGAGCGTCGTGAGCTCGATCGCGATCCAGTAGATGCCCACGCTGTTCACAAGCGGACCGATGAGGGTCGTGAACCCAAAGCCGGCAAAGAGCACATAGAACTGGAATAGCCGCTCCTCCTCCTTGAGGAGGCGCATGTAGCCGACGGCGTAAATGGAGGCGAGAAAGTAGACGATCGCCGTGCACAGGATGACCCACGCCGAAAGCCTGTCCAGTATCACGTACTCGTCCCAGAACAACAGCGAACGTCCATCGATGAGGAACGGCAGCGGCAAGGCGCATCCGAACGAGATCGCACTTCCGAGCAGGTTCAGTCCTTCACAGAACCTCGCGCCGCGCACGAACAGACAGAGCCCGACGGTGGCAAGCGGCGCGATCGCGAGAGCAAGGAGCAGGCTCCCGATCATCAGCCGACGAGCCTCTTTAACTGAAGCGTGCTAGTGGTTCCCGCATGCGCCAGGAGATAGCTGACGAGAACCCCGAAACAGGCGACGATGATGAGCAGATCGAACAGGATGACGAGTTCGATAAGCAGCGGCATGCCGGGAACAAGAATTTGCGAGCCAAGGAAAATGCCGTTCTCGAGCACCAGAAGGCCGAGGATTTGACTGATCGCCTCGTGCCGGACCGCCAGCATCAGAAAGCCGATCAGCTTCATCGACAGCATTACCGTGAGCGCGAGCACGGCCACCGTCAGCTCAAGGTGGAACTGGCCTGCAACGCGATACGCAACGGCTAACGCGAACATGACGAAGAGCGCGCCGATCACCAGTCCCGAACTCGGTTGAAGGATCTCGTGGATTTCGCGGTCCACGTCGAGCCGACGGATGATTCGCCAAATGAGGTAGGGCAGAAGCAAGCCCCGGAAGAGCAGGGTCAGGATAGCGATGAGATAGAGTTCCGGGTAGTTGCCGTAGAAGCCGATGACGACCGAGAGTGCAGCAATCGCCCACGACTCCGCTGCGAAGGCATAGAGATAGTTCTTCAGCCAGCGCGAGCCGAGCATCACGAACGAGAGCAGCAGACTCGCGATCGCGAGGAGGCTGAAGAGCGAAGACGCTAAAGGGTCGAGGTGCTGCATAAGCATGGGCTAGCTCAGCTGCGTGCCAATGATTGCCAGGACGGCCAACAGGAATGAGGCGGCAAGCGGCTCCTGATACCGATAGAAACGGAGCCGAGATTGAGCCGTCTCCACGAACACAACGGCGCAGGCGACGAGGGTGAACTTGAGGATGAGACCGCCCGCGGCACCGATCGCGCCGATTGCGGTTCCCTTGAGCGACAGCCCCCATGGCAGCAGCAGGACGTTGCAGAAGATCGAGTAGAGGATGAACTGCTTCATGGAGGACGCCCATTTGAGGAGACCGAGAAGCGGTCCCGAATATTCGAGAATGCGGGCCTCTTCGATCATGTAGACCTCGATATGCGTGCTCGAATGGATCGGCATGCGGTCAGTCTCGACGAGCAAGAGGATGAAGAAGGCGGTAACGAGAAAGAGATGCGCCGGGCTCCAGTAGACGGGCCAACTCGCGACCAGCAGGTGGTTGACGACGAACGGGATCATCGCCTTGGCAAGGAGCGTAATCCCGACGAAGACGAGTATCAGGGTCGGCTCTGCCAGGATCGACACCATGACAGCGCGACTCGAGCCAATGCCGCCATAGGCGCTCGATGTGTCGAGACCGGCAAGGATGATTAGGAACGAGCCGAGCGTCAGGATAAGGCCGCCGCCCAGGATGTCGCCCATGTCGGAGAGCGGAAGCGGAAAATCCGTCAGTACCGGTATCAGGATCGGCACCGTCAGCATGCATGTGAACGCAACGACGGGCGGCACCCAGAACAGCCACGAGGAGCTGTCTGGAACGACGATCTGCTTATGGAAAAGCTTCCAGAGGTCGCGGTAGGGCTGAAAGATGCCCGGACCCTGGCCGCGCTGCACCCGTTCTTCGAATTGGAGAATGATGCCCTGGAGCAGCGGCCCCAGGAGCAAAACGGTCAACACTTGACCGATCTGCAGCAGAATGTCGCGCGTGTTCATGGCGAATCTCCAGCGGTCCTTCGCGGGCTGCTGATCGGCCGAGACGGCCGGTTCGCACATGCTCTCAAAGTGGATGTCAGGGGCCTAAACACGCAAACTCCTCCTATCGTCCTGTGACGCTAGAAGGAGTCATCAGCCCCGAGGGCGGTTACAAGGTGAACTCCACCACCTGCCGTCAACATGGCCGCACGAGAGAAGCCTGTCAACAGCTTTGATGCTCGACCGGCCCGAGAGCGGCTTGACGGCACCCGCGCCTGCGATCAATCCTGCGCGCGAAAGGGGATGGAGTCCCCCTATTCCGCCGAAGAGGCTGATGACTCCTACCGCTGGGCGGCCAGAGCGACGAACCGTAAGTGTTGCTCTCTGCCGCTCGATGCTCTCATTGCAGGAGAGGCGCGGTAGCTATGAACGTCACCTCAGATACATCCAACCGCCGCTTTCAACCTAGCCCGTCCTATTTGAGGATTGCCGCCAAGTCGCGGAGATTGCCATGAGAGTGGCCGTAATGAGCGATCTTCACCTCGAGTTCGACTCGGCCGCTGCAGACCAGCGGGGCGGAGGCAAAAACAAGGTGAAACAGCTCGACTTCTATTTCTCGCCGCCTCAGCCCGACGCCGACATTCTCATCCTCGCCGGCGACGTCCACCTTGGGTCACTCGGTGTCGATTGGGTAGCGCGCCATTTCTCGATCCCCGCGGTCCTCATCGGCGGGAACCACGAGTCCTATGGCCATGAACTTTTTCGCACCATCGCTCAAAACCGGGAAAAGGCGAACGCGACGAACGGCCGTGTCAGCTTTCTGGAGAGGAACATACGAACTCTCACCCTGGCAACCGGGGAGAGAGTCCGCCTCTTAGGCGCGATCCTCTGGACGGACTTCCGTCTCGACGGCACACCAGAGCATTCAATGGGGGTTGCCCAGAATGAGCTCGAGGATTTTCGATCCATTAGGATCGAGCGCGGTTACGAACTGCGCCGATTGATTCCCTCCGATACGGTCCGACTGCATCGGGCAGCACTGAAATTTCTCGACGACAATCTTCGACAGCCCTTCGACGGCGCCACAATCGTCATAACACACCATGCGCCATCGCGCAGATCGATAGCAGAAAAGTTTCGATCCAATCCGCTCAATCCTGCCTTCGCATCCAACCTGGAGCCGATGATCGAACTCTATCAGCCACCACTATGGATTCATGGGCACATGCACGACTCTTTCGACTATCGGATCGGCAAGACGCGTGTTGTATGCAATCCGCGCGGCTATTTCCCCGCCGAACTCAATCCGGCCTTCGACCCCAGATTCGTTCTCGAGATGTGACGGCGGAGGGTCGGATGAGGGGGGTGAATGATGCCAAGTTCTTCAAAGCGTTTCAGATTCTATATCCATAGCTCAACAGGTGGCGGAGAGGGAGGGATTCGAACCCTCGGTACCCCGCAAGGGGCACAACGGTTTTCGAGACCGCCCCGATCGACCACTCCGGCACCTCTCCGCGGCCGGCGGCCGCTATAGCAGAGGGCGCCCTCGGGCCGCAACGCCGGGGCGGAGTTGACAGCCTTCTCCCCGCCGCTATAGTCGCCCCCTCACGGACGGGTGCGGGTTCCCGTCCGTTTCACATTCAGCACGAAGCGCGCCTACCATGTTCGCGATCGTCCGCACCGGCGGCAAGCAATACCGGGTCGTCGTCGACGGCCTTATCAAGGTGGAAAAGCTCGCGGCCGAGCCGGGCGCGAGCGTCACCCTCGACGAGGTGCTGATGGTTGCCGATGGCGAGGCGACCCGCACCGGCGCGCCCACGCTCGCGGGCGCCACCGTCACGGCCGAGGTCGTGGCGCAATCGCGCGATGACAAGGTGATCATCTTCAAGAAGAAGCGGCGTCACAACTACCGGCGCAAGAATGGCCACCGTCAGGCGCACACGGTGCTGCGCATCACCGGCATCGAAGGCTAGGGAGACCGGGACATGGCGCACAAGAAAGCAGGCGGTTCCTCGCGCAATGGCCGCGATTCCGCCGGACGCCGTCTCGGCGTGAAGAAATTCGGCGGCGAGGCCGTGGTCTCCGGCAACATCCTGGTGCGCCAGCGCGGCACCAAGTTCCATCCCGGCCGCAATGTCGGGCTGGGCCGCGACCACACGATCTATGCCACCGTCGAAGGCGCGGTCGAGTTCCACACCACGACGGGCGGGCGCGTCTATATCTCGGTGGTGCCGCGCCAGCCCGAAGCCGCCGACTAGGCGCCTCCGGGTCCAGCGGCGGACCCGCCATGAAGTTCCTCGATCACGCAAAAATCCATCTCCAAAGCGGCGATGGCGGCGCCGGCGCGGTCAGCTTCCGGCGCGAGAAATTCATCGAGTTCGGCGGGCCCGACGGCGGCAATGGCGGCCGTGGCGGCGACATCGTGGTCGAGGCCGTCGCCAACCTCAACACCCTCATCGACTTTCGCTATCGCCAGCATTTCCGCGCGGCAAAGGGCGGCCACGGCATGGGCGCCAATCGCACCGGCGCCGATGCCGATCCCGTGGTGCTGCGCGTCCCCGTCGGCACCGAGATCCTCGATGACGACGCGGTCACCGTGATCGCGGACATGACCCGCGCGGGCGAGCAGCGCGTGTTGTTGAAGGGCGGCGACGGCGGCTTCGGCAACGCGCACTATAAAAGCGCCACCAATCAGGCGCCGCGCCGCGCCGGCCCCGGCTGGCCCGGAGCCGAGCGCTGGGTGCGGCTGCAATTGAAGCTGATCGCCGATGCGGGCCTCGTCGGCCTGCCCAACGCCGGCAAATCGACCTTGCTGGCCGCCGTCTCGGCGGCGCGGCCCAAGATCGCCGACTATCCGTTCACCACCTTGAAGCCGCAGCTTGGCGTGGTGCGCGTCGATGACCGGGAATTTGTGCTCGCCGACTTGCCCGGGCTCATCGAGGGCGCGGGCGACGGCGCGGGGCTCGGCCATCGCTTCCTCGCCCATGTCGAACGGTGCGCCGTCATCCTGCATCTCGTCGACGCGACGCAAGAGGACGTGGTCGGTGCCTGGCGCACCATCCGGCACGAGGTCGAGACTTATGGCCACGGGCTTGGCCAAAAGCGCGAGATCACCGCGCTGAGCAAGGCCGACGCGGTGACGCCGCGCGAGCTAGCCGCCAAAAAGGCGAAGCTCAAGCGCGCATGCCGTGCCCCGGTCCTGACGCTCTCCGGCGTCTCGGGCGCGGGCGTTCCGGTCGCGATGGCGGCGCTTCTCGAGGTGATCGACGCGGCGCACACCGAGCCGGCGTTGGCGTCGTGAGCGCCGACCTTCAATCGGCACGCCGGCTCATCGTCAAGATCGGATCGGCGCTCCTTGTCGACGATGCGTCGGGCGATTTGCGCTCCGCCTGGCTCGGCGCGCTGGTCGAGGATATCGCCGCGTGCCGCGCGCGGGGACAGGACGTGCTTATCGTTTCGTCGGGGGCGGTCGCGCTGGGCCGCCATCAACTGGGCCTCAAAGGCGCCAATCTGCGCCTCGAGGAAAAGCAGGCGGCCGCGGCGGCGGGTCAGATCCGCCTCGCCCATGCCTGGCACGAGGCGCTGGGCCGCCACGGCATCGGCGTCGCGCAGATCCTTCTGACGCCCGAGGACACCGAGGAGCGGCGCCGGCATCTGAATGCGCGCGCCACCCTCGACCAATTGCTGGCCTTGGGCGCCGTCCCCGTCATCAACGAGAACGACACGGTCGCCACCTCGGAGATCCGGTTCGGCGACAACGACCGGCTGGCCGCGCGCGTGGCGCAGATGATCAGCGCCGACACGCTCGTCCTGCTGTCGGACATTGACGGGCTCTACACCGCCGATCCGCGCCGCGATCGGGCGGCGGCGCACATCGCCGAAGTGCGCGAGCTGACCCCGGCGATCGAAGCGATGGCGGGCGCGGCGCCGCCGGGATTGAGCTCGGGCGGCATGGTGACGAAGCTCATCGCCGCGCGTATCGCCATGGGCGCCGGCTGCCGCATGGCGATCGCGCGAGGCGAAGGGTTCCATCCGCTTGCCGCGATCGATGCCGGCGCGCGCGTCACCTGGTTCATCGCGCCGTCGGAGCCGCCCGCCGCGCGCAAGCGCTGGATCGCGGGCGCGCTGAACCCGATGGGCGCGCTCACCATCGATGCCGGCGCCGAGGCGGCGTTGAAGCGCGGCACCAGCCTGCTGCCGGCGGGCGTCCTCAAGGTCGAAGGCGAGTTCGAACGCGGCGATGCCGTGCTGGTGCGAAGCCGCGAAGGCCGCGCCTTGGCCCGCGGTCTCAGCGCCTATTCAAGCGCCGACGCGCGCGCCATCGCCGGCCATCGCAGCGGCGAGATCGAGGCGATCCTCGGCTATCGCGGCCGCGACGAGATGATCCACCGCGACGATCTGGCGATGGGCTAGGCCGCGATCTTCGCGACGCGGTCCTTGAGACGCGGCATCACGTCCCGCGCGAAAAGACGCTGCGAGCGCTGTGCCTGGTCATAACTGATGCCGCCGAAATAGAAGGTGCAGTCGACCTGGGTGAAGCCCATCATGTCCTGCGCCTTCTCGAGGATCCGCACCGCCTCGTCGGGCGTCCCGGCGATGATGCGGCATTGCGCCAGCATCCCTTCGATGTCGAGCATCTGCTTGTTGGCAGCATGGTACTCGGCCTGGCTGGTCCGCTCGCGATCCTCGCGCACGCGGTCGAGCGTATGCGTCGTGGCGCCGAGATAGCGCTCGAGCGCCTTCGCGATGATGGCGCGCGCCTCCTTGCCGTCCTCGCTCAACACGACCTGGTAATGCGCGGCAATGCGCTCCTGCCCGGGCGGATGGCCGGCCGCCTTCCACGCGTCGCGATAGAGCTGATTGTTCTTCACCAGGATGTCGGTGCCGCGATAGGCCACGGTCAGCACCGAATAGCCTTGCCGCCCGGCCCATTCGAAGCTCGCCGGCGTCTGCGAGCACGAAATCCACACCGGGGGATGCGGCCGTTGCTGCGGGCGCGGCCAGACCTCGAGATTGCGGTAGCGGAAATATTTGCCCTCGTGCGTGAAAGGGCCGCCCGACCACGCCTTGAGGATCACCTCGAGCCCTTCGCGCATGCGCTCGCGCCCCTCGTCGAGCGGCACGCCGAAGCGGTCATAGTCATAGGCGACGAAGCCGCTGCCGACGCCCAGTTCCACCCGCCCGTTCGACATCAGGTCGATCATCGCCATCTGCTCGGCGATCTCGATCGGGTTGTGGAGCGGCAGCACCACGATCGACGTGCCGAGCCGCACCTTCTTCGTCCGCTGCGCCAGTGCGGACAACAGGATCGGCGGCGAGGGAATGAGCCCGCCATAGGAATCGAAATGGTGCTCGTTCGCCATCAAGCAGTCGAAGCCCAGCGTCTCACTCTCGACCAAAAGATCGACGAAGCGGCGCATGAAATCGCCGACCGAGCCATCGACATCGGCGAAATAGGTAGGCAGGCAGAAATGACCGAACTTCACGGGCACCGCTCCTCGATTTCTGGCATCAGACCCCGCCGACGATGTTCGGCCGCGTCCCCCGTCTTGTCAACAAGGGCAGGTATCGACGGACGGCGTCATCACCTCGAGTTTGCGGTCGCGCGCGTCTTCTAATACGCGATCTCGACATTCATGGCGTCGCCGTGGAGGGGCGTGGCGGGCGGCGTCACGGCCACGGACGCTTGCGGCGTGCCGCAAGGGACGAGCGACTGGCTCAGCGGCTGCAGGCTCACTTTGTAGGCGGGCGGCGCCGGCACGTAGGGCGTCGCGGCCGCGACCGCGGGCTGCGCCTCGATATGCGCGCGCTGATAGGTGACGCGCATCAGCGGCTCGCCCGCGCAGGCAAGCGACAGGTTTCCCGCCGATGCCGATGCGGATGCCGATGGCGGCGAGGCATGGACCGTGACCGACGCGGTTGCCGTCACCTCTACCGAAACGCTGAGCTGCGCCGAGACGGTGCGCGCCGCGAGCGCGCCCGGCTGGATCGCCAGGATGCCGGCGGTCAGGCTCGCCGCCACCCAGCGCCGTGCCTGTTCGGTCAGCGCGCCGGTCAGCTGATCGGGATCGACGAATCCCAGCCGGACCAGGACCTGCCCGATCGGCTCGCCGCTTTGTCTGCGCCTTTGCTCTTCGAGCGCGAGCGCAAGCTGCCCGTCGGTCAGGAGACCGCGATCGACCAGGATTTCGCCGAGCCTGGTGCGCGAAGTCATCGTCGGCCCTCAACGGCAGGTGCGTACTCAATGCTGGTACAAGTTCGTCAATATTCGATGAAGCGGCACAAGAACCGATCCTGGAGCCGGAGCCGAGTCGATTAACCAAGCCGGGGCGCGACAACGCGAACCATCAACTAACGGACAGAAACGGTGAGCACCGTCACAAGGTTTGGTGCCGTCGAAGCACGGTTAATATTCCCCATAACGGTGTGGGTTAATATTCACCGATTACATACCATTAACAAATTGTTACGATTTGTCTTGAATTCGCGGAGTAATGCGTTAGCATGCGGCGCTTTTTTGACCGAGTAGATTCAGAGGAAGTAGCGATGAACACCCGAAAGTTCGTGGCGGTCGCCTGCGCCGCCGCGCTGGCCGGCGTGCCCGCCGCCATTGTTCCTGCGAAGGCAGGGACGGCAACGGCCAACCTGTCCGTCTCCACCTCGATTGCCGGCTCGTGCTCGATCGGCGCCGCGTCGATGAGCTTCCCGTCTTATGCCGGCACGCTCGACAGCGCGTCGGCGAGCGTGACCGTGACCTGCACCGTGGCGACGGGACTGTCGCCCTACATCACGCTCAACACCAACGCGTCGGGGCAGCGCAATTTGACGAATGGCGGATCGACGCTCGCCTACACGCTCTGCGAAGATTCCGCGTGCGGCACGCCCATCACCAACACCACCCACTTCCCGGTCACCTATTCGACCACCGGGGCCACCAACACGGTCTATGGCCAGATCGCGGCGGGCTTGTCCGGCCTCACCGGCAGCTACAGCGACACGGCGACGATGACGCTGAACTTCTGATGCGCTTTGGGAACTGGCGGCAAGAGTGGCGCCGCCAACCCCTGTTATGATAGCGTTCCTTGTCGGGGGTCATGGTTTCTCGCCGCGTTCTTTCAGCCGCCGCCGTTCTGACAATCGCCATCCTGGCCGGTGCCGGGCCGGCCGCCGCCGCGATCACCCTGACACCGGTGCAGGTCGAGCTGACTCCGGCGCGGCAGAGCGACCTCATCAGCGTCACCAACGACAGCGATGATCCGCTTCGGCTCCAGGTCGAGGTGTTCGCCTGGCAGCAGCGTCCCGATGGCGAGACCGTGCTGGAGCCAACCAAGGACATCCTGGCCTTTCCGCCGCTTCTGACCATGGCGGCGCACGAGACCAAGCGCATCCGGGTGGGTGCCACGGTTCCGCCGGGCGCCGCCGAAAAGCCCTATCGGATGAGCGTCCAGGAACTCCCCGAGCCGACCGCCCAGGGCGGACCGGCCTCGGTACGGATGCTCACGAAGATCAGCATTCCCGTCTTCTTGCAGCCAGGCCCCGTCACGATTTCGGGCCGCATCGAGGCGGTGCCGAGCCGGGACGGCGCCTGGACCCTTCGCGTCGAGAATACCGGCACGCGGCGGTTCGTCCTTGCCGAGATCGACGCGCGCGGGATCGATGGCGCCGGCGCCACTCTGTTCGATGCCAAGGCCGCGGGCTGGTACGTGCTTGCGGGCGGGCAGCGCGATTACAGCCTTGCTCTCTCGGCCGCCGATTGCCGGGCCGCGCACAGCCTCGAGCTCAGCGCCAAGCTCGACGATCGGCAGCTCAAGACGACCGTGCCGGTGCAAGCGGGCACCTGCGGCGCGGGAGCCAAGACGCAGATCGGCAATCCCGCGCCCTGACTCTCTTCGCGAGCCTCACCCACCGTCGGGCGACAGGCCTTGGCATCCTCGCCATCCTGATCCTGTTCGCGGCCGGCGCTCGCCAAGGCCGGGCCGCCGATCCCGAACCGGTTCAAGCGACGCTCGAGCTCATCGTCAACACAGTCGACAAAGGCACGGCGCTGGTCGCGTTCTCCGGCGAGCATGTCCTGATCGCGGCGACCGAGCTTGCGAAGGCCGGCATCAAGGTCGAGGGCGGAACCCGGACCCAGATCGCGAACACAAGCTTCATCGATCTGGCCTCGCTCGCTCCCGGCGTAAAGTTCCACTACAACGAAAGCAACCTCTCGCTCGAGCTCACGGTCGATCCGCGCCTGCTCGGCACCAGCGAGATCGACCTTCAGCGCGCGCCGCCGCCCACCGGGATGCAGTTCGTCTCGAGTCCCGCGGCCTTTCTCAACTACGCGCTCAACACCTTCAATTCGTCGGCGTCGAATACGGCGAGCCTGTTCCTCGAGCAGGGCGCCAATGTCGGCGGCGCGTTCTTCGATAACGGCATCACGGTCAATGCGCCCGGCAGCTTCACCCGCGGCAACACCAGCATCGTCGAAGACAACCGCGAGAATCTTACGCGTTGGACCTTGGGCGACATCTCGACCAACAGCTCCACCCTGGGCGGCCTCGTGACGATGGGCGGACTTGGCTATAGCAAGGACTTCGCGATCAACCCGTATTTCCTGGCCTATCCGACGCAGCGTTTTTCGGGCGTCGTCAACACGCCGTCGACCGCGGACATCTATGTGAACGGCCAGCTCGTCCGCACCGTCGACCTTCCGCCGGGCGCGTTCGATCTTCTGAACATTCCCGGCATCAGCGGTGCCGGCGTCACCCGCGTCGTGGTGCGCGACGCGTTCGGTCAACGGCAAGAGCTGACGGCGCCCTATTACCAGACGACGGCGCTGCTGAGCCAAGGCTTGAGCCAGTTCTCCTACAATGCCGGCATGACGCGCATTGCGGTGCCGTCGCATTGGGGCCAGTACGAGTTGCCGGCGGTCGCGGCCGACCATGATTACGGCTTCACCAACGACGTGACCGCCGGGGGATTCCTGCAAGGCACGCCGCGGCTCGTCTCCGGTGGTCCCGACATCACGATCCGGCTTCCCGTGGGTCAGATCGGCTTTGCCGGCGCCGGGAGCAGCGGCGAGGCGCCGTTCGGATGGGCGACGCTTGCCGGCTACAATTATCAGACGACGAAATTCAATGTCGGGGTCAACGCGACCTATATGAGCTCGAGCTATGCGACATTGAGCCTCGAGCCGGCGCAAGACCGCGCACGCTGGCAAGCGACGACGTTCGTCGGCTTGAATCTGGGCCCCAATTGGGACGTGCTGATCCAGGCGACGCCGTCACGCTATCGCGACAGCGGACGCAACGACCAGGCAAGCATCCGCCTTGACGACCGTTTCACCGATCTCCTAAGCGCGTCTGTCACGCTGAGCCAGTCGCGGCTTCCGCACAGCGTGCCCGACACGGGCATCCTGTTTCAGCTCAATTATTCGTTCGACACGAATTCGATTGCCACGGTATCGGCCGGCGCCTCGCATGGGGGCGGACAGCTCACGGCCCAGGCCACGCGCTCGTTGCCGATCGGTCCAGGCTATGGCTATTCGCTCCAGGCGCAGACCGGCCAACAGCCGGTCGACATGGCCGATTTCCAGTATCAGACGACGCACGGCACCTATGAAGTCGACGGGACCAGCACGGGCGGCACCAACACCGCGCGAGTAAGCGCCTCGGGCTCGGTCGTGGCGATCGGCGACACGGTCCAGTTCTCGACCGCGCTCACCGATGCCTATGCGCTGATCCGCGTGCCGGGCGTCGCAGGCGTCGAAGGCTACCGTTCGAACCTCGACGTGGGGCGCACCGACTCGAATGGCGATCTCCTCGTCCCCAACCTCATCAGCTATTACGGCAACCGGCTCGAGATCAACGATCAGGACGTGCCGCTGAACTATTCGATCGATTCGACCGAGCGCGTCGTGGCGCCCGGCTATCGCAGCGGCGCCGTCGTCGATTTTCCGGTCCATCGCAACATCGCCTATGGCGGGACCTTGGTGATCCGCTCGAAGGCCGGGTCGACCGTGCCCGCCTTCGGCGCGCTCGACGTGACGGCGGGCGGCACGACCTATGACTCGCCGGTCGGAGAGCATGGCGAGTTCTATCTCGACGGCCTGCCGCCGGGCCGCTATCCGGCGATGATCACGCTGGGCAGCGAGCGGTGCGCCTTTACCTTCGTCGCGCCGCCGACCGACAAGCCGGTCACCGACCTGAAGGAGGTCGCGTGCGATGAAAAATGACCTTGTGGCCGCGCTGACCCTGCTCGTGGCGGCGATCGCGCCCGCGGGGCAAAGCGGCGCCGCAAGCCGTTCGGTCCAAAGCTGCGTCGTGTCGGTCACGCCGCTGCGCTTTGGCGTTTACGATCCGCGCGACCCTACCGGCTCGATGATGACGGGAAGCGTCATCTTCAACTGCGCCCTGTCCCAGCCGGTGGCGATCTACATGGATCATGGCCACGGCCCGGCCAGCGGCCCGCGCGAAATGGAGGGCGCGGGCGACGTGCCCTACAACATCTATTTCGATCCCGCCGCGACGCGGATCTGGGGCGATGGCACCGGCGGCACCGACTATTACTCGAACCCGGCGCCGCCGCCCGGCACCAACGTGGTGATCCCGTTCTTCGGCCGCATCTTCAAGCCGCGCACGCCGGTCAAGGCCGGCGCGTTCACCGACACGATCGTCGTGCGCATGAGCTATTGACCGATCAGCCGGCGATAGCGGCTGTTGCGAAAGGCGCTTAGGAGCTCGTCGTAATTGACGACGCGTTCGGCCAATCGGGGCCCCGGATCGAACCGGAGCTTCGGGTCGCTCGCGCGGCGTTCCAGCAAGAGATCGACCGCGGCGGGCGGCAATCCCAGGAAGCGCAAGAGGTCGGCCATCACCGACGGCCGGCCAAGCTCGCCATATTCGAGCGCGAACACGTCCTCCCGTTGCGCCGCGGCGAGTGCCGACTCGATGAGGAAATAAAGCGTCTGCACCATGTGCAGGCACGCCACCATGTCGCGCGGCGCGATCGCGATCCGGCGCTGGTCCGGCGTGCGGCCCCAGATCTCGCCGCCAAAGTGCTGATGCGCCAGGAGAAACGACGCCGACTGCTCGAACAGGTCGTCGCGCCAGAGATAGATCTTCTTCCAGGCGCGGCTGACGCAGATCTGGCGCAGGAAATCGGGGCCGCGGCTGGCGATGTGGTTGCCGATCATCTTGAAGCCGAACCGCTCGCACGCCGCCGCCTCTTGCGCCAGGAGATCGAGGAACGCCACCGGGTCGGCATCGCGGAAGGCGACGTCGCGAAGGCGCGGGTCCGCGGGCTGATGGGTGCGGAAATCGATGCGGTCGTCCTGAAACAGCTCCGAGAGGCAGCGCGTGCCGGGCGCGGCGTCGAGGTAATCGACGAGATAGGTCGACCCGGTCCGCGGGCCGGCGAGAATGATGAACCGCGTCTGATCGCCCATGGCCGGCCCTGGCGTCATTGTTGCGCCGCACTAATCGTAGGGCGCGGAGCGATGAAACCATCCACGCACCCGTTGCGGGAACGGAACCGGCCGCCCTTCGTTTATCCGACGACTTCCTATCCGCAAAGGGGTGCAATCATGGGGCGCGCAGTTCTGCTTTGGCTTTTGGGGGTTCCCATCCCCATCATCATTCTCCTCGCGCTGGTGTGGCACTGATGGCCGCGCGCATCGAGGTCCCGTACGTGGCGCGGCCAAGCGAGGCCGTGACCATCGAGGACCGCGCGGTCTCATGGGCCGCGATCTTCGCCGGCGCGGTCGTCTCGATCGCTCTTGCCTTGATCCTGGTGGAGCTTGGCCTGGGCCTTGGTCTCGCCGCCGCCGTGCCCTGGAGCTATGGCGGCCTCAGCGCCAAATCGTTCAGCATCGTCGGTGGTATCTGGCTCATCGTCGTAGAATGGATCGCGGCCGCCATCGGCGGCTATGTCGCGGGACGGCTGCGGACCAAGTGGGTCAGCATCCACACCGACGAGGTGTTCTTCCGCGACACCGCGCATGGGCTCATGTCCTGGGCCCTGGCGACCGTCGTCGCCACGGTCCTGGTCTTCGGCGGCGGGCTTGCCTCGATCCGCGGCACGGCGGAAACCGTGGCGACGGCGGGCGCGCAAGCCGCGGGCAGCCCGTCGAGCTATTTCACGGACCTGTTGTTCCGCGCGCCGGCGCCGGCGCCCGGCGCGACGCCGCCGGCACCGTCGGGCGCCGTCGCGCCGGTATCGGCTCCCGATACGCGGGCAGAGGCGGCCATGATCTTGACACGGGACGTCGCGAGCGGCGGACCGACGCAGGATGATCGCGCCTACCTCGCTCAGCTCGTGTCGGCGCGCACCGGTCTGAGCCAGGCGGAAGCGCAAAAGCGCGTCGACGACGTCGTCGCCCGACTCCAGGCGGCGGCCGATACCGCACGCAAGGCCGCGGCGTCGGCAGCCATCATCATGGCGCTGGCACTGCTCGTCGGCGCCTTCATCGCCAGCACGGCGGGCGCGATCGGCGGCCATCGCCGCGACAGCTATTGAAGCACCGAAGAATAGTCCACAACGAGGCCCCGCAACGATGTCGCCGGGGCCCCGTTATCCACTCCACAAGTGTCCCAGTCGGGGCCACAGACATGGAGGATTTCATGGTTGAAACTGTCCAGCCGGTATCGGACGCCCGCGAGACGTCGCGCCTGATCTCGTCCGACAAGGTGTCCGGCACCAATGTCGAGAACACGCGCGGCACCAATCTCGGCCATATCCAGGCGGTGATGATCGACAAGATCAGCGGCCGCGTGGGCTACGCCGTGCTCAAATATGGCAGCTTCCTCGGAATGGGCGGCAAGCTCTTCGCGCTGCCGTGGGAAACGCTGAAATACGACACGCGGCGCGACGCCTACATCGTTGGCATCCCCGAAGACCGGCTGAAGAACGCGCCGAGCTTCGATTCGGCCTCGTGGCCGGAGATGGGCGATCCGGCGTTCGGCAAAAGCATCCACGATTATTACGGCTCGTCGGCCGACTGGTACCTCTGATCACCAGGATCACGACGAAGGGCCGCCCGCTCCGGGCGGCCCTTTTCTTTGCGGGAGCCCGCGTCAATCGGCGCCGTCCGGCGCTCGCATCGGATAGATCTGCTCCTCGGCATGGCGCAGCGGCTGCGCCAGCAGCGCAGAGAGGCGCTGATATTGCGGCTTCCCGCGCGGATCGAGCCCGAATTCGACGGCGTGCGCGTCGCCGACCCGCAGCGAGCCGAACATCCGGTCCCAGAAGCTGAAGATCTGGCCGTAATTCGTGTCCGCTTCCGACCATTGGCGCGAATGGTGGATGCGATGGAAGTCGGGCGTCACCAGCACCGGCGCGATCAGGTCCGTCAATTGCCGCGGCAAGGCCACGTTCGCGTGCGCCACGACCTGGATGACGACGGACACCGCCCCGTAGATGGCGATCTCGGGGATCGAGAACCCCATCAGCAAGCCGCTGCCGCCGATCACCACCGACGTGGTCGCCGCCTCGAACGGATGATGCCGAAAGGTTGTCGTGACATCGAGCTTTACGTCGGAGTGGTGCGCCTGGTGAAGGCGCCAGAGCCAGTCGACGCGATGCGACGCGCGGTGCAGCGCATAGTCGAGGAGATCGAGGCAGATGAACGCGGCGGCAAGGCGCAAGACCTCGGCGTTGAGGCTTCGGACGAGGCTCAGATGAACCATCGCCGCCATCGCGGCGACGATCGGCGTCACCGCGAAGCCGAGACCATAGGACAGCGCAAAGAGCGCGACGTTGGTGGACCACCGCCGGGCGGTTTCGATGCCGCCGGGCCGCCACGGGCAAATCATTTCCGCCGCACCGGCGCAGACCACGACGACGGTCGCCGCGATCACCGCGAAGGTCAGGCCGTGCATGTCCTAACCTCCGCCATCTCTTGCGACGACAACTGACGGCCGCGAACGCCCCGATGGCGCCGTCGACCGGCGATCGCGACATTGCTTGAAGCGGCCGCCAGCGTCAACCACGCAAACATGGCCGCGCACGCCCGGAACCTCGCCTGTTGTATTGGGCGCCAATCGGTGAAATCCTCTGAGCCAAGCCGCCCTCTAAAGAGGCGGCACCGGAAACGCACGGGGAGGCACCATGACGCGCACTCGCATCGACACGCGGGCCCTCATCGACGAGAGCCCCTATGGCAGCTATCAGGTCTGGACCTTCATCCTCTGCTGTCTCGCCATGATGATCGACGGCTACGACGTGCAGATGATCGGCGTCGCGGCCGCGGGCATCAGAGAGACGCTGAAGCTGCAGCCGGCGACCTTGGGCGTGGTCATCACCGCCGGCCAGGTCGGCGTTGCCGTCGGTGCGCTGTTCCTGGCGCCGGCGTCGGACTTGATCGGCCGCAAATGGCTCATGATCCTGTGCTGCTTCGTCTTCGGCGTGTTCTCGCTCTGGACCGCCTTTGCCGACACGGTGCCGGCGCTCGTGACGTTGCGCGTGCTGGCCGGGATCGGCCTGGGCGGGATCGGGCCGGCGGCGCTCGCGCTCGGATCGGAACATGCGCCCAAGAGGCTCAAGGCCTCGATCCCGACCTGGATCTGGACCGCGCTGCCGGTGGGCGGCATGGGCGCCGGTTTCAGCGCGGTCTATCTGCTGCCGATTGGCGGCTGGCCGGCGCTCTTCATTGCCGCGGGCGTGGTTCCGCTCGTGCTCATGGTGGTGCTCGCGCTGTTCCTGCCGGAATCGATCGTGTTCCTGGGCGCGCGCGGCGCCTCCCAAGAGCGCATCCATAAGATCGCGCGGAAGATCGCGCCCACCTTGTCGCCCGACACTATTCTCTATTCCTCCGAGGAGAAGCTGCCGGGCGTGCCCTTGAAGCATCTCTTCACCGAAGGGCGCGCGCTGGGCACGATCCTGCTGTGGCTCCTCTTCTTCATCGATTACGGCATCCTGGTCTTCTTTTTGTCGTGGGTGCCGACGATGATCAAGATGACGACCGGCTCCACGACGCAGCTTGGCACGTCGCTGGCGTTCTGGAACATCGGCAGCATCGTGTGCGGGATTTTGATCGGCCGCGCCGTCGACAAGGTCGGGTATTACCGGGTCCTGCCTTGGACCTTCATCATCGTCGCACTCTCGATGTGGGCGATCGGCGCGACCCTGACGGCGCCGTTCTGGCTCCTCCTCTGCGCGATCACGCTGCAAGGCGGGACCGCCGGCGGCAGCGGCAACGCGCTGATGGCGCTCGCCGCCAATTCCTATCCGGCGGCCGTGCGCTCGACCGGCGTCGGCTATGCCTATGCGATCGGCGGACGCAGTGGCGCGTTCCTCGCGCCGCTGATGGGCGGCTTCCTTTTGCAGATGCAGTGGACGCCGACGGCGATGTGCTATCTGGTGGGGACGCCGGCGCTGCTCGGCACCGTGGCGCTCCTCATCCTCAAGACACAGCCGCATTTCCGCAAGGGCATGCCCGAAGAGATCGCGCCGGCGCCGGCACCGGCCGTCGGCGTGGTCGGAGGAACTCCCTGATGGCAAGGCGGCCGCGCACCGCGGCGCCCTGAACAGCGACCTCGCGCCGAGGTGAGCGACCATTTGCAGTGCCGACGCTTTACTTTCGTCTGACGTGGGCGCGCGCCATGAGGGCCCGCCCTGGACCAGGCGGGCCACGGGCATTACACTTCCGTCATGAAGGTCCTCGATCAGGCCCTGGACATCGAGCGCACGATGCGCGGCATCGGCGAAGCGGCGCGGCGCGCGGCCGCGGCGCTGGCGCAGGCCGCGCCCACTGCGAAGAGCGCTGCGCTCCGGGCCGCCGCAACGGCATTGCGCGACGAGCGCCGGTCGATTCTCGAGGCCAATGCGCGCGATCTCGACGAGGCGGGCACGGGGGCGCTGTCGGGCGCCATGCGCGACCGGCTGCTGCTCGACGAGCGGCGGGTCGAGGCGATGGCAAAAGGGCTCGAGGAGGTGGCAAGCCTTCCCGACCCGATCGGCGCCGAGCTCGACCGCCGGACCCGGCCCAACGGGCTCGACATCGCGCGCATCCGCGTTCCCTTGGGGGTGATCGGCATCATCTATGAAGCGCGGCCCAACGTCACCGCGGATGCGGGCGGCCTGTGCCTGCGCTCGGGCAACGCAGCGATCCTGCGTTGCGGGTCGGAGAGCTTTCATTCCTCGGCCGCGATCGCGGAGATTCTGCGCGGCGCCATCGCGGCATCGGGCCTGCCGGTCGACGCGGTGCAGCTCGTGCCGACGCGCGCCCGCGAGGCGGTGGGCCTGATGCTGACCCTGCCGCAATTCATCGACGTGATCGTGCCGCGCGGCGGCAAGTCGCTGATCGAGCGGGTGCAGCGCGAAAGCCGGATTCCGGTGATCGCGCATCTTGAAGGCATCTGCCACGTCCATATCGACCGCGCCGCCGATCCCGCAATGGCGCGCCGGATCGTTTTGAACGCCAAGATGCGGCGCACCGGCGTCTGCGGCGCGGCCGAAACCTTGCTGGTGGACCGCGCCATCGCCGCCTCGCATCTGCCGCCGATCCTTGCCGACCTTCACGCGGCGGGATGCGAGGTCCGCGGCGATGCCGCGACCCGCGCGCTCGACCCGCACGCGCTGCCGGCCAGCGAGGCGGATTGGACCACCGAATATCTCGACGCGATCCTGTCGGTACGGGTCGTCGACGGGCTTGCCCAGGCGATCGACCACATCAACCGCTATGGCTCGCATCACACCGACGCCATCGTGACGGCGGATGCGGCGGCGGCCGAGCGGTTCCTCGCCGAAGTGGACAGCGCGATCGTGCTGTGGAACGCCTCGACCCAGTTCGCCGACGGCGGCGAGTTCGGCATGGGGGCCGAGATCGGCATCTCCACCAATCGCCTGCCGCCGCGCGGGCCGGTCGGCGCGGATCAGCTTACCACCTGGAAATATGTCGTCCGCGGCAACGGGCAGGTGCGGCCCTGAGCACCACGCTCGGCACCGGGCACATGGCGCCGCGACGGGTGGGACTGCTCGGCGGCTCGTTCAATCCGGCCCACCAAGGGCATCTTCATGTCAGCCTCGAGGCGCTGGCCCGGCTCGACCTCGACGAGGTGTGGTGGCTCGTGTCGCCGCAGAACCCCTTGAAGGCAAAGCGCGGCATGGCGAGTTTCGCGCGCCGGACGGCCGGCGCCCAAAAACTGGCATCGGGCCACAAGCGCATCCGGGTGCTGGACCTCGAAGCGCGGCTTGGCACCCGCTTCACCGTGGACACTTTGGCGGCGCTTCGCCGGCGCTGGCCGAAAATCCGGTTCGTGTGGCTCATGGGCGCCGATATCCTTGCCGAGCTGCCGCGCTGGAAACGCTGGCCGGAGCTGTTCGGGCGCGTGCCCGTGGCCGTGTTCGCGCGCCCGATCTATTGCGCTAAGTCATTGGCAGGAAAGGCTTCTTTGCGCTTCAGCCGGTACCGGGCGGGACCTCGCTCCGGGCGCCGGCTGGCGAGCCTCCGGCCGCCGGCCTGGACCTTCCTCAGGGTCCGGCTCGACCCCAGCTCGGGGACCGCGCTGCGCGCCCCCCGACCCCGCAAGCGATTATCAATTGACGCGAAAAGGTGACCGCCATCGCTTCCTCGACCCGCCCGCGCCGCCCCGCCGCGCCCCCCGCCCCGACCCTTCTGGCCCTGATCCTCGGCGTACTCGAAGACGGCAAGGCCGAGGAGGTCACCACCATCGACCTCGCGGGCAAGTCGTCGATCGCCGACCACATGGTGATCGCCACCGGCCGCTCGCAGCGCCAGGTCGCGGCGCTCGCCGACCGGCTGCAGCGGGCCTTGCGCGACGCGGGGCACGGGCGCGTCCCGATCGAGGGCCTGCCACAGGGTGACTGGGTGCTGATCGACGCCGGCGACGTCCTGGTCCACCTGTTCCGGCCCGAAGTGCGGACCTACTACAATCTCGAGAAGATGTGGGGCGTGCCGCTGGGGGCGCCGTGAGGGCGCGCCGTGCGCCTCGTCGTGGTCGCCGTCGGGCGGCTCAAACCCGGCGCCCTCAAAGCCCTTGAGCGCGACTATGCCGAGCGTCTGACCACGCCCCTGCTGATCCGCGAGGTTGAGGAGCGCCGCAAGCTCCCGGCGCCGGAAATGAAGGAGCGCGAGGGGGCGCTGTTGCTGGCGGCCCTTCCGCGGGGCGCGTTTGCCGTGGCGCTCGATCAGCGCGGGACGGCGCTCGGCAGCGCGGACTTCGCGGCGCGCCTCGCCGGCTGGCGCCAATCCGGCCGCGCGGAGATCGCGTTCCTCATCGGCGGCGCCGAGGGCCTGAGCGACGCGGTCCGTGCCAGGGCCGATTTCACGCTGTCGCTCGGGCCCATGACCTGGCCGCACTTTCTCGCGCGCGGCATGC
>Ga0335073_10003756_pt1 | contig 21220 bp, 20 predicted proteins | sample Lox_Sample_22_FD_207093 | JGI IMG/M metagenome (GOLD analysis project Ga0335073, IMG submission 207093) | Soil microbial communities from Loxahatchee National Wildlife Refuge, Florida, United States - Lox_Sample_2.2 | ecosystem: Environmental > Terrestrial > Soil > Wetlands | place: USA...
CATCCTCGACAAGGTCGAAGGCGACAAGGTCAAGGCCGCGCAGGCCCTCGGCATCCACCTCTCGACGCTGTATCGCAAGGTGCAGCGCTATCGTCTCGATAACGAGGGAATACCCGCAGCCGCCCATGAGACGCCGGCGCGGACGGCCTAGCGTCCGGGAATAATCATGGTATTGCGCGGGTCAACGATATAGGATTTTAGCCAGAGGCGGCGCGCCTTTCGGGAGACCGACTATGGATATTCTGTCCCCATCGCATCTGATCATTCTGCTGATAATCGTGCTGATCATCTTCGGCCCGAGCAAACTCGGCGACGTAGGCGGCGCCGTCGGCAAAGCCGTCAAAGACTTCAAGCGCGCAATGAACGACGACGAGCCCGCCAAGGTCGTGACCAAGGCCGAAGATCCCGCCAAGACGACGGAGATCAAGGCCACGGAAATCAAAGCCGACAAGGCCTGATCGCTCTTCTTATTCAAGATCAATATGCGGCGCGAGCAAACGCTCGCGCCGCTTCTTTTTCGCTTGCTCTTGACTCGCGGGCAACTCTGAACAGCCTCTCCCGGTTTGCGGCTGCCGCAGGCGAGGCTATTGAAGTTCGTGACCATCCGATGCTGCGGCGCTTGATTCGATTCGCGCTCAGCATATAAATCGGCGTCATCGTGAAGGCGTTTCGTTATTTAATTTGGATCGGCGTTGCGATGCTGGGCGCGGTGGCGCTCTCAATCCTGGCGACGGCGCGCGGCGAGGCGGAGCCCAACGTGCTGTGGTTCGTCGTCGCGGCGGTCTCCTTCTATGCCGTCGGCTACCGCTTCTACTCGCGATTTATTGCCGACCGCGTGCTCGAGCTCGACGATGCTCACGTCACGCCCGCGATTCGCCTCGCCAATGGCCGCGACTATGTGCCGACGCAGAAGTGGATCACCTTCGGCCATCACTTCGCCGCGATCGCCGGTCCCGGTCCGCTCGTTGGCCCTGTGCTGGCCGCGCAATTCGGCTACCTGCCCTCGACAATCTGGATCATCATCGGCGCCGTGCTCGGCGGATGCGTCCAGGATTTCGTCATCCTCGGCTACTCGCTGAAACGCGACGGCCGCTCGCTCGGCAAGATGGCGTCGGAGGAGATCGGCCCCGTGGGCGGCTTCACCGCGCTCGTCGGCGTGTTGATGATCATGGTGATCCTGATCGCCGTGCTCGGCCTCGTCGTCGTCAACGCGATGAAGCACAGCATCTGGGCCACTTCGACCGTCGCCTCGACGGTGCCGATCGCGATGCTGGTCGGGATCTACATGACGCACATCCGGCCCGGCCGCTTCGTCGAAGGCTCGGTGCTCGGCTTCGGCCTCGTGATGCTGGCGGTGCTCGGCGGGCGCTGGGTCGAGGGCTTCAGCTTCGCGCACTACTTCAATCAGGACGCGCCCAGCCTGGCCGTGTGGATCATCATCTACGGCTTTCTCGCCTCGGTGCTGCCGATCTGGCTGCTACTCGCGCCGCGTGACTATCTGTCAGCTTTTATCAAGATTGGAACGATCGTCGCGCTCGCGCTCGGAATCGTGTGGACTCATCCGCAGGCCCTGATGCCGCCGCTCACTCAGTTCATCGACGGCACCGGCCCGGTCTTCGCCGGCAAGGTGTTTCCATTCGCGTTTATCACCGTGGCGTGCGGTGCGATCTCGGGATTCCATTCGCTGATCGCCTCCGGCACAACGCCCAAGATGCTCGAGCAGGAGCGCGACGCGCGCATAATCGGCTACGGCGGGATGCTGATGGAGTCGTTCGTCGCGATCATGGCGATGGTCGCGGCGGTGATGCTCCAGCCCGGCGTTTACTTCGCGATCAACAGCCCCGCGGGTGTCGTCGGCACGGGGCCGGCCGCGTGCGCAAAGATCAGCGGATGGGGCTTCGAGGTCACCGACGCGCACATGCAAGAACTCGCCGCCGATGTCGGCGAGTCGTCGCTCTATGCGCGCACGGGCGGAGCGCCGTCGCTCGCGGTCGGGATGGCGCATATCTTCGCCAACTCGCTCGGCGGCAAGGCACTGATGGCGCTCTGGTACCATTTCGCGATCATGTTCGAGGCGCTCTTCATCCTGAGCACGCTCGACGCTGGCACGCGCGTCGCGCGCTTCATGCTCCAGGATCTGCTCGGGCATCTGCATGAATCGCTCGCCGACAGCTCGTCATACGTCAACGTGCTCGCGACTTCGCTCGTGATCGTCGCGGCATGGGGTTACTTTTTATATTTCGGCACGATCGATCCGCTGGGCGGGATCAATTCGCTGTGGCCGCTGTTCGGAATCGCCAACCAGATGCTCGCGACGATCGCGCTCTGCGTGGCGACCAGCGCGATGGTCCGCGGCGGCAAGGCGCGCTACGCGTTCGTCACGCTGATTCCGCTCGTATGGCTCGTCGCAGTGACGATGACTGCCGGTATACAGAAGATCTTCAGCGCGAGCCCCGCAATTGGCTTCCTCGCGCACGCCACGATACTGGGCGTCGAGGCCGCTTCGCCGGCGACCAGCGCCACGCGCGTGGCCGAGATCGGGCGGCTTATCTGGAACGATCGCGTCGATGCGATGATGACGGCATTCTTTATCGCCGCGGTCATCGTGATTCTGTGCGATTCGCTGCGAGTATGGACCAGGCTTGCGATCCTGGGCCAGGCGCCGGGCGCGCCAAGCTCGGAGGAAGCCGCATGATCGCACGACAGCGTTCACACCCTGTCAGCGCGTGGGTGCAGGCGGTTCTGGCCACCATCGGCGCGGAACTGCGGCGGTTGAACAACGCGCGAGCATCGGAAAATGAGCTGCAAAGTTTATCGCGCAAAGAACAAGCTATGCGAGTGAAAGCGCATCTCCGGGAGCATCATCACAAACAATCGCGTTGTTGTTGAGAAACACGCAACCGCGTGCGTTCAATTTGACTTCACCGTGCAACTCTTGTCCCTAGTTAGCATTTCCGAGAAAACTAGGTACTATTTCCTAGCTAACTAGGTGTTTATCCGATTCAGCCTCCCCGGCCGATCCTTTAAGGTCGCTGCTGATTGGTTCATTGCGCGCAGTACGAGTAAGACGCGCGTAACCGAACCAGTCATTGGAAGGGGGCTTTGTCGGAGCGTTCCAATCACCGCGAGCTTGATGCGATCGTGGCGAACGGCGCGCCGTCTCCGGTCGCATCCGCAGGATGGGAACTAGGCCTGCGCCTCGAAGCGCTGGCCAATCTTGCGCACGAGTTGCGAACTCCGGTTCAGGCTCTGCTCGGCTACCTGGATATCCTGCGCGACGAGCTGTCTGACTATCTGCCGCGGCAGGATCGGCAAATTGTCGACCGCATGAACGTCAACGTTCACGACCTGTCGCAGACCGTTGAGAATCTCCTCGAATTTGCGCTCGCCGATGCCCACGCGGAAACGTTAATCGAGGAAGACCTGACGATCGAAGATCTGATGGAAGAAGTATCGCCCGCGCTTGAGGCGGCCAACCTCGGCAAGGGTCTCTCGATCGAGGTGCGGGTGGACAAATCCGTCGGCAAGCTTCACGTGCGGCATCGCCCGCTCAAGTCGATTCTGCTCAACCTCGCGCTCAATGCGATCAAGTTCACGTCGCAAGGCTCGGTGCTGATCTCGTTCAAGCGGACCGCATCGCCCGAGCATCCGCAAGCGCTTGAGCTGTGCGTAACCGACACCGGTCCGGGGATCGAACCGGCGATGCTGGCAGTCGCGTTCCAGCAGTGCGCTCAGCTTTCCAATTCGAGCGCGCGCAAGTTTCGTGGCATGGGACTTGGTCTGCCGGTGGTCAAACACAACGTCGAATCGCTGGGCGGCAAACTTGATGTCAAGAGCGCGCCCGACGAGGGCTCGGCCTTCACCGTCACGATTCCGCTGCACGAAGGACAAGGTGCGCCAGCCGATGTTCGTCACACGACGCCGACGTTTCTGACGAATCGGATCGACGACTCGTCCAAGAACGGGCGCGGGTGATTGCTGCGAGTGCGCTGCGGCCGGGTTTTGCCGATCGTGACTAGACCGAGCGATAGTGGCGCATCAGGCCGACGACTACCCCGCGAATCGCGAGGTCGCCTTCCTTGACCATGATCGGTTGCATCGCCGAGTTCGCCGGCTGCAATCGAATCGACCCGTCGGGCTCGCGATAAAAGCGCTTCACCGTCGCTTCTTCACCGATCAGCGCAACGACGGTCTCGCCATTGCCGGCCGTTTCGCGGCCTTCGACGATGATGTAATCGCCGTCGCGGATTCCGTCCTCGATCATCGAGTCGCCTTTGACCCGCAGGCAGAACGTATTGTCGCGGCGCACGAACTCGTCGGGCACTGAGATCGTTTCGTTGCCTTCAACCGCTTCGATCGGCGTGCCTGCCGCGACGCGGCCCAGGAGCCGGAGTGTGCGCGCCGCCTGCGGCCGATCCGACTCGGATACTTCCAGCGCGCGGCTGTGATTATGCTGGCGCTTGATAAAGCCCTTCTGCTCGAGGTTGTGCAGATGCTTGTGGACGGTGGCCAGCGACGATAGCCCGAAGTATTCGCCGACCTCAGAGAGCGTTGGTGCATAGCCATGCTCACTGATGTAGTTGTTGAGATAGTCCATCAACTGCTTCTGCCGCTTTGTCAGCGTTGCCATAATGGTGTCCGTCCCCTTGAGGCGTCGGCTATGATGATGGCGAAAATCGGGCGAAGCTGCAAGCGCTTCGATGGGGCTTTCTAGGCCGACTGGAACCGCAGCTTCCGACCTGAGACTAATCTGAGCACCAAGACCGCCAAATGGCAAAACTTCGCATCCAATACGAAAACGGCGATCCCGAGCGCGTGATCGAATTCGATCCCAAGAAGGCGCCGTTTCATCACGACGGCAAGCCCGGCTCGATCCTCGATATCATGCTGGGCCATAAGGTTCATCTTGAGCACGCATGCGGTGGCAACTGCGCATGCACAACCTGTCACGTGATCGTCAAACAAGGATTCAACAAGCTCGGCGAAACGTCGGAGCAGGAAGAAGATCTGCTCGACCGGGCGCCGGGTCTCACGCCGACATCGCGTCTCGGATGCCAGGCCGTTATCACCGATCCCGACGCGGAGATCATCGTCACCGTGCCGCGCTACACGATCAATCAAGCCAGCGAGTCAGCCGAGGAATGAGCCGCCCTACCACGATCGCGCATGTGACCCGGATTCACGATCATTGCGAGGATACGCGCTCGCTCTTCCTCGCGCTCGAGAAGCCGCTCAAGTTCGCGCCAGGTCATTTCATCTCGATCGCGATTCCGCTCGGCGACGAAACACGCACGCGCCCTTATTCGATCGCGTCGAGCCTCGACGGCGGCCGCGCGATCGAAATCTGCTTCAACCGCGTACCCAACGGACGCGGAGTCCAATGGCTATTTGATCGCAGCGTCGGCGATGCGCTCGAGTTCACCGGCCCCTTCGGCACCTTCATGATGGAACGCGCGCCGGAGGTCGAGATTGGCCTCATCGCGGAAGGGACGGGAGTCGCCGCGATTCGTCCAATGATTCGGCGCGCGCTGGAATCAGGATCGCAAGCGCGCATGCATCTCGACTACGCCGCCGATCGCAACGAGCACATCCTGTATCGCGAGGAGCTCGAAGAATGGACGCGGCGCGCATCCAACTTCACATTCGAAACGCTGATTGCCCCGCAGGAGGTTCTCTACGATCGCCTGAGCGCGATCGCGGCGCGTCGCTGGATCGATGCGGACGCGGATCGCACGCGGCAGTTCTGGATTTGCGGCGTCGGCGCGGGCGTCAGCCGCATCCGCGATCTGCTGCGCGGGGCCGGCTACGAGCGTCGCGCCGTTCATTACGAGCAATGGTGACTATGTCGCGGGCGCTAGAGTTATGTGGCTCGCCACCGGCTGATCCTTTGCGTTGCAACGTGCGGAGCGCTTGGGACGCGGCTCGCTTTGATTCAGCGCAGGGCTGAGATCAGCAGAAACGACGGGCGCTGGCGTTCGTCAGCCCAGTCTGGATGCTGCGCGATTTGTTCTTTGCTTGGCGCCCACTCATCGATGTGAGTAATCGTCATGCCGACGCTGAGTAGTGCGTTGATGTAGGTCGCGATTGTCCGATGTTGTTTGATTACGCCGTTGGCTAGCCAGTCGGTTGAGCGCGGACCTTCGATTAAGTAGTTATCCAGCGGCCATACCTTTCGGCCTGTGGGATTGGTTATCCATTTGGGATTTGATGGTGCTGTGTAGATTGGATGCTCCACTGAGAATACGAGTGAGGCGCCGGGTTTCAGTGATTTGTGGATGCTTGCGATTAGAGCATTGAAGTTCTTCACATAGTGGAATGCCAGTGAGCTGTACACGAGATCGAAATATTGTGCCGATAATTCGACATGCTCGAGGTCGGCTTTTCGGTAGGTGATCGCGGAGTCATTGGTGGCTGATGCGGCTCGGGCGAGCATCTTTTCGGATAGATCGATGCCGAGTATTTCGGATGCACCGTTTTCGCGTGCCCATCGGCAGAACCATCCGAAGCCGCATCCGAGGTCGAGGACTTTGCGGCCGCGGATGTCGGGGAGCATCGCGCGCAGCGACGGCCATTCGGGTGCCGCGGCGAGGCCATCGATCGAGCGCGGCAGTTTGCTGTAGTTCGCGAAGAATTCGTCGGTATCGTAAATATTCTGCGCCATTTTCGTTCCATGACCTGAATTTTTTCAGAACGGCAGACGTTCACTCGACGTACTTCTTCTCCAGAGCTTGATACTCAGGCACGCCCATCAGCGCAGTGAACTCTTCGAAGACTCCTGACTTGGTATTCGTTGAGATGCGGCCGGTTTGTTTCAGCTCGCGCATCGTGTCGCGGATTTGGGCAAATAGCGCGAGCATAGTGCCGATGTGGATTGTTACTTTGAATGGGTACTTCTTGAGTTCGTCGAGCGGGAGCAGGTCGCCGTTGTAGATCAGCGGCAGGTCGCCAAGCAGATCGGCGTAGCGCTTCAGATCGTCAAGCGTTTTGATGCCGTCGACGAAGAGCAGGTCGGCACCCGCCTCAGTATACGCCCGCACTCGGCGCACCACGCCGTCCCATCCTTCGACCTGGAGCGCGTCGCTGCGCGCGATTATCACGAGATCCGTATCGCGCCTGGCGTCGCAAGCGGCCCGTATCTTCGACACGGCCGCGTCCATCGCGATCACTTGCTTACCCGCGAGGAAGCCGCATCGCTTTGGGAACACCTGGTCTTCGATATGCATCGCCGACACGCCCGCGTCTTCGTATTCGCGCACGGTGCGCCAGACGTTGAGCGGATTTCCATACCCGGTGTCGGCGTCGCTGATGACGGGTACGTCGACGGCCGATGAGATTGCGCGCGCGTTCGCGACCATCTCAGACATCGTGAGCAGTCCCAGATCGGGATACCCGCGCGATGCCGAGGTGCCGAAGCCCGTCATATAAACGGCATCGAAGCCGGCGCTCACTGCGAGCTTTGCCTGCAGGCAATCGAACACGAACGGAGCGACGATCAGTCCCGGCGCCGCGAGCATCTGGCGCAGGCGCTTTCTCGATTCATTCATCGTGATGATCTCAACCGTGAGAAATTTGAAGGCGAGGCTACAGCGCGTGAGAGCGCCGCGCAAAAGCTCGCGTCAGGCGAAGTAATCTTCGGCGCCGATCGAGGGGATCGCCAGCTGGTAAACTCGATTATTGCGCAGCACCTTAAGATTAATGTGGTCGCCCGGATGGCGTCCGCGCAGCGTATCGTAGAGAAAGCGGCGATCGTTCACGTCCTGGCCGTCGATCGCAAGCACCAGGTCGCCCTGCTGCAGGCCGGCTTTCTCGCCGGGCCCGCCGGGCATCACGCCCGCGATCACGACGTGGTCGCGGAGCGTGTATGAGAGTACTCCCAGCCACGCGCGCGCTGGCGTGGAGATTCGCCGGCCATGCGCCATCAGCTCGTCGCGCACGCCGAGAAAATTTTCGCCCGGGATGCCCAGGATCGCGCGGCTCATGTCCGCGAAGTTGAGGTATGAGATCGCAACGATCTGGCCCTTCATGTTGCACACCGGGCCCCCACTGAAGCCGATGCTCAGCGACGACGCCGTGACGCACACCGAGCGATCGAGGGTGAACTCCCAGACCGCATCGAAGGGCCCGAGGTAAGTGATAATACCGCAGTCGGCGCATCGCTTTTCCGCGCCCATGCTCGCGACGCTGAACGCGTCCTGGCCAGGCTCGCAAGTGGTGGATGGAACGACCTCGATATGCGGCAGGTTCGCTCCGTCGATCTTGAGGAGTCCAAGGCCCGTGCTGTAATCGCGCGCGATGATCTGCGCCTCGCGCTGATCGCCGTCGGGCATCGTGACGATCACGTTCTTGGCGCCGAGCAACAAATAGTGAACCGTCAGGATGAAGCCGTCGGGGGTGACGATCATGCCGGTACCGCGGCGGTCGGTGCCAAGGCCGATCGCGGTCGAGACGTGTGACGAGGGTATATGGGTGTGAACGCCGACAGTGGCGCGCAGTACCTTATCGAGCAAAAAAGGCGGTGCGTTCACGGCGGATACTCCGTCTCCAAACCTAGGACCGTGCCATTACGGTTTCAAGGACACAAAAAAAGAGGCGGCGTCTTGCGGCGCCGCCTCGAATCAGATCAGGAAAGACTTTACTTGTTGTCCTGCCGCGACTGGTCGGGCGGAAGCGCGGTCTGCTTGGCGCGCACCGTCAGCAACTGAAGAGCCTGCCCGAGATCGAGCTCGCTGTACTTCTGATTGCCATACAAGCTGTCGAGCTGCTTCACGGCCTGGGCCGTGGTGAGATCGTTGGTCGAGAGCTGGTCGGTCAGCTGATGGATGATCTTGCGCGCGCCCTTCCAGTGGAAGACGTCGGCGGCGACGTTGAGCTGATCGAGCTTCGCCGCGCTCACACGCATCGCGTCGGAATAGCCGACCACGTAGCCATCCTTGGCGGAGCCATTCAACGCGTTCCAGAAGTTTCCGTTATGCGTGATGTCGCTCGACGCAAACGCCAGCGCAAAGCTCGCCAAAAATCCCAGCACCACGCCGGACATAAACTTTTTCATTGCGCGACGCCCTTCCCTTGCCGCTCGCGAACTTTTCTAGCAGAAATACGTTCGTCGAGCAAAAGCGGTTTCACTTGAAGGGGGATTTTTCTCGTGCCAGAAATCGATCATCGAGACCTCGCTGCTCTTTGCGAGGACACCCTTCCTCCCCACCGACACCACGTTAATGTTACACAAGCCGGACCGTGGGGTAAATAACCGCGGCACAGAATCATTGAGGCTCATTGAGCAGGATTGAATGCCTGCTGCGAGCGGTGTCATCATCGAATCGACCGACATCGTTCGTTTAAATGCCTGATATTTACCAGGAGATACTTGAGTTCATCCGGAATCCGCAGCCATCGCGGTTTGATGAACTCGCGATACGTGCGTTTCGCCATCAATTCGATTGGGTGCGGAACTATCGCGCCTATTGCGAATCGCGCGGCGCCGATCCGAGTCAAATCCGTTCGGTCGATGAGGTCCCGGTCGTGAGCACGGCGGCCTTCAAGTATGCGAACCTGGCTCACGACGAATCGGCTCCGCGTCTCGAGTTCCTCACCAGCGGAACCACGCTTGGGCGATCGCATCGCGGACGCCATGTTGTGATGCATCCGGAGATTTACCGCGCCTCAGCGCTTGCGCATCTCAGGCGGATGCTCTTTGCGGACGGAGCGCGGTCGCGGATGCTCGCGATGCATCCGGGGTCGGACGTGATGCCCGAGTCGTCGCTCTCGACGATGGTCACGTGGTGCATCGAGGAGTTCGGCGCGCGGACGATGCTATATGCGGCGAATCGGCAAGGTGTCGATATCGCGGCGGCCGAGGATTTTCTGCGGCGCGCCGCGGCGGATCGAGAGCCGGTCTGCATTTTGACCACGACGGCGGCGTTTGCCTCTCTTTGTGAGCATATTGAGACTAGTAGTGAACGAATCGATCTGCCTGCGGGCTCGCGCCTGATGGATACGGGCGGCGCAAAGGGTCAGGCGATTCCGCTCACGCCCGCGGAGGTGATCGGGCGAGCGCGCCAGTTCCTCGGAATCGAACCCGACCTCGTGATCAACGAATACGGGATGACGGAGCTATGCTCGCAGCTTTACGACGCAACGCGATTCAACTCGCGCGAAGTCGCCAGCGGCCCGCGCGTGAAGATCGCGCCGCCGTGGCTGCGCGTCCGCGCCCTCGATCCCGTGACGCTCGCCGGCGTGTCCGACGGTGAGATGGGACTGCTGGCGTTTTTTGATCTTGCCAACGTTGGTTCGATCTCAGCCGTGATGACCGAGGATATCGGTGTAGTGCGCGGAGATCGGGTGCGCCTGGTGGGCCGCGCGGCTGCGAGCGAGGCCCGTGGATGCGCGCTCGCGATCGGCGAGTTCGAAGCCGTGGAACGCAAACGCCAGAATCGCAACGCAGCGAGTGTCGCATCATGAGCCTCGCTGCCGGCACGCGAGCGGCTACGCTTAACGCCGGCGCGCTCCATGCAGCGGCGACGCGCATTCGCGCGGCGCTTGCTCGCCCGCTTTCCTCCGCGCGAATTGCATCATCGCTGGCGCGGGTGCTCTCGGAGTTTCAGCAACGCGATAATGTTCGACGGCGGCGCGTCGTTGAGCAAATCGCCTCGCGCACCGGATTCTCCGCCCCGCTCCTCGACGCTTCGCTCGACGCGCTACTTCATCCGTTTTCAAACGATGCTCTCGATTTACTCGCGCAGCGCGCTCGTCATCGTCCGGAACTTTGCGCGTTCGTTATGGCTGGCAACGCAGCGGGGGCGGGTATCCACGAAATCGTCCTCGCGATGCTCGCGGGCTGCGGTCTGCTGGTTAAAGCTGCTTCCAGCGAGCCCATTTTCTGGACCGAATTCGAAGCAGCGCTCGCTGAAATCGATCCTGCGTTGAGCCAGCACCTCGCGGTGTTCAACTGGAGCCGCGACGACCGTCAAATGTCCGCTGAGCTCGCCGAGCTTGTCGACGTTCTCGTTGCCTATGGCGACGACGCGACGATCTCGGCGCTCTCGAACGATCGCGCGTTCGTCGGCTTCGGCAGCCGAATCAGCGGCGCGATCGTCGCCCCTGAAGCGATGCCCGCATCGAGGCTCGGTGAAATCGCCGCGGCGATCGCGATCGATACCTCCCTCTACGAGCAACTTGGCTGCCTTTCGCCGCATCATGTCTTTGTCGTTGAAGCGGATGCTGCTGGTGCGCGCGACTTTGCCCGACGGATCGCGGCCGAGCTGCGCAATACCGCTGGCAGATTCCCTGCGCCCTTGCGGCTGCCTCTCGAAGACGCGGCCGCGATTCGGCGCGTGCGTGAAGTCGCACGCTGGCGCGCAATCGGTGGCGACGACCTCGAGCTGATCGAGGGCCCGCGACTTGATTGGACGGTGGTCTTCGACGCGGCGGCTTCGTTTTCAGTATCGCCCGGGTATCGCACGCTAGTTGTCAGCGCGGTGGCCGATGCCGCCGAATTGGGACGCCGTATCGAGCCGGCATCGCCATATCTTGAATCGATGTCCCTGGCGGCAGCGGGTCAAACCGGCGCGGAGATCCGCGCCATCCTCGAACATCTGCAAATCCCGCGCATTTGCGCGCCGGGCGAGATGCAGTCGCCGCCGCTCGACTGGCGTCATGGCGGCGCGTTTTTCGATCGCATGATAAGCCCACGATGAGCGAGTTAGGGGACAAATTCCTGCGTCACGTCGCGCAAACCTCCGACTCTCCACTCGGCCTTGAGATCGCGCGCGCTGAAGGTTCGTGGCTCTGCGCGACCGACGGCCGCAGATATCTCGATCTGATCGCGGGTATCGGTGTCTCCGCGCTCGGCCATGGCAATCCGCACGTGCTCGCCGCAATCGAGCATCAGATGCGGCGCCATCTGCACGTCATGGTCTATGGCGAATACGTGATCGAAAAGCAGGCACGCCTCGCCGATCGACTCGCTGAAGTGCTGCCACGCCCGCTGGATCGAATTTACTTCACGAACAGCGGCGCCGAGGCGATCGAAGGCTCACTCAAGGCGGCGCGCAAATTGACCCGGCGTTCGGGATTCGTCGCGTTCGACGGCGCGTATCATGGCGACACCATGGGCGCGATGGCGCTGGCTGGAAATCCCGCGTTTCGAGAGCCGTTTGGTGCGTTACCCGGACCGGTGCGCCACATCCCTTATAACGACATCGCGTCGCTGGAGGCGATCGACGACACGATCGCGGCGGTCGTCGTCGAGCCGGTGCAAGCCGAGGGCGGCGTGCGGATTCCAGGCCGCGAATTCATTGCGGCATTGCGCGAGCTATGCGATCGCTCGGGCGCTCTGCTGATTTTCGATGAAGTTCTCACTGGATTCGGCCGCACGGGAAAGCTGTTCGCGCTGGAGCACTACGGCGTCGTTCCTGATGTGATTGTTCTCGCGAAGGCGCTCGGCGGGGGGCTGCCACTCGGAGCGTTCGCCGCGCGCGATGAAATAATGAACGTGCTGGCGCACGACCCTCCGCTCGGACACATCACGACCTTCGGCGGCCATCCGCTTTCGTGCGCCGCCGGGCTCGCGTCGCTGGACGTAATCCTGGCGGAGCGGCTCTGGGAGCGCGCGCAAGCGATCGGCGATCGGTTCCGACAGCGAATCGAATCGCTCGGCTCCGAGCAGATCGCGGCCGTACGCGGTATCGGTCTCCTGATCGGTATCGAGATGCGCAGCGCGGCGATGGCCGCGCGCTTCGTCGCCGAGTCCGTCGCGCGCGGCGTGATTATCAACTGGACGTTGAATGCCGACACTGTCGTACGGCTTGCGCCGCCGCTCACGATCACGCCGGAGGAAATCGACTTTGCGCTGGACGCGATGAACGCCGCGCTGCAAGCCGGGAGCCGCACGCGATGAGCGGGTCCGGGGCGAGGCTATCGCCGACTCTCGCCGGCCGCCGGCGCCTAACCCTGGGGCTAATCGAGCGCGACCTGGATTCGTTGAATGTGCTGTGGCAGGGCGCCGATGTCGCGATTCTGGTTACTGCCGGCTACCTGTTGATAGAGCTTTTCGGCTTCGGGTATTCGCCGCGCGGACTGGTCTGGGTATGGGTGGCCCTGGGCGAGCTCCTGATTTTTCGCGCGGCGTTCTGGTCCAATACCGTTCGCAGATTTTGGCGACCGGTCTCGCTGTGCTTCGGCATGGCCTTGATCGCCACGTTCGGGATCTTCGCCCACCTGTCGCAACGGCCCGAAACACTCTTTGTTTCGGCGATGCTATGTCCGCTGGCCACCTCCGCTTACATCGCGTGGACGCCGTCATGGCAACTGGCGATGAACGCGGCGAGTCTTTCGCTCTACGTGCTCATGCCGATGCTACTGGGTGATCCTAAACTCTACATTCCGGCCCACTTGGCGGCGCTGGTAACGGCTCTCGCGTTCGCGCAATCGAGCTCGGTTTATATCGAGCGCTATCGCCGCCGCTTGCGCCAGCAGGTGCGCGATCTCGAAGAGGCGGCCGGTTTCCGCGACGCTCAAATCAGCACGATGGCGCATGACGTGCGCAGCCCGCTGGCTGCAATCGCCGGCTATGCGACGCTGCTGCAGGCCCAGGATCTGGCGCCGCAGGATCGTTCTGACCTGCTGGCGCGGCTCGGGTTGGCGGCCTGGAACATGGACCTTGTCGTCAGCAACCTGCTCGACATGTACCAGATCGAGGCGCACGGGCTAGTCACGGAGCCGCGCGAGATTGATCTCACCCCGAACCTGCGCGAGGTAGTCGATAGCTGCGAAGTCCAGGCGAGCCGGCGCGGTGTCGAGCTCAAGACCGCATTGTGTGAGCTGCCGCGATGCCGTCACGATCCGCGGCACGTCGAGCGTATCGTCAAGAACCTCGTCGGTTTCGTGTTGAGCCGCGTCGATTCCGGCGCCGCAAGGCTCGAATGCGGCCCGCACGAGAATCAAATCAGGATCGAAGTCTGCGACGACGGCCCCGCTATTTCGGCGAGCGAGCTTGCGGCGCTGTGCACGCAGTTCCCGCGCAACGGGTTTGGATCGCCGTCGCGCGACCTGAACCTCTATATCGCGCGCCGCCTGACCGAAGCTTCCGGCGGAATCTTCTCGGCGCACCCGGGCGAGCGGGGCGGCCTCAGACTCGTCGCCGAGCTGCCGGTGCATGGCCAGGCTGCGTCGCGAACACCCGCGTGACCGTCCTATTGCCCGTGTTATTCGAATCGTTTAGCGTCGTGGCGTGTTCGCTTGTTTGACTTATGCCAGAGTCGCGCCGCGCCCGGCGCAGAGACCCTGACGATTTGGCTGCCCGCCAGTTGCGCCGTGTGCCATCCGGTCGAAAAGGCCTTCCCGGTGAGTTTGAGCTAATTGCGCATTTGACCGCGCGCAGCCGCTTGTCGCGCCGGACGATTTTGGGACCGGGCGACGATTGCGCGATCATTCGAAGCTCGTCCAGAGATCAGCTAGTCACGATCGATTCGATGGTCGAGAATGTTCACTTCAAGATGGGGTGGGGCTCGCCGGAACAAACCGGGATCCGCGCACTCGAGGTGAACCTTAGCGATATCGCTGCGATGGGCGGGACGCCGCATACCTGCGTGATCAATCTCGGGGTGCGGCCGACGGTTGCGCTCGAGTATATCGACGGACTCAACCAGGGTCTGAGGACGGCGGCGCGCCGCGCGCATGTTGACATCGTCGGCGGCAACATCACCAGTGCGAGCGAACTCTCGATCACGATCGCACTTTTGGGTGATGCGGGGAAAAGTGTGTTGCGCCGCGATACGGCTCGCGTCGGCGCCGATATTTTCGTCACCGGCACGGTCGGTGACGCCGCTCTTGGATGGCGAATACTCGCGGGCGAGATGCGCGCGCCAGCCAAGGCGCGTCAACATCTGGTGAGCAGGTATCTTGAGCCGGCGGCGCGTATCGAAGCAGGAATCCGCCTTGCGCAGCTTCGTCCCGCTCCCGCCGCGATCGATATCAGCGACGGGTTGCTGCAGGACCTGGGGCATATTCTCGAGCGCAGCAAGGTCGGCGCGGAGATCGACGCCCTATCAGTGCCGATCTCTGACGCGTACCGACGGACTGTGGGAGCCGACGTCTCATATGCACTCTCGGGCGGCGAAGATTACGAGTTATTGTTCTGCGCATCCGCACGGATCTCGGCGCGGGAGCTGGCCAAGCGGCTGGGAATTGAGGTGACGCGAATCGGCAGAATCGTAAAGGGGCGGGGAATCAAATTGAGCGGCGCCAAGCTTCCGCCAAATGCCGGCTTCGACCAGCTCCGCGCGCAAGGGACACGCTGATGCTGATGCTGCTGCTGCCGGTGACGGTCGGCGTGCTCGTGATGATGAGCGCGACGCTGGCTGGCTCCGAGACCGCGATTTTCGCTCTCGTGCGCATGGAGCATACGCGCGAGCAGCTCGCGAGCTCGGTGCGGCGCTCGGTCGAACATTTGATGCAGCGCCCAGTCGAATCGCTGCTAGTGATTATCGGTCTCAACGAGGCGTGCAACATCTTCGCCGAATGTCTCGCCACCAGTTTTCTCATCCTGTGGCTCGGCGCCGCGCTCGGACCCTATATCGCCGCTCCGGTGATGCTCGTGATCGTGCTGATCTTCTGCGACATCACGCCCAAGACCTTCGCGCTCGGCATTCCTGGCGCGTTTGCGACGTTGACTGCCGGTTCACTGGTGCTCATCGCCGACCTCGTCCATCCCGTAACCAGGTACCTCGCCCAAGCCGAGGAGGCTCCTACTCCCGAGGCGGTTTCGGAAGCCGAGTTCAAGGCTCTCCTGCGGCTGGGCGAGCATTCCGGCGAGGTCGAGCCTGCAGAGCGTGCGATGATCCATCGCATGTTCGATCTCGGCGCGCGCCGTGCCGCCGATGTGATGACGCCGCGCGAACGGATGTTCGTGCTCGATATCGCTACGCCGGCTAACCAACTGATCGCGGATATCGTGCACGAGGGTTACACGCGCGTGCCGATTTATCGCGGCACCCCGGATAATATCGCGGGCATCCTCCACACCAAGGACCTCGTCGCGCGCAGGCTGGATCCGACGCCGCCGCGGATCGAGCGCCTGGTGCGCCCCGCCTACTTCATCCCACCCGGCAAGTCGCTCGGCGATTTATTCGACGAGATGCGGCGCGGGCGTTTCCAGATGGCGCTCGTGGTCAATGAGTACGGCAAGCTGCTCGGCCTCGTCACATTGAATGATTTGCTCGAAGAACTGTTCGGCGAGATTCGTGACGAGTTCGATATCGAAGTGCCGGAGTTCGCGAAGGTTTCCGACCACGAGTTCGTGGTCTCAGGCGCGATCGATATCAAGCAGTTAAACCAGCACCTGCCGGTCGCAATCGCGCCCGCCGGTGGACGCACGCTCGCCAGTATCGTGCTGCGCAAGCAGGGACGTGTGCCGCGCGTCGGCGAGCATCTCCAGCTCGGCGAGTACGAGGCGACGGTCGAAAGTGTGCGCGGCGCGACCGTGGAACTTGTGAGGCTCAGGCGCTAATGCTCGCGGTCGTGCTGCTGGCGGTGCTGGGATGCGTTGGTATCCAGGCGTTCTTCGCTGCGAGCGAGATCGCGCTGGTCTCCGCCGACGAGCTCAAGGTGCGGGCCGAGAGCGAACGCGGCTCCAAGCGCTCCGGCACGCTGATGCGCCTGCTGGGTAATCGCGATCGCGTCGTCGCGCTGACGCTTACGGGAGCCAACCTGGCGACCGTCGTTGCCGCCGTGCTGCTCACGAGCTTTCTCCATCGCTACGGTCCGAATGCAGCCTTCCTCGCACCGTTTATCCTGACGCCGATCACGCTGCTGCTCGGCGAGGCGATCCCGAAACTGCTCGCGCTGCGCGATCCGCATGGCTTCGCGATGCTTGCCGTCGCGCCGCTCAGGATTCTGTCGACTGCGCTCGGCCCCGTGCTCAATATCGAGACCTGGCTGAGCCGCGCGCTGCGCCGGCTGATGGGCGTCCCTTCCGAGATGCAGAGCGTCTTTCTTTCGCGCGAGGATCTGTTGCGGCTCGCGCGCCGTCCGGAGGCGACAGGCACTCACGACGCCGACGCGATCCTGCCGGCCGAGCGGCAGATGATCAGCCGCATCTTTCGCTTCTCGCGCGCCGGTGTGCGCAAGGCGATGGTGCCGCTGGTGCGGGTCGATGCGATCCCCGAGGAAAGCACGCTCGAAGCCGCGATCGAAATGGTGCGCCGCGAAGGTTTCACGCGCCTGCCGGTTCTCCGCCGGCGTATCACCGATATCGTTGGCGTCGTGCATGCCTTCGATCTCCTGCAGGCACCCGATCTCGGTCGCCCCGTGAGCGAAGTGATGCGCCACGTGAGTTACTTTCCCGAATCGATGCCGCTCGACGAGGCGCTCGTTGCGATGCAGCGCACGGGAGAGAACATGGCGGTGATCGTCGATGAGTACGGCGGCGCGTCGGGAATCGTCACCCTCGAAGATTTGCTCGAAGAGATCGTTGGCGAGATCGAGGACGAGCACGACCTTGCCGAGGAGCATGCCCGCATCGCCGGTCCGCGCTCACTGCTCGCAATCTCGAGCGCCACGGTCAGCGAACTCAACGAACGTTTCGGCCTCAAGCTCCCCGAAGCTGATGAGTATGCTACGATCGGCGGTCTCGTGGTCGAACATCTCGGTCATATTCCCAAGCCCGGTGAGCAGTTGCGCGTCGGCGACATCACAATCACGGTGACCCGCTCGGATTTGCGCGCGGTGCGCGAGGTCGCGCTCCTTTTGCCGCAACCGCTCAAGCCTGAAGTTTTGAAGCGCCGATGACTCCGAAGCGGATTCGCGAAATCCTCGATTCCGTCGCGGCCGGCAAGCTCGAGTCAGGCGCGGCTTTCGAGCAACTCCGAGAGCTGCCGTTTCATGATCTCGGCTTCGCCAAGATCGATGGCCATCGCGCGCTCAGGCGCGGCGTGCCCGAAGTCGTGTTCGGCCAGGGCAAATCGGTCGAACAAATCGTCGCGATCGGCAAGCGCATCACCTCGGCCGGCATGAATCTGATTGTCACGCGAATCGAGCCCGCCAAGGCAAGCGCCGTGCGCCGCAAGCTCAGCGCGTTGCGCTATTACCCCGAAGCGCAGCTCGCCACGATCGTGCGCGAGAAGGTGAAGCCGTCAGGTCACGGCACGATCATGGTCATCAGCGCGGGCACCTCGGACATTCCCGTCGCCGAGGAAGCGGCGCTGTGCGCGGAGCTCTTCGGAAATCGCGTGACGCGGCTTTACGACGTCGGCGTCGCGGGGATTCATCGCCTCACCGCCAACCTCGATGACGTGCGCCTGGCGAGCGTGCTGATCGTCGTCGCGGGGATGGAAGGCGCGCTGCCTTCGGTCGTCGCCGGTCTCATCGACAAGCCTGTGATCGCTGTGCCGACGAGCGTCGGCTACGGCACCGCCATGGGCGGATTCGCGGCTCTGCTCGGGATGCTCAATTCGTGTTCCAGCGGCGTGAGCGTGGTGAATATCGACAACGGTTTCGGCGCCGCGCTGAGTGCCACGCTTATCAACCGCGTCGGAATAGGAGTCGCGTGAGCGAGCGGCGCAATCCTCTGACCAGCGGCCGCGTGCGGCGCGCGATCAAGATCGGCGAGCTCACGTCGCAGGTCGGCAGCAGCTACCTGTGGAACCAGCTCCGCCGTCCCTTTTTGAATGGGCCCGCGCGCGAGCGCGAACTGCTCGACACTCATATCCGCAACGCGCGCCGAATCGTCGAGAGCTCCAAGCAGCTTCGCGGCGCGTTCATGAAGCTGATCCAGATGCTCTCGATGCGACACGATTTGCTGCCGAGCGAGGCGCTCGACGTCCTCAGCGCGACGCAATCGAACGTGCCGCCGATGAGCTACGCGATGATCTCCGAACAGATCCGCAAGGAGATCGGCAAGCGCCCCGAGCTGCTGTTCCGCCGCTTCGAGCAGACCGCCTTTGCCGCCGCATCGCTCGGCCAGGTGCATCGCGCGACCCTCAAAGACGGTACCGAAGTTGCCGTCAAGGTGCAGTATCCGGGAGTGGACAAGACCGTAGCCGAGGATTTGCAGAATCTAAAGCTCCTGCTCCGCACGCTGCAGGCCATTGGGCGCGACGTGATGCGCCAGAAGATCGACACGGCGGCGATCTACAAGGAGCTCGACCAGCGGCTGCGCGAAGAGCTCGACTACGTCAGCGAAGCGCGCAACATGGCCGACTTCGGGCAGCTGCTCGAGGGCGACGATGAGATCGTCGTGCCGCGATGCATCGAGAATCTCAGCTCGCGCCGGGTGCTCACCATGACTTACGTCGACGGCTACGGACTCGCCGACGTGCTGAACCCGGCGGTCGATCTCGAGTTGCGCTCGTGGGTCGCGCGCAAGATGCACGTGCTGGCGTGGCGGCAGGTGCTCGAATTCGGCATGCTGCATACCGATTTTCATCCCGGCAACTACGTCGTCAGTCATCATCCGCGCCTCGGCATGCTCGACTTCGGCTCGATTCGCCGCTTTACCGAGCCGGTGCGCAAAGCGAATCTCCAGGTGGCAAGGGCGATAGTGAGCGGCGATGACGACTCGCTCGGCGCGGCAATGATGAAGCTCGGCTACCTCGACCGCGACCAGGATCCGGCGCCGATGGTCGAGATCATGCACATCCTGTTCGAGCCGATGATCGTCGACCGCGAATTTGATCCCGCCGAGTACGACACCGTCGCCAAGGCCACCAAGGTCGGCGAGATCGCGCTGCAGAACCGGCTCTACAAGTCGCCTGCTCACAGCGTGTTTACAATTCGCGCGCTGGTCGGCCTCGAAGGGATCACGCGCGGCCTCGGCGTTACGGCCAACTATCACAGGATCTTCGCCGCATGCCTGCGCAACATTCCGGGATAGCCGTGGCCGGGGAGCAGCGCGCGGTCCTGCTGGATCCGCTCGAACATCATCGCGATCATCATTTTCGGCGCATCCCGTCGCGCCGCGTAAGCGGCGAGCGCACGGCGCTGCGCTTCATCGAGGAAGTCGGCTTCTGCACCGCCTTCACGGCAGGTCTGGGCGTGCCGTGCCTGCGCGAGGCGATCGTCGGCGAGCGCGAGCCCGTCGCCGGCGAGCATATCCAGCACGACTACGGAATCGTAATGACGTGGCGGATCAAGGATTCACTGCCCGAGAAGCGGCTCGTCTACTACGGCAAGGTGATCGCGGGGAAGCCAAGTTTCATCGCGCGCGACATGTTGGGCGCGTTTCTCCGGCTGCGAACCTCGCCGGTCAACTATCGCAAGCTCTACGAGCGCGGGATGCTGAGTCATTGCGCCAAGCTCGTGATGGATACGCTCACGAAGCGCGGCGCGTCGGAGACGCGCGTGCTCAAGCTGTCGAGCGGATACGCGCAGCCCAAGCGCCGCGCCGAGTTCGACCGTGCGATGCGCGAGGTGCAGGAGAAGTTCCTTGCGCTCAAGGTTGAGGAGCGCGCCGATCCGTTCAGCTACGTGTGGGACACCGTCGAGCATCGATGGGAGGACGCGATCCGCGAGGCGCGCTCGCTCTCGCCGAGCGAAGCTGCGGATCGAATCGTGCGCCGCTATTTCCAGATCGCCGGCTTCGGCGCCGAGCGCGCGATCGCGCGGATGCTCGCGATCGATCCGGCGCTCGTCGATCGCGCGGCCAAAAAACTCGAGCGCGAGAAACTCGTGCGCCGCGACTGGCGAATCGAAAACTGGCCTGGCCGCGTGACGATCCTCGGCTCGCTCTGCGGCGTCGCTTGATGCGCCGTCTTATTCCGTTCTAAGAGGGGAGTGACGCGGGGAGCGATCGAACTCCTCGCCTCGGAGGGGACGTTATGCCGCTCGACCCGCAAGCCAAAGCAATGATGGATCAGATGGGCGCCGTTGGCGGTCCGCAGATCCAGGATCTCTCGCCCACCGACGCGCGCAAGGTTACCGCCGCCGGTTTCATGATTCCGCCCGCGCTGCTGGAGCATCCGGCGAAGATTGAGAATCGCAAGATTCCCGGTCCGGCAAGCGAAATCCCGGTGCGAATATACACGCCGGAGGGCAACGGCCCGTTTCCGATTCTCGTTTTCTATCACGGCGGCGGATGGGTCATCGGCGATCTCGAAACACACGACGGGCCGTGCCGCTACCTGACGAATCATGCGAAATGTGTGACGGTCGCGGTCGATTATCGGCTGGCGCCAGAGCATAAGTTTCCGGCCGGCGTCGAGGATTGCTGGGCCGCGCTCAGGTGGGT
>Ga0335073_10003757_pt1 | contig 21218 bp, 19 predicted proteins | sample Lox_Sample_22_FD_207093 | JGI IMG/M metagenome (GOLD analysis project Ga0335073, IMG submission 207093) | Soil microbial communities from Loxahatchee National Wildlife Refuge, Florida, United States - Lox_Sample_2.2 | ecosystem: Environmental > Terrestrial > Soil > Wetlands | place: USA...
CAGGTACTCCTGCTTCACCCGGTCCGGCACCGGGCTGTCGCTGGTGAGCAGGAACCGGGTGCCCATCGCGATGCCCGCGGCGCCGTAGGCCAGCGCGGCGACCAGCCCGCGGCCGTCGTGGAACCCGCCGGCGCCGATCACCGGGATGCCGACCGCGCCGGCCACCTGCGGCAGCAGGATCGAGGTGGGCACGCTTCCGGTGTGCCCACCGCCCTCGCTGCCCTGCGCGATGACCGCGTCCACCCCCCACGCCGCGACCTTCTCCGCGTGCCGGCGGGCACCGACCGAGGGCACCACGGCCAGGCCGGCGTCCTTGAGGTCGCTGATCACCCGCTGGTCCGGGGCCAGCCCGAACGAGGCGACCCGCACCCCGTGGCGCACCAGGAGCCTGGCCCGCCGGGCCAGGTCGGGCGCGTCGCCGCGGATGTTCACCCCGAACGGGGCGGCGGTCAGCTCCTTGGTCCGGGCGATGGCCGCGTCGGTCTCGGCCACGGTGAGCGTGCCGCTGGCCAGGATGCCGAGCCCGCCCGCGTTGGAGGTGGCCGCGGTCAGTTCGGGCGTCGACACCCAGCCCATCCCGGTCTGCACGATCGGGTAGCGGACCCCGAAGAGGTCGCAGATCACCGTGTGCAGCGCGGGGTGCAGCTCACTCATGCTCTTGCGGGACCTCCCGGTAACGCGCCATGTGCGGATCGATGACCTCCCGGATCAGGCGCAGCTCGTCCGGGGCCGGCATCCGGGTCTGCGCCACGTCGCCGTCGATGACCAGCTCGAACCCGGTGCTGGCGGCGACCTCGCCGACGCTGACGCCGGGGTGCACCGACACCAGCCGCATCGTATGCTCCGGGGCGGCGAAGTCCAGCACGGCGAGGTTGGTCACCACCCGCCGCAGCGCGTGGAAGCGGCTGGCGGCCGGGCCGGCCGCGGCGGCGCTGTCGTAGCCGACGCCGCAGACCACGTCGACCCGGGGCACGAACGTGCGCGTGCTGTGCCTCGGCACCCAGTAGCTCGTCGGATGGCAGACGGAGTTCCCCGGAGCGCCACGCATCCCGATCAGCTGCCGGGTGGGACGGGCGAAGTCCCCGATCGCGGAGATGTTCATGTTGCCGAACGGGTCAATCTGGCTCGGGATCATCATGATGTGCCGCTGGCCGGCCCAGGCGATGTCGAAGACCGAGCGGAAGGGCACCCAGCCCTCGACCGGGCCGGGCGCCGGGTCGCCCACCGGCCAGCAGCCGGCGACAAACCGCGCCTCGCCGTCGGACAGCAGCAGGTCCGGCGCGAACGTGGCCCGGGCCAGCCGGGCCCCGATGGTCGGGATCACGCCGTACGGGCTGGCCAGGATCTCGCCGTCGCCGCGCCACGCCTCGGCGCAGGCGACCGCGCACACTTCGGCCCTGGTAGCCCGGGTAGCTCGGGCCGGCTCGGTCATGTGGTCGCTCCGGCGACGGCCCGGCGGCCCGCGACGGCGGCCTGGTAGTCGGACTCGGTGCCGCTCAGGTAGGTGGCCGCGAAGTTCTGCCACGCCTGCGGGTCCTTGGCCGCACTGACGTAGGCCCGCTGGAACTCCTCGTCCCGGGCATAGTCGGGCGCACAAGAGGTGAAGTGCGCGCCGTGGGGAGCCTCGACGACCCCGTCCACCATCCACCGGTGGATGCGCAGTGACCCCATCCCGCCCGACGCGGCCAGTTCCCCGGTGGGCACGACCCGCTCGCAGGACACGTACGCGCGCTCGGCGGCGGCGGCGAACAGGTCGTCGAAGTACAGGTCGGGCCCGAGGAACTGCGCGTTGCCGGCCATGTCGGCGCGGTTGAGGTGGATCAGCGCGGCGTCGAGCGCCAGCGCCGGGACTGCGAGCAACTCCTCGGCGTCCGCGTAGGGCGAGGTCACCGTGCGCAGCTGCGGGTTGAGCCGCATCACGTCGGAACCGAGCCCGGCCCGGGTGGGCAGGAACGGCAGCCGCAGCGACGCGGCGTACAGCGCCCACTGCAGCATGCCCTCGTCGTACTCGGTGGCCTCGACCGCGCCGGACTGGCGGGCGGCCTGGAAGTGCGGCTCGAGCGGGATCGAGTCCAGCGAGACGAACGCGTAGATCAGGTGCCTGACCTTGCCCGCGGCGCACAGCAGGCCGATATCCGGGCCGCCGTAGGAGACGATCGTGAGGTCCCGCAGACCGGAGCGCACGATCGCGCGGACCAGCGACATGGGCTTGCGCCGGGACCCCCAGCCGCCGATTCCGATGGTCATGCCCGGACGCAGCCTGGCCACCACCTCGTCTTCGGTCATTCGCTTGTCTGCCATGTTTGCTCCGCTCTGTCACCCGCTCCATTGCGGGCCGTGCCGCACGTTATCCGCCATGATGCTGGTCATTTCCGCCCAACATCAAGCGCTTGGTCGGGTCGAGTGAAACAGCGCCAGACACCACGGCCCCGCAGGGCGCAACGACAGAGGTCAGAGCGTTATCGGCGGCCAGAGATGGGGCCCGGCCACGATCGGGGAGTGCCCCCTACCACCGGCCCCACGGCAGCAGCGCGGTCACCGCGACCGCCGCGAACAGCAGGGTCAGGTAGGCGATCGACCGGTGGAACAGGCGCATCGGGGCCGGGGCGTCACCGGCGGTCACGCGCCCGTGCAGCGCATGCGCCTCGACCAGGAACCAGGTGCCGAGCCCCAGCGCGCAGCCTCCGTACAGCCAGCCGGCCCAGGGGACAAGCGCGAGCGTCACCGCGACCATGACGTACGAATAGATCACGATTCTGCGCGTAACCTGCGCCGCCGGGGCCACCACCGGCAGCATCGGCACGCTGGCCGCCGCGTAGTCGTCGCGGAACTTCATGGCCAGGGCCCAGAAATGCGGCGGGGTCCAGAAGAAGATGACCGCGAACAGCACGATCGCGGGCAGGCTGACCCGGCCGGTGACCGCGGCCCAGCCGACCAGCACCGGAAAACAGCCCGCGGCGCCGCCGATGACGATGTTCGACGCGGTCCGCCGCTTCAGCCCGAGCGTGTAGACGAAGACGTAGAACAGGATCGCCGCGTCGGCCAGCGCGGCGGCCAGCCAGTTGACCAGGACGCCGAGCATCAGGGTGGACGCGACACCGAGCAGGATCCCGAATATCAGGGCCTCGGCCGGCTTGATGGCGGCGCTGGCTCCCTTGGCCAGAGGCCGGCGCGACGTGCGACGCATCACCGCGTCGATGTCGCGGTCGATGTAGCAGTTGATCGTGTTCGCGCAGCCCGCGGCCAGCGTGCCGCCGAGCACGGTAACCGCGATCAGGGCCACCGCGGGCACCCCGCGCCGCGCCAGCAGCATGGCCGGCACCGTCGTGACCAGCAGCTCAACGATAATCCGCGGCTTGGTCATCGTCAGCAGGGACCGAGCCACCAGGCGCGCCGAGCGCCGACCGGGCGGGGCGTACACCGGCCCGGACTCGTGCCCGGGCAATGCGCCCGTGACCTGTGTCACTCGCTAGCCTCCGTGCCCTCGGTCGTGCCCGGCCCAGTACTACCTTCTGTAGTGCCCGTTACCTTACCCGCGCCGTCGTCCTCGGCGGCCAGCGCATCCCGCTTAGCGCCATGCGGCTCCGCCGCTGACTCCGCCGACCCGCCGCCGGACGCCGTCGGCATTCCGGCCGCGACCGCCGCGGCGTGTGTCGCTGCGGGCCCCGGCGCCCAGCGGGTCGCCGCGGCCAGGGACACATGCTCCGCTGGGACCCGCGGGTGCGGCCGGGCGAACAGCACGTAATAGAGCACGGTGGCGATGACGGCGAACAAAATGATCGGGAACGCGAACGTCAGGATGGCACCGCCGGGTGCGTTGCTGTTCGTCGACGTCGTCTGGGCGAGGATCGTTATCGGCACTTGCGCCTCCTGCTGGATGCGACTTCACTCATCTGAACCTCGGCCGCGATGGCCACGCTGAGGTTCGCGGAGTCAGCAGCCGGTCGAAGCCTGCCGAGAGCGCATGAGCCTCTTCGTCGCTCAGCCATCGTACGAGCAGGGCCACCGCCGCGGCGATCATGGGCGGCAGCATGCCCATCCACAGCACCGCTCCGGCCAGTTGCTGATCATCGAGCACGGTCATAACGTGATGCGCCGAGTTGGCATAGGAGTGATAGATCACGCCCGAGCCGAACACGAGCACCATACCGAGGATGGTGTCGGCGGCCAGGGTGCCAATCAGCAACTCCGCCCCCCGCAGCGGCGCAGCCCCCGCATTCCACGGGCGCGAGCCGATCACCTGCAGCCAGAACAGCAGCCCCGCGGCCAGGTACAGCACGTACTCCGCGGCCGCCGCTGCGGCACTGACCGGAACCCGGTCGAACAGGGCTGGCAGGTGCCAGCCGAGCCAGATCACGTTGAACGCCACAGCAGTGGCCACCGGCCACCGCAGCCACCAGGGCCGGGGCCGTGCCGTAGCCTCGCCCGGCGCTTCCCGGCGTGGCGGCGGCCGGCCGAGGGACCTGGCCAGGGCCGCCCACGGCGCGCCGAGCACGATCAGCCCGGGCCCGACCACGGCCAGGACGAGGTCCTGAACGGCCCGCACCCAGATGTAAACCCCCGACCAGTAGCGCATCGGCGACACGATGGCCAGCAGCGCGAGCACCAGCCCGGCCTGGAACAACCCCGCCTCACGGATCACCGCGCGGCGGCTGGCCGGGTCCGGCCGGCCCCGCAGGGCACCGGCCAGGTGCGTTCCCGCCACCACCGCGTAGAGGGCGATAACCGGCCACAGAGCCGACCAGTGCGCCAGGACCGGTCTCATCGGATCAGTGGACCAGGTAGAACAGCACCCAGGCCACGATCACGACCACCGCCAGGTAGTTCCAGACCACGGTGAACGCGCTCAGCGCGGCCTGGAACCGCTGTACGGCGAAGGCCTCCACGTAGGTCGGCGGCTGCTCGACGAAGGCGATCTCAGGGATCGGCCGGGCCCGCATGATCAGGGTCTCCAGCCACACCATCGTCCCGAAGACGACCACGATGAAGACTGGCCAGAACCCGACGAACACGCTGGCGAACCCGGCGTAACCGGGAGGGAAGGGCAGGTCGGTGAGCTGCCAGATCTGGAGCCCGATGGCGGCGAGTCCGAGCACCAGTGCCACCGCGGCACCGCCGAGCCAGGCCCCCTTGTGCCCGGCCTTGATCCGCTGCAGCACACCGGTCTGCAGCAGCGCGCTGACCACGACCAGCGCCATGACCAGGGTGCCCGCCCACATTTGCGGTGCCTTGAAGCCCGCCGGGTACCAGTCGCCGTGCGAGTTCGACGACCGCAGGTAGAAGAACGCGAACACGAACGCCCCGAACCCGAACGACATGCTGCCGATGGCCAGCCGGGCTCCGGTCCACGACGCGTTGAGCGCGGCTTCGTGATAAAAGCCCGCCTCCTCGGCGTCGTGGGTCAGGCCACCCGGCGGCTGCCCGGTAATCTCGGCCATGGCTATGCCTCCGCTCTTGCGGTCTCGGCCCCGGCATAGGCGGCGCTGACCACTCCGACCGGCGGGTTGAGGTCCGCGACCGGCGGAGCCCCGCGCGTGCCGTACTCATACGGGTTGGACAGCACGACCGGGACGTGGTCGAAGTTGCCGGGCGGCGGCGGCGAAGGGATTTGCCATTCCAGGCCGCGGGACTGCCACGGGTTCCCCTCTTCCCGCTCCCGGACGATCACGGTCGACCAGACGAAGTTGATCACGAAGATCAGGATCGCGCCGCCCAGGACGAACGAGGAGATCGACACCCAGTCGTTGGCGGTCTCCAGGTTCCGCGCGTACTCGAACACCCGCCGCGGCATGCCGGCCATCCCGATCGCGAACAGCGGCAGGAACGTCGAGTTGAATGCCAGGAACATGATCCAGAACTGGACGTAGCCCAGTCTCTGGTTGAGCTTGACCCCGGTCATCTTCGGCAGCCAGTAGTACAGGCCGGCCATGAACGCGAAGATCAGCCCACCCATGATCGTGTAATGGAAGTGTGCCATCACGAAGAAGGAGCCATGCTCGGTCGTGTCCGCGGGCACATCGGAAAGGAACACCCCGGTGATCCCGCCGATCAGGAAGTTGAAGTACATCGCCAGGCAGAACAGCATCGGCACCGTGAACCTGATTTTCGCCTTCCAGAACGTGCCGAGCGCGATCAGGTAGACGAACCCGGTCGGGATCGAGATCAGTTCGGTGGTCAGCATGAACACCGGCCGCATGTCCGGGTTGATGCCCGAGTCGAACAGGTGGTGCTGCCAGACGAAGAAACTCAGCAGCCCCACGCCGATCATCCCGGCCGCGGCGACCTTGTACGCGAAGAGCGGCTTGCGGCACATGACCGGGATGATCTCGGACACGATGCCGAACCCGGGCAGCGCGAGGATGTACACCTCGGGATGACCGAAGAACCAGAACAAGTTCTCGTACAGATAGCTGCTGCCGCCGAGCGTGTTGACGAAGAACGCGGTCTGCGCGGTGCGGTCGGTGATCATCATGTACATGCCGCCGACCAGCACCGGCGCGGCCAGCACCATCAGGAAGGCGGTGGTGAGCATCGCCCAGACGAAGACCGGTATCCGGCTCCACCGCATGCCCGGCGCCCGGTAGCAGATCACCGTGACGATGATGTTGAACCCGGCCAGGATGATCGAGATCCCCATCAGCCCGAACGCCATCGCGTACGAGTCCGCGCCGACCGTCGACTCGATCGACAGCGGCGCGTACCCGGTCCAGCCGAACGGGAACCCGCCGAGCATCAGCCCGGACAACAGGATCAGGAATGCCATCGGCGTCAGCCAGAACGACAGCGCCTCCATCCTCGGGAACGCCACCCGCTTGGACCCGATCATGATCGGCACCAGGTAGTTGCCGAACGGCCCGAGGATGACCGAGGTCATCAGCATCATCATCATCGTGCCGTGCTCGCCGACGATCTCGATGTACACGGAAGAGTTGAACAGGTGATAGCTCGGAGAGAGCAGCTCGGACCGGATCGCCATCGCGAACAGGCCCGCCGTGCAGAAGTAGATGATCATGCCGACCAGGTACTGGAGCCCGACCACCTTGTGGTCCAGGGTGAACCTGAAGTACTTGGCCACGCCGTCACTGACCGGCTCGGTCTCATTCTCGGCCTCGATATTGACCGGCTTGCCGATCATCTGCCGGAACAGGTCGTTGAACACGCCGAGCCCGATCAGCCAGCCGACGATCGCGCACGCGTACCCGAGCACGATCGGCCAGTCGCTGGAGTCGGACAGCGTGATGTTCGGGTATTCGGTGGCCACGTTGCTCGACGCGAGGAAGTTGCCGAGCCAGTGGCCGACGAGGTAGCCGATTACCGCCCCGATGATCGCCGTGTGGATCGCGGGGCGCAGCCACCACGGCCGCCGCCGCCCACCGCCGGCGGACTCGCTGCCACCGGCTCCGTGCGCCCGTTCCGGCTGTGTCTCGATGGCCATGCGGTCACCTCTTCATTGCAGTGTCGGTCCGGGGGGGATGACTCCCCGTAGTTCCCCCGGCGTGGTGGCCCCGGGATTCCGTCATGGCTGCAACGGATCCGTCGGCGGGTAATAGAGGCCGGGCGCGCCGGTGAGCCCGGCGGCAACCATGGCCTTGCTCATCTGCGCGACCATCGTCGGGTCGTAGGTCGTGGCGTACGGAGGCAGCATCTTGGTCACCGCGGCCAGCTGGACCTCGGTACTGTTCGCCCAGGAGTCGAACGCGCTCAGCGACACGGCGTGGCCGTAGTCGAACATCGCACCGTGCCAGAGCCCGCAGAGTTCGTCGCAGCGCACGGTGATCGAGCCGGGGTTGTTGACCTTCGTGTACGCGACGTTGTCCACGTCCGGGTTGGCGTCGGCCTTGACCCCGAGCTGGTAGGCCCAGAAGTCGTGGATCACGTCGATCGAGGTCACGTGGAACTCCACCCACTCGCCGACCGGCAGCACAAGGTCAGTGGTCTCGAACCCGCCAAACTGCGGGTACCGGTAGGTGAACTTCCACTGCTGGGCAATCACCTGCACCTGCAGCGTGTTTCCGGAGGGCTTCCAGATCGGCTGGGCTCCCTCGCCCGCGCCCGCGCCCTGCGGCACGACGAGTTGGACGGTGCCGAACACGAACGCGGCGAGCACGATCACCGAGCTGACGGTAATCCAGGTGGCCTGCACCCGGGTGTTGCCGTGGATCGCCGGGCCGTCCTCATCGTCGCCGTCCCGGTGCCGCCACACGATCAGGGCATAGGCGAAGTAAACCCACACGAAGATCATGACTGGGGCGGCCGCCACGGCCAAGACCCTGATGTCGAACTGCTGGCTGGCCGCCGAGGACGACATGTCGCCCGGCGGCAGGTGCGGGCCCCACACGACCCAGATCAGCACGTCCGCGACCACGGAGAGGACCAGCCACGGGATGAAGATGCGGATCCCGTGATTGGCCTCGCCCGGCGCCCCGGCGGGCGCACTGGCTGATGTGTCGGCGGCCATCAGGACACCACATCCATATTGCCGGTCATGAACCCGATCGTCTGCATGGGACCACCAAATCCGGTTACGAAGCCGCCGCCGCAGGGAACCCGGCACTGCCAGAAGTAGACGCCGGTCGCATGCGGCGAGTTGAAGCTGAACGTCATGGTTCGGTACGGCACGGCCTTCATGTCTCCCGGCTGGCATGGTGACGTGCCGCACAGCCCCGGCTTGGCCGTCTGCAGCAGCCCCGGAGAGGCCATCGGCACGTTCAGGTTGATGCCGGGGATCGAGAATGTGTGCGCGACGTTGCAGTCCGACCACGAGTTGATCTCGTGGTACGGCTTGCCGTTCACGTACTCGACGTTGCCGATGGTGCCGGTGATCTGACCCCAGACCGGGTTCCGCAGCGGTGTGCAGCCGTCGAACCCGTAGATGGTCATGTCGATCCGGCTGCCCGCCGGCACCTGGAACAGTGTCGTGTGCACCCAGGCCTTGGTCTGCGGGTTCTGGATGAAGTACGACACCCAGTCGGGATGAGTGCTGACCGTGTTCTGCGGATCCTCCTGCATGACGACGTGGACCACCGCCCCGGTGTTCGGGGTGACGCCCGCCGCGTAGTTCTCCACCGGCGGGTTATAGAGGAAATAGTGGAGCACGACGAAAGCCCCCACCGCGACGACCGCGGCGAACGCCACGACGAGCAGTGAAATCCTGGCCGGCAACGACACCAGCCATCACCTCGCTTCTGTACGCGAGCAGCGCCAACCTGGCACGCGCGATGGCGCGTCCGGCCCTCGGAAGCTGTCTGTAGTTCCTGATCTTCCGGCCGTCTTGGCGAAGACGGCAAGGAAGACCGCCCTGAATGACGAAATTGTCATGGTCAGGCCGACACCGAGGTCATCCTGGGCAGTTGCGTGTAGTGCTCCTTTCGTCACGGTCTGCGTAAACGATGTTGCAGAGGGTTACTGCAATCTCCCGGGACGCGTGAACCTCCCTAGCCACGGGAGTCGCACTTGTGCAATGGTTTGCGCTGAGGTCATAGCGCTTGACCTGAACCACCCAGATGGAGTACATCCTGTTCTAGGCACCTGACAACGTGCCGAGGGGCGGGTCGGTTGCCACACCCGCTGATGTGGCCAGTGCGATAGTGAAGTGCGCAATGATCACGGCAGACCGTTTGGTCCCATACTCGGAGTCGTCCCGCATTCTGCTGGTCGACGACGAGCCCAAGATCCGGGGATTCATTGCCCGCGCCCTGTCGGCGGCGGGCTATGCGATCGATTGCGCCTCCGGCGGCGAGGAGGCGCTCAAGTTCGCCAGCACCGGCGACTACGGCCTGGTCATCCTCGATTTGATCATGCCGGATATGGACGGCAGGTCGGTGCTGACCAAGCTGATCCGTGAGCGTCCAGAGCAGTCGGTGCTCGTGCTGTCCTGCCTGGATGACGTGACGACCAAGGTCACCTGCCTGGACCTGGGCGCGCACGACTACCTGACCAAGCCGTTCTCGCTCGAGGAACTGCTGGCCCGGGTGCGGGTCCAGCTGCGCGGCGAGCCGCATCAGACGGGCGAGGTGCTCAGGGCGGGCGAGCTGGTCCTGGACGTGGGCCGGCTGCAGGCCGACATCGGGACGGGTCCCGTTGCCCTGACCCGGCTGGAGTTCTTGCTGCTCAGAGAGCTAATGGAGCACGCAGGCCAGTCGGTGCGCAAGGAGCAGCTGCTCGCGTCCATTTGGGGATACGACTTCGACCCCGGCTCCAACGTCGTCGATGTCTGTGTCCGGAGGCTTCGGTCGAAACTCGGTTTCGACCTGATCAAGACGGTGCGTGGTGCCGGATATCAGCTTGCCTGCTAGCGAGCCCGCGGCCGGGCCCGCCAGGCAGCCGGCCGGCGTCCCGGTGCTCCGCCGCCTCGGCCCGGCCGGTGGCTGGCGCTCTCCCTGGTTCCCGGCCGGCCGCCCCGATGCGCTCGACATCACCTGGGCCGCGCTCTGGCTGCTCGGGCTGGCCTGCATAGTGATCTATGCCCGGTGGGACGCTGTACCGTTCCATTTCGTCTGGATCACGCTGCTGTTGCTGATGTTCGGGCTGGTCATGCGGTATGCCCACCGTCGGCAGGCGGTGGACACCGAACGCGCCCGGGTCAGCGAGGAGAACGCCCGCCTGCTCGCGGCCCAGCGCCGATTCCTTCAGGATGCCTCGCATCAGCTCAGGACCCCGATCACGATTGCCCTCGGTCACGCCGAGCTGCTGGCGCGTGAGCTCACCGGCTCCCAGCACGGCCGCGACATCCATGTTGTGACCGGCGAGCTGACCAGGCTCAAGAGCCTGGCCGAGCGCCTGCTGCTCATCGCCACGTCGGAGAACCCGGAATTCCTCCACCCCGAGCCGGTCGCGCTGGACGGTTTCGCCATGGAGGTGCTGCGGCGCTGGCGGCCCACGGCGCGGCGGCGCTGGCAGCTGGGACGGCTCGATGCGGCCACGGTCAGTGCCGACCGTGAACGGCTCGGTCTGGCCGTGGACGCGCTGCTGGAGAACGCGGTTCAGCACACCGGCCCCAACGACGTGATCAGGCTCTCGGTCAGGTGCGTCAGGGGTTCCGCCCGCGTGATCGTTGAGGACTCCGGGACCGGGATCCCGCGCACCGAGCTTGCCTATATCTTTGACCGGTTCCGGACCGGGTCGAGTGCTGGCCGGCCCAGGGGCACCGGCCTTGGGCTGGCGCTGACCCGCGCCATCGCGCACGGGCACGGCGGCGAGGTACTGGTGCGCAGCACGCCAGGTTCGGGCGCTACATTCGAGTTCGTGCTTCCCATCCCTACCCTCGATCCGGCCGTCGCCAGCGGCATGACAGCCGGGGCCGCCCGTGCGACCCATGCAGCAACATGAGCCCGATATGAGTGGCCAGCCTGCTCACCCCGCCAACGCGGCCCCAGCCGCCGAGACGCCGGCCGATGACCGGCCCGCGGGCGGCTCGGCTGGCCACCCGCCGGCCGGCCGGCGGCGCGGGATCAGCCGCCAGAGCAAGATCGTTCTGGCTGGCGCCGCGGCGGCGCTGCTCGCCATCGTCCTGATCGGCGTGGCGACTATGGGCAGCAAGGCGACCCCGCCGCGCACGCCGCCGACCGCCAGGGCCTTCACGCTCAGCCTGCTCGGCCACCCTGGGCAGCACGTCTCCCTGGCCGCCTACGCCGGACGGCCGCTGATCATCAACTTCTTCGCGTCCTGGTGCCCGCCGTGCCAGCACGAGACCCCGCTGCTGGCCCGGTTCTACCGGGATTCCGGCGGCCGGACACTGATCATCGGGATCGACGCCAACGACGAGGCCGGGCCCGCCGAGAAGTTCGTCCAGTCGGCCGGGGTCAGCTACCCGGTCGGCTCCGATCCGTTCCCCGCCCCGGTGACCACCTCCTACGGCGTGTTCGGGCTGCCGCAGACGTTCTTCCTCAACGCCAGCCACCGCATCGTCAAGCACGTCATCGGGGCCGTGACTCTCGCGGAACTGAAGGCGGACGTGGCCGTGATGGACGCGCGGAGCTTACCGTGACCAGACCTCCCGGCCCGGTAGCAGGGCACTCGGGCGCGGCCGGCGATCCCCCGGGCGGCGAAGCGCCGTATGTGCCGATACGGCACACCCGGTGGGCCACCCGCAGCACCCCGCGCTGGGTGCTTGGCGCCATTGCCGTGGTGGCGGCGGGCGCGGTACTGGTGGGGCTGGTGCACAAGCCGTCGCAGCCAGAGCGCGCGTCCGACCTGCGGGGATTTCTGACCGACATGAAGACCGACATCGAGTCATGCGCAGGCGGGGTCAGCGAGTCGCTGTCCGCCCTGCATCAGCTGGGTCCGGCCAGCACCAACTCCTCGGAGGTGCAGGACACCATCAGCATCGCCAACCAGGGGGCGAGCAACTGCGAACCCGCGAACAACATGCAGATCGATGACCTGGAGCAGTACCAGGTCACCGAGTCACTGGCCAGCTTCCATCTGGGTAGCGTGGTGACCGGTCTGGTGAACTGGGCAGCTCCCGACGCCGTCGACGTGCAGACGGATGTGGCCACCATGCTGTCGGCTCCCAGCCCGGCGGCCAAGGCCAAGGACATGGCCGCCCTGCAGCGGGCGCTGCGGAAGCTCGACGCTCAGCGCGCGGCCGTCGACGCGACCATGCAGGCCGCCATCAGGTCGCTGTCCCCTGACGCGGCGCCGCCCAGCCTGCCGGGCTGACCACAACCGGGCTGACGACAACAAGGAGCAACGAATCCCGATGCCAGGGATGAATTCCGGACTGAATAGCGACAACCCGACCCTGGTCGCGGCATTCCGGTCGGCACTGCTGCACCAGGGCCTCTACGTGCTGCTGGTCTTCGCGGTCCTGGCCGTGGCCTGGGTCAGCGCCAGGGAATGGCTCCGGCCCGCCCGGTCAGCGCCGCCCGCCGCCCCCGAGCCCGCCTGGCGGCAACTGCTGCGGATTGGCTTCGGCGTCATCTGGATCTTCGACGGCCTCCTGCAGGCCCAGCCGGCCATGGCCGCTGGCCTTCCCTCGCAGGTGATCGAGCCCACCGCGGCGAGCTCGCCCACCTGGGTACAGCACGTGGTGAACTGGGCGGGCACGTCCTGGTCGTACCACCCGATCCAGGCGGGCGCCTCGGCGGTCTGGATCCAGCTCGGCATCGGCGTGTGGCTGATCGCCGGTGCCCGGGGCCCGTGGTCCCGGCTGGGCGGGCTGGCCAGCGTGGCCTGGGGCCTGGTGGTCTGGGTGTTCGGCGAGTCCTTCGGCGGCATCTTCGCACCGGGCCTGACCTGGCTGTTCGGTGCCCCGGGCGCCGCGCTGTTCTATTGCGCGGCGGGCGCTCTGATCGCGCTGCCCGAGCGCACCTGGCGCTCGCCACGGCTCGGCCGGGCGGTCCTGTCGGTGATGGGCCTGTTCTTCATCGGCATGGCCGTGCTGCAGGCCTGGCCGGGGCGGGGCTTCTGGCAGGGCACGCTGCACGGCCAACAGGGCACGCTCACCGGCATGGTCAGCTCGATGGCCAGTACTCCGCAGCCTTCGGTGTTCGCCGGGTGGGTCAGCAGCTTTGGGTCGTTCACCGCGGCGCACGGATTCGCGGTCAACCTGTTCGCGGTGGTCGCCCTGGCCGCCATCGGGGCCGGCCTGCTGAGCGCTGGCCTGCCCGAAGTCGGGCTGCGTGCCCCGGCCCCCTGGCTGATCAAGGGCACCGTGGTGGCCATGCTGGTGCTCTGCCTCGCGGACTGGGTGCTGATCGAGGACTTCGGCTTCTTTGGCGGTCTGGGCACCGACCCGAACAGCATGATCCCGCTGGCGCTCGTGGTGCTGGCCGGCTATCTGGCGCTGAGCCCGGCCCCCGCCCCGGCGGTCGAGCCAGCCACAGCAACGCAACCGGAAACCGCAGTCAAACCCACCACGCCAACCGCCCACCCGGCCACCGCGGCAACGGCCGAGCCGGCCACCGCGGCAACGGAACCGGCCACGCCGCGGCCGGGCTGGCAGGCCCAGCCGACCAGGCTGGCCCGGGCGTTCGGCGCGGCCAGCACCCGCGTGGTCCTGGCCGCCTGGGCGGTGGCGATCGTCCTGATCGGCGCCGCGCCGATGGCGCTGGCCCAGGCGAACCGCAACGCCGACCCGATCATCGCCCAGGCCATCGACGGCAACGCAGCGCCGCTGGACTTCAGGGCACCCGCCTTCACCCTGACCGATCAGAACGGCAGGCAGGTCAGCCTGGCCAGCCTGCGCGGCAAGGTGGTGCTGCTGACGTTCCTCGACCCGGTCTGCACCAGCGACTGCCCGGAGATCGCGCAGGAGTTCAAGGGAACCGACCAGGTGCTGGGGGCCAGCGCGCGGCGGGTGGAACTGATCGCGATCGTGGCCAACCCGCTGTACCACTCGATCGCGTATACCCGGGCCTTCGACACCCAGGAGCGCATGACCGGGGTGCCGAACTGGCTCTACTTGACCGGCAGCCTGGCCCAGCTCGAGCGGGCATGGAAGAACTACGCGGTCGCGGCCCAGATCCTGCCGGGCGGCGGGATGATCGCCCACAGCGACGTGGCCTACGTCATCGACGCGAACGGGCATACCCGGACCGAGCTGGACTTCGACCCCGGGCCGGGCACGGCCAGCTCGGAGTCCTCGTTCTCCGTGGAGCTCACCCAGGCCGCCGAGCAAGCCATGAAGTCGTCATGAGCGCGCGCCAGGCCGGGCTGGCCGTGGCCAGCGCCCTCATCGCCGCGGCCGCGGTGGCGGGCTGCGGCAGCAAGCCAGCGCCTAGCGCCTCCCCGCCACCGGCTCCCGCGCCGCCGCCGCTCACGACCTCGTTCGCCAGCACGGCGGGAACCGGCTGGGCGGTCGTCGAGATGGGCGGCTCGGCGGCCCAGGAGAACAACTTCTGGCAGCTGTTCGTGCAGCCCGCGGGCGCCACGAAATGGCGCCTGGCCACCCCGCTGGGTGTGGCCGACAACGGCGGTCTGGTGGTCGCCAGCCCGGGCGGCGGGTCGCTGGTGACCGGGTTCCGGCCCAGCCAGCTCCTCACCTACACCCCGCTGGCGGCCAGCAGCGACAACGGCTCCAACTGGTCCTCCGCTGGCCCGCTGAACTCTGGCCTGACCGACGCGCCGGACGCGCTCGCGGCCGGGCCCGACGGCAGTCTGATCGCGCTGACCAGCGGCGGGGCCGAGCTTGGCCAGCGCCTCGGGGCGGCGTGGACGCGCCTGCTCAGCACGCGCTCGCTGGCCGCGACCCAGGCGGGCCAGGCCTGCCGGGTAACCAGCCTCACCGCAGCCGCGTTCACCGGCTCGGGAGTTCCGGTCCTGGCGGCCAGCTGCGGCCGCCCGGGAGACGCGGGCATCTTCACCGACCGCGGCGGCCACTGGCTCGCGACGGGCCCGGCCGTGCCCGCGTCGCTGGCCCGCGCGGACGTCGACGTGCTCAGGCTGACCGCGGCCGGTCCAGGCCTGGTGGCGCTGCTGCGGGCAGGCTCGCGCATCGTCGCCGCCTGGTACGACGGCACCCGGTGGACCGTATCGGCCCCGCTGCCCGCCACAACTCTGAAGTCGACGGCAATCGGCCCGGGCGGTTCTGTCGGGGTCATCCTGAACGGTCGCCACGGTGCGACCCTGGCCGGGCCAGGGGCGGCGTGGCACGCACTTCCCGCGCTGCCCAAGTGGGCGGCCACCCTCGCTCTGGGATCGTCCGGGCAGGTGGACGCGATCGGGGTCAACGGCGGCACGTTCTGGGACTGGCGGCTCGCCCCGGCCGGGTGGAGCCTGGCCCAGAAGATCCACGTCGACATCCCGTACGGGTCGTCGGGCTGAACCCGCCATGAGCTACCTCACCGGCCACTGGTCGCTCGACCCGTTCCTGATCATCGCGATCATCCTGGCCGCGGGGCACGAGATCGGCCTGGCCCGGCTGGCCCGCCGCGATCCCGACCGCGCTGGCCAGCGCCGGGTGCGCTCGCTGGCGTTCTACGGTGGGCTGGCCGTGGCCCTGGCCGCCGTGGACTCGCCAGTAGAGTACTGGGCCGACCGCTACTTCTTCATGCACATGGTCCAGCACCTGCTGCTGATGTTCGCGGCGCCGACGCTGATCGTGGCCGGTGCTCCGTGGCAGCCGCTGCTCAGCGTTTTCCCTGACCGCGCTGTCGGCATCGGCTGGTCACGGCCGTTGCGCGCGGCCGGCGGCTGGCTGGTCCGGCCCTGGGTCGCGGTGGTGGCGTTCAACCTCGTGATGCTGTTCTGGCACGTTCCGGCGATGCTCGACCTGGCCGAGAACAACCAGGCGGTGAAGATCTGGCTGCTGCACTCCAGCTACCTCATCGCCGGGATCCTGTTCTGGCTGCAGTTCATCCCGTCCCCACCGTTCCGGATGCGGATGCCGCCCGAGGGGCAGGCGGCAGCGCTGGTGGTGACCAACGTCATCATGTGGCTGCTGGCCATGGCGATGAGCTTCCTGACCTCGGTTTCCTGGTATTCGGTCTACGACCACGTCCCCGGGGTCGCCCTCCCGCCGTTCGCCGATCAGCAGATCGGAGCCGGGATCCTCTGGGTCTGCGGTGACTTCTGGGCCGTCCCAGCCCTGATCGCGGCGGTCCGCCGGATCATCGCCGCGGACGGCAGCCTGGGCTCAGCGCTGGACAAGATGCTCGGCCGCGGCAGTACCGCCGACGACGCCACGACCACCGGCCGCACCGGCTGGGCCAGCCGGGCCGGCCGCTGACCATTTTCGCGTCGCGGTCAGTGATGTGCCGCCAGCCCGGCGTGATAGTCGGCTCCGGCGCCGGGCTGCGGGTCGGCGTGGACCAGCGCCCCGGTCAGGTGGGGCAGGGCGTGCACCAGGGCATGCTCGGCGCCCACCGCCACCTGGTGAGCCTCGATCACGCTGGCGTTCGCGTCGACGATGACCTCGCACTCGGCTCGCATCTGGTGGCCGACCCAGCGCAGCCGCACCCGGCCGGCGTCAAGCACGCCAGGAACGGCGCGCAGGGCCTGCTCGGCCTGGTCGAGCAGGGCGGGGTCGACCGCGTCCATGAGCCGGCGGTAAATCTCCCTGGCCGCCTGGCGGAGCACCCCGAGAATCGCCACCGTGATGACCAGGCCGACGACCGCGTCGGCCCATTCCCAGCCGAGCGCGGCCCCGCCCACCCCGAGCAGGACGGCCAGGGACGTGAAGCCGTCACCGCGCGCGTGCAGCCCGTCGGCCACCAGCGCCGCCGAGCCGATCTTGCGCCCGGCCCGGATCCGGTACCAGGCGACCAGTTCGTTGCCGACGAAGCCGATCAGCGCGGCGATGGCCACCACGGCCAGGCCGGACACCGGGCGCGGGTGAGCGAGCCGGCTGGCCGCCTCCACCGCGGCCACCGCCGCGGACGCGGCCATGAGCAGGACTATGACCACCCCGGCCAGGTCCTCGGCCCGTCCGTAGCCGTAGGTGTAGCGGCGCGTCGGCGGGCGCCTGCCCGCGATGAACGCCACCGCGAGCGGCACCACCGACAGGGCATCGATCGCATTGTGCAGCGTGTCGCCCAGCAGCGCCACCGAGCCCGACATCGCTACCACCGCCGCCTGCAGCAAGGCTGTGGCGGCCAGTACCGACGCCGAGACCCAGAGCACGCGCAGGCCTGCCGCGCTGGCCTGCATGGCCGCGTCGACCTTGCCCGCGGCGTCGTGTGAGTGCGGGTGCAGCGCGTGCGGGATCCGGCTCATGGTTCTCAGGCTGCCCGAAAAATCCGATTGCAGCACATCGACAACAACTGCCTAAGCGCAACTGCAACCCGTTCGCGGCGCCCGTCACCTGACCAAGCCGCGGGCCCGGGCCGCACGGGCCAGGTCGGGCAGGCGGGCGAGGATCTCGTTGGCCTCGGCGACGTCGCGGTCCTGGACGCTGCCGGTCACCCGCTTGCCCGCCACGTCGAGCCGCACCGACGCGAGGCCGAGCCGGCGCTGCAACGGGCCCTGCACCCAGCGGATGCTCTGCACCTTCTCCAGCGGGACCCAGGTGGTCTGGCGGCAAACCCGGCCGCGGGCCGCGGCCACGTACTGGTCGTCGCCGGCCCAGGCCAGGAAGTGATACGACAGCGGCGCCTTCCAGCGTGCCCGGCCCGGTGCCCGCCGGGAGGGCATGGGCGGCGTTTTCAGCAGCTCACCCAGCATCTGCTCGGCCTCGGCCCGTGATCCGACCGGGATAAGCGCGCGCAGGCGCTGCCCCTCCGAGCGGTTCTCCCGGCGCTGGCGCGGTCCGGCGACGTCAACTTCGAGCCTGCACCACCCGAACGCACGCCAGATCAGGGGCTCGACGATACGCACGGCCTGGACCCGCCCGGGCCTGATGGTCTCGGCGGTGGTCTGGACCAGCCCGGACCGCAGCCGCAGCCCGTCGGGCGCGGCCGCCACGACGGTTCCGAACTCGGTGTTGAACTGACGCCAGACCGAGAGCACGACGCCAATCGCGAAGGCCAGGAACGGCACTATCACGCTCGGCTTGCCGGTCAGCGCGACGATCAGCACCACCGCGACGATCACGGCCGCCGCGTACGCGCCCGTCCGGCTCAGGATGATGGCCCCGGCCAGGCGCTCGGACCTGACCCGGAACAGCATCCGCTCGGTCCCGCCGACCTGGCTTGGTGCCACGGGGGAGCCAGCGGCGCCGGCGGTGCCGACCGGGGCCGTGGGCGTGGGCGCGTGTGCCATCGATAGCAGCTGTTCGCGAAGCCGCTCGGCGTCCGCGAGCCGCAGGCAGGCCAGGCGGCCGCCCGATGAGTCGGCACCGGCCATCCGCAGCCGGAGCTCGGCCAGCCCGAGCACCCGCGCCAGCCCGGTCTGCACCACGTCGATCGCCTGGACCTGCGAGAGCGGGAAGCGCCGCGAGTCGCGCCGGATCAGTCCGGTGTCGATGCGCAGCACGCCGTCGGCGACCTGCCAGCGGGTGACCAGCCAGCTGATCACCCCGGCGACCAGCACCACCGCCGCGACGACGATGTCGCCGATGAGGTTGCCGCCCCCGCCGCTGCTGTGGTTGGCGAAGATCAGGATCAGCACGACGACGCCGAGGCCGACCAGGTGGCGTCCGGTGCGGACCAGCGGTGACAGCGGGTGCAGCCGGTGCCAGCTCGCCATCTCGGCCGGCGGGCGGCTGGCGGGCAGGCCGTTCACAGCCCGGCTGCTTGCGCCTCGCCGAGCGTGGCGAGCTGGTCGCGCAGCTTGGCGGCGTCCGCCTTGTCCAGGCCGGGGATGCGCGCGTCGCTGGCCGCGGCGGCGGTGTGCATCCGCAGGGTCGCGAGCCCCAGGCTCCGCTCCACCGGGCCGGCGGTGACGTCGATGAACTGCATCCGCCCGTACGGGATGACCGACTGCCGGCGGATCAGCACCCCGCGCTTGACCATCAGGTCGTCGCGCCGCTCGGCGTAGCCCCAGGCGGCGACCCGGCGGGCCAGGAACCGCTCCCACAGCAGCCCGACCACCACTAGCCCGAGCCCGACCCCGAGGCCAACCGGCGCGGATCCGGCTGTGCCGGCGATGAGGCCGCCGATCAGCGCGACGGGCGCGGTCACCAGCCCGGTCTGGATGCGCCTGGCCCGCAGCAGGAGATGCGAGGGCCGCTGCCACCGGACGCCGGGATCCTCCACGGTCACGGACGGCCTCCTGCTGTTGTTGTCTGATCTGCTCGGCAGCAGGTTATAGCCAAGGCAACGTCACGCGGCAGCGAGAGTTAGTGGTCCCGCCCAGGACCGGGACGGGACGGACGGGCGCTCAGGCCGGCCAGCCGACCGGCCCTGGCCAGCACGGCCGGGCATGCGGCGCCGGGCCGGGCCAGCACGATCCGGAGAGCGGAACCGGGTCGGGCCAGCAGGGCCCAGCTACCGCCGGGACCTCGCCACGTTGGTCGTCGGTCCTCGGACCAGACACCGGCCACGGTGGCCGGCGCCCGGATTCACCACGTTCTGCCGCTGAGAGCGGCCGGGCGCGGTGACGTTTCTTGCTCATGCGTCCCGCCGACGGCGGCTGCCAGCGACCGAACCCGCCACCCCGGTCAGCCCGTAGGCCACGGCCCCATGCCACACCGCGGTGAAAGTCCCGCCGATCAGGCCGCTGCTGCCGAGCACGACCGACAGCACGAAGACGACCACCGCAGCGGCCAGCCCGGGCAGCATGGCGAACCGCCAGGGATTGGCCCGTGCCCAGCGCATCGCCCGGCCCGACCGGCCGCGCACGAGCGCACCGCCCCCGGCCACGGCAAACAGGGCCACGGTGCCAGCCGACAGCGCGGTGGGCACGTCCAGGTGGCCGCCCACGAGGTGGAAAACCAGATCGGCGCCGGTGACGACGGCGCCAGCGGCACCAGCCATCTTCCACGGCGCACCGGACATAGCCGCGCTGGAGACCGACAGCTCATCTCGCCGGGTCAGCCCCGGCTCATCGTTCCGAGTTGGTGCCGACATCTTCTCTCCCTGCCTCGCGGGTACATGCCACACTTAAGATATATCGCTTCTCAGTCTTATGCTAGCCAGGAGCGCCGGCAACGCGTAAGCCCATCACAGCGGGGAATCCTCAGTGAGCATTCAGGCAACGTCCAGACCGGTAGGGCTTACTGGAGGCATGCGACAGCGAGCAGGCGGCCAAATCCGGGTGAGCGCCCGTGACCGTGATCCTGGTGCTAGGCGAGCACCAGGATCACGGTCATCACCTTTGGGAAAGGGTGCCTGTGTAGCAGGCGGCGGCAAGCGATAAGTACGCTGGCTTCGGGGCAGAGGTGATGCGGAGATGCAGGAAGATCAGAGCGGCAGCGAGAGCCAAGGGCCCGAATACGTCGGTCCCTGGTTGCCGCCGGAAAACGAGGCCGACCCGCCGACCGAGGCCGGTGGCGCTGACTCGCCGTCGCCTGACACCATTCCAGGCCAGCCGGGCGACACCGCCCCGCTGATCGGTTCGAGCGGCGACACTCCCGCTGGCCAGCCGGACAGCCACGGCCAGCCGGGATTCGCGCAGCCCGGGTTCGGTCAGCCCGGCAACCCGGCCCAGCCGAGCAGCCCGGGCCAGCCCGGCAACCCGGCCCAGCCGAGCAGCCCGGGCCAGCCCGGCAACCCGGCCCAGCCGAGCAGCCCGGGCCAGCCCGGCAACCCGGCCCAGCCGAGCAGCCCGGGCCAGCCCGGATACGGCCAGCCCGGCGGATACGGCCAGCCCGGCAACCCGACCCAGCCTGGGTACGGGGCGCCCGGCGGATACGGCCAGCCCGGATACGGGCAGCCCGGATATGGCCAGCCCGGCGGATA
>Ga0335073_10003758_pt1 | contig 21211 bp, 21 predicted proteins | sample Lox_Sample_22_FD_207093 | JGI IMG/M metagenome (GOLD analysis project Ga0335073, IMG submission 207093) | Soil microbial communities from Loxahatchee National Wildlife Refuge, Florida, United States - Lox_Sample_2.2 | ecosystem: Environmental > Terrestrial > Soil > Wetlands | place: USA...
CCAACGAAAAGCTTCAGTCCGCGCAATACCGCGCGTGATGCAGCGCTGGGTTCTAGCAAGACAGTCGAGGCCCCCAACGTGAGTGAATATTCACCAAGCCATGCGGGTTCCGTGCCCCAATGGAGCGAGTCCAGAACGCAGGCAAGCACTGCAATTCCTTTCGCGGTGGCGATGGAGACCCAGGAGGCGCCTTCAATAAAGAAATTCATTCCCGCTGTCAGTAGTAGTCCTTCAAGCCGAGAGCAGCCAGTCCCGGAAGTGGACGGGCGTCCGCACTTCCTCGAGCACTTCCAGAGTCCTGAAACAGTTGCTCAAGACTTACAAGTTCCGGCGCCGAAGATTTTTTCGGACGTTCCACTAGGAATATCTGCAGAAGCTGAAAACATGGGGGACAATTCCCTCCCACAAAATTTCACGCCTTCTCCGGCGAACGATACTGCGCCTTTCATGCCGGCCATTTCCCACCAGAGCAGACCGGCGGGCGATGGGTCGAGCCTTCGTCCGGACCAAGGCCCGCTTCCGATTCAGTAAGGTCTCAGCTCCCACCATCGTCGGGTCAGCCGAGGGTTGTTCAAGGAGATGTGAGCAACGCGAGCCCAGCACAGCCCCTGAACCCAACTGGATCGCCCAAAATTGACCCCACCCAGCATTCGTCAAAAAATCAAAATGGTCCGTATCCGGCGACTGCAATCCGATCGCTTTTGCCACCGTTCGCGCCGAATCTCCATCCGGTCAAGCTGCCATCCCATTTCTCCCCGGCACTGACTGCAGAACCATTGCCGGTCGTCGGGGCGCATGCGACTACGCCACCGTCGAGCCCCTCTCGCCATCCATCAATGCCGAATGTAGTACCCAGGCAGAACGCGCCCGAAGTTTCGAACCCGAGCCCACTCCATCATCAGAATCAGACAACGATACGCACGGGCGCCCTGGAACTCGCGCCCGCCGCGCCTGCACGGAACGATGCGATGGAACCGCAGGCTTTCCAAGATGACAGGCAACCGATCCAAAAATCTGAAAGGGTAACCGCTTCGACAGAAGCTAAGCCGGACGGCGCGAAACGAAATCAGACGACAGAAACTGAAGGCGATACTTCCCGGAAAGCGACAATCGAGAGTCCCGGCTCGGCGCAGAATCTTCCCGGAGTGATTGCCACAGCGCCTCAGGTAATCGTTGATCCAAAAAACGCAACGCCACACGAAGGCGTCGCCAGCGGCACATCGTCGCTGATATCGACGCCGCAGGTAGCGGCCAATTCTCAGAAGCCAGAACTCCCCGCAGCGCTACCTGCAAGCAACGATGCCCCGACCGAAGCTTCGCACCCCGAGGCCTCGGCACCAGTTCAGTCGGCGAGAATTTTTCATAACGTGAATCAATCCGAGATGCAGGTGGGACTGCGCACCGACACATTTGGCGCCGTGCAGGTGCGCACGAGCATCTCGGAGAAACAAGTCGAAGTTGCCTTGGGCAGCGAGCGCGGCGACCTGACGGGCTTTATGACATCCGAGCTGCCAACTTTGCAGAGCAACCTGCAGCAACACGATCTCCGCTTGCAGCACCTGCGCACCATCACGCCCGCTTATGCGGCGCAATCAGACGCGTTTTCGCAGGGCGGGCAATCGCGCAATTCGCGGCGCGAAAGCTCTGAGAGCCAGGTAACGACCCTCGATTCCGCTGATGCTGAAGCTGAGGATGTTTCGATCGAATCTGAAAGCGGCTTAAGCATCAGGATTTGAATTGATCAGGAGGTAAGCAGATGCAAATCAATCCCCTTACGGCGGCTGCGATGGCGAACACCAACTCGAGTTCTACCACCAGCGGCACGTCATCCACGAACTCTTCTTCGTCAACAGACAGCAACGACCCGCTCGCGAGCACCGACAACATGTTCATAACCCTGCTCTCGGCGCAACTCGAAAACCAGACTCCATTTGATCCCGTCGATCCTATGCAATTTACCGATGAGCTGGTGCAGTTCAACATGCTCGACCAGCTCACGCAAATCAACAACACGTTGCAGCAAATGAGCGGCGTAACTCCGTCCTCAAGCACGGACGGCGACCTAATCGCAGCAACTCCAGGAGGAAACTAATGCCAAGTTTTTCCATTCCGCTTTCCGGTCTGACCGCCGAGTCGACGGCGCTCTCGGCAATTGCCAATAACCTCGCCAATCAAAATACCGTCGGGTACAAAGATGTGCGCGTGCTCTTCAGCGATTTGTTTTACGAGAGCCTGGGCACGACCGGCGCAGGCGACCCGGTCGAACTCGGAGCCGGCACGCAGATCGACAGCATGCCCGGAACATTCACCCAAGGGAGCGTCGATCAAACTGGCGTACCAACGGACGTTGCCATTCAAGGCTCGGGATTTTTCGTGGTGCAACAGGATGGAGTCAGCAGCTACACGCGCGCGGGCAACTTCAGCCTGGACCAAAACAATTTTCTAGTTACGGCCGACGGGCAACAAGTAATGGGATATCCCGCCGTGAACGGTGTGGTAACTCCAGGCCAGGGCCTCATACCGTTGCAGCTCGGCGCAGGAAGCATCAGCCCACCGACTGCGACGGGAAATGTGCAGATTTCCGCAAACCTCGATGCGTCGGCAGCTGTCGGCGACACCTTCTCGACCCCGGTAACCGTTTACGATTCGCTCGGCGTCAGCCATGTGCTGACATTTACGTTCACGAATACGGCTCCAAACACGTGGGGATATTCGATCACCATCCCTGCGGGCGACGTGAGTGGGTCGGCGACTCTCTCCTCAGGCACACTGGATTTTGACGGCACCGGAACGCTTACCACTCCTGCTGCCAACGTTACTGGAATTGCCATCAAAGGCCTGACCGACGGCGCGAATAACATGACCTTCAACTGGAACCTTTATAACGGGACAGCTCCGGTGATCACGCAGGACGCGGCGCCAAGCAGCGCGTCTTCGACGCAGCAGGACGGAAACTCCAGCGGCACGCTGGTCGATTTCAGCATCGGCTCCGATGGAACGATTACCGGATCATTCAGCAATGGGCGGACTGCGGCGCTCGGGCAAATTGCGCTGGCACAGTTCGCGGACGAGGAAGGCTTGCAGCGCGTTGGCGACAACGACTTCAGCGAGAGCCTGGCTTCAGGACAGGCGGTGATTGGCGCTCCGGGCACTGGCGGGCGGGGCACGGTCTCGGGCGGCGCAGTCGAACTGTCAAACGTCGACATCGCCACCGAGTTCTCGAATTTGATCGTGGCGCAGCGCGCATTCGAGTCGGATGCGAAGGCGGTGACCACGTTCGACCAGATCACGCAGGACACCATCAACCTCAAGCAACCTTAATGTAAGCGCGGTTGCCCAGCCGCGCTGAACGTTGGCTGGGCAACCGCATGAGTTCTTTTTAATCGATTTTTCCTCAGCTCGATTGCCGTGAATCGCGGCAGGCGCGCAAGCGTCACCAATCCTGCTGCTTAAGTTGCACAAGCACAGGCATTATCCGCATCGCGTCGGCAGATACCTTGGTTTTGTCTTCGTCTTTCCTCGGGCATGTTTCGTGCTCACTCCCTCGCGAACTCTCGCCCTGAGTGATGCCCGAGGCCGCCACACAGACCGCAGTTGCAGCACCCGCTTCCGCGCCCGCGGCTCAGCCAGTTCAGCCAGACGACGACCCGCGCTGGAAGCAAGTGATGACATTGCCATGCAGCGTGACCGTTGAGGTACCCATTCCTGGGTTCACCGCGAAAGATCTTTTGCACTTGGAAGCTAATTCCCTAGTGCGTTCGACCTGGGCAGTGACCGCCAACCTGCCAATGAAAGTGAATGGCGAAATGATCGCATGGTGTGAGTTCGAGATCCTGGGAAACCGGCTTGCCATCCGGGTAACGGAGTTGGCGTGATCAGGAGAACAGACGGGCAAACCGCGAGCAGTTTTTCTGCAGGAAACGTCGCCACAAGTATCTGGAAGCGTGCGCTCCAGAGTTTGGCCCGCCTGCGGCAAAACCTGCAGTGCGGAAGGGTACGGCAACTGCGGGTGCTTGAGACGCTCGCCCTAGGCGAGAAACGGCAATTGTTGATTGTCGAATGCGGAGAGAAGCAATTGCTGATCGGAACGGCGGGAAACTTCTTGATCAAACTCGACGAATTGCCGGCCCAGGAGTCCGCGGAGGGTGAAAACGCATGAGCGGGGCGCGCATTTTTTGTTGTTTGTTGTTCGTTCTTTTCTTATTGACGGCAGCGCCGGTGCCCGTGCTTGCCCGTGCCGCCAATGGGGCGCTGGATCTTCATTCACTTTCGCATCCGCCAGGTTCGGTTCCTTGGAACATTCTCGTCCTGCTCACGGTATTGACGCTGCTGCCGGCGATCGTGCTTTCGATGACGCCATTTGTCCGATTGCTGGTGGTCTTCCATTTTTTGCGACAGGCGCTCGGGACACAGAGCACGCCGACCAATCAGACGCTGATCGGCCTGTCACTCATTCTGACTTTTTTTCTCATGCAGCCGGTGGGCGCGGCGATTCACGATGCCGCAATCGTTCCCTACGAAGAAGGCCAGACCGACGCGATGGGGGCGCTCGATCGCTCCGCCGCTCCCATTCGCAAGTTCATGCTCAAGTATTCGCGCGAAAAAGACCTGGCGTTGTTTCTCGATCTTGCCAAGGAGCCGCGGCCGGAGCGCCCGGAAGACCTGCCCATGCGCGTGGTATTGCCGGCGTATTTGATCTCCGAGTTGAAGGCGGGATTCCAGATCGGCGCCGCGCTCTATTTGCCATTTCTTGTGGTGGACATGGCGGTGGCCGCGGTCACGACTGCGGTCGGCATGTTCCAGCTGCCGCCGGTGGTGATTTCGACGCCACTGAAGATTCTGCTGTTCGTGATGGTCGATGGCTGGAACCTGCTGGTGGGCTCGCTGATGAAAAGCTTTTGAGGAGCAAAAACTAAAGATGTCGAACGATGTGGTGGTTGAACTCTCGCGGCGGACGCTTGAAGCGGCGGTATGGATGGTCGCGCCGGTGCTGGCGATTGCGCTGGTAGTCAGTTTTTTAATCAGCCTGGCGCAGGCGATGACGTCCTTGCAAGACAACACGCTTTCAACCGTGCCGCGGCTCGCCGCCGTGGGGGCGGCGTGTTTTTTTTTGATGCCCTGGATGATCCGCCGCATGGGCATGTTCACGGTTTCTCTGTTTTCGAATTTGCACCACTACCTGCGTTGAGAGGCGATCGATCGTGGGACCAACACCGCAGTCGTTTGATTTTCAGCATCTTGATTTCGAGCAGATCGATCTCCAGCGGATCGTGGCCGGAATCAGTTTTGTCGGCGTGCGCATTGGCGGGCTGATGCTGTTCGCCCCGTTTACCGGAAGCGAGGTGATCTCCGCTCCGGTGAAAGCGTCGCTGACCCTGCTTTTGACCGCGCTGATTTATCCGGTCTCGCCGGTGGTCGGAATGAACGTGAGCGCCCTGGGGTGGGTGCGAGTTGTCGCAGGGGAGGCGGCAATCGGAATGGCGCTCGGGCTGCTGCTGCAATTCGTTTTCGAAGCGGCGCAATTTGCCGGGCAAATCTTTGGCATCCAGACCGGATTCTCTCTGGTGACGCTGCTTGATCCGCAGACGCAGGCCGATTCTCCGTCGCTTTCGGTTTTCATGCAGTTAATGGCCCTGCTGTTGTTTCTCGAAATGAACGTGCACCACTGGTTATTGCGCGGGCTGGTGGCGAGTTTTGCTTATCTGCCGCCCGGAACGCTGAGCAACATGCGCGTTTTAACCGCAGGGATTTTCAAAGCTGCAGGAGGGTTGTGGCTGGTGGGATTGCAACTGGCGGCGCCGGTGCTGGCGGCCACGCTTCTGGTTGAGATCACGCTGGGTTTTATCGGCAAGGCCGCGCCGCAACTGCCGGCGACGCTCGCGGGCCTTCCGGTGAAGAGCATGTTGGGACTGCTGGTGATCGCGCTTGCTTCCGCCGGCTGGCCGCACTTTTTCGAGCGGCAGTTCATGGAGGCGATTGCGCATTCCGAACGGCTGCTGCATCTGGCGAGGTGAGGACGCGTGCCCGGGGACAGAACAGAAAAACCGACACCGCGACGGCAAAAGCAGGCGCGCGAGCAGGGGCAGATTGCACGCAGCCGCGATATCACAAGCGGGGTCGCGCTGTTAATTGCGATCGTCATGGTCGCCTGGAGCGCGCACCGGTTCCCGTCGGATTGGCGAAGGCTCATGGAACGCATTCTCACGGAATCCTCGACCCGCGGTCTCGAATCTGCCCCCCTCCTGAGTTGGTGTGCGATGGCACTGGTGGCGATTGTTTCTCCGGCACTCCTGACGGCGTGGCTCGGGGCCGCACTCAGCGCGGTTTCGCAGGGCGGGTTTGTACTCGCGCCGGCAGCGTTGACCCCGAATTTCTCCAAGCTCAGCCCGGGAACGCGGATCAAGCAGTTGGTTTCGCTGCCCGCGCTTTCCCGCTTCCTGCGCGCTCTTTTGCCGGTTGCAGCCATCGCTTGCATTGCGACCGATATTCTTCTGCGTGACCAGAGCTGGATGTTCGGCTCGCGACGTCTGAGTGCGGAAGGAATTCCGGACTTCATCATCGGTCGCTGCTATGAGCTGGCGTGGAAGTCGGCGCTCGCGCTGCTGGCGTGGGCGGCCATCGACTACATGCTTGAACGCCAGCACCTGGCCGGAGAACTGATGATGACCCGCGACGAACTCAAAGATGATTACAAGCAGACCGAAGGCAATCCCACCATCAAGGCACGTATTCGGCGGCTGCGGCGGCAGACAGCACGACGGGCCATGCTCGAAGCAGCAAAACGTGCGACGGTTGTGATCACCAACCCCACCGAGTTTGCGGTCGCGCTCGAATACAAACCTGCCATGGCGGCGCCGATGGTGGTCGCTAAAGGACGGAACATCATCGCCCGGCAGATTAAGGAAATCGCCCGCTGGCAGGGCATTCCCCTGGTCGAGAATCCGCCGCTCGCGCACGCCCTCTATCGCGCGGTTGAAATCGGGCAGTACATTCCGCCCAAGCTCTACGCCGCAGTGGCATCCATTCTTGCCGCCATCCACCGAGCCGAGCAACGTGCGCGAGCGATGGCAATGCGAAGGGAGGCCGCAAGGTAAGCCATGGCGGAAGCTACAAAACTCAAGCCTGCCGCGCGCACGCCGATGGTGGAATGGGCGATCCCTGTCGCGGCCATCGGATTGATTTTTGTGATGCTGGTGCCCATGCCTTCGTTTTTGCTGGATTTATTGCTGGCGACGAGCATCACCGCGTCGGTGCTGGTTTTCCTTTCGGCCATGCACATCCTGCGGCCGGCGCAGTTTTCGGTCTTTCCCAGTTTGCTATTGCTGCTCACTTTATTTCGCCTTTCGCTGAACCTCGCCTCCAGCCGGCGAATTCTGCTGCACGGAAACGAAGGCGCGTCCGCTGCCGGGCAGGTGATCGAGGCCTTCGGGCAATTCGTGGTCGGTGGAAACTACGTGGTCGGATTTGTGCTGTTTGTAGCGCTGATTGCGATTCAGTACATCGTAGTCAGCCATGGCGCGGTGCGCACCGCGGAAGTGACGGCGCGCTTCACACTCGATGCCCTGCCCGGCAAACAGATGGCGATTGATGCCGACCTGAATGCCGGCATCATCGATGAAGCCCAGGCCCGCGCCCGTCGCGAGCAGATTGCCCGTGACGCTGAATTTTACGGCGCCATGGATGGCGCGGCGCGCTTCAATCAGCGCGATGCGCTTGCGACCATTCTAATCACCGGCGTAAACATCGTTGCCGGATTCCTCATCGGTGTTTTTCAGCTCGGCATTCCATTTCGCGAAGCCTTGAAGACCTACACGGTGCTCACGGTCGGTGACGGTCTGGTCACCATGATCCCATCCCTTCTAGTTTCGCTAGCGGGTGGAATCGTGGTGACGCGGGCCTCTTCGGGCACGACGCTTTCAACGGATTTAGGCAAACAGTTGTTCTCCGGGCGCAGACCCTTGTTCCTTGCGTCCGGGGTCATGCTTGCGCTGGCGGCCATTCCCGGGCTGCCGAAAATTTCATTCTTCTTCCTCGCAGGTTTGGTTGCGTTACTTGCGTGGCGAACTCCTGCCGCGCTGCCAACTCCTGCAACGCCCGAAAAAGACAAATCAAAAGAAAAGAAGCCTGAGTCGGTCGAAGACCTGCTCAAGCTCGACGAACTGGGGCTCGAAGTGGGTTATGCGCTGGTGCCGCTGGTCGACCAGAACCGTGGCGGGCAACTGTTGGCGCGGGTGAAAGCCCTGCGCAGCAATCTGGCGGCGCAGCTTGGTTTCATCCTTCCGCCGGTGCACATCACCGACAACGCGAACCTTGGGCCACGCCAGTACGTGGTCTATCTGCGCGGAGTTGAGATCGCACGCTGGGAGATGCGCGAAGACTGCATGCTGGCAATCAGCTCGGATGCCACTCCACCGCCGATTCCCGGCGTGGCGACGCGCGAGCCAGCGTTCGGCGTGACTGCCACCTGGATCGCGCCGGCGCTGCAGAACGAAGCGCTAGCCAAAGGCTATGCCGTGGTCGATCAGACATCGGTACTTGCGACCCATCTCGCAGAAGTGATCAAACAACACGCACCGGAGTTGCTCACGCGAAACGAAACCAAGCGCCTACTCGACCGTCTGGCGGACGCGCAGCCGAAACTCGTCGAAGAGCTCACACCCAAACTTCTAGCTCTCGGCGAGGTGCAGAAAGTGTTGCAGCAATTATTGCGCGAACAGGTTTCAATCCGTGATCTCGGAACCATTCTCGAATCGCTGATCGATGCGGCGCAAAGCACAAAAAATCCGGTGTTGCTGGTCGAAGCCGCGCGGCAGACGCTCGGGCGCGCGTTGGTGCGTCCGCTGCTCACGCCGGAGGGAAACCTGCGTGTGCTGGCGCTCGATGGCAGTTTAGAAGAAGAGCTGAGCCGGGCATTCAACCCACAAGCGCCGGTCACGGCGCAAGCGCAAGCACTTCAGCCACCGCTGGCGCGACGAATTTTAGACGGCCTTCGAAGAATTTTAGGCGAGCAGGCAGGAATGATGAACGCTGTCCTGCTTTGCCCAACGCCGGCGCGCTTTCACTTGAAGCGCCTGCTGGAGCCGTTTCTTCCCAAGATGGTGGTGCTTTCGCCGGGTGAGATTCCGCCCATGGTGCCGGTGCAGACGGTGGCAACCCTGCGATGAGCCAGGCCGAGACGAACAGGAGCCGAATGACACAAGCGCCCAAGCAAGCGTACGCATCCTGGCAGAGCGAAGAAGAACGCCAGCGCCTGCTCACCGAACAACTGCCGCAGGTGCGCTACATTGCGCGGCGTATTCACGAGCGGTTGCCGCGACACGTGCCACTCGAAGACCTGGTGCACGCAGGCGTGGTGGGATTGATTGATGCACTGCAGAAATTCGATCGCGGCAAGCATGTGCAGTTCGGCTCTTATGCCAAATTTCGCATTCGTGGCGCCATCCTCGACAGCCTGCGCGAGATGGACTGGAGCCCACGCGACCTGCGGCGCCAGTCGCGCCGGGTGGAAGAAGCGCACAACAAACTGCGCGCGCAGTTCGGAAGAAATCCGACCGAACCGGAGCTGGCGCGAGAACTCGAAATCGCGTTGCCGGAGCTACATAAGCTGCTCGGCGAAATCAATGCGCTCGAAATCGGCAGCCTGCGCTTCATTTCGCCCGAGGACGGAAAAGAGGAAGACCTTTGCGAGTACCTTCCCAGCGGCGAAGATAATCCGCTCCTGCAATGTTTGCGCTCAGAGATGAAGGAGTTGTTATCGCAAGCCATCTCCGAGCTGCCGGAAAAAGAACGCCAGGTGCTGGCGCTTTATTACTTCGAAGAATTGACGATGAAGGAAGTGGGAATGGCGCTGGGGGTGGGCGAGTCGCGCGTCTCGCAGATTCATTCGATGGCGGTGATAAGACTGCGCGCGCGCATGTCCGAATTGACGGCCGTGCGCACGAACGCTAAAACCCGCGCGGCGGCTGCACGATAGTAAAGGTTTCTTGGAGCAGCGGGCAAGAAAGCGCAAAGCAAGATGGAGAAAATTCTAACTCAGGCTGAAATTGACGCCATGGTGCGCACCGCGCGCGGGACAGGCACCTCCGCCGCCATGGCTGAAGTGCCTGTCGTACGTTGGGATTACCGGCAGGCTGGACGGCTCGGGCGCGAGCAGTTGGCTTCGGTCAGCATGCTTCACGAAGCCTTTGCCCGCAGTCTGACTTATTCGATTGGCGCGTTGTTGCGCACCGCTTTCAATGTCACCATGATGTCTGCGGAGCATCTGGGATTTCGGGATTTTCTCGGCGGTGTTCCTGAAGGCACATTCCTTGCCTCCTACACACTCGATCCCTTCAACGGCTCAGGACTGATCCAGCTGGACCTCGCGGTGGCATACGCCCTTACCGACATTCTCCTCGGCGGAGACGGTTCGGGAGCGACACCGGCGCGCGGAATGACTGAAATTGAAGAGCAAGTCGTCGAAACTGCTATGCACCTGATCTGTCGCGAGTTGCAAACCGCATGGCAGGCGCTGAACGTAGAGTTCCGCTTTGAGAAGCGCCAACACCCGGGCGAAGTGCAGCAATTGATGTTGCCGGAGGAGAGAATTCTTTGCCTGAGTTTCGAAGTCTTGGTGAAGGAGCGCCGCGGGACGATGAGCATTGCCGTTCCCACGGTGATCTCCAGCGCGCTGTTGCGAAAACTCTCAATCACGCGTCCACGTTTTTACACGCGGCACGACTCGCCGGATTTCACTCGTTCATTGCGCAAGCTCTTGCTCAAGTGTCCGTTTCACTTCGAACTGGGACTGGCGGCTACGGCGTCATCCGCAGAGCTTGCTGATCTGTATCCCGGCAAAGTACTGGTGCTGAACCGGGCCGCAGACGAACCGGCGGCGCTCTTCGCGATGGGCAGTCCAATTTTTGAAGCGAGCCTGGCGCGAGTGGGTAACCAGCGGGTGGCACAGGTGCTTGCCAGCGTTGAAGAGGAGCGAAACTAGCCGTGAGCACACCTCCCGTAACAACACCCCGTCCCGTAAGTGCTTTCATTCAGCTGTGGGCGGACGCGGCTTCGACCGTCTTGCAACAGATTGTTTCGGCAGCATATCCCATTACCGTAGCTCCTGCAGAAGAAATGCCGGCAAGCGCCGCGGGAGATGTGCAGCTCACGATCACAGCCACCGGAACGGCACGCGGAGAAATGAGCCTGCGCGTGCCCGCGCCAACTGCGATTGAGCTGGCCAAAGTTTTTACGGCGAATCCAGACGTTCCAGGGCCCGAACCCTCCGCCGATGACCGCGCCGCGCTGGAGGAATTGTTTCGACAGTTTGCCGGGCACGTGGTGACTTCCGCCCGGCCAAAAGGGCTCGAGATCCAGCTCACAACCGCATTAGGCGAGACGCCGACCTGGTCTCCGGGTGCAAGTGGATGCCTGCGCTCCGGCGCGGGCGCGCCGCAGCAGTTGCAAATCGAATGGAAACTTAGTTCTGCCCTCGCGACCGCCCTGGTTACAACGTGGCAGGAACCAGAGGCCGCAAAGCCCGCACCGCCGCCCGAGATAAAAAAAGAAGTGAAGGCTACGAAGGACGCGAACTTGCCCTCGAAGCTGGATCTTTTGATGGATGTTGAGCTTGATGTGACGCTGCGTTTCGGCGGGCGCAATCTGCTACTTAAAGAGATCCTCGATCTCGGCCCGGGTTCGGTGCTCGAACTGGACCGCGACATTCAGGACGAAGCCGATCTATATCTCGACGGCAAATTGATCGCACGCGGCGAGGTCGTGTCGATCGAAGGAAATTTTGGCTTGCGGGTAACAGAAGTGTTAGCCGCGCGGGGTTCGTAAACGTGGCTGCACTTGATCTGAAAGCCCGTGCCCGCCAGGCGTTTTCACTCTTTACTCTGTCTTTGCATCCACGCCGATGTGATAGCAGTGAGTGCACCGGCAATCATCCACGCTGGAAGCGGACAACGAGTAACACCGGTAGGGTGCGACTGCACGGCTCAAGTTTCTGCTTAATAGAATGTTTTGAACGCGAAATTCGACGAACGCTGGAACAAACCCAGCACGCAGATTCCTTTTGGCCTACAAAGCCGCGGCGAATTCCACTTGGGCTCATCATGCTATCGCGAGGCGAATTGAGCAATCACCAGCTCCAGCGCGCGCTCGAGGCCCAGGCATGCGCGGGGAGGGGCAGAATCGGAGAGTGGGTGAGAAACTTAGGATTCGCAGAAGAGGCCCAGATCGCAGCGGCACTGGCAAAGCAATGGGCGTGTCCGCTGATGAGAACTCTTCCCGCGAGACCGGCGAATGACAGTGTGCCTTTACAGCTTTTGCAATCATTTCGTATGGTACCGGTGCACTTCTCCAAGGTGAACCGGATTCTGCATGTTGCTTTCGCTGGGGACATCGAATACCGAGTGCTCTTCTCTATCGAGCGAATGCTCGCCTGTAAGACAGAGCCGTGCCTCACCACGAAAGCACAAATCGAGGCAGCGCTGGCACGAGTGCAAGCACGCAATCCGTCGGAAGAGAAGCTCTTCGAAAATTGCGATACGGAAGAGATGGTGCGAATCTTGTCGAATTATTCAGCGCGGCTATGTGCAGCCGAAGTCCGCACGGCTCATTGCGGCGAGTTTTTCTGGGCAAGAATTCTGAGCGGCGCGAATTCGATCGACCTGCTCTTTTCCCGCCGGAGAATCTTACCGACGTCTGCCGGCTACACGGCGGGCGATTGGAGCTTCCCTAGTGATCAACCTCGTCGGTAACAATCGCTTCCGCTTCAATCTCGACCAGCATATCGGGCGAAACCAGCGCACTGATTCCCAGCATTGATGTCGCGGGACGAATTGCACCGAAAAATTCGCCATGCGCTTTGCCGACTTTTTCCCAATCGGCGATATTGGTAACGAACATTCGCGTGCGTACTACATCATTTAAGCTGGCGCCGGCCTTCTCGAGCGCGGAAGAAATATTCTTCAACGTCTGCACGGTTTGCGCGTAGGCATCGCGCGGGGCCACGATCTTACCGTCGGGTCCAGTTGCAGTCGTTCCCGCCACATAAATGTAGTTGCCCACGCGTACCGCCCGTGAATATCCGACCACCGGCTCCCATGGCGTTCCACTGGAAATATTTTTTCGAGTCATCGGTAAATGGATTGTCTTCCGCGCGATTTGGTTGCGAATTGTATCTCTACCCGGAACATCGCCGACAAACCGCCGGCCGGGGCCTTGCTCAAACATTGTTAGCAGCTACTGGAGGTGAGTGACAACAATTTAGTAGCAGAAACGTTATGCCTGCCTGGGGGTTAATAACTACAGAACGCGCAGCCGATGATACTAACGGAAGTCACTTGCTTTCCCGGAGTTAATACGGTATTTAACGGGGAAACGTCGCCGTTTATGCGGTGGCAACGCATCCAATTCGTACGAGGGTAGAAGAACAGATGATTCCGGACGATCATCCCTTGCAAAAGCTCTTTATTGAAATGGTAGGCCGCGCGTACGCGCGGGAGATCGGAATTCGCGATTCGGAGGTGGTTGGCTACGTTGCGCATCTGCTCGCCGAATTTTGCGATACCGAGCAACTGTTCAAAATCCGCAACGCTGTCGGCAAGCCGCTGACTGATGTGGGCGAGATGCTGACGGAATCGAACCCGGTGTTCGGACCGGCGCCATCGTTTGACCGTGAACGGCAAGTGCGCAAGCACATCGGTGATTACGCACTCTTCTTTACCGGAATGTTTCCTGAGAGCATCAACTCTCTGCGGTTGCGGCGAAATCGGCTGGAAAATTTCATCGACTGGATGAAGGCGGGAAAAGAAAGCTACTACATTGTTTCGAAATTCGACTGCTTCGAATACACCAAAGTTGCGCCGCTATTCGAACGCCTCTCAGATCACTTTGAGCAGTGCGTCTATGGACTGAATTGTGTGAAAAACGAGTTGCAGGAGATGCAGCATCCCATCGTGCAGCGTACGAACGAACTGCTAATGTAACTACACGTGGGCAAGCTGATCCCGCTGCACCGGCCAACAAATTTTCAATTCTGACTACAATCGAGTCATGCCCTTTGAAGCACCCTCGCAGGAGTGGTGTTCTTCGCGGTATGCGGAGAATGCGCGCTTCGTTTCGGACCTGGGCGCGTCTGTACTCGACCTGCTGAGTCCGCAGCCTGGCGAGCGGATACTCGACCTCGGATGCGGCGATGGCGCGCTGACAGAAAAAATTTCGGCGCGGGGCGGGGAAGTTGTTGGACTTGACGGTTCACCCGAGATGGTGGCGGCTGCGAGGCAGAAGGGAATTGATGCACGGGTGATGGATGCGCATCAGCTCCAGTTTCACGCGGAGTTTGACGCGGTCTTCTCAAATGCCGCGCTGCATTGGATGAAGCGCGACCCGGGCGCGGTGATTCAAGGTGTGCGCCGCGCGCTCAAGCCGCGTGGCCGTTTTGCTGCCGAAATGGGCGGACATGGAAATGTCGCTGCGATTACGGTTGCCCTTTGCTCCACGCTCGAGCGTCATGGCGTGAAAGAAACAGCAGCAATCATTCCCTGGTATTTTCCTTCCGTAGCCGAATATCGCGAGCGCCTTGAGCGCGAGGCATTTCAGGTCGAATATATGGAACTGATTCCGCGTCCTACGCCACTGCCAACGGGAATGCGCGCATGGCTGGAAACCTTCGCGATCCCACTCACCAAAATGGTGCCGGAACAGAGTCGCGGAGCGTTTCTGGATGAAGTTACCGAAAGGCTGAGCCCGGTGTTGTGCGATTCATCCGGTCAGTGGACGGCCGACTACATGCGACTGCGCTTCCTGGCACGATTGCCGAAAAACTGAGCCCTGCCCGGGCCTGGAGGCCCGGGGCTACACGGTTCGTGTAGGGGCGGACGTCCACGTCCGCCCGAGATGTTAGTCTTCGCGGGAGCTGCCGGGAGTTGACACCGCGCTCATGCTCGACGTTCCGGCTGCGGGGCCTGTTGCTGCTGGGGCGCATACTTCGATGCGCACTTGGCCTGGATTTGCTTTGCATGAAAAACGCCGTCGCGCCCGAACGTGCCTTCGGCGAGCGCCTGGGCGTTGTCTTTGAATGTGTCCGGCAGAAGTTCAGTCCCGTTGTAGACAACATTCAAAACCTGGTCATTCTCTATCAACGTGAAACTCATGTTTGTGCCACTGCGCTTGATCGACCCCGGCTGCACATTCCCGGCCACGCGCAGGCGCTTCGAATAAGCGCTATTCCCCATGCCGCGCAATTCCTTGATGGTCACGTAGTAGCTCTTGCTCTCCTGCACGCCGGTGTAGGCGAGATAACCGAGGGCAAGCACAATCACAACCATAGCGCTGCCGAACTTAAGGAATTTCCCCGTTTGCGGTGACATTTATTCAGACTCTACTCGCGACAGAAAGGCTGGTCAAGGCGGCGGAAAGAACGCTGGGACAGTGGGTTCCGAAAACGCACTGCGAAGTAGCGGGGTTTGCTGTGAGATACTGACGCCCAAAGTTTGGAGGCGTTATGAACAGTGGGGGAATAACCTTCAAAATCTTGGTTGTTGCGTTGCTTCTGCCGGTAATTGCTGGCATCGCGTTGGGTGCAGACGCCCCTAGCAAGATGATTCACGTAATCCTCCAGATGAGTGGCAGCGATATTCCCGCCGATTCGTTCTTCAGCAAACCAAAGGTTTTCTGGCACGCTTCCAACCGATATTGCCGAGTGGACGAGGAGCCTGATCCGGACAACGGGATTCACGGGAGATTGCTTATGAACGAACCGGACGCTTGGCTGATCAATCTGGCGGATAACACCGCCAAGCATCTGATCGACAAAGGACCGACCTTCAATTGCAAGCTACCGATTTTTTCATTGAACGAGGAGATGGCGAAAGGGAAGATTGGAGACCTCGAGGTTGGCCACGAAATCGAGTATTTTCAGACCAACGGCGCGAAGCAAATTGACGGTCCGAAGGTACACTTTGAAGCCAAATATTATGAACTCAAGGTCGGAGACTCCTCCCTCAGGCTGGTCGAACGGGTCGACATCCACGCCCCGATAATGATCGGTTTGGCCACCGGAGGGGAATTGTATACAGCGCGCTACCTCCTGTGGGAGGAGGTACCCTTTGATGAGAACCTATTCGCAAAACCAACCGGCCTGAAAATTGAAGAAGTCAAATGATGGAAGGCGGTAATGAATGGTCAGGCGCTAAGGTTCCTAGTCGGATAGAGCAATTCTCAAGCATTCACCATCAAGCGCCACGATTTCGCCCTCATCTAGAATGAACCCCTATGCTCCATCCCTGGCACGATGTAACTCCCGGCAGCAAGTTGCCGCAGGAGTTCAATAGCATCATCGAGATTCCGTTCGGATCGAGCGTGAAATATGAGCTCGACAAGACCAGCGGGCTGATCAAGCTCGATCGCGTGCTGTATTCCGCCGTTTATTATCCGGCAAATTACGGATTCATTCCGCAAACGCTCGCCGAAGATGACGATCCGCTCGACGTGCTGGTGCTCTGCCAGGAAGCCGTCGTGCCACTCACCATGATTTATGCCCGCGCGATCGGGCTGATGACGATGATTGATTCAGGCAAGAAAGACCACAAGATCATCTCCGTGGCAACCAAGGACCCGGAGTTCAACAGCTACCGCGAAGCCGAGGAGATGCCGCATCATCGCCTGCTGATGCTGCGCAGATTCTTTCAGGATTACAAACAGCTCGAGGGCAAAGCGGTGGAAGTAGATCAGATTCGCCCCGCGGCTGAGGCCTATCCGGTTATCAGCGACGCGCTACACCGGTACAGCGAGGAGCGGCGGCGCGGCTTTGGCACGCATCCCTGAGAAACCCACTCAAGCCAAAAACAGGCTTGAGTGGGCCACCCAAGGTATCCCTTCGTGCAACTTCGTGTCGTTCGTGGTTAAACAGTTTTTCACCACGAACGACACGAAGGTACACGAAGGTGGAGCAAAACGAAAGAAGTGGATCGTCCGCGAGAAGAGTTATTCGTCGCCGTTCACCTGCCACCAATCGGCTCGTTCGAACTGCGCGAGCTTTTCCGTGCCATGCTGGTCGTACCAGTTCCGCCACGCGGAGGCGTTGTTCGGCAGGTTCTCTCCGGTGATTTCGTGCAGCGCGAGAAAACTCCAGTTGCGCATTTGCGGCGAAGTGCTGGGGTTTGCCGCTAAATCCAGAAAGTTCGGGACCATGCGCATTCGCTGCGTCCGCTTGAAGGTGCCGCAATCGGAAACGTTACAGCCGGCGCGATTGCGCACCTGCATCGAGGGATCGTTCACGAACGAGTCAAACAGTTGATCGAGAGCTTCATCGGTCCCCAGATAACGCATTCCCTCAACCGCCCACAGGCGCACGGTTTCGTTCGTATCGTGTTTTGCGTAGTCCAGCAGCACGGGATAAATGCGTTCGTAAGCCACGCCGCGTCCCGCCATCATTCCCATGAAGTAAACTGCAGCCGGGCGATATTGATCATCGGTTTGCGCGCGCTGAATCAGCAGATCGGCGGCTTCGTCAGTTTTGGCCCATCCGTCCATCGAGAGATTCAGGTCGGCATTGGCGTAGCGGACGCGCAGATCAGATGAAAATTCCGAGCGCCGCTCCAGCGCTTTCATGCGATCGGTCAGCTTCACTCGGCCGAGCCACTCGGGCGAATTGATTTTCTGTTCGAACAATTCAAGCGCACGCGGATCGTGCTGAATCGCGCGCTCCAGCAGTTCCTCGGCTTGGGCCTGCATCGGTAGTTGCTCGATGCGCTGCACGTCAGCATCGGTAAGCGAGGCGTAACGTACATGTCGCTGCGAGTTGGTCGAAGGGACGCCACGCCTTGGCGAAGACTTCCCAACCCTGGCAACGTTCAGAACAATGAATCCGACCCACGCCAGGAAGAAGATCAGCCCGAAGACTTGAGCGACGCTGTTGACGCGCCGAGCTGCGGGGATTTGCACGGCGCCCGGAGCGGCATGCCGGGCCGGAGGTGCATAGACCTGGCCAAACCCATCCTGCAGTGCGACGTGCGTATCGGTTTTGAGACCAGCAAGTTTCTCGATTTGACCGACAATCCACCGGGCTTCCTGCCGGTCGGTGATGTTATCCGCCAGCGAGAAACCGACGCCGTTTTTCATTTGCAGCCGAATTCGATATGAACCGTTGGTCCCGCTCGAACTTTGCAGTCCCATGCTGGCGAGGACAGATTGAATGTCCCCGAACCCAACTTCGCGTCTATTTCCGATGCCGAATGTCCGGCGCGCCGACGTTAGCTTTCCATTTCCAACGATGACCTGCGTGCTGCCGAACAGGCTCTGAAACAAGCCATAGATCAGGAGCAAATCGAAGAAGCCGAACACTAAGGCGAAAAACCAGGGCGCGCGCGAATGCGCCAGAAAATAAACTATAGCGGTCCAAACGCCGGTAAAGAGCAACAATACGAGTGTCTGGCTGCGGTTGCGGAAAGCGGGGAAATAAAATTCGGTCGATCCGTCGGGAGTTGTTGAGACAACAACTCTTGGGTGCGCTGGGGCGGCAACTTCGGTCGCATCGGACTGAAATGCCGGCGCAGTAGCGGCGGCGGCCGATCCCGAAGACGCGAAACTGCCCGAAGATGCGAAACTGGGGGAACTGAAGTCTGATCCGAAGTTTGTCTCGGGCGTGAAGGTTTCTGCCGCGCCACCCGACCGGAAAACCGGAACTTCAAAACTGTCGGCGTAATCGACTCCGGGCACATCCGCTTTGGCGTGAAGCACCCACGAGAGCTGATCGCGAGACTGGTCGTGGTTGGTTTCGTACGCGTCTTGCGGAATACCGAAATCCACGGGAATCGCGGCGCCGAGGGGCCCCACTGAAATTCCGCCTTGCGACACATTCTTCTGGTCTTCCCAGAGCACGATTTTATTGGTGGTCTGCTCCTTGCCCGAACCGGTGGTAATTGTGCGAACACAGGCAAGCCGCAAATCGATTCCATGCGGAACAGAACTGTTCAGCTGGAGATGAATCTGACCGGCGAGGTGCTTGCCCGGCGAGAAGGGCAGGGAACTAAATTCAAAGTAGGTTTTGCCATAGCGTTCACGGCGCATGGTTGCACGCACGGCTCCGATCAACAAAATCAGGGGGATCAGGCAGACACCGATCAGGGTCAGCGCCTTCGGATCGGAGTTGCGCAGGAGTGATGGAACCGTGGTAGCTGCAATGGGCACTACCAGGGCGCCCGCGAGACCCGCTCCAATCCACCAGCCGAATACTGAGTTTCGGGTCTGGCTTAAAGCCTTGCCTGTGGCCCAGTCCGGCTTCCAAAGCCAGGGAGAATCCGGGTTGGCGTTTTGAACTTCCGCAAGCTGCTTTTGTTTGTGGTATCCGAAGACCGCTCCGACCATAAGCCCGGCGCCGATTGCGGCAAACGCAAGTCCGAAAATTACTCCCACGAGCGGATTGCCACTTCCATGAATCAATGGCGAAGACGAGAGGAACGCAAAGGCAAAGAGCAGCCCGATCACAAGGAATGGCAGAGCAAACAAGAACAGAAGCACGGCTCCGGCTTTGGATGGCTGGCCCACGCCACGATTGTAGATTCTCAAGCGCCAGGCTTGCGGTTTATAAGGCAACGATGTGATTACCGGGGTCATGGGCGGCTGCTATCGCTTAAGTCCGAGGCTGCGCGCCAGCTTTCGAGCAGCTTTCTAGTACCATATCTACATCCATGAAACGGATCGCGATTTTGGGGTCGACTGGGAGCATCGGCCGCAGCACTCTTAGTGTGGTCGAATCCTACCCTGAGCGATTTCAGGTGGCCACGCTGGCTGCGGGCCGCAACCTCGAGCTCGCCTTTGAGCAGGCAAAACGCTGGCATCCGGCCGTGATTTCCATGGCGGATGAAGGCGATGCCGAGGCGCTTCGGTCAAGGCTGAAATCGTCTGGAATCAGCGAAATTGAAGTAACCGCGGGTGCTGAGGGGAGCGTGCGCGTTGCGACGCATCCCGATGCCGATTTTGTCGTCAGCGCGATTGTTGGCGTGGCAGGGCTCGAAGCCACTTACGAAGCCGTTCGAGCTGGGAAAACCGTCGGGCTTGCGAATAAAGAATGTCTGGTTGCAGCCGGAGAGCTGATCACGGCAGAAGCTCGCAGGCAAAACAAGCCGCTGCTTCCGATCGACAGCGAACATAATGCCGTGCATCAGTGCCTTCGTGGCGGACGGATGAACGAAGTTCGCCGAATCTGGCTTACGGCTTCCGGCGGCCCATTTCTGCATACTCCGAAGTCGAAATTTGCCGATATTACCGTAGAGCAGGCTCTACATCATCCTACGTGGAAGATGGGAAACCGCATCACCATTGATTCGGCCACGCTGATGAACAAAGGATTTGAAATCATCGAGGCCTGCCGATTATTCAATATGCCTGCGGAGCAGATTTCGGTGATCGTGCATCCGCAATCGACCGTTCATTCGCTGGTTGAATTTGTCGATGGCAGCATTCTTGCTCAGCTTTCTGTGACCGATATGCGCCTGCCGATTCTGTATGCGCTAACTTATCCAGAGCGCATTACTTCGGAGCTGAACTTTAGTCTGAGTGACTTACGGCACCTCGATTTTTGCCCTCCGGACATGGAAAAATTTCCTTGTCTGCGCATGGCTTATGAAGCCGTGAAAGCGGGCGGCGGAAAGACGGTTGCCTTGAACGCCGCCGACGAAGTGGCCGTTTCCGCGTTTCTCGAGGGCGGTATTCGATTTCAGGAAATCCCCCACATAATTGAGGAGATTGTTACTGAAACGCCGGTGGGCGAATTGGAATCTATTAAGAAGGTGCTGGCCGTCGACCAAAGAGCCCGGACCAGTGCTCGCGACAAAGTAGCTCGCCTGGCGGAAACACGTAAAACCCCTGCCGGCGTTGGGATGCGAGAGAACTAACCAAAATATGAGCCAGGTTTTTTCAGCGATTTTTTATTTCATCATTGTCATCGGATTCATGGTGTTAATCCATGAATTCGGCCACTATGCCGTCGCTAAGCTGCTCGGCGTACGCGTGGAGCAGTTCGCAATCGGATTTGGCAAGCGGCTGTTCGGGTTCAAAAAAGGCGGCACGGACTACCGAATTAACGCACTCCCCTTTGGCGGTTACGTCAAGATGAGCGGCGAGAACCCGATGGATGAGCGCACGGGCGATCCCGGCGAGTTCCTCTCACATCCGCGTTGGCATAGGTTTCTGATTGCGATTGCCGGACCGGTCATGAACATTC
>Ga0335073_10003760_pt1 | contig 21202 bp, 17 predicted proteins | sample Lox_Sample_22_FD_207093 | JGI IMG/M metagenome (GOLD analysis project Ga0335073, IMG submission 207093) | Soil microbial communities from Loxahatchee National Wildlife Refuge, Florida, United States - Lox_Sample_2.2 | ecosystem: Environmental > Terrestrial > Soil > Wetlands | place: USA...
TTACTAATTTCTTCCCGTTATTGGCCCTCAACCCCCGCCGCCCACGGGGGGGGGGGCCCCCCTTCTGGGCCCCCCACCGCCCTTTAACAGGTTGCCTGCGCCTTTGCAGGACTAGAGCGCTGGCCTTACTTGCTGGCGGCCAGGGTGCTCGTCGGGGCCTTCTGCGCATCGCTGTGGAGCATGGCCTCAACGCCCGCGCCCAGGCCGGTCGGCGCACCCTTGTAGTTGGTGATCAGACCCGGGCCGGAGGCGCAGTTGAAGTCGCTGTTCCAGGTCCAGGCCACGTAGCTGGCGCCTTCCGAGTTCAGCCACTTCATCAGCGGCGTCACGTACTTGTCGGCGCAGTCGTTCTCGCCGATCTCCCCGGCGATGAGCGGGACCTTGTGGATGACCGGGGCGATCTGGCTGTTCCAGCACGACTGCGTGCTGCAGGCGTTGAAGTTGTAGGAGTGCCAGGACGCGGCCAGGTCGTGGTCCGGGTCGTGCGGCTCGTGCGACAGCCAGCCGTTCAGGTCGTTCGACCAGGTCAGTCCGCCCAGCATGAGCACGTTGTTCGCGCCAGTCGAGCGCACTGCGTTGACCATGTCCTGCATGCCGGCGACCTGGTAAGAGTAGCCGGGGCAGGAGCTGCCGCCGTGGAGCCAGCAGTTCCAGGCCTCTGTGGTGTTGGACTGGTAGGTCTGGTCCGGGTAAGGCTCGTTGAACAGGTCGAAGATGACGCTGTCGTTCCCCTTGAACGTGGTTGCCACCGACTTCCAGAACGGGATGGCCCCGGCCTTGTCGGGCATCGGCTTCTGACAGGTTGCCGTGGCATCCACACAGGCTGATGCCGGGCCGGTGTAGGTCCCGTTAGTCCAGTGCAGGTCGAGGATGACGTTCATGCCGGCGTCGTTGAGCCGCTTCACGTAAGCCCTGATGGCATCCCGGTAGTGGGCGCCGGAGGCGGCATGGCTGACGTAGGAGGCGCCGTTCCAGCAGGCCTCGTTGAGCGGGACCCGGACTACGTCGATCCCCTTCGACTTCATGACGGCGACCGACGCCTTGTTGACCGGGCCGTCGAAGATCTCGCCCTTCTGAACGCACATGAACTCCGTGCCCGAGCGGTCGACGCCGTGCAGCACGACCTTCTGGCCCTCAGCGGTGACCAGATGGTTGCCGGACACCTGCAGCTGCGGGGCGGAGCCGGAGCTAACCAGGGAGACTTGCTGCGCGCTCAGGTTGTCCTGGACGCCCAGTGCGCCACCGGTCGAGCTGAGAACCAGGCCCGCCGCAACTCCGGCAGCGGCCAGGGCGGCGACTCCGAAGGCGGCCTGCCGCTTTGCCGGCAGGCGGAACGCCCAGTGGCGGGAGTCGCGCTCGTTCGGGGTGGCCGAATCATCGGCTCGCGTGCGCTGGAGTCGGCTGACGATTGTCTGCGGGAGTTTCATTTAGCTCCTGTGCAGGTCTCGGGGGGAACCTGGCGGGACGCGGCAGAGCTTTGTTCTGCCTCACTTACACAAAGGCGGTCCGCATGTGCGATCTGAACGGCATTTGACGCGGGCCGCCTCCGGCCTGGGCCGGATAAGTGCGTTGCCAGATTCCCGGCGAAGATCGCAGTCATCCCAGAAACCTTAGGCAGCAGGAACACAGAAATCGTCGTACGCGTGAATGGATTCGGCGCCCATCAAATGGCGTACGCCTGCCTACCGCAATTGAGGTAGACGCAGGGACTGCGAGGGGCAGGAGCAGGCGCGGATCAGCTCAGGCCAGCCAGGAGGGGCCAGGCCCGAGGAGCTGGGAGTGCCTGGTCAGCAGGCTCCCAGAGACCGGGTGTCCAGGAGGGTATAGCCGAGAGCGGCCCAGGCGCCGCCGTAATAGGTGGGATAACCCTGCTGCTGCTCTGCGGCCAGCTGCAGCAGGTGCTGGGCTGCTGAGTTGTCTCCCGCCGCCTTCGCTGCGCTGGCCGATGCGACCAAGGGCAGCGGCCCCTTGACCGGGTTCAGAACGGCGCCGTGGAGGCTCAGCGCGAATGCGCGGGCCCGATGATGGGCTCTGAGCAGGAGCCACCAGCGCGCAGCGAGAGCTCTGGCCTGCGGGTCGCAAGACTTCGCAAACCAGACAACTGTCCGCTCTGCGTCCGGACCATACTGGACATATGGCGCATCGCCGTTGGGTGCGGGCTCCGGCCGCACGACAGCATCTGTCCCGTCGGCGCTGAGCACCGCCCAGTCGGGTGGCAGGAGGCGGCCGTCATGGGTCAGAGTGCGGGTGAGACTGACCGCACCAGCTGACAGGCGATTCCACTGTGAGTTGCCGGTTAGCCGGGCCAGACCCGCAAATGCGGGCAGGGACCAGTAGCTGGGGTCGAGGGTTGCGGCAGGTCCAGTTGCCCACGGCCCCGCCGTCAGGACGAGCGTCCCGCCGGGGCCCGAGACCACCTCGTGGGCCAGGATCGAGTCCGCGACCACGTGACCATCCAGGTGATAAGCAGCTGCATCCGGCCCGCGATAGCGCAGCAGCGCCCAGGCGATGAGCACGTCAGCGTCGCTGGCGGGCTCGGGGCTGATGATGCGCCCTGCCGGATTCGTGTGGAAGGCGAAGAGCCCGTCGCTGAGCTCCAGGTGATCGTAGGTCCACTTCCAGATCTGGTCGAAAACGCTGTCCTGGCCGAGCGCCTCGGCAAGCAGCATGCCGTATGCCTGGCCCTCGCTGACGGTGTCGCGGCCCTGGTCCAGCCTGACCACCCGGCCGTCTGGCTGAACGTACTTCGACAGGAAGCCCGTTGTGGCCTGTTCCTGCATGGTTTGCCCGCTGCAGCCGGCCAGTGCAGCTGCAAGCGCTATGGAAGCGACGACAGCGGCCAGCCGAGACGCGGCGTTCGCGCGTGCCCTAGCCGTCGCTCTCCCCCCTGAGGTGATCAGGTCTTCGTTGGTGAGGCTGCCGTTGGTGAGGCTGCCCCGGAGCCGACAGAACGCATGCCGCAGGCGGGTAAAGCGTTGGCTATAAACCCGGGAAGCCCAGTTGCGATGCCTTGGCGACCGCGTCGAGCTGAGATCTCGCGCCGAGCTTGGAGAGGATAGACCTGACGTGCGTTCGCACGGTGGCATAGCTGATGTGCAGGCGCTCCGCGACGGCCCGGTTATCGGCGCCCTCGGCCATGAGAGCCAGGATCTCTTTCTCCCTGGGCGTCAGGCTCGCGAGAACCTCCGCTTGCCGGGAGTGCTCACGGGCGATCTCGCGGTCTCGGGCGAGGGCGTCGGCGATCGCCCCGGGCGGGATGAGGTTGCGGCCGGCCGCCGCCGCGCGGATCGACTCGACGATCTCGTCGCCGCTCGCTGACTTGAGGAGGTAGCTGCTCGCGCCGGCCTCGATCGCTGTCAGCAGCCGCTTGTCGCTGTCGTCGGCGCTCAGGAACACGATGGCGGCGGAGGGAGAGCGGGAGCGGATGCCGTCCGCGGCGTCGGCGCCGGTTCCGTCGGGAAGATGAAAATCGACCATGGCCACGTCGAAGGGGACAGTTTCGGTCGTGGCTACTGCCTCAGCTACGGATCCGGCGATCGCTGCGACCGTCAGGTCCGGGTAATCCTCGAGCAGGGACGAGAGCCCCTCGGCTACGACCGGGTGATCTTCCACGATCAGCACCCGGACTGTGTCCGTGCTGTCAGGCGGCGCGCTCACGGCCTACCCCGGATTGCTCGGGGGGACTCTCGAACGGCACCCAGAACTCCACGACCGTGCCGCCGCCTGGCGCGCTCTCAATCCGGCACCAGCCCCCGGCCATCTCGGCCCGTTCCCGCATGAGGGTCAGGCCAAGGTGGCCTGGCTGATCCTCCACCTCGGCCGGGCTGTAACCGACGCCATCGTCGGAGATCCGGGTCAGGCAGCCCTCGGAGACGTCAAGGAACTGGACGCGGACCGTCTTGGCCCTGGCGTGCTTACGCACGTTGACCAGCGCCTCCTGGACCGTTCGGTAGATCAGCGTGCTGGTGCTCGCCGGGATCTCCGCACGGCAGGTGCCTTCGACCCGGTAATCGATGCCGAGCTCGGACCGCATCTCCTCCAGATAGGCCCGCACGGCGTCGGCGACGGTGGCTTGCTCCAGGGTCGACGGCCTCAGGTCGAAAATGAGCTGGCGCAGGCGGCCAAGCGAGAGGGTCAGCGTTTCCTCAAGCTTGTCCAGAACCTGGAGGTCCTCGGGAGCCTGCAGCCGGTGGCGAAGCTGCTGCAGCCGCAGGTTCGCCGCGCTGAGTATCTGGATCGTGTCGTCATGAATATCCGCGGCGATGCGGGCTCGCTCCTGCTCGAGTGCGCGCAGGAGGTGGCCCAGCAGCGCGTGCTCGTCGCGCTCTGCGGACTGCAGAACGTCCAGGCCCAGCTCGAGGGCGAACTGAGCGCGCTGCTCGTCCGACAGGTCCTTGATGCTGACGAGTGTCTCGGGACCTTCCGCGGTCTGTATCGGGATGACGGCGACATCGGCCGGGAACTGGCTGCGATCGCTGCGCCTGCCGACCAGTTCCAGATGCCGTCCAGTCGGCCGCCGTTGCTCAGGCGGGCCCGTCGGCGGAGACCAGGTCACCTGCTGGCCAGGGAACAGCGTCTGTGCCAGCTCGCCGTGCACCTGCTCATGCCGGTAGCCAAACAGGGACTCCGCCTGCGCGTTTGCCTGGCGGATCCGTCCGACCGAGTCCACGACCAGCAGGGCATCTGGGGAGGACTCGAAGAACTGGCGGAACTGTGTCTTCATGGTTACATTTTGTCACTGACGCCGGGAATGTGCACACCTGACCGGAACGCCGTCGGGCCAGCGCCGGCTACCGACGTTCCCATCAGGACGTCGCCCGTGACGAGCGGCCCCTTGGCGCAGGCGACGGCCCAGCTGGCGCTACGGAGTCGTGCTGTGACCTCGGTGACGGGACGCGTGCGGGGCTCTGGACGCTGACCTCGGCCTCTGCCAGAGATGGCATGACCTCAGCCACGGGGGCAGCCAGGACCTCGAAGTAGCCGCCGATGGCGTCGCCAGCCGCAACTGCCGCCGACACGTCCCAGGCTGCTGCCCAGAATGCCCAGTCTGTCCGGTTAAGGTTGCGCGCGGTGTCCATGGCTGTCCGGCGCCCGGCTGCTGCTGCGGCCAGGATCGGGTACCGCTCGTCCCGTGATGTGGCGCGGTTCAGTTGCGCCCAGGCTTCGGCCCGCTCCACGGCGCTGGCGTGCTTCCAGGCGACCGTCACGAGGTCCACATCCCCGGGCGACAGGCTCCGCAGCCTGGCGAGCACCTCGAGCACCTGTCGGGTATGCGGACCGAAGACTTTCTTCATCTGGGCGCTCCGTGTCTGGTGGATCGATGTCCGGTCTCCTTCCACGCTAGGTCGCCGGGAGTGCGAGGCGGCCGCCCGGGCTACGGCTTCGACGATGCGCCGCGTGGTGCGGGCGAGTGAGTCGCCGGAGGCTTGCCGCCGAGGCTTGGCGGCAGGACGTACGGCTTTTGTGGCGGAACGGTGGTCGACCCGCCCGGCTCGATTCCGACTTTCGCGGTTCCGGTGCCGCCGCTTTGCTGCCCGACCATCTTGAAGTAGATAGCGTTCGCGACTCCGCTCGGAACCACGTAGCTCCCGGCTGCGGATGCGCTGCCCTGGCTGTTCACCCTGAAGGCCGTCACCAGCTTGCCGTTGGTGTAGACCAAGACGACCTCGTTCGCGGCGAAGCCCTTGGCGTAGAACGAGATGGTTGTGCCGGGCAGGGCACCGTACGTGCTGGCCTGAACAGAGGGCAGGTAGGGCATCACGAGGAAGCCGTTCTTGGCAGACGCACGGCTCTCGTTGCCGATCGCGGTCAGGGACTGCCTGCCCTTCAGCCCGAACGGGATGGCGAAGTTGACAGAGAATCCGCCGGTGCTGCTGGCAGTAGTTGTCATCGCCGGGACGCCGTTGGATGCGTTGAGGTAAATCAGGACCTGCTCGCCGGGCGCGAATCCGTTGCCAGTGAAGGTCACCGAGTGTCCTGCCCGGATGGCATACGGGTGCATGGCGGTCGACGGATACAGGCCCAGCATCAGGTAGGGAACCGTGGCCGTGGTGTGCGTCCGCTGGCCGACCAGGACCAGGGTGGTGTTCCCCACCGGCGCGACGCCGACAGGAATGCTGGTAGAGCCGATGCCGCCCCCACTGTCAGCAGTGACCGTGGCCGCCGGCGTTCCGCTCACGCGCCCCCAGTACACGTTGACTTTCTCGCCGGGGCCGAATCCCGTCGCTGTCACCGTGACGTGCTGACCGGGATGCCCGGCATCCTTTCCGACGATCTTGGCCGTCGCTACGCCGCCTGCGGTCACGAGGCTAGCGGTGGCTGTCTTGCCGTCAGCGGAGTCCTGGGCTACGACACTCCCGCCATTGGTGGCCCCGGAATCCGGCATCGAGAAGCTCGTAGCGAATGTGCCGTTTGCCGCGGCCTTGCCATGCGCGACCACGGTGCCCTTGCTGGAGTGCCCCGTCCGGAGCATGACCACCACTGACGTCTTGGGCGCGAAGCCGCTGCCGTCAACTGCGACCTGGCCTCCAGGCGCGACAAGGCCGGGATTAAGCACGATGCTCGGGCCGGCTGTAGCCGCGACTGGGTGGCCGCCGAGCGTGACCGTCGGCGTCGGCGTCGCCGGCGTGGGGACAGCTGACGTTGCTGGTGCGGCGGTGCGACTGGCGCTGGTATGGCTCTTAGGGCCCTGGATGAATGTGTGGAAAAGCTGCCAGGCGATGAGGAGGGCGACAGCGGCGCCCAGCAGCTGCTTCCAGTTGAATTTGCTTCGGTTCGGGCCGCGCGGTGGTTGCTTCGGGCCGCGCGGTGGTTCACTTGCAGGCTCGCGGCGCTCCGACCTAGCCTTCTCAACGGGCTTGCCGTTCATCACATCCCCCTTCCGCCGATTAATGATCTATCTTGTAGACGTACAGGTTGACATTTCCGCGATGGATATGCCACACCAGCGATGAATGGTAATCGAGTGCATAAAGCATGTATGCCTCTGGTCCGGTGGAAGTACTAGTGCCACCGTTATTTAGTTCCATTGCCTGCCGCATGCCGTTCGACATGACGATGTAGTCGATATCCTCCCAGTTGCCGCCACCGAATATCTTGTTCCGTACCTGCGGATCTGTTGCCGCGTTCCAGTGCGACTGGTCGTACGGGTAAACAGGATTGACGTCATGCAGGGCTACCCAGATATCGTCGTCGCTAACGATCCGGGCATTAGTCGGGATGTTGTGGCGTACCCACGCGATCTCTGCCTGCTGCATGAAGGTCTGCGGCACGTGGTACGGGTCGGCCAGCTGCAGCTGGCCTTGCTGGCCGTGCTTGAGCAGATAACCGCCGCCCGGCAGCAGCAGGAGCACCGCGCACAGCAGGCTGATCGACGGCACTGCCGTGGCTATGGGGATCCGTTTGAGCATCCGGTCCCCGACGAGCGCGATGCACAGCGCGTACGTCGGGATCAGCGGTATGACGTAGAAGTCAAGGATGACACTCCCCCTGGCCAGGTAGAACGCGATTCCGAAGGCGAGGCCTCCGGCGATCAGGAAGGCCGGATTCTGCTGTCGCTCACGCCACCCGACCCACAGGCAGATCACCATCGCCGCGGTCCCGACCAGCAGCAGGAAGGGGTCCCTGGGCAGCCAGGAAGCGTACAGGTAGGAGGGCTGCAGGCCGCTGTGGTTCCGGGCGAACAGGGTGCCCGAGTTGCGGTGGATCTGGTACCACATCTCATAAAGCAGTGAGACGTGCCCTTGCGGGGGTTTATTGAGGTTGAATGAGAAATCTTTCGGGAAGAGCTCGCCCTTGAGCGTGGCGTAGAGAAAATAGGTAACGATGGGGGCGGACGCCCCGATGATCCAGAATGCTATCGCAAAGCTCCGGTTGGACTCCTCCTTCGTCTGGCGATAGATCAGGTAGAAGATCGCGGGCGCGAAGAATACCGCGTTCTCCTTGGTGACTACCGAAATGCCGAAGGTAAGGCCCGACCACAGGCCGGTGAACAAATGGCCCCGGCGGCGCAGCAGCAGGTACACGCTCATCAGCACCCAGAAGACCATGATGTTGTCGAGCAGTGCCATCCGCTGGTAGTAGACGGCGAGGAAGGAGAAATTGAAGAAGAAAGTCGCGATCAGCGGGGCAAGGAGGCCGCGGGAGAGCTTGCGTGCAATCTCGAACAAGAAGAACGTACTGGCGACGTGCAGGATCACCATCAGGACCCGGCCGCTGTTCACCGGATTCCCGAACGCCTCGAAATGCCCGGGCAGCATGTACACCCAGGCGGCGATCATGATCCAGCCAGCGGGCGCGTGGTCGTAGACGTAGGTCTGCGGACTGAGCCCGTGCTCGCGGATCACGGCCCAGGCCCGCTCCATGTAGATGCCTTCGTCAGTCTGGTAGAGCGGGTAATCGAACAGGTGGTAGCTGTGCGTGATCAGGCCGCTCAGCAGCGCGAAGGCCAAGGCGATCGTCCCCGGGCGGCCGAGCGACCGCAGCCCCTCGGTCGATGCGGTGGGCACGCCGGCTTCCCGCAGCGGCTGGCTGCGGACTCCGGGCGGGTGCAGCACCCGCGGGGCTTCGGCGGTGCGGTCAGGCGGCACGGTCGCCGGCCTCCCTCAGGCTCTCGGTGTGGTAGGCCACCTGCTGGCGGTGCGCACCGACGTGGCGCGTCTTCTCCCAGTTGCTGACGCCGCGCATCTGACGGCCGACTGCGCGCAGCGAGGCGTAGGCGATCACGAGCTGGTAGGGAATCCACGCGATGGCCATGCCGACAATCACGCTGGGATTGACCTTCATGCCGTATGCCCTGGTGAACTCGTACAGCCCCACCGTGCAGATCAGGAAGTACGCCAGCAGCATCATGACCGGCAGGAACGAGATGAGGGCGACGAGCACCGGCGCCTTGAAGAAGAACATCGTGCCCAGCGAGAACAGAACATAGATCCCGAGCAGGGCCTGAGCCTGCGGGAAGGCCAGGGTGTAGAAGGCCAGGAAGCGCTGACGGCGGGTCGCGAGGTTCCGCCACGAGCCCTGGTGCAGGGTCTGCAGGAATCCCTGGCTCCAGCGGGTGCGCTGACGCAGGAAGTGCCCGAGCGTTGGCGGCGTCTCTTCCCTGGTCACGTAGCGGCTGTCGTAGACCACGCGGATCCGCTCGCCAGCGGCGGACAGGCGGAGTCCTATCTCGGCGTCCTCGGTCAGGTTGTGCTCGTCCCATCCGCCGAGCTCGACGATGAGATTGCGCTCGAAGAACACCGTGTTTCCGCCCAGCGGTATCGCGCCGAGACGGGCGTGGTAATGCAGCCGGCTCTTGAACCAGAAGAAATACTCGAGGACGTTCAGCGCGGAATACCAGGAGGAGTTGAAGTTCATTAGCTGCACGCCGCCCTGAACGACCTTGACCTCCTCCTCCTCCATCACCGTGTTGACGACGTTGAAGATGTCGGGATGGATGTCGTCTTCGGCGTCAAAGACCGCGACGACGTCCTTGGCAGCGTGCGGCAGCGCGGCATTCAGGCCATGCGGCTTGTTAATCGGGTCGTCGCGGAACACCACCATCTCGACGTTGCGAAGCCCGTGCCGCTGGAGCTGGCTGATCTTCTCCTCGGCCTTGTCGATAGTGCCCTGGTCATCTGCCCGGCAGATGACCAGGACCTGGATCAGGTGCTCCGGATAGTTCGACTGAGCGATCCGGCCGATGGTCCCCTGGATGACCTCCTCCTCATGCCGCGCGGGGAGCATGACTGTGAACGACAGCCGGGGCGGCTTGAAGTGATCCGGCGCCCTGGCTTCCGCGGGCGGCCGGTCCCAGGTGTACAGGGTGAGGTAGAGCGTGTGCGCGGACTGCACGGTCACCAGAAGCGACACCAGCACGAGCACCGCGTAGATGAGATCCAGCATCACACCACCCTGCGGCGGACGCGGGCGACGCTGATTGCATAGTCACTGGTAAAACCAATTACTATGCCGAGGGGGTTGGCTGCAGGGAAGGTTCTCAGGAGACGACTAGCCTTCGTGCACATCGACCCTGGCATTTGCATGAGCGAAGGCCCTTTCGAATCCGTGCGCTACCTAATGACCGTTCACGTTCACATAGCTCTCTGCATGCGATATCGCTGAGTGTTCGGATGGCCGGGGGACTCCTGACATGCACCCTTGATCGCGGATGCGCACGGTGTCAGTGACCGGGCTCAGGCACCCTTCACCAGGGTGGCAGGATGTCGGCGTACCGAGTGGATGCACCACATCGCTCGCAGTCGGTCAGTGTGTCTACGCGACTGGCGCATAAGTCGCTCGCTTTCAGTCGGGACGGCATCGGGACCACTGCAAGACAACTGGCCGAGCCCAGATCGCTGTTTTCGCCTGAGCGCCGAGGTATGAGTTCGTTCGTTCTAGTTCTACGGGCAGGTCAACCCAGTGCCATCCCCATGTTTGACCATCTTGCTTCTCCGGGCGGACTATGCAGACCCGGGCGCAAGCTCTGGTCGGCGGGGCTGCGGGCTAGGTAATTGACCATGTGGCGGCCGGACCGCCGGGCCCCGGGACCTGCCGGGACTCAGCCAGCGGGTCCCAGGCCACACCACAGGCCCGCAAAGGCAGCGGCAACTTCCGGTGCTGTCCCGCCGGGGCCGGCAGCCGCCGCGACGTGGCTGCGGTGTTACGATCATCAGCATCTCGATAACTTCTCGTAGGCGACCGATAACTTCTCGTAGGCGGCCGTGACCTTGCCGGAGTAACCGACCACGCCTCAGCAGCTCATGCTCCGGGGCGGCCGTCAGCCTTATCCGGATGAGTGATGTGCGGGCCCGCGGGCTGACCAGATGCTTATGCACACGCGGATGGTCATCCCGATAGCCGCAACGGAACGCGATGAGCGGAGTGATCTGCAGATCGGCCTGGGATGGGGGAGTTAGTCGTGATCCAGGACATCTCGACCTCTAAGCGCCTCAACTCCGGACAACAGCACCACACCGTCGCGGCGGCCGCGGTCACCGCATCCCGCCCGGCGGTCCTGTAGAAGTGGCTCGGGACCTCCGGCTATCCGGCCCGATCCGGCCGTTCCTGACGTGACGGTTACGTTGTCGGGCAGGCTGCGACCGCCGGCCGCATTGCACGGCAGCGTTGCGCGCCAGCCTCTTCTCGATCTGCTCGCCGGTCACTGTTCGGCCAAGCTCGTCCTGGTCGTGGCACCGGCGGGATGGGGCAAGACCTCGCTGCTGCGGGACTGGTTCCTGGCTGGTGAGAAGCCACGCGCCACATGGCTCTCGGTCGACCGGGATGACAACGAGCCGGCGCACTTCTGGGCCGGAGTTGTCGCAGCGGTCGACGCCGTTTGCCCGGGAATCGGGGCGGCTGCCCTCCAGGCGCTCAACACCGCGCAGGTAAAGACCCCGGACGCCCTGATAGGCCCGGTAATCAACGACCTGGCGCGCATGCCCGAGCGGGTGACCCTGGTGCTGGACGACTTCCACCTGGTCACCAACACCGAGATCCTGAACGGCGTCGCATATCTGGTGGAACACCTGCCTGAATCCCTCGGGCTCGTGGTGGCGTCTCGGTCTGAGCCGTCACTGCCCCTGGCCAGGCTGCGTGCCGGCGGCGAGATGGCCGAGATCCGCGCGGACGAGCTGCGCTTCTCCGAGGCCGAGACCAGGGACCTGCTCAACGGGACTCTGGGCCTAGCGCTGCCGCCGGAGGACATCCACGCCCTGCTGGAGCGGACCGAGGGGTGGGCTGCGGGCCTGTACCTGGCGGGCCTGTCACTGCGTGGTCACAAGGACCCCGCCCGGTTCATCCAGGGTTTCGGCGGCGATGACCGCCAGATTGCCGATTACCTCGCTGCCGAAGTGCTGGCCGGCCAGCCGCCCGGCGTCCGCACCCTGCTGGTGCGGACCTCGGTACTAAACCGGTTCTCCGGGCCGCTCTGCGACGCAGTCACCGGCGGGAGCGGGTCTCAGAGCCTGCTGGAGGAGCTGGAGAGATCCCAGATCTTCCTCGAGCCGCTGGACACCACCCGGAACTGGTATCGCTATCACCGATTGCTCGCCGAGCTGCTGAGCCATGAGCTCGACCGGTCAGAGCCGGGACTCGCGCCGGCGCTGCACCGCCGGGCCTCGGCATGGCATCGCCAGCACGGGTCGATCGGCGAAGCAGTCGATCACGCAGTCCTGGCGTCTGATCTGGCAGATGCCAGGGAACTGATCGCAGGTCACTCGAACGCGCTGATCGACCGGGGACTGGCCGACGACGTGCAGTCGTGGCTCGACCGGCTGCCGCCCGAGATGATCGTCGAGGACGCGCGGATGTGCCTGATCAGAGGGTTCCTGGGCCGCCACGTGGGCCACCCCGACGAGGTGAAGTCATGGCTGGCAGCTGCGGAAGCCGCCTCGCCGCAAGGTCGGCTCCTGGACGGGCCGGCCCCGATGGAATCTGCAGCATCCGTGCTCTGGGCCGATTACCACCACCTTGTTGGCGACCTGGCTTCTGCTGAGGCCGCCAGCCGGCGGGCTGCAGCGGCCGAAACGGCAGGAACGGCCCAGTGGCAGGCGGAGGCGCTGGCGGCAGTGGGCGCTAACCTCTTCTGGCGCGCACAGGACGCCGAGGCCAGCATCATTCTCGAGCAGGTGGCAGGGCCGACGCGCTCGCTGGCAAGCAACCTGGCCAGCGTCCGGGCGCTCGGCTGCCTGGCGGCCATCTCGGCCAGGGCGGGCGACCTCGAATCCGCTGAGCGCCGGGTGCACAAGGCCACCGATCTGGCCGCCCGCCATGGTCTCGACGACTACTGGATAACCAGCACGGCCATGGTGACATCTGCCGAACTGTCCGCCGATCGTGGTGAGCTACCCGAAGCCGAGACGGCCGCGCTGGCCGCGCTCGAGCGTGCGCGGCGTGGCCAGGCGCGGCTGGAGACCGCGAGCGCACTGCTCTGCCTGGCCAAGATCAGGTCGCGTACCGGCAACGCGGACGATGCCCGGGCGCGGATCAGCCAGGCCAGCAACGTCATCGGCAGATGCGCGGCTCCCGGCATCCTGACCGAGCTGCTCACCGAGACCGAGCGGCTGGCTGGCCAGCACGTCGCGGCGCCGATCCCGATACCGCCCCAGCGATCTGCCGCTTCGCCGCCGGATACGCTGACGCGCCGCGAAGCGCAAGTCCTGGAGCTGCTGGCGGCGGGCAAGACCAACAACGAGATCGCGGCCCAGCTAGTGGTCAGTATCCACACCGTCGAGCGGCACCTGCAGAATGCGTATCGCAAGATCGGCGTCCGCAACCGGGCGGATGCCGCTGCCTACATAGTCCGGACCGAGCTGCAGCGCAGCGAATCGGGTATCCGCTAACACATCGGACCTCCCTCGTCACGCGGACTGCGTGGTGAGCGTCCGTGCGCGCCGCAGCGGCCTGCGCGCGAAGTCGACGGGCGCGTTGAACGGGTCCGCCTGGACGGGCAGTACCCGGAAAAGATGCCCGGTGAGCGCCCCCCAGGTGACCGCCAGGACCGCGAAGCCGACCGGACTCGACCTCGCGCGCTGGAAGGCAGCGGAGAGTGTCTCAGGTGCCACGAGGTCCCAGGCGACTACAACAGTCCCGACGACGATCCAGCCTGCGCCCCCTCCCTTGAACCAGGGCCTCATTGGCTTCCACTCCTTCACTCGGCCTGCCTAACAATCTGGCCGGCCGGCCTCCGCCGCGCCATCGCGGCAATCGACCATCTTGAGGCCAACTCAGGCACCTGGCGTTGGAGAATCGGATCATGACCGTTCGGGTTGGCGTCATCGGCGCCGGAATGATCGGGGCCGACCACATCCGCCGCTTGTCAAGCGCGCTGACCGGAGCGGTCGTGGTTGCCGTCGCCGACGCTGATGCCGAGCGCGCGCGGCGGCAAGCCTTCGAACTCCCCGGCGCCAGGGCATGCCCCAGCGGGGAAGAACTGATCGCGTCCGATGACGTCGATGCCGTCCTGATCGCGTCGCCCGGGCCAACACACGAGGACTACGTGCTCGCCTCGATCGCCGCTGGCAAGCACGTTTTCTGCGAGAAGCCGCTCGCGCCGACTCAGGCGGGGTGCGAGCGCATGCTGACTGCGGAGATGTCGTGCGGCCGCAGGCTGGTCCAGGTCGGCTATATGCGCCGGTACGACGCCGCGTACCGGGCGCTGAAATCCGTCGTCGATGGCGGCACGATCGGAGTGCCCACCATGATCCATGCCGCCCACCGCAACCCCAGCGTGCCCGGCAGCTACACCGCCGAGATGGCGATCACCGACACGGCGGTTCACGACATCGACGTCACCCGGTGGCTGCTCGGCGAGGAGATAGTCGCGACTCGAGTGCTGAAGCCCCGCCGCAATAGCCGTGCTGCAGGCCATCTGGCTGACCCGCTTGTGCTGCTGCTTGAGACCGAGAGCGGAGTGCTGGCGGACGTGGAGATTAACGTCAGCGCCGGCTATGGGTACGACATCCGCGGCGAGGTGGTTGGCGAGAAGGGAACGGCGGAACTGGGCGACCTCAGTCTCGTCGTAGTGCGCGCCGACGGCCAGCAGCGGACCGCAGTCCCGGCGGGCTGGCTAGAGAGGTTCAGCGGCGCGTACGACCTTGAGCTTTCCGAGTGGATCAGTTCGGTGGCCATTGGCGCCGCGACTGGTCCGAGCACCTGGGACGGGTATGCGATCAGCGCGGTGAGCGACGCTGCGATCGCTGCGGTGAGCAACGGCGAGCGTGTCGTCGTCTCGCTGCCGGAGCAGCCGGCCTTTTACGCAATGAGCGTGGCATCTACCTGACAGCGCCGGCAGTACCGGCTCTCTGGCTCCAGCGCGAGAAGGCCAGGCGGGAGGGTGCTTTCGCAATGCTCGCAGCGCCCATACCGGCCGTCGGCGAGGCGGCCAAGTGCCTCCTCGGTGTCGGCTAGCGCCCGCCGCGCTGTGACTGCCTGCTGTAGCAGGCGCCGGAGCTGGCGCTTGGCAGGCCGGGCTGCTTCGACGTCCGCCTGCAACTCCGGAGCAGCGGCCGCGTCGTGATAGGCGAGGGACAGCTCGGTTACTTCCTGGAGCCTGGCGTGCCATCGGGCCTCGAGCAGAGACCGCCATCGTGGTGCCCGCCCGGCGGCTTGCGCTGGCATCGTCGTGGGGATCTCGTGCGCTACTTGTGTCATGTTGCCTTCCTCCGCAGGCCAGCCGCCCCGCATGGGGGCGCATCGGGGCGACCAGCTGGCTTTATCTCAGCGGAGGGTTGTGGAGCGCTGGCGCGGCGGATGTGGAAGTCGTGTGGATACCGCGGTCCCCGTTTACCCGGGCTGGCTGTTACTCCAGCTTGACGCCCTGCTCCAGCGCATAGCGCACCAGCTGGGCCTTGTTGTGGAGCTGCAGCTTGCTGAGCGTGTTCTGCACATGGTTCTGCACGGTCCGGGGCGATAGCGACAGCCGCTGAGCGATCTGGGGATACGTCAGGCCGGTCGCGACCAGGCGCAGTACCTCGGTCTCGCGGTCGGTCAGCTGCGGGGCCCGCGGTCCGGCGGCGCCGTCGCGGCCAGGCCCGCCCTGGCCGGACGACCCCGACTGAGCCAGCCGGCGGTACTCGCCGAGCACTAGTCCGGCCAGCCCGGGCGTAAAGACCGCGCGCCCGGCTGCCGTGGCGTGCACCGCCGCGCTGAGCTCACCGGGCTCGGCCGACTTCAGCAGGTAGCCGCTAGCGCCGGCGGTGACGGCGTCCAGGACGTCTTGTCGCTCGCCGCTGGCCGAGAGGATGAGTACGCGGAGTGCCGGCAGCGCTGTCAGCAGCTGGCGTGTGACCTGCGCGCCCGGCAGATCCGGCAGGTTGAGATCGAGCAGGACGACGTCGGGGCGGGTGGCGGCAGCTACCCGCAGTGCCTGCGCTCCGCTGCCTGCGGTGCCGACAACCGCATATCCGGCCTCGCTGAGGGTCCGGGCGGCGGCGTCGCGCCAGATCGGGTGGTCATCGACCACCATGACGCGGACGGTGCCGGTGCCACCTGACGCCTCGTTGTCACCGTGGAACACGGACGTCCACCTCGGTTCCCTGGCCGGGTGCTGACGTCACGGTCGCCAGGCCGCCGACGTCACGCATGCGCCCGATGATCGACTGGGACACGCCGAACCGGCCCGCGGCCACTGCATCGACAAGCCGGCCATTCGCGAATCCGGGACCGTCGTCGCGGACGCTGACCCGGATTGTCGGGCCTTCGTCCTCGACGAGCACCCAGCCGCGAGCGCTGTCGCCCGCATGGCGGCGGATGTTGTCGACCGCAGCGCGGGCCGCACCGCCGACCGCCCGGGCGGCCGCGGCAGGCAGCAGCACAGGGGTTGCCGGACAGGAGACAGTGACGCGGGCGCTGGCCAGCGGCTCGATCAGACCGCGGATATCAATCTGGCCAGTCTCAGCGTCCGGCTCGGTCGTGGTGCCCGACACCAGCGCCCGCAGTGCGCTCTCCTGCTCGGACGCAAGCCTGCCAAGCTCCGCGGCCTCGCCGCCAAGCAGGCGACCACGGCTGCTGACCAGGGCGAGTACCTGAAGCACGGAGTCGTGGATCCCGCGGGCAATTCGCTCGCGCTCCGCCACGGCCGCTTCCGCCCTTGCCGCGCGGTCGACGGCTTCCTCGGTCTGCAGCGCAAGCCGGACAACGTAGCCGCCCACACCGCCAGCGATGAGCACGAGGACGGTGTTGGTGAACGTGGCCTGGGGCAGGAATGCCTGGCGCTCGCCCAGGTCAGCAGCAGAGACTGCAAGTGCGCCTGCCAGACCGACCCATGGGCCCCCCGCGACCGCGCAGGCGAGCACTGCAGAGCACGCCCAGATACCCGGAATCGTCGGCGCGCCGCCGTTAATCCGGGCTGTGGTGTCGATCAAGCGAGTGCTCAGTATCAGACCGGCCGAGACGGCCACGTCGGTGACGATCAGCCATGGCTGACGGCCAGAAGGCCGGGCGTACACCACGACCGTGAGTATCGTCCAGGCGGCCATGAACGCCAGCGCGATCAGGCCGCCGGCCGGGTGGGCGTAGTGGCTGTCGGCCCGCAGGATCAGGAACGCCACGTAGCCCAGGGTGATCACGCGGAAGACCGCGACGACCCGCCACATGCGCCCCGACATAGGGGGAGAGTACGTCAGGAAAGCATCTTTCTGCTGACCTGAACGGGCAGCAGCGAATGCCCATGCACTAGTAGTATGCGGATTTTGTTAGATAATTCGCCTAACCGGGGGAGGCTAGACCCGTGCATCGTGCGCTGGCAGCAGTTGCAGCGGCGGGGATCGCAGTGCTCGGCGCGACTGGCGCCGCAACCGCAAGCCCTGGGGTTACGCCCGCTGCGAGCGGCGTCATCCGCACTGGCTCGGTGGCGCGGTTCAACGTCGGCGCGACGCACTCGCCGGTCATCGAGCGATTGCTGGCGGGCCGCGCTGCCGTAGCCCCGCACGCCAAGGTCAGGCCCGCCGGCCTGACCGCTGCGGCGTCCACGATCCAGGGCATCGACGTGTCGTCGGCCCAGCACCCTAACGGGGCTCCGATCAACTGGAGCGGGGTCGCGGCCGCGGGGTACAAGTTCGCGTTCATCAAGGTCAGCGAAGGCAGCTATTACGCCAATACCTACTACGCGTCCGACGCGGCCGGAGCGCAGGCGGCGGGCATGCTCGTCGCGCCCTATGCGTTCGCCATCCCTAACTACTCCGGCGGCACGCTGCAGGCCGACTACGCGCTGGACAACGCGCAGTACACGGCGGACGGGCAGCTGCTCCCCCCGATCCTGGACATCGAGCCCGACCCTTATGACAGCGCTCCTCCTGTCGGCGACGGCACCAACGAGTGCTACGGGCTGACGCCGGCCCAGCTGGTGGCGTGGATCGGCGCGTTCACGACCGAGATCCACAGGCGCACCGGGCAGTCGCCCGCCATCTACACCAGTTCGCAGTGGTGGGACGCGTGCACCAGCGACAGCGCCGCATTCGCGTCGGACCCGCTGTGGCTCGTGGCCCAGGGCACCACCGCGCCGACTCCGCCGACGGCCTGGTCCAGCTGGACCTACTGGCAGTACACCAGCAGCGCCACCTTGTCGGCCGTTCCGAAGCCGTTCGACGCCAGCTGGCTGAGCAGCACCGCGCTAGAGCTCGCGGCGCCGGCGAGCCAGACCGGCCGGGCCGGGCGCTCGGCCAGCTTGGCGGTCAGCTCCCTCGACGGCGGCGCGGCTGCGGCCTACTCGGCGACGGGTCTCCCGACAGGCTTGCAGATCGACCCCACGACCGGAGTTGTCAGCGGGAAACTGCCTGGGTCGGCGGCCTCGTTCCCGGCAGAAATCACGGCGACGGCGGGAGCGCTGCAGGCGACGCAGAGCTTCAGCTGGTACGTCCATGGCCAGGTCCGCCTCGCGAGGACGGGCAGGCTGACGGGGTCCGTTGGCGCTCCGGTGCGCTTTGCTGTCCGGGTGACGGATGGTCTGCCCGGGTGCACGCTCCGGTTCTCAGCCAAGCGGCTGCCGAGTGGCCTGTCGATCAGCAGTTGCGGGATCATCTCCGGATGGCCGACGAGGACGGGCCGCGCCATGGCTGTCGTGCACGTGACAGGCACTTCTTCCAGGGACTCCATCCAGTGGCGGATCGGCCGGGCGAGCGGAAGCGGGCCGGCTGGGCAGATCCGGCTGAATCGTGGCGGGAAGTGCCTCGCGGATCGCAGCGCGACCGACATTGCCATCGAGACCTGCAGCCGGGCGGCCGACGAGCAGTGGACGATCGCGATGGATGGCACGGTGCGCATCGGGGGCGAGTGCCTGGCAGCAGGGTCGGCCAGCTCGACAGCGTCAGCGGCGCTATCGCTTTCCTCGTGCTCCAAAGCCGGCCTCCGGTGGCAGCTCGGCTCGAACGCAGTGCTGAAGAATCTCGCCAGCGGTCGCTGCCTCGCCGGTACCGGCACGAAGAACGGCGCGCGCGCCGTGGCAGCAGTCTGCAAGGCCACGCCGAACAACACCGGCAGCGCGAGCACGCCCAGCGCCAGACAGCAATGGACGCTGCCCGCGGTGCCCCTGACCTCGGGTATTCCGGGCAACTGCGCGAGCAGCCTGGGCGGCGGGTCGACTCCGGTGGCGACGCTCCGCCGGTGCAACCGGTCGGCGCAGCAGGCCTGGACCTTCAAGCCGGACGGTGCGATCAGCGCGGCCGGCAAGTGCCTGGGCACGGCTGGCGGCACCGCGCCGGGCACCAAGCTGCGGCTGGAACGCTGCGTAGCTGGCGCCGCCACTCAGGTGTGGCAGTTGTCTGGCGGCCCGGTCGGCGTGCAGCAACTGGTCATGCCTGCGGCTGGACTGTGCCTCGCCGATCCGGGCGACAGCAGCGAGCGCAGGACGCAGCTGGTCATCGGGCCCTGCGTGGCCGGCGACGCCGGCACAAGCTGGCGCGTGAACTAGCGCGGGCTCGTCAGCTAGCGCGGGCGTGGCAACCGGGCGACGTCGAGCGGCGGCGCCTGCATCGACTCTCCCTGGTAACCGCCGAAGGCCGGCTCGGCATGGCGGCTGGCCTCCGGTAGCGCCACCCACAGCTGAACGCCGTGAAGGGTCGGGTCATGTTCGGCCGGCGACTCCTCGGCGTGCGCAATGCCGCGGCCCGATGTCATGAGGTTCAGTTGCCCGGGCCTGATCAGCTGTTCGGTGCCCAGGCTGTCCCGGTGCAGCACGTTCCCGGACAGGAGCCAGGTGACGGTCTGCAGGCCGATGTGCGGATGCGGCGGCACGCTCATCCCGGTGACGCCGTCGACATCCAGCGGTCCGTAGTGATCGATGAAGCACCACGCGCCGACGCTCCGGCGCAGCCGCAGCGGCAGCATCCGGCGCACGGTCATCGCACCGACGCGGGCGTTCCGTGCCGCGGTAACTTCAAGATCATTTCGTTCCGGAACGCGGTCGCCTGGCACCTCCACGTTCGCTTCGATGGTGCTCATCGGGGAGCTCCCTTCGGTGGTCGGCGGGAGCTGACAGGGTGGCGCAAGCGGATCCTGCCGATGTTCGTTGTTGCGTCGAGGCGGATCAGCGGGAGTCCGGGGATGGCCGGTTCCAGGTGCGAGCTCAGGCCGCCTCTGTTGCGGATAACCTGCACGTCGACGCCGCGCGGGACGACGATCGTGATGCTGCCCAGGTCGGCGCTCACATGGGTCTGGATGCCGACCTGCCATCGTCCGGTCAGGCGCAGCCGCCCGAGGCCGGAGTGAATCTCCAGCGGCTCGGTGAGCCTTCGCTCAGGGCTGGTAACGGCGATGGGCGGCGGCAGGCTGCGGACGATCTCGGCGAGCTCGGACTCGGTCCTGGCGGCAAGAATCCCGGCCACGCTGGCGTCCAGTCCGCTCGCGTCGAGGTCCCCGGCGGCGTAGAGCTCCTTCACGAACTCAGTGGCCCGGTGCTGGGCATCCTCGCGCATGACGGCTCCGGTATCGGCGCGGACCTGGGCTGCTTCCGGCAAGGTTATCTGCCGCGGTGGCGGTCGGTCCGGCCGCTTCGAAGCAGACAACGGCGCGCGCGACGCTGACCACGCCGCACGCGTTGCTAGCAACGCCGCCCTCCGTCGCTAACAGCTCTGCCCCGAAAAATGTCAGAGCCTCTCGATACTATGAGCGAAAAGGCGATGATGAGCAGAGGGGTGGTGACGCAGGTGGGCGAGTTCACGGTTGATGACGGCGGTCAGCTCGACCTAGGACTCCCGGACTCGGAGCTCCCTTCGCCTGCCCTCTTGTCGCCAACCGATGCCGACGACTGGGTGGACGAGGGCTGGATTCCCGGCGATTACGGCGATCCGGAGACCGACCCTGACGACAGCGAGGCGTGGCTGGCGAGCCTGCCCGCCGACATTCGGGCCGAGTACCTGGCGGGAGCCTGGACGGGTGATGGCGAGACCATTCCGGCGGGCTTCTTGCATCACCTGCGGAGTGGCCCAGGCGGTGTGGGTTTTGCCTCGGGCGGTGTCCTCGACGAGATGGTGCCCGGATCCTGGCTCGGTGACGCGCTGGTTACCGCGACCGCCGAGGGTGACGACCGGCTCGGCGAGTCGGAGCTCATCGGTGTGCTGTGCGCGTGGCGGCGGATGTCCTCCTGGGCGGCGGCGGGCGAGACCGCAGCGGTGATGGAACTCGTCCGGCGTCGCCAGGCCCGGTCGGAGGGGCCAGGCGACTCGCGTCTGGCCGACCACATCAACGACGAGCTAGCGGCCGCGCTCACGCTGACCGGGCGTTCCGC
>Ga0335073_10003761_pt1 | contig 21201 bp, 18 predicted proteins | sample Lox_Sample_22_FD_207093 | JGI IMG/M metagenome (GOLD analysis project Ga0335073, IMG submission 207093) | Soil microbial communities from Loxahatchee National Wildlife Refuge, Florida, United States - Lox_Sample_2.2 | ecosystem: Environmental > Terrestrial > Soil > Wetlands | place: USA...
GTTTTTTGAAGCGAGTCCTACACCGGCCTGGGCCGCGACATCTTCATAAGTCTTTCCGGAGAGCTCATACAGGCCGGTCATCTCGTTATCGAAATTCGTAATCGCCACTCCAGAATGTCCGGAATTGCGGAAGTCGGCCGCGTCCACGCCCATGCCCGCACGCGCCCGTCCCTCGCTGCTGAAGGCCAGGCCCGCTTCCACCGCGACGTCGCGAAACGTACCGTTGCGCTGGTTGCGGTAAAGCTTGTTGGGCTGAGTGTCGTTGGCCACCAGCAAATCGGGCCAGCCATCCTCATCGTCATCGAGCATGGCAACGCCGAGAGATTTCGAGCTGCTATCGAAAATGCCGCTGGTTGCGGTGACGTCCTCAAACGTTCCATTGCCGCGGTTGCGGAAGAGCCAGCAGGTTTCGCCGCGATAGGCTTCGGGCGTGCAGTAAGATTTGTGCTTGCCATCGAGACTGCAAAAGACATCGTGCTCGGGAGACCATTTGACGTAGTTGCAAACGAAGAGATCGAGCAGGCCGTCGCGGTCGTAGTCGAACCAGAGTGCCGAGGTGCTGAATGCCTGGCGCTTGCCCAGGCCGCTGCGGTTGGTTACATCAATGAAAGTTCCCCTGCCGGTGTTGTGAAAAAGCCGATTCTGCCCCACGCAGGTGATGAAGATATCGGGGAAGCCATCGTTGTTATAGTCGCCGACTGCCACTCCCATGCCGTACATCTCGACATCGAGTCCGGAATGCACGGTTACGTCGGTGAATGTGCCGTCGCCATTGTTGTGATAAAGCCGCAAGGTGGTGCGGCGGCGTTTGTGGCCGGGCCAGTCCATGCCGTTAATGAGCAGGATGTCCTGCCAGCCGTCGCGATCATAATCCAGAAAGGCGCAACCCGAGCCCAAAGTCTCGGGCAGAAACTTGCCGCCGAAGGCTCCGCTGTTGTGCTGGAATTGAAGTCCGGCCGAGGAAGTAACATCGGCGAGCCGGAAACCGGGAGATTCCGTTGGTCCCGCTGCAAGAGCGCGCAGCAGGGGAAATTGCGATAGTGCCGTCAGGCCGGCTCCGGCTCGCAGAAAGGCCCTGCGATTCACCGTACGTTCACCAACCCGGCACGAATGGCGTAGACCACAAGCTCGGCGGTCTTGTGAATCCCCAAGGCATTCATGATGTTGGCGCGATGCACAGCAACCGTATTCGAACTTAAGTCCAAGGCGGTGGCAATTTCCTTGTTCGACTTGCCATCTACGATCATCTGCAGCACCTCAAGCTCGCGCGGCGTGAGGCCGCCATCACGCTCGCCCTTGAGCGTGGTCTGGCGTTCCACCTGGGGATCAAAAAAGGTTTCTCCTCCGGCGACGCGCCGCACCGCCGGGCCCAGCTCCAGGTTCATGGCGTTTTTCAGAATGTATCCTTTGGCGCCGGCGCCGATGGCCTGCCGCACCCAGGTATTTTCCGCGTGCATGCTCAACATCAGTACGCAGGTTTCGGGTGCATCTTCCAGAATTTGGCGCGTGGCTTCGAGGCCGTTCATTTTCGGAAGAGCGCAGTCCATCACCACTACCTGAGGCCGCAATTCGCGGACCAGCTCGATGGCCTGTTCGCCGTCGCCGGCTTCGCCCACGACTTCCATGTCCGGCTCATCTTCCAGCATGCGCCGGAAGCCGCGCCGCACCAGGCTGTGATCATCCACCAGCAAGACTGTGATCTTCTTTGCCATGTTTTTCTTTTTCCCGGTTCTCCTCCCGAGACTCGACTTTCTCGCGCGGCACGGTGAGCTGCAACAACGTCCCGCCCTCGGCGGGGCGTAGAAACTGGATCCGTCCGCCCATCAACTCCGAGCGCTCGCGCATCGCCACCAATCCGATTCCCTGCCGGGCCCGCGGTTCGGTGAAGCCTGTGCCATGATCTTCCACTTCGAGCTTTAGTTCGTGGGGAAGAAAATACAACCGCACCCACGCTTGTCTGGCGCTCGAGTGGCGCGCCACGTTGTTCAGCGCCTCCTGCAGCACGCGGTAGACATGCACGCCGGCGCCGCCATCAATGGGAAACGGTGCACCCTGCTTTTCATAGGATATGGTAATCCCCGTTTGCCGTTCCACGGTAGGAATGTACCAGTCGAGAGTGCTTTCCAGGCCAGCCTCGTCCAGCATGACGGGATGCAAAGCCTGCGACAGCGTGCGCACGCGGTCGAGCGTCTCCTGAGCGATCTCCCGCACTTCCTGCAACTCCGCGCGCAACGGTGAGCCTTCCGGCATGCGCGTTCCGGCACGGCCCAGCATGGAGCCGACGGCGGTCAGAATCTGGCCAAATTCGTCGTGCAGTTCGCGCGAAATATAGCGCAGCGTCGATTCCTGCGTGGCGATCAGCTTTTGCGCCAGTTCGCTGCGCCGCTCGGAAAGCTCGGCCATGCGCGCAAAGAGGCGCCGGTTCCAGCGGATGAGAGAAAGCCCGGTCAACAAAACCGCGAGCAGCGTGGCGCCCAGGAAGACATAGACTTGTCTTTGCACCCGGTCGTAGATCTGGACCACGCGCTGTGCCGCGCGTTCCTCATTCTCGCTGTTCTGCACCAGCAGCCGCGCCACCGTGGCGCTGAGCGCCGCTTGCCGCGCCTGCAGGGAAAGCTGAATCTGCTCGCGCGCCTCTCTGTCCTTGCCGGCGCCTGCCAGGGCGAAAACCCGGTCCACGGCATTCCAGAATTGGGTGAGCGAACTGGTCAAAGATGCGCTCTGGTCGGGCGTGCGGCCGATGGGCGCGAGGCCGGCCTCCAGGTGCATGGCATCGGTCAAGTCGGCCCGAATCCGCTCGAACTGCGCCGTCCATGCGGTGAGCGGATAGGGCTCGTCGTTGTCGATCATGTCACGCATGGCGACGGCCAGCAGGTTCAGATCATTTTGGATGCGCAGCAACTGCAGGGAATCCTTGCGGTTGCGGTCGATCAGCTCCGACTGCAGGCGGCGCAGGCCCGCCACCTGCCAGGTGATATAGGCGGAGTAGGCAACTACGGCGGCCAGCGTGATGATCAAGCCGAGCAGCAGACCCAGGGTGGGCGAACGCTCCGGCGACGGCGGTCGAGGCACGCCCAGAGCATACAACGCCAAACCCGGGCCTGTCACAGGCGGAAGTGTGTGACAATGCTGTAATTGTGAAGCGAAACCGGCCTCCAGGGAGTCTAATCACAGATTGAGTTCCGACCCTAAGCAATTGCCAAAGCCCGCGAAAGTGCAGCGTCTGAGGGCAGTTCTGCCGGAAGTATGGGCGCTGATGCGTCCGCGCAAGTGGCTTCTCGTTCTCGGCTTCGTTCTGATGCTCGTCAATCGCGTGGCCGGGCTTGTATTGCCCTATTCCACCAAGTTCCTCATTGATTTTGTTATTACCAAGCATCACATCGATCGTCTGCGCGAACTGGTGCTGATCGTTCTGGGCGCGACGCTGATTCAAGGCATTACTTCGTTCTCGCTGACGCAGCTGCTTTCCAAAGAAGCGCAGCGGCTGATCGCAGAATTGCGGCAAAAGGTGCAGGTTCACGTCTCCCGCTTGCCCGTCGCTTTCTACGACGCCAACAAGACCGGCAATCTGGTTTCGCGGATCATGAGCGATGTCGAGGGTGTGCGGAATTTGCTGGGGACGGGCCTGGTGGAATTCGTTGGAGGGTTGGTCACCTCAGGCATCGCGCTGGTATTGCTTTTTCGCACCAGTCCGACCATGACTTTAATAGCCGTCGGCTCGCTGCTGTGCTTCGCGGTGGCGCTAAAAAGGGCTTTCGGAACAATCCGCCCTATTTTCCGGGAGCGCAGCAAGATTACCGCTGAGGTCACAGGGCGGCTGACTGAATCTCTGGGGGGCGTACGGGTGGTGAAGGGATATCGCGCCGAAGAGCGGGAAGAAGCGGTGTTTGCGACGGGAGTCCGCCGCCTCCTGGACAACGTCATCAGCACCCTGACCGCGACGTCGGTCATGAGCCTCTCGGCCAGCGTGCTGCTCGGGCTGGTGGGCGCGGTGACCATGTATGTGGGCGCGCACGAAATTGTGGCCGGCACGCTCACCGTCGGCGGCTTCTTTTCCTACACCCTTCTGCTGGGCTTTCTGATCGCTCCCATCATGCAGATTGTCGCAATCGGGACCCAGATCACGGAAGCGCTCGCCGGGTTGGAAAGAACACAGGAAATCCTGAGCGAAAACCCGGAAGACCGCGATCCGCGGCGCACCGTGCGGCTGCACGACATTATCGGACGCGTGGATTTCGATCAGGTGAGTTTCAGCTACGATGGGATTCATGAAGTTTTGCGGGACATTTCCTTCCGAGCCGAGCCAGGGACCGTGACTGCGCTGGTGGGTTCATCGGGGTCGGGGAAATCGACCACGATCGGATTGATTTCCGCGTTTTACGTGCCCACAAAAGGCAGAATTCTGCTGGACGAAATCGACTTGAGCACAGTGCGACTGGATTCCTACCGTAGCCGGCTCGGGGTGGTGCTGCAGGAATCGTTTCTTTTCGATGGGACGATTCGCGAAAACGTGGCTTTCTCGCGTCCTCATGCCAGCGAAGAGGAGATCATGCGCGCCTGCCGCATCGCGCGCGTGGATGAATTTGCCGAGGCTTTCGCAGACAAATATGAAACCGTGGTCGGCGAGCGCGGCGTCAAACTTTCCGGAGGGCAGCGGCAGCGGATTTCCATCGCACGGGCGATTCTGGCCGAGCCGCGCATCCTGATTCTCGATGAGGCAACGTCGAGTCTCGACTCGGAATCAGAGCAGATGATCCAACAAGGATTGTCCTATCTCATGCAGGGCCGCACGACCTTTGTCATTGCCCACCGGCTTTCCACCATTCGCCGCGCCGACCAGATTCTGGTCATGGAACAGGGACAAATCCTGGAGCGGGGAACACACGAGCAGCTTTATGCCGCCGGAGGCCGCTATTACGATCTTTATACCCGCCAGCACGGTGTCGAGGGCAATCTCTTCCTCGCGCCCGGAGAAGGAGATTCGATCCCAGCCAGCGGAAACGGCGCAGGAGCACGCGGCGCGCGGAACGACGACAAAGCTCTCCTCGGAGTGATCAAGGGGGACATTCGGTAGCCTCATGAGCCTCGCTCCGGGAACTCTTCCTTCGAATGGATCGCCGGCTATTCGTACCCAGGATCTGCATCGCCACTACCGCATGGGCCAAACGGAAATCCATGCCGTCGATGGTGTTTCGCTCCAGGTAAACGCGGGGGAATTTGTAGCTCTGCTGGGCAGTTCGGGCTCCGGCAAATCGTCGGTATTGAACCTGGTCGCCGGTCTGGACCGGCCGACTTCGGGTGACGTGATGGTTCAGGGCCGCAATCTGGCGCAACTTTCGCGGGAGGAGTTGGCTCACTATCGCCTGCACACGGTTGGCATGGTATTTCAGTCGTTCAACCTGATTCCCAGCATGACGATAACGGAAAACGTGGAATTGCCCCTTCGCTTTGCCGAGGTCGATCGCGGCAAGCGCGACGATATGGCTCGTGAGGCACTGGCGCGGGTTGGCCTGCAGGCGCGCACGAATCACCGTCCCAGCGAGCTTTCCGGAGGCGAACAGCAGAGAGCCGCGCTAGCGCGGGCGCTGATCAATCAGCCTAAGTTGCTCTTGGCTGATGAGCCAACCGGCAATCTTGACAGCCATACCGGAACCGAAATCATGAATCTGGTTCGCGATTTCAACCAGCAATTGGGAATGACGGTTCTGATAGTGACTCACGAGCGCGCACTCGCCGAACGCTATGCTCAGCGCATGATTTTTCTGGCCGACGGCAAAATGATAGGCGAGGAAAGTTGCGCTTCCGGGAAGGCAGCCGGAGAAACCTTGCAGGGAGCGCGGCCGTGAAGCTGCCCGATCTTACTGAACTGGCCTTGCGCAATCTGCGGGAATCGCTGCTGCGCAATTCTCTGACCACCGTGGGAATCTCCGTTGGAGTCGCGTCGCTGGTGGCGATGCTTTCGCTCGGCATCGGGCTGCAGCAACTCGCCAACCGGCGACTGGTGAAGTCGGGGCTATTCGACACCATCGTGGTTACTTCGCGCCGCGATCTTCACAGCTTTGGCCACCATGACGAAGACAACGGCCCCGTTCCCGCCGAAAGCCCAATCCTCGACGAGCCCCTGCGCGTCGCGATCGAGCGGTTGCCCAATGTTCTCGAGGCCTATCCTGACATTCGCTTTATCACCGAGTTGCGCTTTGAAGATAAGCCGCACCTGACCATGGTCGCCGCGCTACCGGCTTCGGCGAAATCGAACGATGCATTTGAAGGCATGCCGGGAAGCTTTTTCTCTTCCGACACCGCGCCCGAGGCCATTCTGCAAAAGTCGTTTGCCGAGGAGTTGCTGGGGAAAACGCCCAAGCCGGGCCTGGATGAAACCAAAGCTGCCGACCTCGCCGGTCCGCTGCTCGGCAAAGACCTGATTCTCAAGTACGCGCAACGTCAAGCTGAAGCGAATCCGGCTCCGGCGGAACAAAGCTCCTCGGAGGACGTGGCCGGTGCAGCTTATTCCGTGGTTTCGCGCGAGCAGAAACTGAAAATCGTCGGCATCGCTGATCTCGATCCCGAAAGTATGCGCGGGCCGACACGGGCGCGCGTCTTTCTGCCGCTCAAGCTGGCTGAAAGCTTGCATGTGATGCAGCCCACCGACTTGCGCGATATCTCCAGCGCCTCCGGCGATGAACCCGTGTACTCGTCGATCAGCGTGCATGTAAAGAGCCCCAAGTATGTGCAGCCGATCGAGAACTCGATCAAGAAAATGGGTTTCAATACATTCTCGATTCTTGATGCCAGCCGCAGCATCCAGCAGTTCTTCAAAGTGCTTGACGTATTTCTGGGAATCTTCGGCAGCCTGGCGCTGGCGGTCGCCTTTGTCGGAATCGTCAATACCCTGGTCATGGCCATACTCGAACGGCGGCGCGAAATCGGCATCATGAAGGCGATCGGCGCCAGCGACGCTGACGTCAAGAAGCTGTTTTTCGCCGAAGCCGGCGCCATGGGCGTTCTGGGTGGCGTTGTGGGAGTCGTGCTGGGTTGGGCGATCGGGCAGGTTATAAACTTCGGGACCAATGTGTACCTGAAAAGCCAATCCTTCCCTCCCGAGCGTTTCTGGTCGGTGCCGTTGTGGCTGGTGGGCTTTGCGATTGTGTTTTCGTTTTTTGTGAGCCTAGCGGCGGGCCTTTACCCAGCGGGACGCGCGGCCCGGCTCGATCCAGTGCAGGCCTTGCGCTACGAATGAAGATCTCAGCGCGATACCGCCGTCTCAGGCTGCTGGCTTTCCTGCTGTTTCTGTTTTTCTCGACCGCTCAACTTCTGGCAGCCCAGAGCCGAATCGACTGCAATGCTCTGAACAGCCGAATCCTGAAAACGGTCATTCATTACTGCGTTTACTTGCCTGCCAGCTACGACGCCAGCGCGGCCCAGCGCCCAGCGCCGGATTATCCGGTTCTTTACTTTCTGCACGGCCTGGGTGACAACGAGCAAACCCTCTTCAACAGCGGAGGCTGGACCTTGCTTGACGATCTGCGCCGGCAGGGAAAGATGGGAGATTTTCTCATCGTAGCTCCGGAAGGAAGACGCAGTTTCTTCATCAATTCTGCCGACGGCTTGTTTAGATATGACGATTTTTTCCGGCTGGAATTCATGCCCCACATCGAGCGGAAATACCGCGTCAATCGAACGCGAAGGGACAGGGCAATTGGCGGCATTTCCATGGGAGGCTATGGCGCGCTTCGAATGGCCTTCGCCCATCCTGAGTTATTTTCCGCAGCCAGCGCGCAAAGCGCGGCGCTGATGACGGAATCTCCGGCAGAACTCGACGCCGCCATGCGCTCCGGCGCTCCGCTCGCCGGAACCCTGGCTGCCGTGTTTGGGGATCCGATCAACGTGCCGCACTGGGAGGCCAACAATCCCTTCGTTCTGGCCCGGAAAAATGTGGCTGGCCTGCGGCGGATGGCGATCTATTTCAATTGCGGCCAGGACGATAACTATGGGTTCGAAAAAGGCGCAGGGGCGTTGCACGCTGAGCTACTCAAAGAAGGCGTCAAGCACGAATATCGCCCTTATCCCGGCGATCACAGCCTGACTTACTTTCTGGCGCACTTCGTTGAGGTGATGGAGTTCCACTCGAGAGCGTTTGAGCTGACTCGGTAAGCAGATCCTGCAAACACAGAGGGACACGGAGGAGCATAGTTACGCCTACGGCCCGGGGCTTTCCCTGTGTCTCTCGGCGCCTCAGTACGTTCCTCTACGGGCGTTGTGCGTCCTATCTCGGCAGTGGCTCCGTCATATTCGTCAGCGCGTAGGCGAGCACTGCCATTGCAGCGGCATTCTCCCGCAACTCGCTGGGGACGATCTTATCCAGGGTATCGGCTGCCGTGTGGTGGTAGTTGAAATAGGTGCGGCCATCCTGCATGACGCCGAAGGCGGGAACTCCGGATTCGGACATGGCGGCGATGTCAGCTCCAGGAGGATAACCGCTGGGCTGCAGTAGCGTAGCTCCGACGCTGGAGAGCACGTTCTGCACCGGGCGCAGAAGATCTCCGGCCGCGGGACTGATCTTGACGTCGAACCCCAGAGGATGCGCCGCGCCCGCATCGCTTTCGATGGCGGCAACGTGGTGGGAAAAGTCCGAGGAATAATCCTTCGTGTAGGTCTGGCTGCCTGATCCCCCCGTTTCTTCATCCATCCAGGCGATCACGCGCAGGGTACGCGCGGGGCGCAGATGCAGGCGTTGCAGAAGTTCGGCCGTTTCCATGGCGATGACCACACCGGCGCCATCGTCGATGGCCCCAGTGCCCAGATCCCAGGAATCCAGGTGCCCAGAGACGACGACGATCTGCTTGGGATCTACCGCACCTTTCAGGTCGGCGATCACGTTATAGCTGGTTTCGTCCGGAAGCGTCTGGGAAGTGAGCGTCAGGTGCATGCGGACTTTGCCCTGGGCGGCGAGGTCGGCGATCAAGTCCGCATCTTCGGTGGTTACCGCGCCTGCGGGAATACCGGCCGGCAGGCTCATACCAGTGTGGGGCAGGCGATAGTCGGCATCTCCGACCGAGCGCACCAGGGCGGCGACCGCTCCCAAATCCGCCGCAGCCTTCGGCCCCACGGCGCGATAGCGCACCGCTTCGCTGTAAGCCGCGAAGCCGAATCCGGCGGCAGCTTTCCGTTTGTCGAACAACTCATTGAAGAGCACGATCTTTCCCGCGATTTTGTCGCGGCCCAGCGCCTGTAATTCTTCGAAATTATTGACCACGACCACGTCGGCGGTGATACCGTCGGCGCCCGTGGAGGTGCTTGCGCCGAGCGCGGTCAGAACGATCTTTTGCGAAGTGCCGGGAACCTGGCCCGGATATTCGACCAACGCCGCGGTCTCGAGGCCGCGCACCCAATGCGGCACGATTACCGGCTCGAGCCGCACCTCAAGCCCGAGTTGTCGAAGCTCGCCGGCGACATATTCGGCGGCGGCGGTCGCTTGCGGCGAGCCGGTTTGGCGCGGCCCGATATTTTCCGTGAGATGCGAGACCTCGCGATAGGCGTAGTCGTCGGTGAGGGCGGCTGCCTTGATGGCGGAGAGCTGTTGCAGCAACAAGGGAGGAAAATTCGCCAGCTGCGCCTGCGTGGGCTGCGGAACAGCCGTCCAGGAACTGGGAACCTGCGGCTTAGGCTGCTGCTGGTTGGAAGCTTGAGCCCAGGCAACTGCAACGAGGGCGAAGAGCACAGAAACGGGCGAACGAAAAAAACTTCCTATCGTCAGCATGGTGGTTGCGACAGTGTATCTGAGATTCGATTTGCCAACACAGAAGGCCGACCCCTCCGGCCCAAAAAAAAGCGGCCCCATTTCTGGGGCCACGATTCAAAGAGGCAAGGTGATGGAAGGTGATGTCAGGAAAGGCGATGCAAGAGGCTATTCTGCAGAACAGAACAACCATTCGGGAAAAGTCGAGCAAGATCGAAGAGAGTGAAGGTCATTTTGTGAGTTTGCGGCCTCTTTTGTTGCATGGAAAGGAGCACTTGCCGAGCCAAAAGGGGCTGACTTACTAGTGCTTTCGAAGTATTTACCTAAGAGGCTTATTTAGAATAACTTACAGGCAACCAGTGAATCGGTGGGACTGTTCCAAAACGGTATTTGAGGCCGATCACAAGTGCACAACGATGCACATTCGGTGCATGAGCCTGGCCTGAGCCGTGAAGCATACAATCCCGCTGAACCCCGCGCCGGTAGCCTCGTTTGCCCAGCCAGGCCAGCAGCGGCTAGCTGTTACCTGCCACGGTGCGCAATTTTCCTGGCAGAAAGTGGTAAGGCGGCCACGGCCCGCTGATCGCCACTTCGCAATTCTTCAACTGCTTGGCAGCGGTATTGTAGCGGTTCTGATATTTCTCCACCGACTTGGAGTCGATCAGGTGGGCAATGTCGATCAACATGCCCTCGGGCGCAACCTTTTTGCAACTTACCTCTTCTTCCAGCGGGTTAAAGAGCTTATGGACCTGGACGGACAGGGCGCGCGCCTTGGTCTGGCGCTCGCGTTCACGGGAAGCCTTTACCCGTAGTTTGGCCAGGTAATCACCGCCAACGGTGTCAGGGAGTTCGACATCAATCATGGCCTCGCGCAATGAGCCGTCGCGGACTACCAGCTTGATGTGCATTTCGGACTTGCCTTTCAGTCGCGCCACGCTCATGCCGAAAGCCCGCCGGTTGACCCGGACGGCCTGACGCAGGGCGTCGTCGCTTTCGAAGATGGTGCCGAACTTGAATGGCAGGACCGTAGAATTGCGGAAACAACTCCCGACGACGCGGGCATGATCGATGGCGGCCTGTTGATCGAGAGGGCCGAGGTTCTGGTCATATTCGCTGACTATGACCGCAAACTCCCCACTGGGGTAGCTGAGTACCGCAGCCCCGTTGACGCCCTGAATTCCGTCCAGAAGGAAGGGGCGACGGGAACGAGTGCCATTGGGAAGGGTATGGTGCTCGGTAAGGCAGTATGCGTACCACGCCATGTTGGACTCTCCGAACCGGGACGGAGGCGGAACTCGCCACCTCGTTAGTTTTTCGCCAAAGCTTTAGACTGCGAGTTGGAAGTAAGGAACGGGCGGTACAGGGTTAAGACCTTGCGGGCAATTCGTTATCATGCCCCGTACCTGATATTACTTCGGTCACTACGAGAATTGCAACTTTTTTGTAGCACGAGGCATCCGGACGGCTTCGGAAGGCAAGCCTCTGCGACCGGGGGTCAGGTCTGCGTGCCGTCCGGTCCAATAGCCCACGGACCGGCAGCAGACAGTCGCGTTGCGGGAAGAGAGTACAATGACTGCCTCTTCCCGTCGGCAGGAGATTCTTGTCCTGCAATTGACATAGACAACGGAGGGTGGGTGGCATGGGCGGTCTAATCCCGCTAAGCGATGCGTCGCGGCGCCCGGTGCGCATGCCGGTCGTCACCGCTCTCATCATCGTCGTGAATGTCTGCGTGTTCCTGCTCGAGCTGATGCGTGGCGAAACCTTCGTCACCCGGTGGTCCGCAATCCCGGCCCAAATTGTCTCAGGACATCGATTGATCACGATTCTCACTGCTATGTTCATGCACGGCAGCTGGTCACACATCATCGGCAACATGATCTTCCTCTGGGCGTTCGGTCCCGAGATCGAAGATGCGATGGGCCGGGGCCGATACCTGATTTTCTATTTGGTGGGCGGGGTGATTGCGATGCTCGCCCAGGTTTTTGCCGATCCCCATTCTGCGATTCCGAACCTGGGAGCCAGCGGAGCGATTGCGGCGGTGATGGGCGCGTTTCTAATGACTTATCCACGCGACCAGATTAAATCTGTTCTGTTTATCTTCATCTTCATCAAGATCACATTTATTCCAGCCGCCCTTCTGATCGGTTTTTGGTTCCTGACACAGCTGGTCCATGCCGGCGCAGTGGCGCACGTGCAGACCGGCGGCGTGGCCTACCTGGCCCACGTCGGCGGGTTCATCTTCGGAGCGGTAACAGCCCGGTGGTTCGAAGGTCCACGGCAAAACGCCTGGCAGCGGGGAGATGAGTAAACGTTCCGCGTAAGTGATTCTCTCAGCTTGTCTTTCGGCCAGAGGCGGCTCTTGCAGCGCGCTCCTGCAACTCCAGGAGCACAACCTGCAGCATTTCTTCCTGGGGTGCGGGCTTGCCGGTCCAGATCTCAAACTGGCGAGCAGCCTGGTGAACGAACATTTCTATTCCCGGAATCACTTGCGCTCCCCGCTCGCGGGCGAGCTTCAGCAATCGCGTTTCGGCCGGGTCATAGACCAGGTCGAAAACAAAGCGGGCATTGATTTCCTGCTCCTGGAGAGGGCTTTCCCGGGTATTTCCCATGCCGATGGGTGTGGCGTTGATGATCACGTCAAAGGCGAGCTTTTTGAGATCCTGTCGTTTAACCGAGCGGGCGCGGGCCTGCCGCGCGAGCTTTTGCCCGGTGGCCGTGCTCCGGTTCAGGATATAAACTTCGGCTCCGCGTTCCTTGAGTCCGAAGACGGCGGCCCGCGCTGCACCGCCCGCACCCAAAACCAGAATCCTGGCGCCTTCCAGAGTGCTCAGGCGGCGCTCCAGGGGGCGCACAATGCCGGAGGTATCGGTGTTGAAGCCGTAAAGTTTCCCATCTTGCGCACGGACGACGGTGTTGCAGGCGCCGATGCGATTGGTGTGCGAGTCGGCGTTATCCAGATGGGGCAGGATAGATTGCTTATAGGGCATGGTGATACTGAGGCCGTGAACCGGAATCTCGCGCACACAAGTCATTAGATCCTTCAACGACTTGGCATGTAGCGCGAGGTAGACTGCGTTCACGTTTTCGCGCCGGAAGGCGGCATTCATGATCGTGGGCGACAAGGAATGCGATACCGGGTCGCCCGCCACTCCGTAGACACGAGTGGCCGCGTCAACCTGTTCGATTCGGTAGACGGTCCGCAAGGCTTGCGCCGAAACCTGCCCCGGGGCGGTTTCTTCTCCTGGGCCGACGGAAGCGAAAGTGAAGACGCTGCCGCAGTGCACCCCAAGAACGCGGCTGATGATGCCCTGCTCGCCCATGCACAGCCCCACCAGGGAGTGCTTGTCACTTTCGCGCTCCAGGAACTTGATCATGGTCACATTGTCCGAGAGCGTGGTTGCGGTGCTCACGATTTTGTAGAAATCCGCTGGATGGGCCAGCATCTTGCGCAGTGTCTCATCGAGTTTCTTGGTTCCACGAAAATCGTGAAAGGAAAGAATCAAGCCGGAGCGGCTGCGCAACTTCTGCACTTGCTGCGGTTTGCACCTGACCGCGGTTTGCAGTTCAACATCAATCAGCCGACACCCGGCAGCCGCGGCTTTCGAAAGGATCTCCAGTTGCGAGGCGATCGAACCGCGAAACTTCCCGCCGCTGGCGGCGCGGCGGCAGGTGGCGACCAAGACGGTGCCGGCGTGGAGTTCGAGGAATCGCCTGACCCTGGGAAGGACCAGCGCGGGCCGGGAAAGATAGTCTAACCTCAATTCCAGAAATGAGTTATCCCGACTTAATGCCTCCGCCTTCTCGATGAGTTGAGCGGCGTCGGAGGCACTTACAGCCACACACACGCGGGGCAGGCGCCGGGGCAGCAATCGAGGCAAGAAATTGCCAGGGGCAGAAGTCATCTCGAATCAATTGATTCGGCGCGAATATTACAGGGGTGTAAGCGCAGATTGCAACCATAATTCCGGGGCAGAAACTTTTTCTGTGCCTCGCACCACACCCTCGTAACCTTGACCCTTACTTACCCCCTTGTTACTTTCCGCTGGAAGGCTTTCCTTCACTCTTGCCGTTCTCTGGACTAGGGAAGGGCCGTGTGCCGGCTCCTCTCGGAGGTAACATGAAGAAAACAGGATTGTTATTGCTGTTGCTCGCCACTGCTGCCTGGGGTCAATCTGCGGCTGACGCAAGCTCGCCGGACCAGAATTCTCCGCAGGGCACGTTGCCTACTTCCAACAGCTTCCCTACGGAGCGTGTGCAGACGCCATCGTATGCTGATATCTACTGTGCGGGTTTTATCAGCAAGCAGACCTTGCCTGATGCAAACTTTGTGGAGGGAGGCCTGCAAACGCCCAGCACCACCAAGTTCGTTAACGGCGATATGATCTTCCTGAGAGGAACAGGATACACGCTTGGAGCACAATATTCGATTGTGCGCGCTTTGCGCGATATCGACGAATATGAAGTGTATCCCGGCGAAAAGAAGCTGCTGAAGGAGACAGGTCAGCCCTACGCCGAGGTGGGCAGGGTACGGGTGATCGATACGCGCAACAAGAGCGCGATCGCACAAGTCGAGTATTCCTGCGATCCGGTCAACCCGGGAGACACGGCGATTCCGTTCGCGGAAAAGCCTATGGTATCGTTTCATGCCCCGCAGCGTTTCGACCGCTTCCTCCCCGCGAGCAATAAACTCTCCGGCCGCATCGTCATGGCCAAGGACTTCGATTCCGAACTGGGGACCGGCCAGAAGGTCTATATGAACGTCGGCGCAAATCAGGGCGTGAAGGTGGGCGATTATTTCCGCGCCGTGCGTAACTATGAGGCTGACCTGAAAAACCCGGTGGATTCGCTCTCTTTCCGAGCTGCGCTCAGCGAAGACACCCAGCTAAAGCAGCCCTCGGTCGATCACAGCATTCTTGACCCCAGAACCAACGGCCCCGAGATTCACGTGCGCGATCTGCCCCGCCGCGCGGTGGGTGAAATTGTAATCATCGGGGTTACCCCAACCACTTCCACGGGCATGATTGTCTTCGCGCTGGAAGATGTGCATTCAGGTGACGACGTGGAGTTGGACCAGCAGGCGCAATAAGCCATTGAGGAAACTCGCAACCGGCCGGGAACGGGCAACCGTTTCCGGCTTTGTTTTGCTCTCAGCCGTGCTTCGCCATTTTGACTTCGGAACAGGCCCAGGAACAGGACCGTTGCAGCCGGTTGAGTCGAAAAGAAAGCCCGCCCTGCCACAGACTGCGTGGGGAGAGTGTCAGGGTTGGCTGATCAATCGATCACCGGCCTCCCCACAAAGCCGATGGTTGCGTCCGATGGTCCGTAGAAACCCACGATCTCGCCCTTATCGTTCAGGCCGTTGATGATCGTGCTGTTCGGCCCCAGCGGATCGTTCACCTCGTGAAATCTCGAAGCTTCACTGTTGTAAACAAAGCCGTGCGTGTTGTTGGAATTGTCCGTGTAGGTTCCGACAACTTGATGCCTGTTGTTCAACCCGAGGGCCATGGTTGAGGCGGAGGCGGGAAAGTCCAGAGTAACTACGAACCCGTCGACCAGTTCCAGAAAGCCATGGGTCTGGCCGTAGCCGTCGATATAGAAGCCGGAAATCTGGTCCAGATCGTTGATGCCGGTTGCCTGGGCGCTCACGCCGGGAGTGGAGACGATGGTAAAGCGGCCCGCGCCGTAGTAGATGTAAGGATGGAAAACGCCCTGCGCATCCTGATAGTAGCCGGCGGCTTCGCCGGCATCATTGAGCCCAAGAAGTTGGTTAAAATTCGTTCCTGGGAAATCGACCGTGGTGAAGTTGCCGTGATTATCGATGAACCCGTGAGTGATCCCGGCAGTGTCGATGTAGAAACCGGCGTTGAGCCCCGTATTGTTGATGGCGATCACCTGGGTCTGGACCGAACCGGGGAAGTTTTCGGTGTCGAATTCGCGGGCGGGGAAAATAAGTGTGAAGCCCTGGTTCAGGGTGAAGTTATGGTAACCGGCAATTCGCCCCGCGTTGTTCACGCCGAGCAATTGAACGAATGTGTCGTTGGGATAGGTGACGGTTTGAAACCTGTAGAAGGTCTGGGCACTGGCGAGAGCCGCCAGTTCCACCACGGTTGCCAAGGCTAGCGCGAGTGTGAAACGTCGCATGGTGTGCTCCTTGATCCTGGTGAAATAGCCAGTTTTGGCCGGAATCAGCGGCTCTGGCAAGCCGTTACTTTGCCGCTCATTTGGGAAAGCGACAATCTGGAGCAAAAGTTATCACAGGAAGCTAAGGTTTTTTGTAAACATTCTGTCAATCGGATCGGAAGGCCGGCTGTCGGGACGGACAAGGTCCTGCCCTGCGGCTTTCCAGCCAGCCTCTCTGCCGCATCTGCATCAACCCATTTTTCCCTTATCGCCGAAAACCTCTGCGGTGAAAGCTTCCAGAGCTGCGCCCTTACGCCAGGCGTCGTCGGGCAGGCCGGCTTTGCGGCAGGTTTGATCGAGAAAGGTTTCGCGGTTCCATCCGTGCTCAATGGGCACCTGCGGCAGCAGCAGGCCGCGCCGGCCGTGGAAGCTGACCAGCAACCCATGCCGGCCAATTTCTACTTCTTCAGCGCGAATCGGTTCCGGGCGGGACAGGATGCTCAGCTCCACATCCAATTGAGGCGCTTCTTCTTTGATTACCGGCGGGAAGCGGCTGTCGTCGAAAGCGGCGGCGCGTGCAGTTTCGGCCACGGCGCGGTATAGAGCGCAAGTGGGAAGTACATAGCCGACGCAACCACGCAGCTGTCCTGCGAGGTGCAATGAGGTGAAAACTCCGCGTGGCTCGGCGAGGTGGCGGGTGGGGATTTTCAGGGAAATCGTCCGCTCCTCCAGCACGGAAAGAATCGACTCGTGCGCCAGGTCAAGAAGAATTGCCCGCTCCTGGGGTGAGAATTCGCCTGCGGCAGTGGGTGTGGCTTCCCCACTCGAGGCGCCAGATTGAGTTGAGCCCGCCGCGCCCGGCGAATCAGATGGTGGGAGCGACATCGCCGTCTGCCTGCTGCGGCGCCGGCCGGGGCTTTCTGCGCCGGCTGAGAATGAATGCGCGACGCCGGCGTTTCACCACCCGGCGGTCGATCTTCGACCAGAAGGCGGCAAAATAATCAGCCGCTGACACTAGCGAAACACAAACCATGAACCAGATCGCGAGATAGGCGATCCAGTGAATCGGAAAGACATAATTGCCGTAAACCGGCCATTCCTTCCAGCGGTGATCGAGAATCACCGCTACCACAGCAACGATCTGAACCACCATTTTCAGTTTGCCCAGATCGCTGGCCTCAATTGTGAAACCTTCCGAGGCCGCGATGGAGCGCAAGCCGCTAACCAGGAATTCCCGTCCAATCACAACCACTGCCACCCATGCGGGAACCAGGCTGGGATTGAATTGCACCAGCACAACAAACGCCGCGGCGATCAGAAGCTTGTCGGCGAGCGGATCGAGCAGAATCCCCATGGTGGTAATCTGGCCGCGCTTGCGCGCAAGATACCCGTCGATACCATCCGTCATCGCGGCGGCGATGAACAAAGCTGAAGCCAGCAGTTCCTTCTCGCCATGAACGCTGGTGAAATGGGTGCTAGAGAGAATCCAGATCAGCAAAGGAATACTGGCGATGCGGCTAAGCGTAATGGAGTTAGGCAGATTCACCGCGGCCACAAGGGCTTTCCCAATCGGCGAAGGGAGATGCCAGCTTGATTATGCTCCACGAGTAAGCCGAACGCAATGGAAGGAAGTGCAGGGTCGGCGGTGCTAAAAATTCGCTAAAAAGCTCGAACCGCCGAGCTTCCGGAGGACGCTGAGGTAGTTTCTAAAAATGTCCCGACGGGTCGCCCGGGCTGCAGGATTCACCGCGGCTGGTTCGATTGGCGCGGCGTTCAGCGCGCCAGTTTTGCCTGTTTGGCGATGATCCGACCCTTAATCTTGTCGTAGGTGGCCTGGGGGATGATTTTCTTGCGGACCAGATCGAGTTTGGTGCGGTAGGGCCGGCCGGCAATAATTTTCTGCGCGTACGCTGTGCCGATGCCCGGCAAAGAGTCGAGTTGTTCAACCGTGGCGCTGTTGATATCGAGTTTCTCGGTGACCTTCAAAGCGGGTGCGTTCACCTCGGGAACGCTCCCCGGTTCCTTCGTCTGCGCAAAGGCGAAGCTCGATGACATCGTCCCGAGACTTGCGGCAAACATCGCCAAAACACAGAGTATCCGGAGCTTGCTCATCGATCCTCCTCACGCGTAGATGCCGCGCTGGCGGATGGTGTAGGCCACGCGATCAATCGCCAGCATATAGGCCGCGATGCGGTTATTCACCTTGTGGGTTTCGGCATAGCGGACGACGTCCTCGAACGAAGACTTCATGATGGTGTCGAGCTGCTCATTGACGACTGACTCTTTCCAGAAATAGCCCTGCCGGTCCTGCACCCACTCGAAGTACGAGGTCGTCACACCGCCGGCGTTGGCGAGAATATCGGGGATGACGAACACGCCCTTGTCGGTCAAGACATCGTCGGCCGCCGATGTGGTTGGGCCGTTGGCGCCTTCGGCCAGGATGCGGCACTTCACGCGATCGACGTTGCGCGTAGTGATGACATTTTCCGTGGCGGCGGGGATGAGAATTTCGCAATCGGTGATTAAGAGTTCCGCGGCGTCGTATTTTTCGGCGTCAGGAAAGCCGTGCACGGTGCCATTCTTCTGGCGGAATTCGACCAGGGCTTTCAGATCGATGCCATTTTTGTTGTAGAGTCCTCCGCCAACCTCGGCGATGCCGACGATCTTGTAACCTGCCTCGTGCATCAACAGTGCGGCATTGGAGCCCACGTTGCCGAAGCCCTGCACGATCACGCGGCAACTGTCGCGAGCGATTCCCAGCTTGCGGATGGCCTCGTCACAGACGATCATCACGCCACGGCCAGTGGCCTCGCGGCGTCCCCGGGAGCCGCCGATGTTGATCGGCTTGCCAGTGACAACCGCGGTGACGGTCTGGCGCATGTGCATGGAATAGGTGTCCATCATCCAGGCCATGATCTGCTCGTTGGTGTTGACATCGGGGGCCGGGACGTCTTTTTCCGGGCCGATGAACTCGATCAGCTCTGCCGTGTAGCGGCGGGTCATACGCTCGAGTTCGCCCATCGACATTTTGTGGGGATCGCAAATCACGCCGCCTTTGGCGCCGCCGAAGGGAATGTTGACCACGGCGCATTTCCAAGTCATCCAGCTGGCGAGAGCGCGGACTTCGTCCAGAGTAACGTCGGGCGCATAACGGATGCCGCCTTTCGCCGGACCGCGGGCGATCGAGTGCTGCACGCGGAATCCGGTGAAGACCTCAAGATGGCCATCGTCCATGGAAACCGGAATGTGCACTGTGATTTCGCGGTTGGGGTAGCGCAGAACCCGCCACAGGCCTTCGTCGAGGTTGAGTTTCTGAGCAGCCAAATCAAAACGCGCACGTTGCGACTCCCAGGGGTTGGTTTCTTTATCGACGTGCGGGGGGGCGGTCAAGGTCGTCATAAATCTCTCCGGAATGATGGCGGTTTGAGCGCGAGCCGCGCCGGGCAAGTCCTCTGAATTTGCGGACAAACGCTCAAGAGTATATGGGGTGGAACGGCAGTGAGGCAAGATGCGGAAACCATGTAGCCTAAGAAGACACCAATCCGGCTTCCCAAAGAAGGCAGGGCCGGTTCTTAGCCGGCTTCCAGGACCAGCTCCATCCCCTCGGCTGCCGCCCGCACTCTGGGATAGTGGTTGCGGGCCTCAACCAGCAGGTTGTCGATAATCGTATCGGTGTGGTCAGGATCGTGATGGAAAAGGATGAGTTCTTTGGCGCCGCTTTCCATGACCACGTTGACGGCTTCGCGCCAATGGCTGTGTCCCCAGCCGCGGCGCCGGGCCTGATATTCCTCGGGAAGATATTGCGCGTCGTAAATGAGGATGTCGGCGCCTTCCGCCAGCTTGCGTACCGCCTTGTCAAATGCGGCGTCACCCGGTTCGTTGTCGGTGGCATAGACCAGAATTCCGTCTTTTGTTTCGAGCCGGAACCCCATACATCCCTGCGGGTGATTGAGCCATGCGGTTTGCATTTGAATGCCATCTTCGAGCGTCACACGCCCGCTCTCGATCTCGTAGAAATCGCGGCGAGCTTTCATTTCGCCGATATCTACGGGAAAGTAAGGCGACGCCATTTGTTCTTCCATCACCTGTTTAAGGCTTCGGGTACGGCTGGAGCAATGAAAGAAGAACCTGCTCTCAGCATTGTCGTAAAGCGGGCGGAAAAAAGGCATGCCCTGGATGTGGTCCCAGTGGAAATGCGAGACGAAAACATGGGCTGAAGCAAGACGGCCTGCGAACTCGCTTTGCAGCTCATTGCCGAGAACACGGAATCCAGTGCCGCAATCGAAGATGTAAATGCGGTCTTTGTGCCGGACCTCAACGCACGAGGTGTTTCCTCCATAGCGCATGTTTTCCGGCTGCGGGGTGGGCGTGGAACCGCGCACACCCCAGAACTTGATTCGCATAGGGCTCCGGCCTAGGTCGAGGCTGCCTGCATCTATCCTCGTATCTTCCGACGGGCGCGGGTGGCCGTCAATTCACTCGATGGTTCGTCGGGAGGAACGACATAGGCCCTCCCCTATAATGAGAGGCGGGGCGTCCGGACGAAGTGGACGCCTTTCTCATGGGGCAACCTGGCTTTCAAGAATTCTCATCCCTTGCTGCTGCAGCCACTCTAGTGCCGGTGGTGAGGTCGGTCAGCGCCGACCTGCTCACGCCGGTCTCCGCATTTCTGGCAATCGCCGCAAACGAACCCCATGCTTTTCTGCTCGAGTCGGTGGAGCGAGGGGAACAAATTGGGCGCTACACGTTCCTGGGCGCGCGGCCATACATGCGCCTGCGCACTCGAGGTTCCATGATCGAGATCGACCGTGGAAGGCGGCGCGAGCGGCTGGACGGGAATGTATTTCAAATTGTGAAACAGTTGCTGCGAGATCACCGGCCCGCGATCGTGCCGGGACTGCCGCCGTTTACCGCCGGCGCCGTCGGCTATTTTTCTTACGATGTCGTCCGCCAGCTGGAAAACATCGGACAGCGTGCGAAAGATGACCTCGCCCTTCCGGATTGCGAGCTGATGTTCTTTGACCGCTTGCTGGCTTTTGACCACTTGCGCCATCAGATTCATATTGTGGCCGCCGCTGATGTTTCCAGGGAGAGTCCGCGACAAGCTTACGAGCGGGCGGTGCGGGATATCGAAAGGCTCGAAAGAAAGCTGGGCGCGGGCTTGCGGCCTTCATTGTGGCGCAAGCCGAAAACGCGCGGCGCCCCTCCACTCAAGGTGCATGCCGGCACCAGCCGCGCGAGTTTTCTGCGCGGCGTGGAGCGCTGCAAGGAGTACATCGCGGCGGGCGACATTTTTCAGGTTGTGCTGTCGCAGCGGCTCGATTTCATTCCCCGTGTGGCGGCGT